>Ga0209517_10002975_pt1 | contig 23342 bp, 21 predicted proteins | sample PeaSoiMetSII2010_FD_187695 | JGI IMG/M metagenome (GOLD analysis project Ga0209517, IMG submission 187695) | Peat soil microbial communities from Weissenstadt, Germany - SII-2010 (SPAdes) (version 2) | ecosystem: Environmental > Terrestrial > Soil > Wetlands > Peat | place: Germany...
TGGGCAAACTACAGGCCGGGCGGGATGAAAGTGCTCGGTGGGGCCGTAATATTGGAAAAAGGGCTCACCGAGGCTGATTTTGAAGAGATGGCCCGGGAAGGTGTGAGAGTTGTCGGGGAAATCGGGCTCGGCTCCGTCAAGGAACCGAATGAAGCGGCTGAAATGTGCCGCTGGGCCAAAAAATACCAAATGGTAGTCATGATGCATTCGGGTGGCACGTCGATTCCGGGGTCGTCGGTGGTTGGCGCGCGGCAACTCCTGGCAGTAAAGCCGAGCATTGTGTCCCATATCAATGGCGGGCCCACCGCTATGAGTTTTGATGAAGCCAGACAGGTTATCGAGCAAATCGATTCGGCCATAGAAATTGTCCAATGCGGCAACGTCAAGCGAGCGGCACAGGTTAGCGAATTGATAGCCGCCAGAGGTGAATACAACCGTTTGATCCTGGGCAATGATGCGCCATCGGGCACCGGAGTCGTGACCCTGGGCATCCTGAGGAATATCTCATGGCTTGCCTCTCTGGGTGGTATCGACCCCGCTCTGGCTGTATGCGCCGCCACCGGAAACACAGCTCGAGTATTTGGTTTCAATCGGGGTCGAATAGCCCCGGGGCTCGAGGCGGATTTGGTTTTTCTGGATACGTCCATCGGATCGACAGGCAAAGACCTTTTATCCTGTCTGACCGAAGGTGATACGCCGGGTATCTCTGTAATCATGATCGACGGCAAGATTGTGGTGAATGGCAGCCGAAACACTCCCCCGCCGATGCGCAAGGCCGTAATTTTGTAATGGATGGGCTCAAACAAACAGGGAGTCAAAGATATGAAGATTCGCAAGGTGGTTACGATCGTAGAGGAAACGCTCACGGAGATGGGGCGTGAAGTTAGTCCCCCGACCCGCAAGGCGGCGGCGATTGCAGTGATCGCCAACCCCTGTGCCGGGCGTTATGTGGAAGACTTGACCGAACTGATGGACATTGGAGCCGAACTTGGCGATATGCTTGGCAAGAAGTGTCTTGAGGCTCTGGGTATCGGTCCCGAGCGTGCTGAAAGTTACGCTAAAGGTTGCATAACAGGCATAAACGGGGAGTTGGAGCATGCGGCAGCCATTATGCATCCCAAGCTTGGCAAACCTTTTCGTGACGTACTGGGAGGAGGACTGGCACTGATCCCTTCAGTCAAAAAAAGGGGCTCGGCCGGTTGCACAATCGATATCCCCCTGAACCATAAAGACGCCGCCTTTATCAGATCCCATTTCGATGGAATGACTGTTTCGGTCGAAGATGCTCCATTCCCGGACGAACTCTTAGTGGCCCTGGTTGTGACGGATTCAGGCCGGCCCCTGCCCCGCATAGGGGGGTTGACCAAAGAACAGGCTAAGTACGAAGATGGACTGCGGTAGCTCGATTTCAGAGCTACATTATTCAGAATTGATAGGAGAAAGACCATGGCGGTGTTGTCTGAGGTAAAGAAAAATTATGGAAAACTGCGGCTATTGATTGGTGGGGAGTGGGTGGATTCGCAATCGACGACTGTCAACCAGACGGTGAATCCGGCCAACGGCGAAGTCATTGCCGAATTTCCCACAGCCACCAAGCAGGAAGCTCGCGCGGCCGTTGATGCTGCCCGGCAGGGATTTGAGGCGCTCAACAAAATCGCACTCAGGGAACGTGCCAGGATGCTTTTCGATATGCGGCAGAAATTTGAAGAACATTTTGACGAATTGACGCGGGTTTTGACCCAGGATCATGGGCGCACTATCGGAGAATCCAGAGGTTCGGTTCGCCGTTGCATCGAAAACATAGAGTCTGCTTGCTCCGCTGCCTATGGTATGGCTGCCAGAAATGAGCACATCGACCAACTGGCTTCAGGCATCGACATGTGGATGACCTGGGAGCCGCTGGGCCCCTTCCTGATTGTCACACCGGGCAACATCCCGATGCATGCCTGGTCCTCTTTCGTTCCATACGCTCTGGCCGCCGGCTGCTCCGTGATCGTTAGTCCGAGCCGGCAGGACCCCGTTGCCGCCGAGTTCATCAACCGGGTAGCACTGGAGGTTGGCTGGCCCAAAGGAGCGATCAACATGATCCACGGTGGCCGGACAATAAATAAATATGTTCTTGAACAGCCGGAAATCCAGGGATTGGGATTCATAGGATCCACAGAGGCCGGCAGGGATTTATTCGAGCTTTGCGGAAAACTGGGGAAAAATTCCTCCATCAACGGGAACGGCAAAAACACTGTAGTGGTCATGCCTGACGCCGACCTTGGCAGAACTGCCCCTTTCATCCGTCAGGGCTGCTTCGGCATGACCGGCCAGCGTTGCCTGGGATCGGACAACATTGTAATTATCGGCGATATCTACGATAAATTCAAAACCTTCTTAGTGGCAGAAGCGCAGCGGTTGAAGCTCGGATATGGTTTGGACGAAACCACCGGCATGGGACCTTACTGCACCGCCGCAGGACGGGACAAGGTCATATCCTGGGTGGAGGGTGCTCTATCCGAAGGTGCCGCCATGGTCCACGACGGGCGGCAGATCCCCCCCTCATTGGCAAAGGGTTTTTTCATGGGGCCGACGATCCTGGAAAACATGAATTTCGATATGTCGGCTGCCAAAAAAGAAGCTTTCGGAGCGGTGGCAGGACTGATCCGGGCGGACAATCTGGATGAAGCCATCCAAAGGATCAACACCGGTACCGACCTGGGCCATTCGGCCTGCATCATGACTGAAAGCGGCCGCAATGCCAGAAAATTTGCCCGTGAAGTAGTTGTCGGCAACGTTGGGATTAACTTGGGCGTCCCCCAGCCATATGCATTTTTCCCCTTAGGCTCCAAGAAAGGCTCATTCATGGGAGGCGCCAAGAGCCGGATGGCTTCAATGAGGCTCTTTCTGGACGAAAAGACGGTTACTGCTCGATGGGACTAACGGGCAGGGGAAAAAAAATATTAAAAACCGGGGCGAAAAGCAAAGAAAGAGTTATTCATGAGGGTACCTTCTGTTACGGATGTAATCCGGGAATATATTGAGAAATCAATTTATACGGGGAAGTTCAAGCCCGGAAGTAAGGTTACTGAGATCGAGGTGGCGGCGGCATTGAAAATCAGCCGGCCACCGATTCGCGAGACGTTTAAACTTTTGGAAGCTGAAGGCCTTATTCTGCGGATACCGAGACGTGGAGTTTTCGTGGCCGAAATCAACGAGAAGGATGCATGGGAAATCTATACGCTAAAAGCCGAGCTGTATGCATTGTCCATAAAGCTTTCATTTGACCGGCTTTCCGCGTCGGACATCAACCGGATGGGCCGCCTGGTCGAGGCGATGGAAGAATGTGCCCGGTCAGATCCCCCCGGAATCGTCGCCTACCAGGAATTGAATACGGGCTTTCACGATGTGCCCATTGAAGCTGCGGAACATCTGCGTATGAAGAACATCCTGCAGGGACTCCATAATCAAATCAGATATTTCAGTTCTCAGACCCTGTCAGATCGTGACCACATGGAGAGATCCTGTAACTATCACCGCAAGATTTACGAAGCCTTCAAATGTGGCCATCTCGAAGAGACGGTACAACTGTCGCGAGAACATGTCATGGCTGCATTCAGTGCTTTTGAGACCAAATTTGTCCATGCTTCTCATTCGCTAAACAGCAATAAATCGATGCTCTGATGGGAGAAAACTATGAGGATCGATGAGGAAAAGTGCAACGGTTGTGGACTTTGCGTTAGAGATTGTCCCTTGGGGATTGTTCACCTGGAAAACAAGAAAGCAGTTATTGCTGAAGGGTGCGTGATATGCAGGACCTGTTTTAAAGTCTGTCCCAAGCAGGCCGTGACCGAACTCCAGACCTTGATTCCGGGCAGTGTGACCTGTGGGAAGTGTCCGGTTGCGTGCCAGATTCCTGAAGACAAAACCGGCGCATGCCGTCGTTTTATAAATCAGCGGGGCGATCTGCTTCGCACCCGACCGCTTTTGACTTATCAGGATGTGGCGGCTTCTATGGCGCCGGAACCAAGACCGGAAATCAAGCCGCCCATCATCACCGCAATCGGTGCGGGAGGCACCTACCCTGATTGTGTTCCCGCCCCTTATATCGTCACGGATAGAAGGAACGGCGTAGATGTGGTTACAGTGGTCACCGAAGCTCCACTTTCTTATTCCAGTATTAAGGTGAAAATCGATACGGATCTTTCGATCGGCCTCGAAGGAGCTCCGGTCAAGTTCGAAGGACGCACGGTAGGGATGGTGGAGACCGAAGAATATGGGTCGAAGATGCTCTGCGTCGGTGGAATAAATCGACTCACCGGGAAAGCGGGGTTTGCGGCAGCCCGTGCCGTGGCGGCTATTGCGAATCGAGAGGCTATTGAGCTTACCGTAAAGGGCGGCGCCAATTTGAAGATTGAGGTGGGAAAGGCGCCGGTAATCAACAATAAGAGGATAGCCAAAATGCGCGTAGGCTGTGGGTCGGCCACAGCAGGCTTATTTGCCAGGTTTTTCGAGGAGGCTGCCGATGAGGTCATCGTGCTGGACTCCCATATCACTTCACTTTTTACTCATCATACCGCCGGCCGATTTTTAGGCAAGAAACCCTCCGGTTTAGAACTGACATACCGCTTGTCCACCCCGGGCCGCTATTTTGGCGATCATGGTGAAGGGTGGGGCGGTACGGGTATTCAAAATCCTTTGGATATCGTCGCCTCGGTTGATACGGCACTGACGGCTCCAGGCGCCACGCTGCTGATAACTGAGACGACCGGCGAACGGTTCGCAATGTTCCGGCTGAACGAGGACGGACGGTTCGAACCCATGGAAATTACCGATGCAGCACGCGCGGCAATCCAAGCCATATCGGAAACCTGTCAGGAGTCGCGGGTTTCGGCGGTATACGTTGGTGGGGTCGGTGGCTCGGCCCGTGCGGGGGTGGTAAAATATCCCCTTCGACTGACTCGAGCGGTCCATTCCCGTCGTGCCGTATTGACCTGCGGCGCCGCTTCGGTGTTTGTACTGCCTGGAGGTGGGATTACTTTCTATGTGGATGTAGAGCAGGTTCAAAGGGGTGCTTTTACCTGGGTACCCACTCCTGCAACCGTTTGTCCGGTAGAATACACTATGTGTCTCGACGATTACGAGGCCATGGGCGGGCATATCGAGGCCATGAAACCTTTTTCAGCAATTGCGCCATTGAGGTATCGTCATGCCGGAGGCGATTGAAGCTTTTGTGCCGGTAACGGTCTTGGCCGAGGATCTGGTCCTGGTGGACTGGGGCCCAATGACCATGACCATATCCGTCTGGGACAAAGGACGGGCCAGGCCGGTCATGGCCGCCGCCTCTTCCCGTTCCGCATTGGCCTGCTTGCAGATGCTGTCCGATTTTAAAGAATTTCTCAAAATCCCGGTTTGCCGCCTCCCATCAGGCGTCACTTTGCCCGACGTGGTAAGCCGGGCTTTCACGGCCGCCTCAAAAGTATCCAAAGAACTTACATCCTTAGCCGCAGTCGCAGGAGCGGCCGCCGACCATGTAGCCGATGTCGCTTTGGGTATGGGGGCGGACAAGGTGATCGTTAACAATGGCGGAGATATTGCCCTTCGTCTTGCCCGGGGCAAAACGGCGGTGGTGGGACTGCAAAAGATCGGCGCGAAGGACTTGGCCGGCAGACTTATGGTCCGGGGCGGCGCAGGCATTGGCGGAGTGGCTTCCAGTGGATGGATGGGCCGGAGCTATTCGCCCGGGGTCGCAGACCTGGTGACAGTTTGGGCCGGCACCGCAAGCATTGCGGATGCTGCAGCCACCTTGATCGCCGGAAAAACAACGGCTTTCGGGATGAACATCGAACAAGCCAGTGCGGCCGAGCTTGACCCAACATCCGATCTTGGCGACATGAAGGTTACGATAGCCGTTCGCTATCTGAGCCCCTCGCAGCGAAAAACCGCTCTGGATCAAGGCGCCGCTATTGCAGCAGCCATGTACTCAAAGGGTCTGATTCATGGCTGCTTCTTGTCTGTCCAGGGAGACTTCAGTCTATTGGACCCTGCTCGAATCGTGAAGCTTGAGAGTTGAAAGCTTTCAGATCGAGTTTGAGTTTTCAGCATTGAGTTTTTATTTGCGCTCCGGGCGTCTCCTCGTTACCTAAGTGCTTCCGCGAAAGCATCCTTGGCGATGGCACCCATTTGTCCCAGGTTTTCCACCACTGTTATCCCAGCTTCCCGCATGGCCTTGATCTTGCCCTGGGCGGTTCCGCTCGATCCGCTGATGATCGCGCCTGCATGGCCCATGCGTCTACCGGGAGGAGCGGTCAGCCCGGCGATGAATCCGATTACCGGCTTGGTCACGTTTTTCTTTATGAAGTCGGCGGCTTCTTCTTCAGCCGAACCGCCGATCTCTCCCACCATTATTATGGCGCGAGTTTCAGGGTCAGACTGGAAGGCCGAGAGGCAGTCGATGAAATTAGTTCCGTTTACCGGGTCTCCACCGATGCCGATTACTGTGCTCTGCCCCATCCCGAATTGCTGGATCTGGTGGACCGCCTCATAGGTCAGAGTTCCCGATCGGGATACAATGCCTACATTGCCGGGGGAGTGTATGTGACCGGGCTGAATGCCGATTTTGCACTGGCCCGGAGTGATGATGCCGGGGCAGTTGGGACCGATAAGCCGGCTGCTGCCGGTCTTCAGATAATTTTTGACCTTCAGCATATCCATGACCGGAATGCCTTCGGTAATTGCCACGATCAGCGCCAATCCGGCGTCAATGGCTTCCATTATGGCGTCAGCGCAAAAGGCAGGCGGCACAAAAATCATCGAAGCGTTGGCGCCCGTCTCCCTCACAGCTCTTGCCACTGTGTTGAAAACGGGGATTCCTTCAACGCTCTGGCCCCCTTTGCCGGGGGTTACACCGGCCACAACGCTGGTTCCGTAGTTTTTACAATTGATCGTATGGAACTGGCCTTCGCGGCCGGTTATACCCTGAACGAGAAGTCTCGTATTGCGATCCACCCAAATGCTCATGATATCCTCCTATCCCTTTGCAATAGCTGCTATTTTTTGGGCGGCATCTGAAACGTCCTTTGCCGTTATAAGATTGAGCCCTGATTCATCGAGGATTCTCCGGCCCTCTTCAACATTGGTCCCTTCCATCCGGATGACCACAGGCACATTTATCCCCACTTTCTTTGCAGCTTCGACCACACCATTGGCCAGCCTGTCACACCTTAGAATGCCGCCGAATATATTTATGAGTACGCCCTTGACCGACGGGTCAGCCAGTATGATACGAAAACCGTTTTCCACCTGCTCCGCGCTCGCCCCCCCGCCGACATCGAGAAAGTTGGCCGGCGTCGCCCCCGCCTGCTGAATCAGGTCCATGGTCGCCATGGCCAGGCCTGCGCCGTTTACCATATTCCCGATATTGCCCCCGGGCATCTTGATATAGTTTAGCTCGTATTTGGACGCTTCGACCTCGAAGGGATCTTCTTCATCGAGGTCCCGGTATTCCAGGATATCCTTGTGCCGGTAAAGTGCGTTATCGTCAAAATTGATCTTGGCGTCCAGGGCTATAACGCTGCCGTCTTTGGTCAGTATGAGCGGATTGATCTCCAGGAGCGAGCAGTCATAGTCCACGCAAAGCTTGTACAGCTTTGAAACCATAGCGCTAAACTGCTTCACGAGATCGCCCGCAAGGTTCAATCCAAAAGCCAGCTCGCTGGCATGATATCCCTTGATGCCGACAAGCGGGTCTATATAAACCTTGATTATTTTCTCCGGCGTTTTGGCCGCGACTTCCTCTATGTCCATGCCGCCTGCCTCGCTGGCCATAAAGACGATCTTCGCCGTGCCTCGGTCCGGAAGAACGCTGAGGTAGAGCTCTTTTTCAATCGGAAGCCCCTCTTCGACAAGTAGCTTCTTAACCACCCTGCCCTCCGGGCCAGTCTGGTGGGTAACAAGGGTCATCCCAAGAATGCTCGATGCCCATTTCTTGACTTCGTCCGCGTTTTTGGCCAGCTTGACGCCACCGCCTTTGCCTCGCCCGCCGGCGTGGATTTGGGCTTTTACCACAACCGGGAACCTGCCCAATTCGGCCCCGATCTTTTCGGCTTCCTCAACACTAAAGGCAACTTTGCCTTGAGGCACGGGAACACCAAATTTCTGGAACAGTTCTTTGGCTTGATACTCATGAATTTTCATTTTTTTCCTCGCTATTCCGGAACCACTTCATCTGTACAGACCGCGTCTCACCAACGAGAACCCTAGCCGGCCTCCGCTGCGAATCTGCCATTCCTAAATGAAAGTTATCACAATGTCAAACATTTTAAGGCAATTTCGCACTGGCTCCAAATCAGTGGTAACAACAATGGAAATGGTAGTGTCTATTGTGTTACACTATCGTGAAAATCAGAATCCGAGTCACAAAATGTGCGCTATTATTTTTCGTCTTGAAAAGAGAAACGTTTTCTATTTAGATCCTTTAACTTGTTGAAAGGGACCCGGCCGCAGATGCAATACGAACCGGTAATAGGACTCGAAATTCACGCTCAACTCAAGACCGCAAGCAAAATATTCTGCGGATGCTCGACGAAATTCGGCGGCAGTCCAAACACCCATACCTGCCCCGTGTGCCTCGGGATGCCAGGGGTGCTTCCCGTGCTGAACAGAGGGGTCGTCGAATACACTATCAGGATGGCGTTGGCAACTCACTGCTCCATTGCGCCGCTGGCTCAGTTTGCCCGTAAGAACTACTTCTACCCGGACCTTCCCAAAGGATACCAGGTTTCTCAGTACGAGCTTCCTCTTGCCCGTAATGGCTGGGTGGAAATCGAAAGCTCCAGCGGCCCCAAGCGGATTAGAATAAACCGGATACATATGGAAGAAGACGCCGGCAAGCTTATCCACGATGAACATCAGCCGGTCAGCTATGTCGATCTCAACAGGACAGGCGTTCCCCTTATTGAAATAGTGAGTGAGCCGGATTTGCCCACACCTGAAGAAGCGGCCGCCTATCTGAGGACCATTCGGGAAATCCTTCGTTACCTCGATATCTGCGACGGCAACATGGAAGAAGGCAGCATGAGGTGCGACGCAAATATCTCGATTCGGCCCACCGGTACGAGCACCCTTGGCACAAAGGTCGAGCTCAAGAATATGAACTCCTTCAAAAACGTCCAAAAAGCCCTGGAGTTCGAGATTCGAAGGCAGAAGGTCATGCTGGAGCGCGGTGAAGTACTGGTTCAGGAAAGCAGGCTGTGGGATGCGGGGCGCAACTTAACTCTCAGTATGCGCGGCAAGGAAGATGCCCATGATTATCGCTATTTTCCCGATCCCGATCTGGTTCCGATTGTGGTTAGCGAAGACTGGGTAAGCGAGGTCCTCGCCAGCCTGCCCGAACTACCCGAAGCAAAGCGGGAGCGATTCATAAAAGACTACGCTCTGCCGCCCTATGATGCGAAGGTGCTTACTTCATCGAAGGCCCTTGCAAATTACTTTGAAGCGGCAGTGGAAAAATTTCCACATCCGAAGACGCTCAGCAACTGGATAATGTCGGAGCTTCTGCGTGAGCTTAACCGCGATGATCGCGATATCGAAGACTGCCCGGTATCTCCGGAAAACCTGGCAGAGCTTTTGGAACTGCTTGATTCCGGGGTGATCAGCGGCAAAATCGCCAAGGGAGTTTTCGAACGAATGTATACCGGCGGCAGGTCAGCGCGCCGGATTGTGGATGAAGAAGGACTGGTGCAAGTAAGCGATGAATCGGAAATAGAGTCCGCCATCGAAGGGGTTCTTCAAGAAAACCCGAAAGAAGTCGAACAGTTCCGAGCTGGGAAAGAAAAACTCTTCGGCTTTTTCGTCGGACAGGTCATGAGGAATACCAAAGGAAAGGCAAATCCGCAGCTAGTAAACGAAATTCTCAGAAAAAAACTCGCAGGGTGAACAAGAAAAATCGTTAGGAGATCTTAATGTCGCAGAGATGTTTTCCGCCGATTTATTGGGATGGTGACGCCGTAGCCATACTCGATCAGAGAATATTACCGCACCAGGAAAAGTTCCTTCACTGTACAACACCCGAACAGGTGATAGGAGCGATAAAGACGATGGCCATCCGGGGAGCTCCTGCTGTAGGAGTTGCCGGGGCACTTGCCCTGGCCCTTGGCGCCAGGTCTATCCAAACTGATGATCCAAAGGAATTCAGGCGGAAATTCTCCAGGATTTGCCTAAAAGTCAAAGATGCGCGCCCAACCGGGGCAAACCTGGGCTGGGCAGTCGAAAGATTGTACTCAATTGTCGTGGAAAACCCAAAGCTCGGCATTGTCGAACTCAAGGAACTCATTGTGGCGGATGCCAACGCCATTTTGAACGAAGATATCGCCTCAAATCGGCAGATCGGCAAATGGGGACGCGAAGTGATACCAATGGGGGCGAAAATTCTCACTTACTGCAATGCCGGTGCGCTTGCGACCGCAGATTACGGCACAGCCGTAGGGGTAATCCGGGCTGCTTTCGAGGCAGACCCCACAATCAGCGTATTTTCCTGCGAAACAAGGCCTTTCCTCCAGGGCGCCAGGCTCACCGTATTCGAACTTATGCGCGCGGGAATTCCTGTCACTCTCATCACGGACAATGCCGTAGGCAGCCTGATGAGCCAGGGCAGAATCGACGTAGTCGTTGTCGGCGCTGACAGAATTGCCGCGAACGGAGACACCGCAAACAAGATAGGTACCTACATGGTTGCAGTTCTCGCCAGGACTCACGATATTCCTTTCTACGTGGCAGCGCCCCGTTCGACCATAGATCCTGGCCTAACGGACGGAAACGGAATCCCCATCGAGCAAAGGGACCCCAAAGAGGTCACGCACTTTTGTGGCAAACAGATAGCACCCGACGGCATAAACGCTCTAAATCCGGCGTTCGACGTCACGCCCAACAAGTATATCTCCGGAATAGTCACCGAAGTGGGCATGTTGAGAAAACCTTTTTCCAAATCGATACGGAAGGCTTTACAGGTATGATTGAAAACGATTAGGAATTACGAATTAAAAGCGATTCTCATTCCTAATTTTGTACATATACTCTCGAGTGATCGGCAAATGGTTGTTCAGCCCTTTTGTAAAAAGTATCTGGTAGATCCGATTGGCGCCGTATTTGAACGATGCCGACGAGGAATTGAGGTACAGCCTCCACATACGGACAAACCTCTCGTCGAATAATTCCTGTATTTTGTCGATGTTTCTTTCGAAATTCGCTATCCAGTGATCGAGCGTCCTGGCATATTGCATTCGCAGACCCTCGACGTCCAGAACGCACAAACCCGCCCGCCCCATCTCCCGGATTGTCTCCGACAGACTGGGAATGTAGCCGCCGGGGAAAATATAGCGCAACGTCCAAGCATCGGTGGCATACTCGAGTTCTCCTGAGATTGTATGCAGCAGGCCGATCCCGCCCTCCTTCAGAAGCTCGAACACCTGTCTCATATAAGCCGGAATGAACCTTTTCCCTACGTGTTCGAACATACCTATAGATACGAATTTATCGAACTTACCGGCAAGCTGCCTGTAGTCCTGCAATCTAACCTCGATTCGATCACTCAGTCCAAGGTCTTCTATCTTTCGGCATCCATGTTGATGCTGATTCGACGAAAGAGTAATCCCAACCCCGCTAATGCCGTGTTTGAGCGCAGAATGCACAAGCATCCCGCCCCAGCCGCATCCGACGTCAACAAGGGTATCTTCCGGGCTCAGCATCAGTTTTCGAGCAATATGCTCATACTTTTGATGTTGCGCGTCGGCGAGTGAATCATTCTCATTGGTGAAATAGCCACAGGAATAAGTGAGGGTTTCATCCAGAAAAAGAGAGTAAAATTCGGCGGTGAGGTCGTAGTGGTGCGCTATATTTTTCCGAGACCACTTCATGGTTGGCATCGTCTTCAGATAAAAAGGCAGGAGTCTTAAATGTTGTCTCAGCAGGGCCTTCTTGCTAAAGTGACCGATAATGCCCAACCGCAGCAGTTCCTGCAGGTCGCCCTCGACCTCCAGACCGCCCTCCGTGTACGCTTCGCCAAAACCCAGAAACCCTTTGCTGAAGAGTTCTCCAAGAACTCTCGAAGACTTGATTACAAGGGTTGTTTTAGGCCTGGAGCCATATTCTATTACTTCTCCATTCCACAGTTTGAAAACAAAAGCAGCTTCCGGATCTGCCCTGTTTATTGCCGCGGCAAGCTCCCTGAGCGCTCTCTTCATTCGGATGTCTCCTTTGGACAGGTTTAAATGAAGACCGGGAAAAAAAGATGGGAAGCGTTCCCGACACTCTGAATATAAGAGTACCTGAATTGATCTAAGTCAATGCCAAACAATAGAACCGATGTAAAATGTAGTAAATTGATTTGGATAACTGAAAACTAAAAACTCGAAACTGCCCGGTTGGGAGTAATGGAAATGATCTGGACACAAGAGGCTGAAAAGGCTGTAGCAAAGGTGCCATTCTTTGTACGCTCAAGAGTGCGGCGAGAGGTCGAAAAGGAAGCCTCCGAGCAGGATTCGAGCCTGGTATTGCTAAAACATGTCCAGGACTGCAGGAAGAAGCATCTGTCCGGAAACGCCATTGAAACCAAAGGGTTTCAAATAGATACATGCTTTGGCTCAGGCGGCTGTGAAAACCGGACGCTTGAAAGCGAAGCACTTGCCGCTGAAGTCGAAAAGATGCTTTTGAGTCGAAACCTCGCGGATTTTCTCAAGGAGCGGGTCGGCGGCCCTCTGAAAATGCACCACGAATTCCGTATCTGCATTGCCGATTGCCCAAACGGTTGTTCGCGTCCTCAAATTGTCGATATCGGCATCATCGGCGCCTTGCGCCCTCGGGTCCTGGATAATTCCTGTACAGGCTGCGCAGCCTGTTCATCCTCCTGCATTGAAGGCGCCCTCCGGGTGCAGCCCGGATTTGATGCGCCTATAATCGACGGGACCAAATGCATAATGTGCGGAAAGTGCATCAGCGCATGTCCTTCCGGTGCAATAGAAGAAGCGCAAAAAGGCTGGCGCATGATGGTAGGGGGCAAACTTGGTCGTCATCCGCAATTGGGAAAAGATCTGGGAAGAATCCATTCGAAAAGTGAGGTCCTGGCAATAATCGCCCGCTGCCTCGACATCTATTTTGCCAACAACGCCGGTGGCGAGCGGCTGGGATCGATTCTCAACAGGATCGGGTATGATCTGATTTGATTTTTACCTTATTTTGCCTGCCGCCCTGCCCTTCTCATCAACTTCGTCGCAGACCCGCACGTCCACTGGGATACCTATAATAGGGCTGTGGGCGGCCTCACTTCCTTCTTCGGGCAGATTTAGAGGAAGTCCGGAGATGTGTTCGAACTCGTGCCGCACGAAAAGAGCAAGCGGTATGGCCAAAATCAGGCCTGGAATTCCCAGCAGCACATCACAAAAAATCAGCGCTCCCAAAGAAACGGCCATCGGCAGGTGCACTATACCGCCAATTATTTTCGAATTGAGAAAATACTCCAACTTGTGGACGCCGACCAGCATGATAAGGCAGATCGACGTTCCAAACATCCCTGTGGATACAAAAGCGTTTATAGTCAAAACACTGTTTGACATGAGGTTGCCGACAACAGGGAAAAGTCCGCAGAAAAAGACCACAAAAATCATCAAAAATGCATGGCGAAGCCCCAGTCCGAAAATAACGATCGACGAGATGAGAGTGTTTATAACAGCGATTATCAACTGTCCTCCCATAACCCGTCTGAAAAATACATAGAATATTCTCAGCCTCATCTGCATAAACTTGAATATAAAAGTCATAAGGCTGGTTGGATTTCGGGTAAAAGCCTGTTCGACTTTTTCAGACTCGAAATAGAAAAACAGGTTGATTCCCAGCGCGAAAATGAACTCAATAAATCCTTTATATAGCGGGGTCAGGCTGGTCGCCAGAAACTGTAAAATGCCCGTGCTTGCCTTTAGAATCGAGCCTTTCAACTCATCGACGTCTATATATGCCGAGAGGTTCCATTTTTGGTTTGCGTCCTTGAGGTCTTTAACGATCTCGACCTTGAGCTGGTTTGAGAGTTCCGGGAGGTTCTTCAACATCATCGGAACGACTCTGAAAGTGACCAGTATGATAACTGAAATAACCAGGATGTAGAGGATCGAAAAAAGCAGCGCCTTCGGCAGGAACGGAGCTACGCGGTGGACGTCCCTGGTCATGAAATCGGATATAAAGAAAAGGAAAAGGAGGGATATTGCGAAAACCATCAGGTGAGCGACTGTGAAAACAAGAGCAACACAAATCAAAAATGCATAGCCGACAAGGAAAGGATGATTTTCAAGAATACTGTTGCGCCGGTTTTCCCACTTAGTTTCAACTTGTGACTCATTTCGAATGAAATCGACCATTTCGTCCAATTTGTGCCGTGCGCATTCATCATTTTTCATCCGGTCCGCCCCTTTGTTCGCCCAACTCCAAAAACTCTCAAAAATATACTCCATCCCCGTTGATATCGGCAACAGCTAAACTCAACTACAGAATTAACATGGAATACCTTTTGATTGACAATTCGAATCTACGGCTCTAACCTCTTCCCTGGCTGTGGATACGGTAATCTACAGCCCTTTTTGTTCCTCGACCTTTTGTTGCTCGCCTTTAAGGAGGACTTCCATGGATCATGTGGAACAGATTTCCGTTTTTCTCGAAAACAAGGCTGGGCGACTGGCGGAGGTGACCAGGATTCTGGCCGGGGCCAACATTGATATACGCGCGCTATCACTCGCGGATACCTCGGACTTCGGCATCTTGCGCCTGATAGTAAACGATTGCAACAAAGCCAAAGAAGAACTTAAGAAAGCCGGCTTCACGGTAGCCGCCACCGACGTAGTCGCAGTCGAGGTTTCTGACCAGTCGGGCGGACTGCATCACATTCTTCGTATTCTGCAAAAAGCCAATCTCAATGTTGAATACATGTACGCCTTCGGCCGGCAAAGCAGCGCCAACGCGGTGATCATATTCCGATTAGACAATCTGGATGAGGCGCTGAGAATTCTTAAGGACAATAATTTAACTATCATAGAGGCAGAGAAGCTCTTCGCGATCTGAAAAATTCTCACCGAATTCTCAGGCTCCAAAAGGGCATTGGGCGGGTTCCCGCTTGCACGCGGTGCACCGCTCTCTTTGTTCCCCTCGGGGGACTTTGGCGCAAATTTCGTCGGAAATATCTATGCTAAACGACGATATCAGCTTCTCCACTTCTCCCTGGCACTTCGGACAACTCATCGGCTCACTTTCGCCCAAAATAAGTTGTTCAAAGGTGTCGCCACATTTTGTACACCTATATTCGTAAAGAGGCATTTTCCAACCCTGACCTTTCTTGACGGATTATTATTATAAATAAGCATTCTTGCAATTAGATTCAAACCATGGCTTGGGTCCCTGTTCTCCTGTCTCGATTCTTGTCTTTTTTTAATGTATAATCCCGCCTGTCCCTAGGAGGATTTTTTTAGGACTTTCCCTGCATCAACCTACCGGGCAGGCCGCTATGCCGCTCGAGTAAAAAAAGGAGAAGCCAGATGGGCAAAAAAGTAACAGTTCCTGAGATCATTGGAGCCAAAGGCCGGCGCAAACTCACCGAAATTACCGCATACGATTACCCTACCGCTTTGTTGGCGGACAAAAGCGGAGTCGATATGCTGCTTGTCGGGGATTCTCTCGCCATGGTCGTCTTGGGCCTTGAGGACACCCTTTCTGTCGGAATGGCCGAGATGCTGCACCACACGTTGGCGGTCAGCAGAGGGGCAAATCGGGCCATGGTAATAGGCGATATGCCTTTCATGTCCTATCAGGCGAGCGTCGAGCAGGCGCTGATAAATGCAGGCCGTTTTATGAAGGAAGCCAGGGCCGGGGGTGTAAAGCTTGAAGGTGGTGCAAGAGTCGTCCCCCAGGTCAGGGCAATGGTGGAAGCCGGAATCCCGGTGCAGGGACATCTTGGCCTCACCCCGCAAAGTGCGGCGCAGTTGGGAGGCTTCAAAGTGCAGGGCAAAACCGCGGAAGCCGCAAAGGTCCTCATCGAAGATGCCCAGGCGTTGGCTGAGGCTGGATGCTTCAGCATAGTACTCGAAGCTATTCCATCTTCAATAGCCGAGATGGTCACCGAAGCCGTGCCCATTCCCACTATCGGTATCGGTGCAGGGCCTCGCTGCGATGGGCAGGTGCTCGTAATTCATGATGTGCTGGGGCTTTTTGACAGGTTCGTGCCTCGATTTGTAAAGAAGTATGCAAAGCTTGACGAAGTCATAATGAAAGCCCTCGTACAATACAGGGAAGAGGTAGAGCAGGGCATTTTCCCCGGCCCCGAGCACGGGTTCATGATCGACGAACAGGAAACAAGAAAGCTTGGAAATACCAGGTAGTGCATATACAGTACTTTCCACCAGGAATTACTGTGTATACCTGATTTAAAAACACGAATCATATAGTTAAGTTACACGACAGTTAACTTGCCGTAAAAACCCCGTAGTCCCCTTTGTTATCCTCACCGAGAGCCAGGACCCCCCCAGCCTGGCTCTCCATTTATTTTATTCTGGAGATCTCATGAAGATGCTTCTAACTGTTATCGTTTTCCTCGCCCTGGTTGCAGGGGCCGGCGCCGTCTTCGTCTGGAACGGATTCTACGATATCTCCGCCCGGGTGCCACACTGGGATATTACGCTTGAAGCCATTGAAGTCTTGCGCGACCGATCGATTATCGTCAACAGCCAGGCTGTCACTGAAACGCCCCCTGGAGATCCTGCCAAGGGAGCGCGTCTATATCATGAAGCTTGCATCTACTGCCACGCCGCCCCCGGGAATTCCGCCGCACCCTTTTCTCAAGGGCTATATCCGGCCCCGGCTAATTTACTTTCCGGGCAAATACAGGAAGAATGGAAGAGCACGCAGTTGTACTGGATCGTTGAAAATGGCATCAAATTGACCGGAATGCCTGCTTTCGAATCGACTTACGACAAAGAGGAAATAGCAGACGTGATAGCATTCCTCCCGCGGCTCCCCAAAATTTCTCCAACCGACTACGAACAACTGACCGGATCAAGTCATGAACATCATGGCGGAGCGCCGAGTTGCTCACCATGACCTGCACGGCCGCACAATGCTGTTCACTTAATGTGGTTCGGCAAACTGTGCCGCCTATTTTTCTCTTTTGACACTCTCTATCACCACCGGCTTTGCCGGCACATCCTGAAACGGTCCCGAATTGGTGGTCGCAACGCTCTTTATCTTGTCCACGACATCCATTCCGTCAACGACCTTGCCAAAAACTGCATAACCGAAACCTGACTGTGATTTGTCCCTATGGTTAAGGGAAGCATTGTCTACGACGTTTATAAAAAATTGAGCAGTGGCGCTGTCAACTATCATGGTTCTTGCCATTGCAATAGTCCCACGGTCGTTTTTGAGTTCCGCGCTCGCTTCATTCTTGATGGGGGCATTAGTTGGCTTCTGTTTCATATCTTCAGTGAACCCGCCTCCCTGAATCATGAAACTCTCTATGACCCGATGGAAGATCGTGCCGTCGAAGAATCCCTCATCCACATAATGGAGAAAATTTTTCACTGTTTCAGGGGCCTTGTCAGCCCAGAGTTCGATCTTGACCTGGCCAAGAGATGTCTTCATCAACACAACCGGATTCGCCGGCGTTGCTTTCTCCTCACTCATTTTTTCTACTCCTTCGGATTAAAGGTAAGCATGACCGGATCAAGTCATGAACATCATGGCGGAGCGTCGAGTTGCTCACAATAACCTGCACCGCCGCCTGGATATCGACGCTCCGCGAGGCCAGGAGGTGCTTTCCCTCTTATTTTTCTCTTTTGATGCTCTCTATCACCACCGGCTTTGCCGGCACATCCTTAAACGGTCCCGAATTGGTGGTCGCAACGCTCTTTATCTTGTCCACGACATCCATTCCGTCAACGACTTTGCCAAAAACTGCGTAACCGAAGCCGGCATCTGAATTGTCACTATGGTTAAGGGAAGCATTGTCTACGACGTTTATAAAAAATTGAGCAGTGGCGCTGTCAACCGCCGAGGTTCTTGCCATTGCAATAGTCCCACGGTCGTTTTTGAGTTCCGCGCTCGCTTCATTCTTGATAGGGGCATTAGTTGGCTTCTGCTTCATATCTTGAGTGAACCCGCCGCCCTGAATCATGAAATTGCCCATGACCCGATGGAAGATCGTGCCGTCGTAGAATCCCTCATCCACATAACGGAGAAAATTTTTCACTGTTTCAGGCGCCTTGTCAGGCCAGAGTTCGATCTTGATCTGCCCCAGGGATGTCTTCATCAACACAACCGGATTCGCCGGCCCTGCATTCTCCTCGGTGCCTGACGCCCAGGAAAGGCTCAGCAATATAAGAGAGCTGCATAAGATGAGGACCATCAGCAATGATTTACTAAAATTGATCATTATTTCTACTCCTTCCGACAAAAAGGTAAGCATTGACTCCAAGTGGAGATTACCACCAAAATGCACCGCCGCAGAAATCGTTCTCATTCAGGCGGGGGGGGGGCCATTGACATTAAAGCAGTACTCCTGCATATTCAAAACCTCTCCCTGGAAAAAAGAAGAGGCCGATTGGAGTTGGCAGAATAAATGATAAAAGAGCAGAGCACAAAGGGAAAAACTTCGGATTATCTTCGGGCAGCCGCTGAGCAGTTTTCTTCAGAAGATCAAATTTTCGAAATCCTACCTTTCGGCGACGGGAAAGTAAATGACACTTTCCTGGTCAACACCGCTTCCGGCCATGAAAAATATTTCATACTTCAGCGCATAAACCAACGTGTGTTCCGAAGGCCCGAGTTAATTATGCAAAATCTCCGGGTCCTCTCCGGGCATGTTTCAAAGCGTCTTACCAACAATCCTATTGCCTCCAGGCGATGGGAAATGCCGAGTGTGCTGCCCACGGCGGACTCGAAGGATTACTGGATAGATCCAGGCGGTTTCTTCTGGCGCGCAATCAGCTTCATAGATGACTCAGAGTCGCTGGAAACCGTTACCGGCCATGGTCAGGCAGCCGAGGCAGGCTTTGCCGTGGGGCTTTTCCATAGCCTTGTGATTGACCTGCCTGCGGAAAGACTAAATGATACGCTGGCAGGCTTTCACATGACCCCGGTCTATCTGCAACGCTATCAGGCAATCCTGGAAAGCAGCAGCGACCGTCTATCGCCCGATGCCGCTTATTGCATGGATTTCATAAACAGGCGCAAAGAGTTCGCGCATGTCCTGGAAAGCGCCAAAGCCGACGGGAGGTTGCCGCTTCGGGTAATTCACGGTGACCCGAAAGTGAGCAACATCATGATCGATACCGTCACGCGGCTGGCCGTCAGCATCGTGGACCTCGATACCGTCAAGCCGGGTTTGATCCTATATGATATAGGCGACAGCCTCCGGTCATGTTGCAATCCGCATGGAGAAGACCCCCGCCTTGAAGAGGTACATTTCGAACCCGAACTTTGCCGGGCGCTGCTCAAAGGGTATTTTTCGGCCGCCGAAAACTTTCTGAGCGAACACGAACGCGAATTCATCTATGATTCCGTCCGCCTGATTGCCTTCGAACTCGGAATGAGATTTTTTACCGACTACCTGGAGGGTAACGTCTATTTCAAAGTTACCGACCGCCGGCAAAACCTCAGAAGAGCGCTGGTACAATTCCGGCTGACCGAAAGCATCGAATCGCAGGCTAAATCTTTGCACTCGATTATAAAAGAGTCGTCAGTCGTAAGTCTTTAGAAAAACAATAAAACAGTGAGAAGGCGGGGTCTCCCCGCCCTTTTTACTTTTGCCTTTTGCTTTGCGCCAACTGGTGGTCCCACCGCCCGAATAGACAGTAGACCCAGGCCTGGTACGCAATTACAACGGGAACAAAAACCAGGGCTACTCCAAGCATGATTTCCAACGTCAGGGAACTCGACGATGAGTTGAATGCGGTCAGACTGAATGCCGGATCGATGCTGGATATGAGCAGATTGGGGTACATTCCGCTTACTCCGAAAAGCGTAACCATGACGATGAAAACAGCAGAGGAAATCCAGGCCTTCAGCCATTGCGCCTGCCGGATAAAGAGCAGTATCCCCACCAGCGCGCCGACCGCCGCAAGAGGAATTACGAACAGGACTGGAACTTTGATGTAATTATCGTAGAGGTGCGTTGAAACATAAGTGGCCCCAAGGAAAACCACCGCCGCTGCCGCAAGTGCATACCATAGACTGCCCGCCAGATTTGCGGCGCGTCCCTTGAGATCTCCGTTTGTTTTTAGGGTGAGCCAAAGAGAACCGTGTACGGCAAAGATCAGAGTAAATAGAATGCCCCCCATAAGTCCGTAAGGGTTAAGCAATGAGAAAAGAGTCCCGTGATATATTCCGCTTCCATCAATCAAAATTCCGCGAAACAGATTGGCGAAAGCTACGCCAAACAGTAACGCCGGACCAAAATTTCCTACCCAAAGGAGTGTATCCCAAAACCTCTTCCAACCAGTTGATGAAAACTTGGACCTGAACTCCATTGCTACACCGCGCACTATCAGGCAAAACAGTATAAGCAGTAGAGCGGAATAAAGGCTACTGAACATGACCGCGTAAGTCTTCGGAAATGCAGCGAAAGTAACCCCGCCCGCAGTTATGAGCCAGACTTCGTTTCCGTTCCAGTAGGGTCCCATGCTGTTGTAAACCGAGCGCTTTTCACCTTCGTTCTTTGTGAGGAAGGGCGCCAGTGTTCCAATCCCAAGATCAAAACCGTCCAGAACGAAGTAGACGGCCCACAAAATTCCCCACAGGGCAAACCAGATTGTCTCAAGCATATCCCACCTCCTCATCGGCCGCATCGGGCAAGGCCGTATCATCTGAAGGGCCTTTCCTCGAATGGCTCCACATCAGGTAGTAAGCCACAATTCCCAGGAAGGAATATACAAGCACGAATGCGCCCAAAGATATTGCCACCTGCGATGCCGCAACCGGGGATACCGCATTCGAGGTCTTCATCATCCCATACACCACCCAGGGCTGCCTCCCCACTTCGGCCAGCATCCAACCAAATTCACTGGCCACGTAAGGCAGGGGGATAGAAAATAGAAACACCTTGAGCAACGCGGGCCGTTGCTCGATAGTGTCGCGCCTGAACCAACCGATGATGGCCATCACAAGGAAGAAAAACCCGAGTGTCATCATTACCCTGAAAGAAACAAACGAGAGGGTCACCGGAGGTCTTTCCGAAGGTGCAAAATGTTTCAACCCCTTGACTTCTGCCGAGAAATCATGGAATGCCAGCATGCTCAAGGCGCCGGGGATTGCGCCGAATTCGACCAGGTTTCTCTCATTGTCCGGGTCCGGAATAACGAACAGGTATTGCGGTGCGGATCTTGTCGTCACCCAGAGAGACTCCATTGCTGCGAGCTTTGTAGGCTGTATTTTTGCGACCTCACCGCCGTGCATATGTCCTTGCACTACTTCAACAATTGTAAAAATCAGCGCAAATGAAATCGCCAGTCGAAAGGATTTCTTGAAAAAGGAGATGTGCTGCTTCCTGAGCAAATGCCAGGAACTTACGCCCATTATGAAAAAGGCCGAAAGAATATAAGCTGCTGAAATCGTATGGACTATCGTATGCCATGCAAAAGGCTGGGCAATAATGGAAATCAGGTTGTCCAACTCGGCCCGGCCGTTTCTAATAACAAAGCCTACAGGGTGCTGCATCCACGCGTTGGCGATCAGAATCCATAGGGCTGAAACATTTGAGGCTATGGCCACAAGCCAGATTGCAATCGCATGCGCCTTGGGTGAGAGCCGTTTCCACCCGAAAGCCCACACCGCTACAAAGGTTGATTCCAAAAAGAAAGCCACTGTTGCTTCAATTGCCAGCAGAGAACCGAAAATATCGCCGACATATTCCGAGTACCGTGACCAGTTTGTCCCGAATTGGAACTCGAGCGTTATGCCCGTCACAACACCTATGGCGAAATTGATCAGGAAAATCTTGCCCCAGAAACGAGCCATCCGACTGTACTCTTCATTTCCGGTCCTTACGTAGTTAGTCTCCATTATCGCCAGCATGACTGAAAGCCCGAGCGTAAGCGGCACAAACAGAAAATGAAAAAATGTTGCCGCAGCGAACTGGAGTCTCGAAAGCATAAGGGTGTCCATATCCCGTCTCCTTATGATGTTAGAGGATTCTGAGATGCACTCGCATAAGATGCCTATTCATTCCGAATGTGCAATGCCTGAAAAACTCAATAGGGTGAAAAAAAAGATATATTGCAGTAAGGGCAAGAGCAGAAATAAGAAGACAATTCCAAACCGGGGGTCTTGGCGTCTTCTGTTTTATCTTTATATTAATGATCTTCTCTGGAGAAAGAGTGTGTCCGCAATTTGGGCAACCATAAGTGGTTTCCTTCATATCGAAACTCGCTCCTTAACCGGCCGGCCTGCGAGAGGGGCCCCGCGCTTTGCCTGGCTGTCATCTCCACTCCTCGAATCGAGAAACTTTCTCAAATTGTTCTGTCTGCTGACCTTTAGCTTTTTGCGGATATTTTTCCGGTGGGAACGAACGGTGTTTCCGGAAATGTGTAACTGCCTTGCAATCTCATCACTGCGTGCGCCGGTTTTGACTAAAGACGCAACGCGCATTTCCGCCGATGATAGTGTCATTGCAAATGAAGGGTCCAGGGATAACCCTGAAGACAACTCTTCCAGATGCCAGGTCAGCATATCGACTTGGGTCGAATACTTTTGAAGGCCCAGGTCGTTTCTCAGCCTGGTGATCATGGGCAGAAGCAGATTTTTTAGCCTGAGGCCGATTTTACTCTCTATCTCTTCTCTTTCCCGTTCGATACCTCTTGCAAGAACCGACAGCGCCCTGTTAGTTTCGAATAGTTGGGAGTTCAGGTTTTCAAGCCTCCGCTGGTGATCCAACATTTCGAAGTGGCTCTGTTCACTTTCCTCTCTCAGCCTCTTTGCTCGCCTCTCTTCTCCAAGGGCCTCCAGCGCCCTCATTAGCGAATGGTGCAAAAGCTCTTCCTGAAAGGGTTTCTCCAGAAAATCGAAAGCGCCGAACTGCAATGCGGGGATAGCGATATCCTTTTCTGTGGATAGCGTTGTAACTATGATTTTCAGATCGTTTCCCAATTGCGGTATCATACTCGGATCACAGCCCCCGGATCTGGAAACATCGAGCAGGAAAATATCGCTCCCGTTCTCCCTGATATGTTCAAAAGCTGTTTCGGCCCTCGAAAAGGCCTTAACGCCAAGCCCCCAGCTTCGTATAGTGCCTGTGAGATTTTCAAGTGCCTGCGCGTCGCCTTCTACTATAGTGATCA
>Ga0209517_10002976_pt1 | contig 23337 bp, 23 predicted proteins | sample PeaSoiMetSII2010_FD_187695 | JGI IMG/M metagenome (GOLD analysis project Ga0209517, IMG submission 187695) | Peat soil microbial communities from Weissenstadt, Germany - SII-2010 (SPAdes) (version 2) | ecosystem: Environmental > Terrestrial > Soil > Wetlands > Peat | place: Germany...
GCCAAGGTGAACGGCGCTGAAATCCGTCAAAGCGACGTCACGCTTGCCGAGGAGGAACTCGGGCCGAGCCTCGCCCAGATGGATCCGTCGACCAAGAAGGAAAACGTACTGGCCTTCCTGATCGACATGAAGATCGTCGCCAAGGCTGCCGAAGCCAAGAAGATCGAAGACCGCGACGACTTCAAGGCCCGTCTCGCCTTCACCCGCAACCGGCTTCTGATGGACAATTTGCTGGCGTCCGAGGGCAAGGCGGCGACCACCGAAGAAGCCATGCGGAAGGTCTATGACGAGGCCGCCAAGCAAATCGAGGGCGAGCAGGAAGTGCATGCGCGGCATATCCTGGTCGAAACCGAGGACGACGCCAAAGCGATCGAGGCCGAGCTGAAGAAGGGCGCCGATTTTGCCGAACTCGCCAAGAAGAAATCCAAGGATCCCGGCGCTTCCGACGGCGGCGATCTCGGCTTCTTCACCAAGGACCAGATGGTGCCGGAATTCTCCGCCGTCGCTTTCGCGCTGGAGCCGGGCAAGATCTCCGATCCGGTAAAATCGCAGTTCGGCTGGCACATCATCAAGGTCGAGGAAAAGCGCAACCGCAAGGCGCCCGACTTCGACCAGGTCAAGAGCCAGATCGAGACCTACGTGACGCGCAAGGCGCAGGCCGAATACGTGGCGAAGCTCCGCGAGACCGCGAAGGTCGAACGCATGGACCAGCCCGTTGAAGCGGCGAAGCCGGACGCGATGAAGCCCACCGACTCCAAGATGGCGCCAGCGAAGAAGTAACTGCGCGTCGTCCCCGCGAAAGCGGGGACCCATACGTCGCGGCCTGTCGTTTGGCCTCGTGGCCGTCGCCTTCTTTACAATAGACCCCTGTGGGTATGGGTCCCGGCGTTCGCCGGGACGACGTACGGTGCCATAAAGCCGGAAGCCCTCGATGTCCTCCATCTCCCCGCTTGCCCCAACCGATGTCCCCGACATGCCCGTGATTTCAGGCGTGAAGCTTGCGACCGCCGCCGCAGGCATCCGCTACAAGGGCCGCACCGACGTGCTGCTCGCGGTCATGGACAAGGGGACGACGGTGGCCGGCGTCTTCACCAAATCGAAATGCCCGTCGGCGCCGGTGGAGTGGTGCCGCGCCAAACTCGGCGGCGGAAATGCACGCGCACTGGTGGTCAATTCCGGCAACGCCAATGCGTTTACGGGCAAGACCGGGCGGCAGGCCACCGCGCTGACGGCAGCGATCGCCGCCAGGGCGGTCGGATGCAAGCCGCAGGAGGTGTTTCTTGCCTCCACCGGCGTGATCGGCGAGCCGCTCGATGCCACGAAATTCGACGGCGTCCTCGGCGGACTTGCCGCGCTGGCCGCGCCCGGCGAGTGGATGAGCGCGGCGCGCGCCATCATGACCACCGACACCTTTCCGAAAATGGCAACGGCAACCGTCAAGCTCGGCAAGGCCAGGGTCACGATCAACGGCATGGCCAAGGGCTCTGGCATGATCGCACCCGACATGGCGACCATGCTGTCCTTCGTGTTCACCGACGCGCCGATCACGGCGGGCGCGTTGCAATCGCTCTTGAAGGCGGGCGTCGAGGACACTTTCAATGCCGTCACCATCGACGGCGATACCTCGACCTCCGATACGTTGCTCGCATTCGCCACCGGCACCGCGGCAGCCGACGGCGCCCCGAAAATCAGCCGCGCCGGCGACCCGCGTCTGAAGGCGTTCACAAAGGCGTTCCGCGCTGTGCTCGCCGACCTTGCCGAGCAAGTCGCGCGTGACGGCGAAGGCGCGCGCAAGCTGGTCGAGATCATCATCGACGGCGCGGTGTCGAAACCCTCGGCGCGGAAGATCGCGATGTCGGTGGCGAATTCGCCGCTGGTGAAAACCGCGATCGCGGGTGAGGACGCCAATTGGGGCCGCGTGGTGATGGCGGTCGGCAAGGCCGGCGAACCCGCCAACCGCGATAAGCTGTCGATCTCGTTCAACGGCATCCGCGTCGCGAGCCGCGGCGCGCGCGATCCATCCTATGATGAGGCGGAAGTCTCGGCTGCGATGAAGGCGCCGAAGATAGAGATCAGGATCGCGCTGGGGCTGGGCAAAGGCAGCGACCGCGTGCTGACCTGCGACCTCACCAAGGAATATGTCGCGATCAACGGCGACTACCGGTCGTGAATATCACGACCGGCTGATACCGTCTGCCCAACGATCAATTCGTAATGTGCGCGGTCTGGATCGAGTGATTGAACATGGCCTGCAGCGCGGTGTTGATTTCGTCGGGTGTGTTGCCCTGGTAGAAGTAGCTGCCCCCCGCATCGGGCGGCGACGCGCAGGCTTGAAGACTTGGCGGAATGTTCGGGATGTTGTTGTTGGCGGCATCGTCTTCGTCGCCGGCAAAGGAAGCGTTCACCGGGCTGATCGGCTGGTAGGGAACGTAGAGCACGGAAACGATGATGCCGCGGTTCTTGAGGGTCGTGCAAATGTTGGGGTAGGTGTTGTTCGTGTTACTCAACACGGTGGCGTGGTTGCTGCCGGACCAGCCGCCGTTGGGAACGCCCTTGGACTGGGGATCTTGTGCGCCATCGGTGACGAGGAAGACGTAGGGCAGCGTGCTGGTTGACGAGCTGCCGTTGCCGACGGCGCCGGTCCCGTTTTTGATCTGGCCATTGATTGTGTGCAGCGCAACGTCGATATGCGTGCCGCCGGAGCCGAGGGTTGCATTCATATTCGTATCCAGCTCCGCGGCCAGGTTATTGGCGGCGGTGGTGATGGCCGATCCGGTGAAGTTGGTGGTCAGCGGAGCATAAGCCGTATCGGCATCCTCGATGAAGGGGTAGAGCCCGATCCGGAATTGATTGGCAATGACCTGCTTGGTGTTGGCCAAGGCCAACAATTGGTTCACGGCCATGCCAACCGCGTCGAGGCGCAGCTGGATGCAGGCGTCGCTGCCCGCGGTCGGGCAGGACGTAACCGCGTTCAAGCTGTACGGCAGGCTGTTAGCGTTGCCGGTAACCAGCGAATTCAGCGAGCCAGGAGTAACGTTCGTGGTCAAGTTGGGAAGCATCGCTTTCGGCAAGCCGGGCTTCTGCTTCGGCACAGGCACGGTCGACGCCTGGTTGATAAGGTTCGCAAGCGCGGTCTGACCGAGGCGCGAATAAACATAGCCCATGCAATAATTGTTCGTATTGTATTGCTGGGAATAGCCGGCGTTGGTCGCGGGATTTGGATTGGGATTGGTAGGGGAGGTGACAGGGGGATCTTTGCAGGCGCTATTCTGCGGCGCAAAATGGCACGCCAGGGTACAGCCGGTGCGATATTGGACCCAGTTATCCGGGTTGATCGCTTGCATCCGCGCGGCCTCGGCCGTTGTCGACGGCAATCCCATCGATCCCGAAACGTCCAGCGCCAGATAGAAATCGAGATACAGCGGCAGCGTGGCGCTCGCCTTTGAAACGCCTGACACTCCCATATTTGGGAACCCGAGCGCTGTCATGAAAGTGGCCGGTACATCCGCGGAGAAAGTGACTGTCGCATTCAGCGTGTTGCCGGTTTTCGTGACAACGGAGCTGCGCATCCCATTGGTGTAATCGGGACCGATGTTCTTCGCGTTGCCATCGAAGATGTTGTTCGCGTCAGTCTCGGCGACCGAAACCTCGCCGTCGCTTGTCATCGTCGATGCCTGAATCCAGCCTTTGGATCGCTGGGAGATCGACGCCACGGCCGCGGCGTCCGCCGCCGACTGCAGCTTGGCTTTGACTCTCGTCGCTTCGGAATAGTCGATCGCGCATCCGACCGCCGCTATCAGTGGAACAGTTGCGATCGCGAAGATGACGGCGATGTTGCCGCGCCGGTCGCTGCGGAAACGATTGATCAAGCCGATAAAGCTGCGCATGGATGATACCTGTGCGGGTTAAATCGCGCCGAAATTAACGGCGGCGGATTAACTTCGGCTTATTGCGGTCGCAGGATTGCGGGCCTAATAGAGTTAACGAATCCTTATCGGGTCGTCCCGTCCGAAAAGCCCCGTCGGAGCCCCATCCCAACGCATTCGCGGTGCATGGCTGACATCAAACTCACCGTCGTGGTCGCGTGCGCGCTGGTTGACGCCGACAAGCGCGTGCTGATCGCGCAGCGGCCGCAAGGCAAGACGCTTGCGGGCTTATGGGAATTTCCCGGCGGCAAGCTCGAGCCCGGGGAGCGGCCGGAGGCGACGCTGATCCGCGAGTTGCACGAGGAGATCGGCATCACCGTGAAGGAGGCCTGCCTCGCGCCGCTCACCTTTGCCAGCCACGCCTATGATGAATTCCACCTCCTGATGCCGCTTTACATCTGCCGGCGCTGGGAGGGCAGTGTGATCGCGCGCGAGGGCCAGAACCTCGCCTGGGTCCGCGCCAACAAATTGCGCGACTACCAGATGCCGCCGGCGGACATTCCGCTGATCCCGCATCTGATCGATCTGCTGATGTGAGGCTCGTGCCCCGGATGCTGCGCAGCGCGAAGCTGTGCGCTGCTAATCCGGGGCCCACAATTCACTGTGGACCGGATGGGTCCCGGCTCTGCGGAGCAGCGCAAACGCGCTGCACCGCGTCCGGGACACGATCAAGGCTTCGTCTTCCCCTGCACCGCCTCCGCCAAACCCACCTTCGCCGACCCCGGCTTCAGCGGCTTCTGCTGGCTCTCATGCGGCGCCCAGCCCGAGAGCCAGATCACATCGAAGGTAGCGCGGATGCGGCCGTCGGCGTCGGCAAAACGCTCGGCATAAATTTGCGCCATTCGCAACATCGTTGCGCGGCGGGTCGGCGTCCGCCGCCGTTCGACCAGCACGTTGGTCGCGCCCATGCGGCGCAAATCGGCCATCAATGCGAAAGCGCTGTCGTAACGCACGACGATGCGATCGACGTCGGTGACCGGCAGCGCCAGCCCTGCGCGCTGCAGCAGGGCGCCGATGTCGCGCAGATCGGCAAACGGTGCGACGCGCGGCGAAACCCCGCCTTCGAGTTCGGCTTCCGCCGCCGCAAAGGATTGCCGCAGCTCGGTCAACGTATCGCCGCCGACCATCGCCGCCAGCAACAGGCCATCCGGCCGCAGCGCGCGGCGAATCTGGGTGAGCACGCCGGGAAGGTCATTGACGAACTGGAAGGCGAGCGCGGAGACGACGAGGTCGAGCGATTCCGCATGCAATGGAAGCGGCTCGGACTCTTGCTCCGGCAGATCGACCCGCGCGGGTTGGCCGAGACGCTCTGCGAGCACCTTGCGGATTTGATCACCTGCCGTTCCGACGTCGGCCCCGTTCCTGAATTCCCGCAAGACCGCGTGCAGCCGCTCCCCCATATCCTGCGCAACGCGATCGAGCAGGAAGGTCGCCGGCCCCGCGCGCCGCGCGCGGTTCTGCCGCGCGCGCAGCAAAACGCGGTCGAACAGGATCGGCGCGGCGGTTGTGTTTGAAGCCATGCGGGTTGGTACGCCCCCCTGCCATGGCTGACAATCCGGCCCTGATTTGGCCCAAATAGAGTCTAAAAAGATACTTTTCAGTACCTCAGTTAAAGGCTAGCTTTTTTGCATGGCCACAGAAAAAGCCGAAACCGACCGCGTTCCGATTACGTTGGCGCTCTCGACCATCACCTATCTCGAAAAACTGGTCAGACAGGGCACCCACGGCACCAGCGTACCCGGCGTTGCAAGGACCTTGATCGAGGAAGGCATTCGCCTGGCGATCAAGGACGGGCTGCTTTCGATCCGCGACAACGGCAAGACGCCCTGAACAGGGCGCCCTGAAGCAGCCTTCGGGTGGCGAGACGGTTCGGACGACTGCATGGCCGACGGGAGTCGGAGTGACGGCTCGTAGCTCGGGACAACAACATGTTCGCCAAACAACCCACCTGGACTGAAGAACGCGTCGAACTCCTGAAAAGCCGTTTTGCAGCCGGGCTGTCCTGCCGCGAAATTGCCAATGACATCGGGGTAAGCCGCAATGCCGTGATCGGCAAACTCTCCCGTCTCAATTTGACGCGCGAAAAAACCGTGAAGGTCCAGCGCACCGCGCGAAAGTATGGTGCGAAAGGGAACCGCGCCAGATCGGTGCCGAGGCTGCAATATCAGATGCTCCGGAAATTGTTCGCCGAGCCTGAGCCCGCGCCCGACGACGAGACGATCCACAACGAACACCGCTGTTCGTTGCTCGAATTGAGCGAGGAGAAGTGCCGCTGGCCGATCAACACTCCGGGCGCGGCGGATTTCTGTTTCTGCGGCAACAGGCCGCTGGAGGGCCTGCCCTATTGTCCGGGTCACACCAGGATCGCCTACCGGCCGGGCTCTCGCCAGCGCGTCGCGCGAGGCTGAGGCAGTCTCGTGTCCCGGACGCGGTGCAGCGTTCTTCACGCTGCTCCGCAGAGCCGGGACCCACGGCACATGTAGATGGACCCCGGATCGGCAGCGTACCACGCCGCAGGTGCGGCGCGCTGCGCGGCATCCGGGGAACGCGACAGCGTGTTTGTTGCTTGAGCCCAGCGCGACCCGGCGTTAGCCTCTTCCCCCCATGGACGCCGAGGCATCACCATCCCGCTCCGTCTCTTCGCATTTGCGTGGCGCGCTGACAGCGTGTCGTGGAGCGTGGTCGCATGCGGCGAAACTCGCGCTTGATATCGCGCTGCCGACGTTGTGCGTGGCCTGCCGCGAACCGGTCGACGGCGAAGGCGTCTGCGCCGACTGCTGGGCCAGACTGTCGTTCATTGCCCCGCCTTTTTGCCCGCGGCTCGGCATTCCCTTTGTCTACGATCCGGGACCCGACATGCTTTCGATGGAGGCGATCGCTAGTCCCCCGGCCTATGCGCGGGCCCGCGCCGCGGTGCGCTATGACGACGTGGCGCGAACGCTGGTGCATGCGTTGAAATACCAGGACCGCACCGATCTGGCGCCGGCGATGGGCCGCTGGATGGCGCGCGCGGGGCGGGAATTGCTCGAGGGCGCCGACGTGCTCGTCCCGGTGCCGCTGCATTGGCGGCGGGGGTGGCGCCGCCGCTACAATCAATCCGGAGCGCTCGCGCGCATCATCGAGCGGCAAAGCGGCGTGAAGCTGGCGTCCGAGGCGCTCCGGCGCATCCGGCCGACCGAGCAGCAGATCGGCCTGTCAAGGCCGCAGCGGGCGAGCAACGTGCAGGGCGCGTTCAAGGTTACCCCCGACCGGCAAAGCATGATTGCCGGCCGCCGCGTCGTCCTGATCGACGACGTCTTGACGTCGGGCGCAACCGTGGATGCCTGCGCGCGGGCGCTCTTGCGCGCGAAAGCAGCTTCCGTCGACGTGCTGGTGTTCGCCCGGGTTGTGGATAGCCATAAAACTCCCATATAATCAGCTATCTCGCCGAAACAGAGCGCGTCATGACCGCTGCCATTGAAATCTACACCCGTCCGGGCTGCGGCTATTGCAGTGCGGCCAAATCGCTCTTGACGCGCAAAAATGCGGCGTTCACCGAATTCGACGTTGCCAAAGACCCCACGCTTCGCCAGGCGATGTGGGACCGTGCCGGCGCGGGCACGACTTTCCCGCAGATCTTTATCGGCCAAACCCATGTCGGCGGCTGCGAGGAGCTGTATGCACTTGATCGCGCCGGCAAGCTCGATGCGCTGCTTTTGGGCGAAAAGGCCGATTCATGAGCACCGACCTCACCTTTACCGCCGCCATGGTGCAGATGCGCACCGGGCTATTGCCGGAGCCTAGCCTCGAACAGGGCATCAAGCTGATCCGGCAGGCCGCAGCGCAAGGCGCCGATTATGTGCTCACGCCGGAGGTGAGCAACATGATGCAGCTTAATCGCAAGGCGCTGTTCGAACATCTGGCGAGCGAAGCCGACGATCTTTCGCTCAAGGCCTATCGCGCGCTCGCGGCGGAACTGAAAATCCATCTCCACATCGGCTCGCTGGCGCTGCGCGCTTCCCCCGAACGGGCGGTCAATCGTTCGTTTCTGATCGGGCCGGATGGCCTTGTGATCGCAAGCTACGACAAGATCCACATGTTCGATATCGATCTGCCCGGCGGCGAAAGCTATCGCGAATCCGCCAACTATCAGCCGGGCGAAATCGCCGTGACCGCCGACCTGCCATGGGGCCGCATCGGGCTGACCATCTGCTACGACGTGCGCTTTCCGGCGCTTTATCGCGCGCTCGCCGAAAGCGGCGCCTCGTTCCTCACCGTACCCTCCGCCTTCACGCGCAAAACCGGCGAAGCGCATTGGCACACGCTGCTGCGCGCCCGCGCTATTGAGAACGGCTGCTTCGTGTTCGCCGCGGCGCAAGCCGGGCTGCATGAAAACAAGCGCGAGACCTATGGTCACTCGCTGATGGTCGCCCCCTGGGGCGAGGTACTGGCCGAAGGCGGCGTCGAGCCCGGCATATTCATGGCAAAGATCGATCCTTCCCAGGTTGAAACCGCGCGGAAAACCGTGCCGTCGCTTCAACATGGCCGGCGCTTCAGCGTTGCCGACCCGAAGTCCGGCCCCGAACATCTGCACCTCGTGCGGGGATCGGCATGATCCATTATCATCTGCGCTGCGAGCAGGGCCACGCGTTCGAAAGCTGGTTCCAGAACTCGTCTGCTTACGAGGCCCAGGAAAAACGCAAGCTGGTGAGCTGCCCTTCTTGCGGCTCGACCAAGGTCGAGCGCGCGATCATGGCGCCGCAGATCGTGAGCAAGAAAGGCCGCGAAATCGCCGCGCCGGCGCCTGCGCCGGCAGCCGCTACGGAAGTCGCAGCCCCGGCCTCCACGCCGCTCCTGATGGCGCAGGAGCGCGAACTCCGCGCCAAACTGAAGGAGTTGCGCGATCATATCGTCAAGAATGCCGACAATGTCGGCGAGCGCTTTCCGACTGAAGCCCGCAAGATGCATTATGGCGACATCGAACATCGACCGATCTACGGCGAGGCCTCACCAGACGAGGCACGCGCGCTGGTCGAGGAAGGCGTCGAAGTAACGCCGCTGCCGGTGCTGCCGGACGATCGGAACTGATGCCGAGCTTTGTCATCGCGAGCCCGGTACTGATGCTGTGAAGCGCTAGACAGCTACCAGCAGCGCCACCCCGATCACGATCAGCACGATCCCTCCGAATTCGCGCCCCGAAAGCGGCTGCTTGAACGAATAATACGCCACGCCCTGCGCGAACAGCACCTCCATCAGCGCCAGCGTGCGCACATTGGCGGCAGCCGTCAGCGCGAATGCCAGAAACCAGAACTGCGAGGCGAACGCGCCCATGAAACCCGCTAGCAAAGAAGGTTTCCACAGGCCAATGATTGCCCTGAGCACCCCGGGCGCGCGCGCCAAAAGATAGACCGTCAGCACCAGGGTCTGCACGAACAGCCCGAACACCAGCGTGTAGGTCGCCGCCGTCACGAATGACACGCCGGAAATCGTGATGATCGCGCCGCGGAACCCGTTCGCCGAAAGCGCGAACGCCGCCGCTGACACCAGGCCCAGCATCGTTGGCCTCAGATCAGCAAAGCCCTTCGCGCCCCCTGGCCGCAGCGCCGTGACGATGACGCCGGCGGTTGCGATCAGGATCGCGATCACCTTCAGCCAGGTGAGATGATCGCCGAGAAAGACGAAACCGAAGATCGCGGTCTGGATCGCCTCGGTCTTGATATAGGCCGTCGTCACCACGAATGAGCGCTCATGCATCGCGAGCAGCATCAGTCCGGTGGCGATGATCTGGCAGATGGCTCCGAGCAAAAGCCACGGCCAAAACGCCGGCGTCGGCCAGGGCAAAGGATCTCCGGTTGCGACCAGTACAGCGGCGAAGAACAGGATCGAGAACGGAAAGCCGAACAGGAAGCGGGTGTTAGTGGCACCCCAGGTGCCGAGCGGCCCCGTCAATTGCCGCTGCATCGCGTTGCGCGCGACCTGCCCCATCGCCGCCGTGACGGTGAAGGGAATCCAGAGCGAGGCGATGCTGAACATGGTGGGATGAGAGGCTCTAATTGAAGTCGTCCCTGCGAACGCAGGGGACCCATACGCCGCGGCCTATCGGGTTAAGCGACGGGGAGACGACTTACTTAAACAATAGACATCGGCGGTTATGGGTCCCTGCGTTCGCAGGGACGACGAGAATGGATAGCTTTTTTAGATCCCCTCCGCCACCACCATGTAGTTCACGTCCATGTCGGAGGAGAGGCTCCAACGGTCGGCGAGCGGGCTGTAGACCACTCCGGTCTGCTCGGTAATCGCCAGCCTGTTGTTGTGCAGATGATGGGCGAGTTCGTCGGGAGTGACGAACTTGTCCCACTGATGAGTGCCGCGCGGCAACCAGCGCAGGACATATTCCGCGCCGACGATGGCGAGCGCAAAGCTCTTCCAGTTGCGGTTCAGCGTCGAAACCACCATCAGCCCGCCGGGCTTCAGCATCGCCGCGCAACGATTGAGGAACACGCCGACATCGCTGACATGCTCGACCACTTCCATCGCCAGCACGATGTCGAAGCGCTCGCGCACGTCCATCTCTTCGACCGTGGTGCAGCGATAGTCGATCGACAAATGGCCCTTGTCGGCATGCAGCCTTGCCGCCGCGATATTGCTGGCGGACGGGTCGACGCCGATGACCTGCGCGCCAAGCCGCGTGAACGGCTCGCACAACAGGCCGGCGCCGCAACCGATATCGAGGATGCGCAAGCCGGAAAGGCAGTTCAGGCTCCTGACGTTGCGCTCGAACTTGCGGCAAGCGGCGTCGCGGATATAGGTCAGCCGCAATGGGTTGATCTTGTGCAGCGGCGCCATCTTGCCTTTGGGATCCCACCACTGCTCCGACAGTTTCGAGAATTTTGCGATCTCGGCGGGATCGACGGTGGATGCGGCGCCTTTCGGAGAATCCGCGGAAAAATTCTGTTGCATGACCATGGGTACGCGCCGCTCCTATCGGGCGGTGATGTGATTGCGGAAGTCGAGCGGTGAAGCGATGGTATCGATCGTCTCGGCTCCCTCGCCGACGCCCCGCACCGTTACGCTGCCGTAGTTGAGGATACGGCCGAGGATGCTCTGGTTGACGTCGACGCTTTCGACCTTGTCGAGGCTCATCTCGAAGGTGCGCCGCTTGACGAACCCGGTCTTGTGGACGACCCGCATGTTGGTGACGTCGGTCTCGGTGGTCCAGCGGTGGAACCAGGCGGTCAGCATTTTGTACAGCGCGGCGACAGCCGATATGGCCGCGAGCGACAGGCAAATCAGCATCGGGGCATCGGCCACGACCAGGCGCGACAGCACGAAGAAGGCGATCGCCACGATCCAGGCCACAATGGCCGGCCAATAGAATATCCAATGCGCATTGGTCGAATACAGCACTTTCTCGCCCGGCTGCAGGATCTCGTCGATGTAACGCCCCATGCAATAGCCTCAATTGCCCCAAAAACCCTTGGTCCCGCGCCGTTTCCGGGCGCCTGGAACCAGGTTGCTTGCTCCCAACCGCGCCGCTATGTATACGCGCGTTTTGGGCCGCACGCTTCCGCTTTGCGCGTGCCCTACATTATTAATCCTCGCAGGGGAATGCACCAGTCGTCATGGGCCGCCTCGTGATGAAATTCGGCGGCACATCCGTCGCCAATATCGAACGCATCCGCAACGTCGCGTGCCACGTCAAGCGCGAGGTCGATGCTGGCCATGATGTCGCCGTGGTGGTCTCGGCCATGGCCGGCAAGACCAATGAGCTGGTGGATTGGTGCCAGGAAGCCTCGCCGATGCATGATGCACGCGAATATGACGCCGTGGTGGCTTCCGGCGAACAGGTCACCGCCGGTCTGCTCGCGATCGCGCTGCAGGCGATCGGCATCCAGGCCCGCTCCTGGCAGGGCTGGCAGATTCCGATTTTGACCAGCGATGCCCACGCCTCGGCCCGGATCCTCGACATCAACGGCGCTGAGCTGATCAACCGCTTTAAGGAGCGCAAGGAGGTCGCCGTCATCGCCGGCTTCCAGGGCATCAATCCGCAAACCAACCGGATCACCACGCTCGGGCGCGGCGGTTCCGATACCTCGGCGGTGGCGCTCGCTGCCGCCCTTCATGCCGACCGCTGCGATATCTATACCGATGTCGACGGCGTCTATACCACCGACCCGCGGGTGGTTCCCAAGGCACGCCGGCTCGACAGGATCACGTTCGAGGACATGCTGGAACTGGCGTCCCAGGGTGCCAAGGTATTGCAGGTCCGCTCGGTGGAACTCGGCATGGTGCACAACATACCGATCTTCGTCCGTTCCAGTTTCGACAAGCCCGAGGATATCGACCCGCACGCCAACCAGCCGCCGGGCACGCTGATCTGCAGCGAGGAGGAAATCATGGAAAGCCACGTCGTTACCGGCATCGCCTTTTCAAAGGACGAAGCGCAGATTTCCGTGCGCCAGATCGAGGACAAGCCGGGGGTCGCCGCGTCGATCTTCGGTCCGCTTGCGGAGGCCAATATCAACGTCGACATGATCGTGCAGAACGTCTCGGAAGACGGCAAGACCACCGACCTCACCTTTACGGTGCCAGCCTCCGACTATGCCCGCGCCCGCGACACCATCGCCGCGGCCAAGGCCAAGATCGGCTATGCCCGTCTCGACAGCGCCACCGACGTTGCGAAGGTCTCGGTCATCGGCAGCGGCATGCGCAGCCATGCCGGCGTCGCCGCCAAGGCGTTCTCAGCCCTTGCCGCGCGCAATATCAACATCCGCGCCATCACCACCTCGGAAATCAAATTTTCGGTGCTGATCGACACGGCCTATACCGAACTTGCGGTGCGCACATTGCACACCCTTTACGGGCTCGATCAGGTTTAGAAGAAATTTATTCTTAGCTACCGCAACATGGCATGACGCATACGTGTCAGCCTCTGGCAGGCGTTTTGCTTGGCAAAACGAGGCTCAATTCGCTATACGGCCTGAAGGGTGAGCGGCTGCGAACTGTGCCACAGTCTTGGCGATGCTGATTCGGCCGGTATCCCGGGCTTGCAGCCGCGCCGAACGAATAAAATTGTTGTTTTTCGGGTTTCATGCCAGCTGCCGGCCACCCGGTGGGCTGGCCTCGCGGGGGAGGATTTTGACACATGCGAAGCACGTCGGGAGGCCCCCGCGTCCTGTTGAGACGGCTTCGCGAAACCATGGCGGAGCAGGTCTCCGCACAGGAGCGATTGGACAAGATCGTGGTGCTGATCGCCGCCAACATGGTGGCGGAAGTCTGCTCCGTCTATGTGCTGCGCATCGATAACACACTGGAACTCTACGCCACCGAAGGCCTCAACCGCGACGCGGTGCACCGAACCGTGCTGAGCGCGCATGAAGGCCTCGTCGGCCTGGTGGCGAGCGAGGCGACGCCGCTCAATCTGAGCGATGCGCAAAGCCATCCGGCATTCTCGTTCCGCCCGGAGACCGGCGAAGAAATCTATCACTCGTTCCTCGGCGTTCCGGTCCTGCGCGCCGGCAATACGCTCGGCGTGCTGGTGGTGCAGAACCGCGCCAAGCGCACCTATGTCGAGGAGGAGGTCGAGGCGCTGCAGACCACCGCGATGGTGCTGGCGGAGATGATCGCCTCGGGCGAATTGTCGGCGCTGGCGCAGCCCGGCGCCGAGCCCGCCGCCCGGCATTCGCTGCACAAGACCGGCGCGATCCTGTCCGACGGCATCGCGCTCGGCCATGTCGTGCTGCACGAACCGCGCGTCGTCATCACCAACTACATTGCCGAAGACCTGCCCAAGGAGATCAAGCGCCTCGATACGGCGTTGATCAAATTGCGCGCCGACCTCGACCGCATGCTGGAGCGCGGCGATGTCGCCGACGGCGGCGAGCACCGCGACGTGCTGGAAGCCTACCGGATGTTCGCCAATGACCATGGCTGGTCGCACAAGCTGCACGAGGCGGTCGCCACCGGCCTCACCGCGGAGGCCGCCGTCGAGCGCGTGCAGTCCGATACCCGCGCCCGCATGCTGCGCTCCACCGATCCTTACCTGCGTGATCGCCTGCATGACCTCGAAGACCTCGGTCATCGGTTGATGCGGCAATTGGTGGGACAGGATCACGCGCCTTCCCGCGAGCTGTTGCCCGACAACGCCATCCTGATCGCGCGCGCGATGGGACCCGCGGCGCTGCTCGACTACGACCGCAAGCGCCTGCGTGGACTGGTGCTGGAGGAAGGTACCGCCAATTCCCACGTCTCGATCGTGGCGCGCGCGCTCGGGATCCCGGCGGTCGGCGAGGTGCCGAACGCGCCCGGCATCGCCGATCCCGGCGACGCCATCATCGTCGACGGCACCTCGGGTTCGATCTACGTCCGGCCTTCGGCGGAAATCGAGCAGGCCTATGCGGAGCGTGTGCGATTTCGCGCGCGGCGCCAGGCACAATATTTGGCACTGCGCGACAAGCCGTGCGTCACCCGGGATGGCCAGCCCGTCGAATTGATGATCAATGCGGGTTTGACCATCGACCTGCCGCATATCGACGACACCGGCAGCGCCGGCATCGGCCTGTTCCGCACCGAACTGCAATTCATGGTGGGCCAGAGCCTGCCGCGCACCAGCGATCAGCTCGCGCTGTACCGCACGGTGCTGGATGCGGCGGGCTCCAAGCCGGTGACATTCCGCACCCTCGACATCGGCGGAGACAAGGCGCTGCCTTATATGGAGACGGTGATCGAGGAAAATCCGGCGCTCGGCTGGCGCGCGATCCGGCTCGGGCTCGACCGGCCCGGCCTGCTGCGCGGCCAGATTCGTGCGCTATTGCGGGCTGGCGGCGGCCGCGCGCTGCGGATCATGTTTCCGATGATCAGCGAGGTTGCCGAATTCGATGCCGCCAAGGCGATCGTCGAGCGCGAGCTGACTTATCTGCGTCAGCACGGCCATCCGCTGCCGGAACGCATCGACGTCGGAACCATGGTGGAAGTCCCCGCGCTTCTCTATCAGCTAGATGAGCTGTTGAAGAAGGTCGATTTCGTTTCGGTGGGGTCCAACGACCTGTTCCAGTTTCTGTTCGCGGTCGATCGCGGCAACGCCAAGGTCTCCGAACGCTTCGATACCCTGTCCGCTCCCATCCTGCGGGTGCTGCGCGAGATCGTGCAGAAAGCGAATGCGGCGAAGAAATCGGCATCCCTGTGCGGCGAGATGGCGTCAAAACCGATCGGCGCGCTGGCGCTCATTGCGCTTGGCTACCGCTCGCTGTCGCTGTCGGCCACCGGACACGGTCCGGTCAAGGCGATGATCCTCGACCTCGACGCGAAGAAAGCCGAAGCCATGATGAAGCCGCTGCTGGATGCGCCGTCCGGCAGTGTGTCGATCCGGCAGAAGCTGACCGAATTCGCCGAGGCCGAGGGGCTGTCGTTGTAGCGGGCTTGACCCTCGCCCAACATCCCGAACCCCTTTTGAGATAGAGACGCATTCCATTCGCAGAACCGATCACCACATTTGCTGAATGCGCGTGTATTCGAGACCAGAACATGTCGATGCTCCCCGAAGCCAAACTTGATATTCTCCTGGCGCACCACGCTTCCCTTGAGGCCCAATTGCTGGGCCAGGTAAGCTCGGAGGAATATGTGCGGATCACGCGCGAGCTCGCCGAGCTCAATCCGCTGATCGAGGCCGTCAAGGCCTACCGCGCCGCCAACGCGGAAATCGCGGGAATCGACGCGCTGATCGCCGATTCCGCCACCGAGCCGGAAATGCGCACCATGGCGGAAGCCGAGCGGGAAACGCTCAAGACGCGCAGTCTGGAATTGGCGCAGCAGATCCGCGTGGCGCTGTTGCCGAAGGACGCGATGGACGATCGCAACGTGGTGCTGGAAATCCGCGCCGGCACCGGCGGCGATGAGGCCGCGCTTTTCGCCGGCGACCTGTTCCGGATGTATGAGCGCTTCGCCGCCTTGCAGGGCTGGAAGGTCGAGGTGATTTCGATGAGCGAAGGCACGATGGGCGGCTTCAAGGAAATCATCGCCGAAGTGCAGGGCCGCGGCGCATTCGCCAAGCTGAAATTCGAATCCGGCGCTCACCGGGTACAGCGTGTGCCCGACACCGAAACGCAGGGCCGCATCCACACCTCGGCAGCGACGGTGGCGGTGCTGCCGGAGGTCGAGGATGTCGATGTCGACATCAAGCAGGACGATCTGCGGATCGAGACCATGCGCGCGCAGGGCGCCGGTGGCCAACATGTCAACAAGACCGAGTCCGCCATTCGTATCACCCACATCCCGACCGGCATCGTGGTGATGATGCAGGACAGCCGCTCACAGCACAAGAACCGCGCTTCCGCGATGAACATCCTGCGCTCACGCATCTATGACGCCGAACGTCAGCGCATCGACGCGGTGCGTTCCGCCGACCGCCGCGAGAAGGTCGGTTCGGGGGACAGATCCGAGCGCATCCGCACCTATAATTTCCCGCAAGGCCGCGTCACCGACCATCGCATCAATCTGACGCTCTACAAGCTGCCGCAGGTGATCTCCGGCGAAGCGCTCGGCGAATTGGTCGACGCGCTGACGACGGAGCACCAGGCGGCACAACTCGCCGCTCAAGGCGCGGCGGCGTGAGCGAAAATTCCGCTGTCGTCCCCGCGAACGCGGGGACCCATAACCAAAAGCGTAAGCTGTTGCGCGAACCGCTAACCCCGACTTCCCACATCGGTAGGCCGCGGAGTATGGGTCCCCGCGTTCGCGGGGACGACGCATGATTGGACAAACCGTCGAAACGGCGCGGCGCGCGCTGGCCGCGAAGCTCAGGACACAGGCGATCGAGTCAGCCGAGCTCGACGCGCGGCTGCTGGTTGGCGCGGCGCTGGGTCTCGATCTCACCGGATTAATCGGTGCCGCAGCACGGCCAGTCACCCCGGATGAATCGCAGCGTCTGGAGAATTTCGCGCAACGTCGCCTCGCCGGCGAGCCGGTTGCGCGCATACTCGGGCTCAAGGAATTTTGGGGCTTGTCCTTGCAACTCTCACCCGCAACGCTGGTGCCAAGGCCAGATACTGAAGCGGTGGTCGAACTGGCCCTCGAAATATGGCGCGAAGAGCAGCATCGGAAACCGCGGTCGCGTGTCGCCGATATTGGCACCGGATCAGGCGCGATTTTGCTTGCGCTGTTGTCCGAAATGCCTGAGGCGGAAGGCGTCGGCACCGACATCAGCCTGGCGGCGCTGAAAACCGCAAGCAGCAACGCCGCGCGGCTGGGATTCGCCCCGCGTGCGATATTCGTCGCCTGCAACTATGCGGCGGCGCTGTCCGGCGCGTTCGATCTCATCGTATCGAATCCGCCCTATATTCCGTCGTCGGAAATCGCGGGGCTTGCCAGCGAGGTGCGCGATTATGACCCGCTTGGCGCACTGGACGGCGGCGCCGATGGCCTTGATGCCTACCGCGCGCTCATTCCACAGGCTGCGGCACTGCTCGCGCCCGGAGGCACGCTTGTCGTGGAGGCCGGATATGGCCAAAGTGGCCATATCCAGGGTTTGATGGCGGCGGCAGGGTTAACGGCGGAAAGACCGCCCAAGGCCGATCTGGCGGGCATCCCGCGGGCGGTCGCGGGCCGGAAAACGCCCCGATAAAGCCTGATTGAAACGCAAAAAAACTACTTGGAATATTCCCCGGGAGCGACTACGTTCCGTGCAACATCGGTTCAGGGTTGCTGGCCCCGTAAGCGATACGGGCTGAGGCCAGAGTTCTCAAGAGTGAGAGCCCGCCCCGAGTGAAAGGTTCCAAAACGCAGGTCCTTTTGAGCGCGATGGCTTTAGACAGCTGCGCCGCTTCCGACCGCAAAGCGAACGAAAGCCTGATATTGCGCTTGAAAATTCACGCTCGAAACCTGTGCTTGTTTTGGCAGGCGAAATGATTTGATGCGGCCGGCGACGCACGCCGGGCTGGTGGGGAACGCGTCTTTGCTGACTGCGACGTACGGCAGATTTGTGTGGAATTGAACGACGGCTCGATTCGGCGTGCGAAAAGCGCGCGCGCATGGATCGGGCGAACCGTCACAATGGCAATCCAAGGCTAGCAACTTCAAGGGCTGGAATAAAGGCACGACATGAGAAACGGTCAGAACCAAAACAAGCGGATGCGTAACCGTAATAATAATAGGAATGATGCCAACCGGCGTGGCCAGAACCCGATGACCCGGGTGTTCGAGTCCAATGGACCGGACATCAAGATCCGCGGCACCGCCTCGCACGTCGCAGAAAAATATGTGCAGCTTGCACGGGACGCGCGCTCTTCCGGCGACCCGGTCGCCGCCGAGAATTACTATCAGCATGCCGAGCATTATTTCCGCCTGATCGCCGCGGCCCAGGAGCAATTCCGTCAGAATCAGCCGCAGCCGCGGCCCGACGCTGAAATACCCTCGGAGGAAGGTGACGAGGAGGAAAGCTTTTCGAGTTTCGGGCAAGAGCCCGGCTTTGTCCCGGTGCAGCAGCAGCCGTATCAGCCGCGCGACAACAATCCGCGCGACCATCAGCGCGACGGGCAACCCTATCAGCAGCGCGACCAGCATCAGCCGCGCGAACAGCACCACCGCGAGCATCGCCCGCAGCCGCAATTTCAGCCCCAGCCTCAAGCGCAGCCGGTGATTTCGGACACCGCCGGCGTCGACCGCCTGCCGTCATTCATCACCGGACCGCAGCCGCAGATCAACGGCGGCCAGGGTGGGTTCGAGGGCGGCGAGCGTTTCCCGTCGCGTCGCCGGCGTCGTCCGCATGGTCCGCGCCCCGAAGGCATGGCTGGCGCGCCCGCTACTCCCGGCGACGATTTCAATCCCGGGAACGAGTAGGCAGCAACGCTTTTAGTGACCGCGAGTCGTCCCGGCAAACGCCGGGATCCATACGCCGTGGCCTCTCATCAAGGCACCATGACCGTTGCCTTCCGCAACAACTGAGCCCTGTGGTGTGGTGATGGGTCCCGCTTTCGCGGCGACAACCATCGGAAAAACTACCCATCATCCCGCTGGAATGACGAGGGCACCAACACCGGCGGTAGCGCCGGGATCAGACGCGTGCGTTCCCGGTGCGCCGGGATCGCGCGATAGACCTGTTTGGTGGTCTCGACGATGTGAACGCCGGCGAAGGGCAACGACAGCGCGGCGCCGACGCGCTCCCATGCCATCGCCGAACGCAGGAACCAACCGCCGGCGACCGGCGGCATGAACAGGGCTTCGCCCCAACCCGTCGGCGTGAACCAGGTCTGCCGCAGCAATTGCGTGATCTGCGAGCGCGAATAGGGCCGGCCGTGACCGAAGGGCGTGTTGTCGGTGCGTGTCCACACGCCGCGCCGATTCGGAATAATCGCCATCATGCGGCCGGAAGGCGCCAACACCCGCCATACCTCGCGCAACAACCCTTCCGGGTCGTCGGACATTTCCAGCGCGTGAACCAGGAGGATGCGGTCGACGGCTGCATCCGGCAGCGGCAAGGAGAATTCATCGACCAGAGTGGCGAGTGTCGGGCGCGCCGTCGGCCATTTCAGCACGCCCTGGGCCGCCGGCATGAAGGCGATGCAGCGTTCGGAATCCTCGCGGAACAAGCCGAGATAAGGCGTGGGATAGCCGAGGCCCAGTACCCGTTGTCCCCCCGCATTCGGCCAGCGCGCATGAATGCCGCGATTGATCAGCCGCCGCGCCACGATGCCGAGGCGCTGCGAGTAGAAATCCCTCAAGTCGATCACATCGATGGTCATAATTCTATTCTACACGACGCCGGCCCGGCTGGCGCAGCGAATAACGCATTGCTCATTCGGCGTTAACGCCATATTTCATACCCATATTAGCACATGCCGACCCAGCGACGGAGATATCATGGCTGCCGAAATTCGCCTGTTCCCCTGCCTGTCCGATAATTTCGGCTATCTGATTCACGATCCCGCGACCAAGGCGACCGCCTCGATCGATGCGCCGGAAGCCGCCCCCATCATTAAAGCGCTCGAACGCGAGGGCTGGACGCTGACCGACATTCTCATCACCCATCACCATCACGATCATGTCGGCGGCGTTGCCGAGCTGAAGCAGAAATACAAATGCCGCGTGGTGGCGCCCCACGACAAATCTACCAGGATCGCCAATGTCGACCTGCGCACAGGCCAGGGCGATGTAGTGAAAGTGGGAAACCTGTTGGCGCGGGTGCTGGAAACCCCCGGCCATACGCTGGATCATATCAGCTATGTCTTCGACAACGACAAGGCGCTGTTTGCCGCCGACACCTTGTTCTCGATCGGCTGCGGACGGGTGTTCGAAGGCACTTATCCGATGATGTGGGAATCGCTGCTCAAGCTACGGGCGCTGCCGGACGATTTCAGGCTCTATTGCGGCCATGAATATACTGCCGCCAACGTCAAATTCGCGCTGACCATCGAGCCGGACAATGCCGCGCTGAAGGCGCGCGCGGAGGAAGTCAAACGCTTGCGGGCCGAAAGCAAGCCGACGGTTCCGACGCTGCTCGGTGAGGAGAAGAAGGCCAACGTATTTCTGCGCGCCGACGATCCGTCGGTTGCCGCCAGCGTGCGGATGAAAGACCGGAGCGCGGCCGAAGTGTTCGGCGAATTGCGCGAACGCAAGAACAAATCCTGATGATTGACCTGCCCTCCGCCGCCGACATTATCGCACGGCTCGAATTGAAGCCGCATCCGGAAGGCGGCCACTATCGCGAAACCTTTCGGGATGCGCGTCTCGACGCAAGTGGCCGCGCGCGCTCGACCGCGATCTATTTTCTGCTGGCTCGCGGCGAGCGCTCGCACCGGCACCGCATCGACGCGTCGGAGATTTGGCACTATTACGCCGGCGATGCGCTCACCTTGCAAATCGCTAACGACGGCTGCGCGCCGCATCTGGTGAAGTTGGGGGCCGATCTTGCGAGCGGCGAGCGGCCGCAGGCGATCGTGCCCGCGTCGGCCTGGCAATGTGCAGAAACGACCGGGAACTGGACGCTGGTCGGATGCACGGTCGCGCCGGGATTCGAATTTGCTACGTTCGAGTTGGCGCCGAACGGGTGGGCGCCGGATTAGCTCGCCGTTTCCTAAACATATCCCTTGCTGCGATCAGACCGCCACCGGCGATCAGCACCGCGGCGATCGCGATATTGGCGCTCGCCTTCGCAAAGCCGGCCAGAATCAGAAACGAAGTCGATAGCAGCGGCGTGGCGTAGGACGCGGCCCCCAGCACGCGGATGTCGCCGCGCTTCATGCCGACATCCCAGGCGTAGAAGGCAGCGCCGACCGGGCCGACGCCGAGTGCTGCGACCGCCAGCCATTGCGCCGCGGTCTCGGGCCATACGGTGTCTTCGATCAGCCCGTGCACGAGGGCGGCGAGCAGCGCTGTGGCGAGACAAAATCCCGCCACCGCATCGGTCGGCACCGATTTGAGCCGGCGCGACATCACCGAATAGGTGGCCCATACGAAGGCAGCGACAAAAGCCGCGAGCAGACCGGGGAGTTGACCCGGCGCAAAGCTGCTTCTGCTGTTGCCGGCAAACACCAGCACCGTTCCGGCAAGCCCCAGCAGCGCGCCGATGATGTGATGCGGCGCCAGCCGCTCGCCCGGCAACAGCGACGAAAACAGCACGATCAACAGCGGCCAGAGATAGTTCAGAAGGCCGGCTTCAGCGGGAGGCGCAAAGCGCAGCGCGAGGAAATACAGCGCGTGATAGCCGAACAGCCCGCCGACCCCGACGATCCATGCCAGCGGCTCCTGCCGCAACGCGCGGATCGCATCGGGCCGCCCGATCCAGGTCAGGGATCCGACCAGAGCACCGATCGCAAACGTCATCGCCGCTAGTTGAAAGGCGGGGATTTTGCCGGTCGCAACGGTGAGCACAGCCAATAGCGACCACATCAGGATTGCGGTCAGTCCGATCAGGGTCGCGGTACGAGGGGTCATGAGGCCGTCATTGCGAGCGAAGCGAAGCAATCCATCCGGTCTTAATAGCGAAGTTGGATTGCTTCGTCGCTGACGCTCCTCGCAATGACGAAGAAATCAATCAAACCATATATTGCCCGCCATTGATCGACAGCGTCGAGCCGGTAATGGCTCCCGCCTCGTCGGCGGCAAGGAACACCACGGCGCGGGCGATCTCGTCTGGCTCGCCCAGCCGGTTGATCGGGATCAGCGGCAGGATGCTCTTTTCAAGAACGTCCTTCGGCACGGCCTGCACCATTTCGGTGTTGATATAGCCGGGACAGATCGCATTCACGGTGATGCCGCCCTTGGCATTCTCCAGCGCAAGCGCCTTGGTGAAACCGATGTCGCCGGCCTTCGCCGCGGAATAGTTCACCTGGCCGAACTGACCCTTCTGTCCGTTGATCGAGGAGATGTTGATGATGCGGCCAAACTTCCGGGCGCGCATGCCCTCGATCACCTGACGCGTCACGTTGAACAGCGAACCGAGATTGGTGTTGATCACCGCATTCCACTGCTCAAGCGTCATCTTGTGGAACGCGCCGTCGCGGGTGATGCCGGCATTGTTGACGAGGATATCGATCGGGCCGAGGGCGGCCTCGACTTGTTTGACACCGCTGGCGCAGGCATCGAACGAACTCACGTCCCATTTGTAGACGGGAATGGCGTTTTCAGCCTTGAACTTCTCCGCCGCCGCGTCGTTGCCGGCGTAGTTGGCGGCAACCTTGTAGCCGGCGCCCTTCAGCGCCTTGCTGATCGAAGCCCCAATGCCTCGCGTTCCCCCCGTCACCAATGCAACACGTGCCATATCGAAACCCTCCCTTGGTCTTTTGAAATACGTTTCTTATGTAGCTTCAAATAAAGCGAGCCATTTGACTAACATCAAGAACAAAACGCCCGGCACCCGAACGCGATCAGCAAAAGTGGCCGCCGGTTTTGCGTCCGATCGCGGTCGGCAATAAAAAAAGGGCGCATGATCTCAACGATCATGCGCCCACGGGCGTTCCTGTTAACTTCTCACTGTGCAGTTGCGAGCTGATCTTTTCATCACTCAGCTCATGGAATGCTGCCTGTCTAGTCGCGTGCAACGCACATCGCGATGCCCATGCCGCCGCCGATGCACAGCGTAGCGAGGCCCTTCTTGGCGTCGCGCTTCTGCATTTCATGCAACAGCGTCACCAGCACGCGCGCGCCGGAGGCGCCGATGGGATGGCCGAGCGCGATCGCGCCGCCATTGACGTTGACCTTGGAGGTATCCCAGCCGAGGTCCTTGTTGACCGCGCAGGCCTGCGCCGCGAAGGCTTCATTGGCCTCGACCAGGTCGAGATCGCCGATGCTCCAGCCGGCCTTCTTCAACGCGGCTCGCGAGGCGGGAATGGGCCCGGTGCCCATGATCTTCGGATCGACGCCGGCCTGACCCCAAGACACGATCCGAGCCAGCACCTTCTTGCCTTCCTTGGCCGCCTGCTTGGCGGTCATCAGCACGACC
>Ga0209517_10002977_pt1 | contig 23336 bp, 20 predicted proteins | sample PeaSoiMetSII2010_FD_187695 | JGI IMG/M metagenome (GOLD analysis project Ga0209517, IMG submission 187695) | Peat soil microbial communities from Weissenstadt, Germany - SII-2010 (SPAdes) (version 2) | ecosystem: Environmental > Terrestrial > Soil > Wetlands > Peat | place: Germany...
ATTGTTTTTTTGTCGTGGCTCGAAACCCGACGCTTCCACCTTGACCGAATAGATCCCCGGTTTTAGTTGGGGGAAGTTGAATCGGCCTGAGTCATCGGTCTTGGCGCTGCGTTTCAGTCCGGTATCTGGGTTTGTGATCGTCACAATGGCGCCGGGCACGACGGCGTTGGTTGCGTCCCGAACCTGGCCAACAATGGCACTGGTGGTTTCGCCTTGTGCCAGCGCCTTCACTGGAGCAAGACATACCACCGTCAACATAATGAAAGCAAACTGCACTGCCCGTGCCATGAATACCCCCACTCATTTGCCTTAAGGCGGCAATGTGTCCCCAATAGGATCTATTAACCAGGGATTATTGTATTAAGTTAACCACAGTTAACGCAAAGAAGCAAAGACCTAAGGGCGAGACTGGAGAACCTTGCTTGCACCCGAGTGACGGGCAACACGGAAACAATAGCTCCTTAAGTTAGCGCCTATGGGGCAAGCCCCGTCTCTACAAGCAGAGGTAACTTCGGGTAGGGCTATTGCAGGTCGACGGGCTGGGCGAGACGGAAGTTGAGGCGGCGATCGATCCCGAACACAATATCTTTATCTCTACTCTTATCTTCCCTGCCGGCGCCAGAAGCCGCGCCGGTCGCTGGGTTTCGTTCCTCGCGGGAGCCGCCTTTGGCGAAGATGCTGGAGGTTTCGATCATGACCGTCCGGCCGCCGATTTTTAAACTCACCAGCACGATCCGCAGATAACCGGGTTCGAGCGAGCTCCCGCGAGAACTGGCGGCGGGTTTGGCTTCGAGCACGCGGCCGGTGGCGGGCGTGCCGCGGGCGACGAGCGTCTGGCCATCGATCACGACCGGCTCATCGATGGTGGCGCTGAAGGTGTCTCCGGCATGCGACGACGCGCTCGAAAGCGCGCTCTGCAGGCGGATCGGGATGGGGGTTCCCTCGGGCAGTTTTGTGGTGGATGGAATCAACGACTGGCTCGGCGAAATGCCGGTCGAGCGCGGCTCGCGATCGAAGGGGAGTTTTTGTGCATCGGCGGAGTTCGAAGCATTGTCCGCGGGGGGGCGACTACAGGCCGAGAGGAGGCTGAGCAGCAGCAGAACGATGGCTACGCGATGGGGATGGGACTGCATGTTTGCACGTATCAGAATAACAATAGCCGCGAAACGGCGTCAGAATGCCACCCACGGCTTGCGCCGTGGGCTGCATTCTTACGCCGCTTCGCGGCTTTTGCGAGCCTGCCGGGTTCCGAATTGGAGCGGCTGGGCTTGCCCGTATTGGGATTCCGGCCCGGCTCCGACTTCCTGAGTCCAGCCTCTAGCCTTCTCGATTGCTTTCGATTCATCGCCTGATTCATCACAAATTTGATGTGATGGCTGGCACTTAGCGGCAATGGGTTTCGCACTACACTTCCCCAATTAGGTCAGCGCGGTTTCATTCGCGGAAAAGTCGAGTTTGCTGTTTTCCCAGCTTGGAACCGGAAAACCAGGTGTCAGGTCTCAGGTCTTAGGTCTCAGGAAAACCTAAAGATCAAAGACCTAGCACCTGATACCTGACACCTAAGACCTGAGACCTAAGACCTGGTACCGGCATGAACGTGGTTACCCAATTTCCGGCGGCGCGTGCTTACGACCACGATCTGCTGTTCCAAGCGATGTTTGAAGGGGCGGCGATTGGAATCGGGATTTGCCGGCTCGATGGCCGGATTCTGGAAGCCAATCCCGCCCTCAGCCGAATGCTCGGTTACAGCCAAAAGGAACTGGCCGGCGCGCATGATCGTGAGCTTTTTCCGGAACTTCGCCGCGACATTTCTCGCGGCAATTCTCCGCCAGATGAGCGTCGGACGGACGAGCGTCGGACGGACGAGCGATGGGTGGGTGAGCTGATGCGGGGCGAGCGCGACTGGTTCGAGAGCGACAAGCTCTGCCGGCGGAAAGACGGTTCCGAATTCTGGGGACACTTGACGGTTTCGCTCGGACGCGACGCCCGCCGCCACTTTCTGATCGCGATGCTGGCGGACGCGACCGAGCGCAAGCGGGTGGAAGAACGTCTGGGCCAAGCCGAGAAGATGGAAGTGATCGGGCGGCTAGCGGGAGGAATCGCGCACGACTTCAACAACCTGCTGACCGGAATTCTGCTGTACTGCGACCTGTTGGTCGCGGGATTGAAGAGCGGCGGATTGCAGAATCGCGGACTGGAGAACGGGGAAGACGCCACCTTGGGGAGTGGCGGAATGGAAACGGGCCGACTGTGCCAGCAGGTGGAAGAAGTCCGCATGGCGGGCGAGCAAGGCGCGGCGTTGACGCGGGAACTGTTGGCGATCGCGCGCAAGCAAGTGGCGGAGCCACGCCCGATCCAGATCAACGAAGTTGTGGCTTCCTCGAAAAATCTGTTGCGGCGGCTGATCGGCGAACAGATTGAGCTGGTCGTAGTGCTCGACCCGCTACTTGACCCGCGGCTCGACCCGGCGCTCGACTCCGGCGCCGGGCTGGTGCTGGTCGATCCGGCACAGTTGCGGCAGGTCCTGTTGAACCTGGTGCTGAACGCCCGCGATGCCGTGCCCCAGGGTGGAACGATTACGTTGAGCACGCGGGCGGCGGAATTTCCCGGTCAAGTTTCTAAGGCTGTTTTCACAGACGCCCTTCCGCCCGAGGAGCACGTCCCTCCTGGGCTAAAGCCCGCATTTCTCCAGGAACTGAACGGCACGGCTGAAGCCCTCCACCCCAGCAGGCGAAACCCGCGCCTGCCGGGGTCCCCGGCCGTGCCCCACCCAAAAGCCATTTATGAAAAGAGCGCTGGCAAAGCTGGGCCGGAAAACCGGCGACGCGCCGTCTCGCTGGTGGTGAGAGATAACGGCTGCGGGATGGATATGGAGACGCGGGCGCGGTTGTTCGAGCCTTTCTTCACCACCAAGAAGCCGGGACAGGGCACAGGGTTGGGGCTGGCGACGGTACAGCGCATCGTCAGTGAAGCGGGTGGGACGATCGAGGTGGAAAGCGAACCAGGACGCGGCACCAGCATTGCGGTGTTTTTTCCGGCGATCGCTCCGGCCGCGAGTGCGATGGAAGCTATGCGGAGCCCCTAAAAGGACGTCTGATTTCCTTTCGACACGCGGGGAGACGGGGCAAGCCCCGTCTCTACACCAGAGCGACTTTGACAACCGGAGATTCGCCATGTTCAATGCATCGACCGCCGCCGTCCTCAGTCGTAGTCTCAGCCCTAGCCCCAGCCATCCCCTGCAAATCGCGGGAGCGAATTTCCTGAACCTGCTGATCGTGGATGACGACCGCATCATCCGCGAGGCCTGCCGCGAGGTGGCGCAATCGCTCGGCTTCAACACGCAGGTGGCGGAGTCCACCGAACAGGCTTGCCGGCTGCTTGACAGTTCCCGCCCCGACGCCGTGCTGCTCGACTTGCGGGGATCGGGAGGCCTGGAAGCGCTGCACACCATCAAGAAGCATCGGGCGGAAGCGCTGGTGATCGTGGTCACGGGTTACGGCACGGTGAAGTCGGCAGTGCAGGCGATGAAAGATGGGGCGTACGACTATGTCACCAAACCCTTCAGCATGGAAGAACTGCGTTTGCTGCTGGAGCGGGTGGGGGGGCATCTGCGGCTGAAGACGGAGAACCGGGTGCTGCGGGAAACCATTAAATCGCGGCAGGGGTTCGGCAACATCATCGGGCGGGCGCCGGAGATGGAAAAACTTTACCGCATCATCGGGAAAGCCGCACAGAGCGTGCATCCGGTGCTGATTCTGGGCGAAAGCGGCACGGGCAAGGAACTGGTGGCGAAGTCGATTCACTTCACCGGCGTCTTCCGCGACAAACCTTTCATTCCCGTCGACTGCGGATCGCTGGTACCGACGCTGATCGAGAGCGAACTGTTCGGGCACGTGCGCGGCGCCTTCACGGGCGCGACCAATCCCAAGGACGGACTGCTGGCGATCGCCCAGGGAGGCACCGTATTTCTGGACGAGATCGGAGAGTTGCCGGTCGACTTGCAGGCGAAACTGTTGCGGGCGATTCAGGAAAAGGAGATTCGTCCGGTGGGAAGCGTGAAGCGTGTACCCATCAACGTGCGGATTCTGGCGGCGACCAATCGCAACCTGGAACGATCCGTGGCCGACGGCACATTCCGCCGCGATCTTTTTTTCCGGCTGAACGTGCTGACGCTGCGGATCCCACCCTTGCGCGAGCGCCGGCAGGACATCCCGCTGCTGGTGGCGAATATTCTGGAGCGCATTGGGCGGGACGCGGGAATCGAAAAGGCCATTTCGGACGAGGCGCTCAAGGCGCTGCTGAATTACGACTGGCCGGGCAACGTGCGCGAACTGGAAAACGCGCTGGAACGGGCGTGCGCGCTCACCAGCGCGAACGAACTTCAGGTGCGCGATCTTCCCACCCAGATTTACGGCGCCCCCATGGAGGTGATGGCGATGAGCCCGCCGAGCCATGGCATCGTGCCGATGGCGGAGTTGGAGAAGCAGACCATCCTGGCTGCGCTGTCGCAGGTGAACGGAGACAAGATGCTGGCGGCACGACTGCTCGGGATTGGTAAAACCACGCTGTACCGCAAGCTGAAGGAGTACGGGGCGGAAGTGAATTTGTAATTTGCGATTGGTAATTGGAAATTGGAAACCGCGCGGCTCCCTGGGATCAAAATTGCCAATTAGAAATTACCAATAATTACCAATCACAAATTCCCAAACGGAGTCATCGAGCCCGGCGCGGGTGCCGGAACGGGAGGGTCCGCGGAGGCTCGCCTGCATAACTCATTTATTTTCAGGCAAAGAGGATTGGCCCGGAAGTTGCGAAAGGATCGGCATGATCCTTCTTGTGACTTCGAGCGTGCGGGCACCCGAATGCACCGCGGCACTGACCAAGGCGACGGGCGAACGGGTCGTGGTGGCGGAAAGTCTGGCGCGGGCCACCACGCTTTTGCGGGCCGAGTGCTATCTGGCCGTGGTGCTCGATCAGTACCTGCTCCAAGCCGACCCGCGCGAAGCCGAGGCTACGCTTGCGCACCTGGGCACCGCCATCCCGGTGCAGGTCAATCTGGGGATCAGTGGAATGGAGCGTCTGGTGCGCGAGGTCCGGGAAGCCGTGCAGCGTCGCCAGCGTGAGGAAGTGGGGGCGCGGAAGGCGGTGATGGGCAGGATGCACGGCGAACTGAATGGCACGGTTACGGCGTTGCTGCTGTCCAGTGAACTGGCCCTGGAAACTCCCGGCCTGCCGGCGGCGGCGGCCGAAAAGATCGAGTCGGTCCACGAACTGGTGAAGAAACTGCGAAGACAATTGGAGAGCACGGGCGCAACCGAGGAACGTAAACAGGCTGCAGGCGCCTAACGGGTTTCGGCGGCGAGGCAAGGGCAACCGACGTCGTTCACCCGTCCCCTAAGTAACCTGACCTCCTTGCTGTAAACGGCGACGCTCTTGCCGATGACTTTCTAGTGAGGCAAAGCCGGGATCATGGAATTCTTCAGACAATTGCTTTCTCCCGATTTCATGCCCCACGGTTTCTGCTGCTTGTGGGATCCGCGGATCGTCTCTCCGATAATGGTCTCCCGGCAAAAGAGTAACACCGTATGAACAACCGCCCCGATCCTCGCTTCGTCAAGTGGCTGAGTGTCTTCGCCTCGACCACCGCCGTGTTTTCGGCGGTAGTTGGGCTGTCGGGCCTGGCGGGGTGGAGCCTGCACATCCCAAGTCTCACCACCTGGGGAACGGCGCAGGTAACGATGGTGGCGAACACCGCCGCGTGTTTCGTGCTCATCGGCGTTTCCCTGTGGTTGCTGAGAAGAAAGGACAACCAGTCTTTCGGGTGGGCCAGGGAACTTGCCGCTAAAACCGCAGCGGCGATCGCCGGCCTGATGGGCTTGCTCGGCCTTGCGGAGCACCTTTTCAGACTGGACCTCGGCATCGATCAGTTTTTGCTCGTGGTGCCTCCCGCGCTGCAAACTGGCATCGTACGCCCTGGCCTCATGTCCCCGGTCACCGCAGGGGCTTTTCTGTTGCTTGGTGTTGCCCTGCTGGGGATCGACTGGAGAACGCGGCGGGGCCGGTGGCCGGCGCAGTTTCTCTCCCTCGCGGCAGGCGGCTTGGCGACGTTCAGCGTGCTCAGCTTCGCTTTTGACCCCCACATCTACACTGCGCATCTGTCTCTGGCTTTGCCCACGGCAGTCACCTTCGCGGTTTTCTCGTTGGGGCTGGTTTGCGCTCGCACCGAATGGGGACTGGGAGCGCTTCTGTGCAGCCAGAGCTTGGGCGGGAGCCTGGCGCGCCGACTGCTTCCCGCCGCCTTTATTCCCATGCTGGTGGGCTGGATCCGCTGGCGAATCACCGCCGCTGGCCTTTATTCCGAGTGGAGCACTGTGGTTTTGGCGGCATTGACCACCATGTTCCTGCTGGCTGGCCTCATTGCCTGGACAGCAGCAGCCGTGTATCGCAACGACGTGGAGCGAAGGAAAGTCGAGGAAGCGCTGGACGAAAGTCAGGAACGGTTTCGGCGGCTGCTCGATGGGGTAAAGGACTATGCCATCTACATGCTCGATCCCGAGGGCCGCGTGATCAGTTGGAATGAGGGCGCGGCTCGCCTCAAAGGCTACCGAAGTGAAGAAATTCTAGGCAAGCATTTTTCTTGTTTTTACGTTCCGGAGGACCGCGCAGCCGGTAAGCCCGCCCGCGAACTGCAGGAGTCTCTCGCAAAAGGGCGTTTTGAAGCGCAGGCCCAGCGAGTCCGGAAAGACGGCTCCGCTTTTTGGGCCGACGTCGTGATCGCTCCCATGTACGACGATTCTGGAATCCTCAGAGGCTTCTCCAAAGTAGCGCGCGACATGACCGAGCGCAGACGAGCGGAAGAGCGGCTTGCGGAACAGGCAGAGAAACTGGCCTGTTCCCGGCAGGCTCTGGAGGCGCAGACCCGGATGCTCAAGCTGGTGTTGGACAGCGTGGGCGAGGGCTTGATTGCGGCCGACCGGGAAGGACGCTTTCTCATCTGGAACGATTGCGCTAACAAGCTGATGGGTCGTGGAGCAGCCGATTTGCCCAGTGAGCAGTGGACCCCTCATTACAAGGTCTTCCTGCCCGATGGAATCACCCCTTATCCGCCGGATCGCCTTCCACTGGTGCGGGCCCTGCACGGAGAATCGGTGCAAGTGGAATTGATGATTGAGCACCCGGAACGCGAAAACCGGGTCTCTCTCGAAGTCAGCGCGCGGCCCATGAAGGACGCTCAGGGCAACCTGTGCGGGGGCGTCGCCATTCTCCGCGACATTACGCAGCAAAAAGCAAACGAGCGCGAAATCCGTGAACTCAATGAAGAGCTCGAGCATAGGGTGGTGGAGCGGACGGCCCAGTTGGAAACCGCCAACAAAGAGCTGGAAGCCTTCAGTTACTCGGTGTCCCATGACTTGCGGGCGCCCTTGCGGCATATCAGCGGATTTTCCAAGATGCTGGTGGAAGAATTCGGTCCTAGCCTCGATCCAACCGCCCAAAAGTACGTGGAGCGCATCCAGGCTGGGACGCAAAAGATGGGCTTGCTGGTGGATGAATTGTTGAATCTGGCACGGGTTGGCCGTCATGCACTCAATCGGCAGGCGACCAAGTTGAACTCGCTTGTCGCGGAAGTGGTAGCGATGCTGCAGCCGGAGAGCGAAGGGCGACGGGTGGCATGGGTGATCGCCGATCTGCCCGCCCTGGAGTGTGATCCCGTTTTGGTCAGGCAGGTTTTTCAAAACTTGCTGGCCAATGCGCTTAAGTTCACCCGCTCCCGCGCCCACGCCCTCATCGAGGTCAGTCACAAAGAAGAAGATGGGCAAGCGGTGTTCATGGTCCGGGACAATGGCATCGGGTTCAACATGAAGTACGTTGACAAACTGTTTGGAGTCTTCCAGAGGTTGCACCGTGCGGAGGACTTCGAGGGTACAGGCATCGGGTTGGCCACGGTGCAGCGCATCGTGCAAAAGCACGGGGGCCGAGTGTGGGCGGAGGGGGAACTGGACAAAGGCGCAGCTTTCTATTTCACCCTCGGTGTGGGAAAGGAAGCTGAATCCAAAAGCAATGAAGCAACGGCTGGAGGCCGATTATGAACTCAGATGCACTGGACATCGTTTTGGTGGAAGACAGTCAGGACGATGTGGATCTTGCCCTGCATACGCTGAGGCGGGAGAAGCTGGCCAACAACATCTTCGTGGCGCGCGATGGCGAGGAAGCCCTGGACTTTGTCTTCTGTCGCGGGGCGTTCGCACATCGGTCATTTGATCATCCGCCCAAGTTGGTGCTGTTGGATTTGAAACTGCTCAAGGTCGATGGGATGGAGGTGCTCAAACAGATCAAGAGTGACCCTCGGACCAAGACCATCCCGGTCGTCATCATGACCTCTTCGAAAGAAGAGCGGGATTTGGTGGCCAGTTACAACCTGGGGGCTAACAGCTATATCCAGAAACCAGTCGACTTCGCTCAGTTCCGGGAGACGGTCAAGACCGTGGGACTGTACTGGCTGGTCATCAATCAGCCGCCCGTAGTGCAAGCTTCGCAGCCATTGGCAGGTGTGGCTCATGACCGACACTAATACCAGTGATGATCAAGTTCGGGCCAGCGGCTCTGTTCCTGCGTCAGGCGGAGCGTCATCATGGCTCGCGCCGCAACTCAACGAACTCCGGGTGCTGCACGTCGAAGACGACCCGCTGGACGCGGAACTGGTGGCCCAGGCTCTGCGCAAAGGAGGCTTCTCGTTTTCCGTGGTGGTGGTACAAACGGAAGCCGAGTTTGAGCGGGAGCTTCGCGCGCACCCTCCCGACGTTGTGCTTGCCGACTACAACCTGCCGCAGTGGCGAGGCATGGAAGCGCTGGATGTGCTGCGAAGGGCAGGGCTGGACATTCCACTGATCCTGGTCTCGGGCGCATTGGGCGACGTGACTGCGGTGGAGTGCATCAAGCGGGGCGCGACGGATTACGTTCTGAAAGACGGGCTGGCGCGGCTGCCCGAAGCGATCCGCCGTGCGTTACAAGAAGAAGTTTTGCGCGAACGGCAACGGCGGTCAGACGCCGCTCTGCGGGAGAGCCAGGCGCAGCTCGAAGCCTTAGTCCAGTCGGCCATGGACGCCATCCTCAACGTGGATGAGGAGCAGAACATCGTAATGTTCAACGCGGCCGCCGAGAAGATGTTCCGGTGTTCGCAGGCGGAGGGCTTGGGACAACCGATTGAACGCTTCATTCCGCAGCGCTTTCGCACCGCGCACTCCGCCCACGTCCGCAAATTCGGGGAGACCGGCGCCACAACTCGCGCTATGAATAAGCTCGGCACCCTAAGAGCTTTGCGCGCCGATGGCGAGGAGTTCGCCATGGAGGCGTCAATCTCGCACGCCGAGGCTGGCGGCCGGGCGTTTTTTACCATCATCCTGCGCGACATCACCGCGCGTGAACGCGCGGAGAAGAAGCTGACCGAGAAAATGGCGGAACTGGCCCGCTCCAACGCGGACCTCGAGCAATTCGCGTATGTGGCTTCGCATGATCTGCAGGAGCCGCTGCGCATGGTGGCGGCCTACACGCAGCTGCTGGCAGAACGCTATCGCGGTCAACTCGATGAGAACGCCGACAAATACATCGGCTACGCCAGCGAGGGAGCTCTACGCATGCAGTCCCTGATTCAAGATTTACTGGCCTTTTCGCGAGTCGGACGGAATGGCGGCGCTCGCAGCCACGTCGATTGCAATGCGGCGATGGATGAGGTCCTGCTGAGCTTGGGTCCGGCAATGCAAGAGAGCGGCGCGGTGGTCACGCAGGGTGCGCTTCCAGCGGTCTGGGCGGACCGGTCGCGGATGATACAGGTTTTGCAGAATCTGATCGGAAACGCGATCAAGTTCCGCGGGAAAGAAGCGCCGGCGATTTCCGTGCAGGCCGAAAAGGCGGGCCAGGAGTGGGTGTTCAGCGTGAGCGATAACGGCATCGGCATTGCTCCGGAGCATGCCGAAAATGTTTTCGTTGTCTTTCAACGCCTGCACACCCGGACGGAATACCCAGGCAACGGAATCGGTCTGGCCATCTGCAAGAAGATCATCGAGCACCTTGGCGGAAAGATCTGGGTCGAGACGGCGGCCGGCCATGGTTCCATTTTCAAGTTCACGATTCCTTGCGATGATCCGGTGGAGAAGGAGTTTTGCGGCGAGGAAATGGTTGTGTCTAGTCCTTAGAGAGTAATTCTCTGTAGAGACGCGGCTTGCCGCGTCTCCGCCCGCGACGGAGACGGGGCAAGCCCCGTCTCTACTCTTCGAGCAACTACGGTTCCGAAAATCAATCACCAGCCTTTACAAATCTTTGCCCAAAGTATTCGCAAGGGCGGCCGGTGGGGTGCGTTCTTGGGGAAAGGAACGGAGGTTTGTGATGGAGAACAGAACGACGGTGTTTTACGTGGACGACAATCCCAAATCCAGCCGATTGCTAACCAGTGTTCTTGAGGAATGCGGGTTCCGGGTGATCGCGAAAAATGACCCCATCGAGGCGCTCGCGCTTTGCCAGAGAACCTACTTTGACCTGGCGCTTCTTGACTACGAAATGCCCGTGATGTCGGGCTCGAAGCTGGCCCAGGAAATCAAATATCTGGTGCCGGATGTTCCCGTAGTCCTAATCTCCGGCCGCTCGAGTTTGCCGGCAACGGAACTGGCGTTTGTGGATGCGCACTTCGGATTTGGGACTGCGCTGGACGATCTGCTGTGGACCATGCGGATCCTGGTGCGCGCGGTAACACAGTGGGCGGACTCGACCTGAACCAGTGCAGCGCTTCAGGGTCATGTTCGGAGGGCCGTCTGCCCGGCCTTCTTTTCAATAACCATCGTAGCGCCGGCATCCTTCGACTTCGCTCAGGACAAGCCTTGCCGGCTGTCCCGAGGGCGTCTCGCCCTCGGCGCAGCGGGCGAGACGCCCGCCGGACAGCCGCCGAGACGGCGGCGCTACAGTCTAGGCCACAAGAAAACTCTTCCCTCGGCACGCCCCTCGACCCTAAACTGGAGGCAAGCAGGCCGAGGGTGGTTCCCAGCCCTCGAATCCCGAGGGTTCTGTGCGCGTACTGGTAACGGCGGACACGTTCAGCGGAGTATGGACGTACTCGCGCGAACTGGTTTCGGGCCTGGTGACCCATGGGGCGCAGGTCACGCTGGTCAGCTTTGGAGAAATTCCGCTTCCCCATCAGACCGCGTGGATGGACGGGCTGCACGGGCTGGAATATCATCCCACGGCGTTTCGTCTCGACTGGATGCAGGAGGGTGAGCAGGACTTTCAGGCGGCCGAGGATTATCTGTGCGCCATTGTTCGCGATACGCGTCCCGATTTTCTGCATTTGAATCAGTTGAGTTTTGGGGCGCTGCCGGTGGCGACACCGCGACTGGTGGTGGCGCACGGCGACTTGATTACGTGGTGGCTGAGCATCCACGGGCACGAACCGGCCGCTTCGGCATGGCTGAAGTGGTATCGCGAGACCATTGAGACGGGCCTGAAACGGGCGGATGCCGTGGTCACTACTTCGCGCTGGATGGAAGAAATGCTCCGCCTCGCCTACCGCGACGATTTCGCGGGGCACGTGATTCCGGCCGGGCGCAATCCAATCTATTTCAATCCTTTTGTGACCAAGGAAGAGTCGGTGTTGGCGATCGGGCGTTTGTGGGATACGGGAAAGCAGGTGGCCTTGCTGACCCAGCACAGGCACGGCCTGCCAGTGTGCATTGTGGGAGCGGACAACCCGATTCCCGCGCCGCCGCTGCCGATCCGGGCCGACGTGCGCGTTTCCACCGGCGAACACGAGATTTCTGTAAAGGGAGCGCAGACCGAATCGCAGTTGCGCTCGCTGTTCAGCAAGTCGACGATTTTTGCCGCGACCTCGCGCTACGAACCGACGGGACTGGCGTCGATCGAGGCCGCGTTCTCGCGCTGCGCGCTGGTCGCGAACGACACCGAAGTGTATCGCGAAATGTGGGGCGACGCGGCGTTGTACTTCGAACGCAATGACGCCGAGAGCCTCAGCGAAGTGCTCAGCCAACTCGATGGAGACAGCGAACTAGTCCGTCGCTACGGGACGCGCGCTTATAATCGGGCGCGCGAGCGCTTCACGGCGCGACGGATGGTGGACGACTACATGCGGCTGTACCGGCGGTTGCGGACCGCGAAGGTAGCGGTAGCGTGACAGCCGGCCATGGTGCGATTTCCGCGGCTTCCGCGGGAGCCGAAGGGCGTGGGGTCGGCTCGCAGCGACCGCGTGCTATACTTTTTAAGCATCTTTCCTGCCAGATCAGCAGACGGAGGACGGTATCGACAAGCGTTTTATCCGCATGAACGAGCGCATCCGGGCGCGCGAGATTCGCGTGATCGGGGACGAAGGGGAACAGATTGGCGTGATGCCTCCCTTCGAGGCGCTCAAAATGGCCCGCGAAAGAAATCTCGACCTGGTGGAAATTTCCCCGACCGCGCAACCTCCGGTTTGCCGCATCATGGACTACGGGAAATTTCTGTATCAGAACGAAAAGCGCGAGCGCGAAGCCAAGAAAAAGCAGAAGACGATTACGGTCAAGGAAGTGAAGTTTCGTATCAACGTGGATGATCACGATTACGAAACCAAGAAAAATCATGTGTTGCGCTTCCTCGATGACGGAGACAAGGTGAAAGCGACCATCTTCTTCCGGGGACGCGAAATGACGCGGCAAAGCCTGGGCCGCCAGATTTTGGAACGGCTGATCAAGGATGTCGACCAGAAGGGTCTGGTGGAGTTCCGTCCGCGGCAGGAAGGCAACACGCTGCACTTGATTCTGGCGCCGAGTAAGAAAGAAGGCGGAGCGAAAGAAAAGCCGCCGGCTCGTCCGAAACCCGCACCTCCTCCTCCCGCGTCGCAAGGCGGAGCGCAGACAGCGTAGCAGCTATCAGCCGTCAGCTATCAGCCATCAGTAAAATCTTCTGGTGCGATCGCTGCGAGCGGATGGGATATTGCGCTGCATAACGCTGAAAGCTTTAACTGAGAGCTGACAACTGAGAGCTGAGAGTATCTATGCCTAAACTAAAAACACACAAAGGCGCTGCCAAGCGCTTCAAGAAAACCGGGACGGGAAAGATAAAGCGGCACAAAGCGTTTCTGCGCCACATCCTGACCTCGAAGGCCAAGAAGCGCAAGAAAAAACTGGGGAATTCCGTGCTGGTAAGTGACGCGGATTTCAAAAAAGTCAGGCGCATGATCCCGTACTAAGAAGGGATAATGGAGCGGCGGGCACTTTCGCCCGTCCTTAACCAAGTCTGCGGAGCGCATGCCCTGCAGCGGCGCGTGAAGAGGCCGGGCTTCGGAAATCCCTTAGGGTAGAAGCCTCCTTGCCTCCAGCCGCCAGACGAAATGAAAAAGGAGAACCGCAATGCCTCGTGTAAAACGCGGAACCAAACGCCGCGCCAAGCGCAAAAAGATTCTTGAACGCGCCAGTGGATATTTCTTAACTAAGTCCAAACTTTACCGCTCGGCGAAAGAAGCCGTCGATCGCGCCCTGAAGTTTGCCTACTCCGGCCGCAAACAGAAGAAGCGCCAGTACCGGTCGATTTGGATCGTGCGCATCGGCGCCGCCGCCCGTCTGAACGGACTGAACTACAACCAGTTCATCAGCGGACTGAAGAAAGCCGGCGTGGAACTGGATCGCAAGATCCTGGCGGATTTGGCGGTGAAGGATCCGGCGGGATTTGGCAGTCTGGCGGAGCAGGCGAAGAAGGCGAACGCGGCGGCAGCGTAGATCGGCTATCAGCTATCAGCCGTCAGCTTTCAGTGGTAGCAAAATCGTGTCATCCTGAGCGGAGCGGAGTCGAAGGACCCCTACACCTGTACACATTTTCGGACGAGTAGGGGTCCCTCGCTTCGCTCGGGATGACAATTCCGCGAAAATTGATTAAGAACATGCCCTACACCGTCACTAAATTAACTGACTATACGGAGGCGTCATTCGACCGCGCTGCGTCGGAACTGCTTGAGCATCTCCGAGCCGAATCCGATGCGGTCGAAAGCGAGGAAACATGGAAGCTTTTCCGCGATCGGTGGATGGGGAGAAAAAATGGAATCTCGAAACAGCTAAGGGAATTGTGGTTAAACCTCGCGCCCGCCGGGGTTAAGCCCCGTGTCGGGGTCATCTATAGAGACCTTGAACTGCAGATTCAGGATGCCGTTGCAACCCAGAAGGAAAAGTACGAGGCCATCGTCATACTTCGGAAAGCCGCCTCGGACATATTTCTCGACATCACCCTCCCCGGCATTCGTCGCCCCATCGGCGCGGAGCATCCCGTCATCAAGACGATGAACGAGATCATCGGCGTGTTTCGCAATCTGGGTTACTCGGTCGAAGAAGGACCGGAAGTTGAAACCGATTACTACAACTTCGAGGCGCTGAACTTCCCGCCGAACCATCCTGCGCGCGACACGCAGGACACGCTGTTTATTGCCGGGCAGGAAGCGAAACCGCTGCCCGACCGCCTGCTCCTGCGCACGCATACTTCGCCGGTGCAGATTCGGACGATGCAGAAGATGAAACCGCCGGTGCGGGTGGTGTGTCCGGGTAAAGTTCACCGCAACGACGCGGCCGACGCTACGCACTCGCCGATCTTTCATCAGATCGAAGGTCTGGCGGTCGATACCAACATTACTTTCTGCGATCTGAAGGGGACGCTCGACCACGCTATGAAAGCGCTCTTCGGGTCGAGCGTGAAGACGCGCTTCTATCCGTCATTCTTCCCATTTACCGAGCCCAGCGCCGACGTGCAGATCAGTTGCATTTTCTGCGACGGGAAGGGCACGCGCGACGGCGGTCCGTGCCGCAACTGCAAGGCCAGCGGATGGATCGAACTGCTGGGCTGCGGCATGGTCGATCCGAATGTGTACGGCTTCGTCGACTACGATGCGTCAAAGGTTTCGGGATTCGCGTTCGGCATGGGCGTGGAGCGGATTGCGATTCTGAAGTATGGCGTGGATGACATTCAGCTGTTCTTCCAGGGCGATGTGCGGTTTCTGGAGCAGTTTGGGTAGAAAGCTTTTGGCTGTTAGCTCTTGGCTTTTAGCGAATTCCAAATCCGCCGACTGAGAGCTCAGAGCCAAAAGCTGAGAGCTAACAGCTAAAAGCTGCTTTCATGAAAATTTCTCCTCATTGGCTGCGCGACTTTGTCGATATCCCGGTCGACTATCTTCGCCTGGCGGACGAACTTACTCTTGCGGGCGTTGCGGTTGAAGGTATTTCCGGCGAAGGCGACGCGACCGTCTTCGAGATGGAGATCACAACCAACCGTCCCGATGCGATGAATCATTACGGGGTGGCGCGTGAGGCTTCGGCGCTCTATGACCTGCCACTCAAGGCGATTGAGCCTAAGCTGCCGGCGCCGCAGGGCAAGTCTGAGGTCACCATCGACATTCAGGAGCCCGAGCTGTGTCCGCGCTTCACGGCGCGTGAAATTCGCGGCGCTACCGTCAAGCCCTCGCCCGCGAACATTGCCAATCGTCTGCAACTGCTCGACCAGCGGCCCATCAGCAACGCAGTCGACGCTACCAATTACGTTTTGTGGGAGAGTGGCAAGCCGACGCATGTGTTCGATCTCGATCTGCTGGAAGGTCGCAGGCTCGTCATACGGCGCGCGCAGGCCGGAGAAACGCTGAAGACACTGGATGGCGTGGAGCGCAAGCTCTCGACCGAGGATCTCGTGGTGGCCGATGCGAAAAAGCCGGTGGGGCTGGCCGGCGTAATGGGCGGCTTCGACACGATGATCACTGAGCGCACGAAGAACATCCTGATCGAATCCGCGTGGTGGGACCCGGTCACGGTGCGCCGTATGTCGAAGCGGCACGGCATTCACACCGATGCTTCGCACCGATTCGAGCGCGGCGCCGATTTCGAATCGACCGTGGTTTCGACGAATCGGGTTGCCGAACTGATTCTCAATTCCGGCGGTGGCACACTGATCGGCAACGTGATCGACGTGATCGCGCGCAAGCTTGACCTGGCTCCGGTGGAGCTTGACCCGCGGGAAGTACACCGCATTCTCGGCGAAAGCCTCAACACGCTGGAAATCAGCCGCATCCTTTCTCGTCTCGGGTTCACGATGCTTCCGGGCAGCGAAGATACTTACCTGGTCCACATCCCGAGCTGGCGGCTTGATATCGAGCGCGAGATCGACATCATCGAAGAACTGGCGCGGCTGCACGGCTACGACAAGTTCGCCAACACGCTTCCCGCCTACAGAGGCGAGGTTCGAGACCTGCCGGACGCGCGCAAAGATGCGCGGCTGCGCTCTGGGCTGCTGGCGCTCGGCTACAACGAAGGTATTTCGCTGAGCTTCATTTCAAAAGACGAAGCGCGGCGCTTTTCTACCGCTGCCGAACTCGATCTCGCGAACCCGCTGAGTGACGAGGCTTCGGTAATGCGCACGTCGATGGTTCCGGGCATGCTCAACATGCTCGCTTACAACCTGAATCGCGGCAGCGACAATGTTCGCCTGTTCGAAGCTGGAAATGTATTTGAGGCGTCGGGCGCGAAAGCGCTGGAGTTGAAACGCATCTCGATCGGCGCTACCGGCAGCGTGGACGATGTCGTGCGCGGACTGGCTCCGGGAGCGGCGGCGCGTCCGTTCTCGTTCTTCGACTTGAAGGGCGACATCGAAACGCTGCTGGCTCCGTTCAGCCATTGGACACTCTATTACGATACGCAGACGGCTGATTACTACCATCCCGGACGCTCGGCCCGCGCCGTGCTGGATGGCGCTACCGTCGCCCAGTTTGGCCAGATTCATCCTGATGTGGCCGCGGCCCGCAAACTACGGCAGGATGTTTTTGTCGCCGAGATCTGTCTTGACCGGCTCTACCAGCACGATCTGCGGCAGGTGCGTTATGAAGCGCTGCCGCGCTTCCCTGCCGTCGAGCGCGACTTCTCCTTTGCTTTTGATGACGGCGTGGAGTTCGAGAAGATCCACCAGAGCGTCAGCGGATTGGGCATCGCCGAGCTGCGGAGTTTCGTGCCGGTAGAAGTTTTCCGCGGCGAAAAAGTCGGCGCGGGCAAGTACTCGATTCTGATGCGCGCCAAGCTCCAGTCCAGCGAGCGCACGCTGCGTGACGACGAGGTGGCGCAATGGGCGGGACAGATTGCGAAGGCGCTGGAAGGCCTGGGCGGCGTGCAAAGAGTGTAGGGGCCATCGATCTAATTCCACCAATCAGCGGTTGGCCATAGTTCGAATCGTTCCCAATCCCAGCAATCGTTCGTCAGCCGTAACCAGAGTCAGGTCTAAGACCTCGGCGGTGGCGGCTAGAATGCGGTCGGCGGGGTCCCGGTGCATGGGCAATTGCCGGGCTACGAGCGCGATCTCATGGGTGAGCGGAGCTTCGCGGGTGCCGGCTGTGGCTCGCGCCAGCCAGGTCGCCAAATCCTCGTCGATCCGAATTCTTCCTTTGTAATTGAGGGTCAGCGCTTCCCACGTGCTGATCGGCGAAAGCCAGAGTTCGTTTTCTCGGTCCTGGAGAGAACGTAAGACGCGTCGGCCAAGCCGCCGCGGATCTTGAAAATTCCACAGCCAGATGTGTGTATCCAGCAGCAGTCTCAATCGCGCAAAACCTCCCATTCGTCTTCATCGGTGGCCGGAGAAACGATGTCTCCGAGAATTTCGAACGTGCCCTTCATCGATCCAATCCAGGCTGCACGATCTTCCACGGCCGTCGGCGGTATGACTTCCGCCACTGGCTTGCCGAACCGGGTGATTCGGATCGGCTTCTTCGTGGCGCGAACCTGCTCCAGCACGGCGAGGCACTTGGCTTTGAATTCCGAGATGGCGATTTCCTGCATAGCGTTTCTCTGATGGTCATTCTAACATACTATGGTCAATTTGTTAGACCAGTTTTATGGAGACTTAGTCTATTAGCGGGCTGCGGAAAAAGGCGGGAAGGACGCAAAAAGCTCACCTCGGGCGCTAAAGCGCGACACACTTTCAACGACTTACGGCACGACTGAAGTCGTGCCCTTCCCGAAACCTGCTTGAACTGGGGTGTTTCCCGCAGCCTGTTAGACGGCGCTCTGCGATTGTGCGCCGCATGCAAAAAACAGTCGGGCGATTTTAACTCGACCAGAAGTGACAAAAAAGGCATCCCAAGAAGTCGGGATGCCCGTTGAATTCTTGCCACTTACAAGCTCGCCGCTACGCGTTCGGCGGCTTTTCCTGCTTCTTCTTGTCCTCTTCTCGCTTTTTCTGTTCGGGTTTCGGTTGCTCGCGCTGAGGCGGGGGTGTGGGCCTGGTCTCCGCCGGAGGCGTGCGCTGTTGTGGGCGCTCGCTCGGCGGAGCAACCGCAGGCCGCGGAGCCGGGGGCTGGTTCCGATTGGGCTCTGGACTAGCCGGCTGGGCCGCAGGCGGCCGGTCGCTGCGCGCCGGTGGCTCAACCTGGCGGTTCGGTTGGGGTCGAGCCGGCTCGGGCTGATTGTTTGGTTGACTTGGCCGGTTCGTTGTCGGTGCGGTCGGCGGCCGATCGTTTCTTGCCGGTGGCTGGGTTGGACGGGTCATCTCCGGCTGATTGCCTGGCTGCGACGGTGTGGGCTGATTCGGTTGCGCTGACGGCGAACGATTCGGTTGTGGAGGATTAGCCGCGCCCGGCCGCTCATTTGGAGCGGGCTGATTGGGCGGACGATTTGCTGGCTGGTATGCAGGCGGCGTGCTGGCGGGCTGTCCCGGGCGAGCAACGTTTGGCTGATTGCCTGGCTGATTGCCCGGACGGCCAAGGTTTGGCGTCGCCGGTTTGCCGGGAGGCGCCTGCTTGATCATCGGGTGCGCGGCCTCAGTGGCCGCGGGACGCAAGCTTCGCACTTCGCTCCTTGCCAACGGCTGGCCGGGATGGGCCGCCAGGGCCTGCTGCTGTTTTGCAAACGGCACTGGCGGAGGAGGAGGCGGCGTCTTGGCGACCACCTGCCGGTTCATGACTGCTGCCGGCGGCGAGGTCACGCGATTTGCGCTTGCGAACTTCGCCCCCAGTACGCTCTCCCGTGTGGGAACCACCGCAACCCTCGCGCTCACGGGCGCCGCGGCAATATCCCGCGCGCTCATGGTAACCGCTGCTCTGCCCACGGGCTGCGCGCCGGCGAAGGCACGTTGCGGAACCGCCGTCACCGCTCCTTGTACGTTCCGGTTCACGTACGTCACGTTCGTGATAGTGGTCTTGTCGATGATGGTGGTGTTGTACACATTCGTGATCTGGACGTTATTGACGGTCGTATTGCTGATGTTGACCCGGTTCACATACTCCCGGCTGACGCGATACGACGGCACATAAACTTCGCGCGGGCCGAGCGGAAACCATCCCACATTGCCGCCGAAGCCGACTCCACCTCCAATAAACACCACCAGCGCAGGCGCATAGACTGCCCGCACCGCGACTGGTCCGGCTACCCAACCCCAGCGTCCGCCGACCGTCACCCAGCGTCCGTAGTGGAACGGCGCGTAGCCCCATGGAGAGTCGTCGACCCAGGTATAGCCCCAGGGAGGAATCCAGTCCCAGTGGCCTTCGTGATAGGGCGCCCAACCCACGGCAACGCGGTTGGGATACCAGATGTGGCCGTAGCCCGGATCGTCGCGCCAGTCTCCATAGTCGTCGAGGTCTTCGTAACCGACCACGTCCTGAGAGAGATACTGCGCCGAGCGCGAATCATCGTAGCGGCGATCGCGATTGTAGGCCCAGTTATCGAATTGGTCGGGTCCGCCGATATCCACTATGCCGGCGTTGAGCGAGTCGGTCCCGCTGAACGTGCCTCTTTGTCCGGCATGGAGCGTGTAGGTCTGGCCGTTGCCGGTCGCTTCGCCCCCGCCCTGGCGCAGGCTGACGATCGAATAGGTGCCGTCTTCACTGGCCTCTACCCGATAGCTTCCCGGCTGGTAAATCGAAAATGCCAGGTTCGGCGTATCGACTTCGAAGACATCGTTCTGGTCCAGGCGGCGCACACGAAGGTTGAGCGTACCCGACGTCAGTTGGATCTGAACCGTATTGTCATCCAGATTCAGGAATGAAAAGCCGGTGTTGGCACTCAAGCGAATCACGGCCGATCCGAGTTGCAGTTCGGCGCGGGAGTCTTGGTCTGCCCAGAGCTTGTCGCCCGTCGTCATCGGGCGATTCGGGGTGGCTTGGACCCAGTCGGTTTCGCCGGCGGGCTGGAAGGAAACCGAGCCCTCCATGTAGCCGAGGCGAGCTACGCGGCTGGGTGGATCGTCCTGTTGATCCCCTTGATCCTGATCCTGGGCAACGGCGAGTACCGGTAGGAGAACTGCGCTGGAGAGTGCGAATGCGAGCACGGCGCTCCACCAGCCCAGATTCTTAAGAATTTTTGTCATAAGTTCATGTCTCCGAGGAAGAGTCGATCTCCGAGCTTTTTTGTCGCGAACCCAGACATTCGCGGAATCTCCATCAACTTCTTGATGCGGAAAAAGGACGCCGCAACCAGCAGTCCTTGAAACCTGTGACGTCAAACCTCAGGTACGGCTGCGGAAAAGGCAAAAACGTCGGCCGACACGGTTCGGTAATCTATTGTTTGTTGCTTAAGGATAGCAGGTCGCCTCGCAAAAGATGAACTGAATCGCTCGGCTGAGGTGCGAGCCTATCTTCTCCCATTTGGCTTTCCTCCGCGCCTCCGTGTCTCCGTGGTGAAATCGATTCTGCCTGTGCTAGCCTTACTTCCCATGTCCCCGGCTTCGACCCATCCCAAGCACTTTCTCTCCGACAAGGTTGAGCATTTTACCGAGTCTGTGATTCGCGAGATGACTCGGCAGGCGATGCAATATAGCGCGGTCAATCTGGCGCAGGGGTTTCCCGATTTCTCCGCACCCGCCGAAATCAAGCGCGCGGCACAAGAAGCGATCGCCGCCGACGTCAACCAATACGCCATCACCTGGGGAGCTAAGAGTCTGCGGGGTGCGATTGCCCGGCAGATGCGGGAGTGGCAGGGGATCGAGGTGGATCCGGAAAAAGAAGTTGTGGTGTGCTGCGGCTCGACTGAAGCGATGATCGCAACCCTGCTGGCGGTGTGCAATAAGGGCGACGAGGTCGTGGTCTTCGAACCTTTCTACGAGAACTATGGGCCGGATTCGATTCTTAGCGGAGCCAAGCCGCGATTCGTCAGCTTGCGTCCTCCACAGAGGGCGGGAGGCGATTGGACATTCGACGAGCAGGAGTTGCGCGAAGCGTTCAAGCACCAGACCGGGCAGCATCACACCCATCAGTCTAAAACCAAGGCAATTATCCTGAACACGCCGAACAACCCTACCGGCAAGGTGTTCAGCCGGAGGGAACTGGAACTGATTCGCGACCTGTGCGTCGAATACAACGTGCTCGCCATCACCGACGAAATCTACGAGCACATTCTTTACGATGGATCGGAGCACATTTCGATCGCGCGGCTTGATGGCATGCGCGAACGTACGATCACCATCAACGGGCTCTCCAAAAGCTACAGCGTCACGGGATGGCGCGTGGGCTGGGCGGTTGCGCCTCCGGCGATTACGAACGCGATTCGCAAGGTGCATGACTTTTTGACCGTGGGCGCGCCCGCGCCTTTCCAGGAAGCGGGTGCGGTGGCGTTGAGCCTACCCGCTAGTTACTACCACGAACTGGCCGAGCGGTACCGTACGCGGCGCGATCATCTCATCCCGGCACTGGAGAAAGCTGGGTTCGTTTGTTACCGTCCGCGCGGCGCGTATTACGTGATGACCGACATCAGCGCCTTCGGGTTCGCGAACGACGTGGAGTTCGCGGCTTACTTGATGAAAGAAATCGGCATCGCGTGCGTGCCGGGGTCGAGTTTCTACAAGCATCCGAAAGACGGATCCCAACAGGTACGTTTCGCCTTCTGCAAGAAACCTGAGACACTGGACGAGGCGGCACTGCGCCTGGAGAAGGTGCGGGTGCGCGGGTAGAGACGCGTCTAATCGCGCCTTCGCCCGCGGCGGAGACGGGGCAAGCCCCGTCTCTATAGAAAGCGCGAGTTGCGGCAAAAGGTACGGCTCTTCCACAGCAAACTGCGCTATACTTCGCCTCAACGCTGAAATATTTCCCGAAAGCGAGTGCCCATGTCCGTGAAGAGCGTGGAAGAGGTATCTGCCGAGGTTCCGGCTGAAGATTTTGAGGCTCTGGAAGAGAAAGTTTATCGCACCATTGAGTTGTACAAGGCCGCCAAGGAAGCGCGTGCCACCGCCGAGCGCGATGCCAAGCGGCTGCGGGAGCAACTGGAAGAGCGCGAGGAAGAAAACGAAACCATGCGCCGCGAGCTGATTCAACTGCGCAAGGATCGCGAGGATATACGCGGCCGGGTGGAAAAAATGTTGAGCCAGATGGACAGCCTGACGCAGGAGCAGGCGGCCAGCTGAACGAGGGCGGCGAAGGCGGCAAGCTTTCATGTGGCGAGCTTTCATCCGGGGAGCATCCGGCGGGCAGCGATCGGGCAGTAAATATATCGCCGAGGAGTGACATGGCCACTGCGAGCAAACAACCTCCGACCGATGCGTCGACGAACGCCAACGGCAGCGTGCGCGTCGAAATCTTCGACCAGGTTTATAACCTTCGGGGCTCGGACGCGGATTACATTTTGAAGTTGGCCGAGTACGTGGACGGCAAGATGCGCGCGGTATCGCAACAGACGGCAACCGTCGATTCGGTGCGGCTGGCGGTGCTGGCGGCGCTGAATATCGCGGATGAATATCATCTGCTGAAGCGGCGGCTGGAGAAGTCTTCGCCGGAAGCGCAGCAGCGGGCCAGTAAACTGGCGAGCGCGCTGGACGAAGTTTTGCAGGATGGGCGGCGCACGGGGTGAAGCGACTCACCGGCCAGCCCCTGAAGGGGCTTTTATTCCGAACAACTTACGGTATCGCTAAAGCGATACCCTGATACGAAACACTGGATGCTGAACACCGAATGCGAAACGCTGGAGGCGAAAAGCTGGACACGGAATCCAAGCTTTTTCGCGACCGATAAAATCGATCGTAACCTGGGGTTCATCTTCCAAACATAGTCGCCGCGCAACCGTCAGCAAACCTCCTGCCAACTATTTTGCGTTTTCCTCTTGCGAATCTCTTCCCGGTTTCCTAGCATCGAAGGTGAAAGCCGACCTGCGGAGTTGGTGTTGGTGGCAACCGATTTTTGAACCAATGCCGAATGAACGGGGACTCGACTCGCAAAAAGATCCTGTGTGCTATGTTCCGTCATGCGGAAAAGCCTAATGGGTCGCGGCGGGTTCCCACCGTCTGAGACGGGTTCATTCTCGGCCCACCACACGGCCCAGTGGGTCGGCTTGTTTTAGCTGTCAGCTCTCAGCCGTCAGCTCTCAGTTTTC
>Ga0209517_10002978_pt1 | contig 23330 bp, 20 predicted proteins | sample PeaSoiMetSII2010_FD_187695 | JGI IMG/M metagenome (GOLD analysis project Ga0209517, IMG submission 187695) | Peat soil microbial communities from Weissenstadt, Germany - SII-2010 (SPAdes) (version 2) | ecosystem: Environmental > Terrestrial > Soil > Wetlands > Peat | place: Germany...
TCCAACCCTGATCAAAACCGCGGTCGAGGAGGTCCTGAGGTTCGAGAGTTCGAACCAGCTCGGCAACCGCATGACGACGGAGCGCGTCGAACTCGGCGGCGTGACGCTGGAGGCGGGCACCTCCGTTACGCTGTGCATCGGCGCCGCCAACCGCGATCCCCTGCAGTTCAGCGACCCGGAAAAATTCGACGTTGGCCGTAACCCCAACCGGCATCTGGCCTTCGGCAGCGGCGCGCATCAATGCGCCGGCATGGCGCTGGCGCGGCTCGAAGGCGCGATTGCGATCTCGCGATTTCTGGCGCGGTTTCCCGCCTATGCCTTGAAAGGCGCGCCGGTGCGCGGCGGCCGCGCCCGTTTTCGCGGATTTTTGAGCGTGCCCTGCACCATCAATTGAGGAGTTGCGAACCAGCAGCCGTGAATTGACAGGCCTTCGAATTCCGACGAGGATTTTTCCTCCAATAATTCCAATAATAAAGAAAAGAGCCGGGGATGAAAAAAGCACCAAAAATCGCGTCGCTGCTTTTGTGTTTGTTTGTGGGTCTTCTGGCCGCACCCGCGCGGGCCGACGATGCAGGCCCTCTCAAGAACGGCGCTATCCTCGATCTGTTGCTCAAGCAGACAGGCGTTTACGACAAATCCAAAACCGGCAAGACGCCGGACTATGTCGTTGATCCCGTCTGGCCAAGGCCGCTACCCCACAGTTGGCTGCTCGGGCAGATTGCCGGGCTCTATGTGGACCATCACGACAATGTCTGGGTCTACAACCGGCCGCGCACGCTCAACGACGACGAGGTCGGGCTCGAACCGGCGATACCGGGTGCGACCGACGCCAAGGGGCAGCCGGTCAACGGGCTTGGCTTTGCGCGGGTCAACGGCTTCGGCGCGGATTGCTGTCGCGCGGCGCCCTCGGTGCTGGAGTTCGACGCCGAAGGCAAGTTGCTGCGCGCCTGGGGCGGTCCATCCGATCCCGGCTTCGTCGGCGGCAAATGCAAGACCGAAGACGGCTGCATCTGGCCGAACATCGAACACGGCATCTATGTCGACCAGAAGGATAATGTCTGGATCGCCGGCAACGCCGCCGCGCCCAAGCCAGGCGACAAGGAAAGTCCCTGGACCACCAACAAGGCCGGCGGCGACGGCTTCATCTTGAAGTTCGACATCAACGGCAATTTCAAAATGCGGATCGGCGGCACGCCAACCGCACCCGATAGCAACAGCAAGGACGGCGGGCTGAACGGCACGCCGCTGCTCCACCGGCCGGCCGATATGGTGGTCGATCCCAAGACCAATCGGCTTTACATCGCCGACGGATACGCTAATCGGCGCGTCCTCATCGTCGATGCCGACACTGGCAAATATATCGGTCATTTCGGCGCCTACGGAAACAATCCGGTCGACGACGCCGCCGCCGCGGCGGCCGGCACGTGGCCGCAGGCCTCGGCAAGGGGCGAGAAGAAACCGGCGTTCTTTCGTAACCCGGTGCACTGCGTGAAGATTGCCGACGACGGCAAGATTTACGTCTGCGACCGCGGCAATGACCGTATCCAGGTGTTCGACGGCAAGTATCCCACGCTCGGCAAGGAATGCAGCAATCCGAATGGCGAAGCGGGCAAATGCGCCTTCGTGACCGAGCGCTTCGTCAGCGCCAACACCTATACCCAACCGGTGATGCCGGGAACGGCGGTGTCGATGAACTTCTCGCCCGACAAGACGCAAACTTGCCTTTATGTCGGCGACAACACCAACCAGACGATCTACATCCTGAGCCGCGACAATCTGGAGCAGCTCGGGCGTCTCGGACATGGTGGCCGGATGGCCGGCGATTTCCACTGGCTGCATCAAGTCAGCCTGGATAGCCAGGGCAATATCTACACGGGCGAAGTGGACACCGGAAAGCGCGTGCAAAAATTTATCCGCTACGGTGCCAATGGCTGCGAGGGAACGGGCCCGGCCATTGTCGGCGGTGAAGCGGCGGAGAGGAAATAGAGGCTTGGGTCACAAGGAGGGTTGTATGTCAGCGTCCCTTCATCGGTGGGTTTGCTTCGGTCACGCATGCTGACGAATACCCAGCGCTCCCTCGATGCCGGCTTCGGCTGCCGCGTCGAGGAAGCTTCTGGTTGCCTCATCGGCCGGAAACGAGATGTCGATGCGCAGTTCCTGCAACAGGACGTCCTGCGGCGTTCCAAACGTCGTGAACGTGTTGAACAACCGAAGCCGGGCATCGCCGACGCGCAACTCGAGCGAAAGCATCGGGTCAAGACTTTCGTCATGATGCGTGATTTCGCTGGCAGGCGCCGGCGCATCGGAATCGAACTTGCGCCGCAGCGCCTCGGATGCCGAGCCGGAACCCCCGGCCGATTCACGGCGCAGCCGATTCAACAGCGCGGCCCGCGTGTGCGTCCAGTTCAGGACGTGCGGCCGCAACCCGTCGGGTGAAAACATCAGTTGCATGAAGTTGAGGACGCCCTCGGGGAAAAGCTGCCGCATTGCTTTAGCCCCGACGCAATAGGCAACGATGCGCGAGGCGGCGGCATTTTGCATGACGATATTCCAGTTGCCGTCGGTGACGACAGCCGGATAGGGCTCGTGGTGCGCGAGGATCATCTCAAGCGCCTTACGCGCGGCCTTCATCTCCGCGAGGTCGAGCCGGCGCTCCGGATAGGCCGGTGCGTATCCGGCCGCGAGGAAGAGGTCGTTGCGCGCGCGTAATGGAAGATCGAGTCCGTCGGCCAGCTTGAAGATCATGTCGCGGCTGGGTTGCGCGCGGCCCGACTCGACGAAGCTGATGTGCCTTTGGGAGATACCGGCGAGCAATGCGAGGTCGAGCTGGCTGAGCCGCCGAACGGCACGCCATTCGCTCAGGATAGAGCCGAAACCACTCTTCATTGCCGGCACCATAGGCCTCCGGCGAAGCCAACTCAATTACCCCTCGCGTAATTGCGGCGCTTACCGGACACCCATACGGTCCGCGGAGATGGCGGCCCCAGGCGCTGCGGATGCGAGGATCAAACGAATGTTGAAGCCAACCATTTTGGTGACCGGAGCCACCGGTAAGACGGGCGGCGCGACCATCGCCCAGCTCATGGCCATGGGATATCCGGTTCGGGCGCTGGTGCACCGGGCGGACGCCCGCAGCGAGGGTCTCAAAAAGCGCGGTGCGCAGATCGTCATCGGCTCGCTCGAGGACATGACCGATCTGCGCTCCGCCATGAGCGGTGTCCAGCGCGCCTATTTTTGCCCGCCGCTGGAGCCAGGCACGCTGCGGCGTGCGTCGCTGTTTGCCGCCGCCGCGCAGGAAGCCAGACTGGAAGCGGTCGTGGCGCTGAGCCAGTGGGTCGCGAGCCCCGACCACCCGGCCGCGCATTCCCGCGAAAAATGGCTCAGCGACAATATCTTTCAGTGGGCGCCAAACCTCGATGTCGTCACCGTCAATCCCGGCTTCTTCGCCGACAATTATATGGCTGCGCTGGAACCGATGGCGCATTTCGGCCTGATGGGACTGCCGCTTGGCAAAGGCCTCAACGCTCCGCCGTCGAACGAAGACATCGCTCGCGTCATCGTCGGCGCGCTGACCAATCCGGCGCCCCATATCGGCAAGAGCTATCGCCCGACCGGACCGCGCCTGTTGTCGCCGGAGGAGATTGCATCGGCGATCGGCAAAGCGCTCGGCCGAAAGGTGACCTATCAGGACGTGCCGATGAAACTGTTCTTCAAAGTGGCCAAGTCGCTCGGCATCAGCGAGTTCGTGATCGAGGAGCTTTCCTATTTCCTGCTGGATTACCAGCGCAACGCCTTCGGCGTCGGCGCGCCGACGGACGCTGTGCTCGAAGTCGGCGGGCAAGCTCCGGAGCCCTTCGAAGAGACCGCCCGGCGCTATGTCGCAGCATCGGGATTTGCCAGACGGACGTTCCGATCGAATCTGACCGCCGTGCACAATCTTGTCGCGGGCCTTCTCACTTCCGCGCCCACTCCCTCCGCGATCGCGCACCGGCTGCAATTGCCGACGCTCAATCATCCGGTGCTGGCCGCCGAAAGCCTGCCTTGGCGCGCGTCGCATGTGCGGTAACTGCCGGCGACGAAGAGCCCCTAAACCACCGAGCGATGCCGTTCGATGCAGGTCCGCAAGACCTCATCCATCGGCCTTGCCCACCAGTCGTTGGAGAAGATCTCGATCTCGGAATAGCCGGCAAAGCCTTGCGCCTCGACCGCGCGGCGCACCGATTTGATGTCGATCACGCCGTCGCCCATCATGCCGCGGTCGTTGAGAATGTCCCTGGTCGGCACCAGCCAGTCGCAAACGTGAAACGCCAGCAGACGATCTTTTCCAGCGCGGGAAATCTGCGGCAGTAATTCTACGTCCCACCAGATATGATAGACGTCGAGCGCGACGCCAAGCGCGCCGGTGCGGTTCGGGTCGAGCCGGTCGCAAATATCGAGTGCCTGTTTGGTCGTGTTCACGCAGGCGCGGTCGGCCGCGTAGGCCGGATGCAGCGGTTCGATCGCCAGCGGGATTTTCGCTTCGCGCGCATATTCCATCATTTCGGCGACGGCGCCCTCGACCTGCGCCCGCGCGGCGGCGATATCCTTCGAGGCCGCGCTTCCCGGCCGCGAATATTGCGGCAAGCCGCCGACCACGAGAACGATGCAGGGCGCGCCCAGCGCCTTGGCCTCGTCGACGGCCCGACGATTATCGTCGCGAGCCGCATCCCGGTGCGCGGTGTCGGCCGTGAACATGCCACCTCGGCAATAGCCGGACAATTCAAGCCCCGCATCGCGCACCGCGCGCGCCGCACGGTCGAGACCTACCGCGGCGACCTGGTCGCGCCAGGGATCGATGGCGCGGATGCCATGGCGCGCGCAGGCGTCGATGATCTGCAAAAGATCGCCCTGCTTGCGGACGGTCGCGGTATTGAGCGACAGCCAGCGGTGATCGGCCGAAAAGTCGCGCATCAGGCCTCGATACCGCGAAGCGCGAGCACCGCTTTCATGCGCCGCGTCGCAAGCTCGGGGTTGGCGAGCAGACCTGCCCTGTCCGCCAGCCGGAACAGCTCGGCAAGATGCAGCGTCGAGCGCGTGCTCTCCTGCCCGCCCACCATCGTGAAATGATCCTGATGCCCGTTGAGATAGGCCATGAACACGATGCCGGTCTTGTAGAACCGCGTCGGCGCCTTGAAGATGTGGCGCGATAGCGGCACCGTCGGGCCAAGCACGTCGTGGAATCCCTTGATGTCGCCGGCGGCGAGCCTCGACAACGCATAGGAGGCGGCAGGCGCAATGGCGTCGAAAATGCCGAGCAGCGCGTACGAAAATCCCTGTTCGTCACCGGCGATCAGTTCGGCATAATTGAAATCGTCGCCGGTATACATTTTGACGTTCTTGTTCAGCCTGCGCCGCATGTCGATCTCGCGCTGCTTGTCCAGGAGCGAAACCTTGACCCCGTCCACCTTCGAGGCGTTGGCGTCGACGACACCGACCGCGACATCCATCGCGCGGTCGAGGTCCGGCGTGCCCCAGTAATTGGCGAGAGCCGGATCGAACATGTCGCCGAGCCAGTGGATGATCACGGGCTCGGCCACCTGCGACAGCACGCGATCGTAGACCCTGGCGTAGTCGTCGGGACTGCGGCCGATTTTGGCGAGCGCGCGCGAGGCCATCAGGATGATGCGTCCGCCGGCCTTCTCGACTGCCGCGATCTGCTCCTCATAGGCACGGATCACGTCGTCGAGACTCCTGGCGTCCTCCGGCGCGAGATGATCGGTGCCGGCGCCGGAAAATACCAGCGCATTGCCGCGAAGCTTTGCGGCCCTCACCGAGCGCTGGATCAACTCAAGCGAGGTCGGCCAGTCCAGCCCCATGCCGCGTTGCGCGGTGTCCATGGCTTCCGCCACCCCGAGGCCGAGGTTCCAGACGTGTTCGCGAAACGCGATGGTCTTGTCCCAGTCGATCGACGCGGTCAGCCAGGGATCGACGTCGGCACGCGGATCCGAAACCACATGCGCTGCGGAAAATGCGACACGGTTCAGCGTGCCTTCAAGCCTTGCCGGAAACGCGCGCGACGCCGCAAGGCGGTAGGTTTCCATTGAGCGGTAGGCACCCGGCAATTTCAGCGACAGCGTCGAGGTTGGCAAGACCGGCTTGTTCATGATCGTGTCCTCACACCTTGATCGGCGCGACGTCGATCCAGCGCCGCTCGCGCCAGCTCTGCAACGCGCATTCGGCGAGCTGCACGCCCTTGGCGCCCTCCAACAGCGTGTATTTGTAGGGCGCGTCCTCGCAGACATGCCGGATGAACATTTCCCACTGCTCCTTGAAGCCGTTTTCGTAGGTCGCGTTCTCCGGCAGCTTGTGCCAATCGGCGTAGAAATCATGCAGGCGCTTTTCGTCCGGGTTCCACACCGGCCGCGGCGTCGCCTGCCGCGCCTGGATCATGCAGTCGGTGAGGCCCGCCACCGCCGAGCCGTGGGTGCCGTCGACCTGGAAGGTGACGAGATCGTCGCGATAGACCCGCGTTACCCAGCTCATGTTGATATGGGCGATCACGCCGCCCTTGAGGCGGAAGGTCGCATAGGCGCTGTCATCGGCGGTCGCCCTGTACTTCTTGCCCTTCTCGTCCCAGCGCTCGGGAATGTCCGTGGAGCCTAAGCAGCTCACGCTTTCGACTTCGCCGAACAGATTGTCGAGCACGTAGCGCCAGTGGCAGACCATGTCGAGAATGATACCGCCGCCGTCTTCGCTGCGGTAATTCCACGACGGCCGCTGCGCTTCCTGCCAATCGCCTTCGAACACCCAGTAGCCGAACTCACCGCGCACGGCGAGCATGCGGCCGAAGAAGCCGGAGTCGCGCAGAAAGGCGAGCTTTTTCAATCCAGGCAGGAACAGCTTGTCCTGCACGGTGCCATGTTTCAGGCCTTTGAGGTTGGCAAGCTTCACCACGGCCACGGCCTCTTCCAGATTGGTCGCGATCGGCTTTTCGCAATAAACGTGCTTGCCGGCATTGATGGCCTTGGTCAGCAGAGACGGCCGCGCCTGCGTGGTTGCGGCATCGAAGAACAATGTGTCATTTTTCTCCGCCAGCGCCTTGTCGAGATCGGTAGCCCAGCGCTCCACCGCGAACCGCTTGGCGAGCCGCTGGACCTTCTCGGCGTCGCGGCCGACCAGGACCGGGTCGGGGATGACGCGGTCGCCATTGGACAGCAGCACGCCGCCCTGGTCGCGGATCGCGATGATGGAGCGGATCAAATGCTGGTTGAGCCCCATACGGCCGGTGACACCGTTCATGATCACGCCGAGGCGCTGCATCGTCATATGGATTGCTCCTGCAGGATTCTTGCTTTTGGTTGTTGAAACGGCGACATCGCCTGCCATAGCGGATGCACGTTGGTGGCAAAACCTGGCGAGGTCAGCGATTCCGTCGAGAGGTCGCCGTCATGGATCGCCAGCCGGATCGTGTTGCGGCTCCGTGTGTAGAGATCCGGATGCGCCGCGAGAAACGCCTCGGCCTCGGCGACTGGTGTGTCGCCAAAGCCGTCGACATAATGATGGCCGTTGCGTTCGGCGTGGGTGACGCCGATCAGGGCGCCGAGCGCGAGGTCCTGCTGCACGCCAAGTCCGGCCTGACAGGTCAAATCTTCGCCGGTAACAAAGAATTTTTCGCTTCGCCCGCTCCACTTGGCGGCGCGGGTCGCGTTGATGACGGATTTGTAGAGACCCTTGCAGGATTTCGACGAGATGCCGCGGTAGCCGAGCGCGCGCGCCGCCGGGAATGCGTTGTAGCAATCGTCGGCTTCGTCGATGATGAAATCGCAAGATGCTAGCTCGCCGAGGGGCGAGGCGCGGGTGGTATCGCGCGGCATCGGCTGTTCGATGTAAAGCAATCTTGTTGCAATCGGCGCAAGCGCATCGTCGCCCCTAAGGCGCTCAATCAGCATACGCAGGCCCGCAAGGTCCGCATATTGCTCATTGGCATCCAGCGTGACGCGGTAATCGAGCGGCAACCTCGCGAGTTCACGGCCGATGAGGATGAGGCGCGCGGCGTCCGCTTCGGGATCGCCGTTGAGCTTGAGCTTGAAGTAGCGCGCGCCGGCATTTTCGCGCGTATCAGCGACGCCACCCTCCCCCTCCACCGGATCGTCGAGGCCGACGGTATGCCGGATCGCGACGCGATCGAGCCGCCGGCGCTGCGCCAGAAATTGCGTGATGTAGCTTCCCTTAAGATCGGGCGACAGCCGCGCATCGACGCCGGCGACATTTCCGGCCATGCCATCGAAGAAATTCACGCCGGCGCCGCGCAGCAGCGCGTCGAGAATGGCCTTGTCGAGCTCCGCCGGGCCATAGGCAGCCGCGAGCGGCGGGATGTCTTCCCTCGCGCAGGCTTCGACCTGCGCCGCGATGCGCGAAGCATGCAGGCCAAACGCGGTGTCGAAACCTGAACCGGCCAGATAAAGCCCGCGCGCGATTGCCAGCGAACGCCTCAATTCGTCGACGGTTTGCTCCGGCGAAAGGCCGCCGCGCTTGTCGAACCATTTCGGCACCAATAGTTCAGCGCCGGCGCCGACGAACGCCCCCTTGCCCTCGATTTCGATCTCGGCGCGCACAAAGACTTGCGAAGCGGCATTGACGACCACGGCGCCAAAGCGGAACGGCCGGGCAAAACGCACCGGTCGTTCGAAAAGCGCTATGTCACGCACGGCCACGCGCAGCGGCATGATGTAAAAACCTCAATCCAGCGCGCTTTGGGCGAAGAAATGCTTGCGGATGCGCTGTACCAGTTCGGAAAAAGCGGGATCGGCCATGGCGTCGAGCGAGCGCGGGCGCGGCAGCGGCACATCGTAGATCGCGGCGATGGCGCCGGGCCGCTCGGTCATGACCAGCACGCGATCGGCGAGAAATACCGCCTCGGGAATCGAATGGGTGATCAGGAGCACGGTCTTGCCGGTTTCGCGCTGGATGCGCATCAATTCGACGTTCATGCGCTCGCGCGTCATGGCGTCGAGCGCGCCGAACGGCTCGTCCATCAGGATGATCTTGGGGTCGTGCACCAGCGCGCGGCAGATCGAGGCGCGCTGCTGCATGCCGCCCGACAATTGCCAGGGCAGCTTCTTCTCAAAGCCCTCGAGCCCGACCAGCTTTAGCAGCGCCCTGGCGCGCGGCAGATATTCCTCGCGCGACAGCCGCTTCATGTCGATCGGTAGCATCACGTTGTTGAGAATGTTGCGCCAGGGCAGAAGCAGCGAATTCTGGAACACGATGCCGACATTGCCGTGCGGCTTGTCGACCTTCTCGCCCTCGACGAAAATCTCGCCGGTCGAGGGCGGCAGCAGCCCGGAGATCATTTTCAGCAGGGTGGACTTGCCGCAGCCGGAGGGTCCGACCACGACAAAGAACTCACCGGTGTTGATGTGGAAGTCCAAAGGCCGCAGCGACGGCACGTCGCCGTCACGCGACCGGTAGGTTTTCGACACGCCGGACAGTTGAATTCCCGGCGTGACGGAGACCCCGCGATCGGACACGACACGAAGATGCGCGCCGGTTGGATTGACGCTGGATGTTTTGATCCCCGGTTTCATCGGGAGCGGTCCCGATTGCGTCTAACCGCGTCTCCGCGCGTCATCGCCCGGCTTGACCGGGCGATCCAGTACTGCGCGGCGGGCATTGTGGAGACAAACCGGCAGCACGGGTTACTGGATGCCCCGCCTGAAGCGGGGCATGACAGCGGAGGATTGATTGCATCACATCGAAACATGCTCTGGCAAAGTCCGTTCACATCTCGCCTATTTCGGCAAATACTCGTTGCTGTAAAACGCCTTCGGATTGTCCTTTGCCTTGGCATCGAGGCCGCCATATTCGACCATCAAATTGACGGTGTCGGTCATGTTCTGGTCGGTCACCTGGAACGGCCGCTTACCCCTGGTTTCCGGCGTCCGATAGAGCGGGATCGTCAGTTCAAAGCCTTGGGTTAGCGTATCGATCTTGCCGCCCTTCGGGTTGGCATCGAGGATCGATTGCGCGGCGCCCTTCGGGTCCTTTTCGGCGGCTTCGACGGCCTTGGTGGTCGCCGACATGAAACGCTTGACCAGGTCGGCATTGGCCTTGACGTAATCGGTGTTCGCGACGATCCCGGAACTCACCATGTTGATGCCGTAGTCGGCAAACTTGATCGGATAGACGTCCTTGCCGATGGCGTCCTTGATCTTCATCGACTGGTCCATGACATAGCCGAGCAACAGATCCGCCTGCCCATTGATGACGGCGTTGAGCTTGGTCTGGCCGTCGCCGGCGACGGTGGTGAAATCGCTTTCCTTCAAGCCGGTCTTTTTCAGGAACAGCGGCCAGATCTGCGTCATCGAATCGGCCGGCGTGATCGCGACCGTCTTGCCCTTGATGTCTTCGGGCTTACGGATGTTCTTTTCGACCAACCCCATCACCGACATCGGGCTTGTCTGCAACAATACGCCGGTCGCGATCACCGGCGCGCCCTTGACGGCGGCGCGCATCATGGTGGGCACGTCGACATAGCCGAAATCGGCGGTCTTGGCGGCGACGGCTTGCGTGGTCGCCGCCGAGCCGCGGCCTTCCTGAATTTCAAGGTCGATATTCTCGGCCGCGTAGATGCCCTTGGCCTTGCCGTAGTAGAACGGCGCGTGCTCGCCATAGACATACCAGTTGAGCATCAGCACAACCTTGTCCGCGGCCGCAGCCGGCGGGACCGCCAGCACCATTCCGATCAGCACCGCTGCCAGCGTCGCCGCCCATCGCACCATGTCATCCTCCCGAACGTGTTCGCCTGATCGCCCTTTAGCGGACGCTTTTCTGTTTGACCGCCTATGCGGCTAAAATGATGTCCTCGCGCTGGCTGACATGCCAGGGAACCACGAGGCGCTCGATCCGGTCGACGATCCAGAACAGGACGACGCCGAGCAGCGCCAGGATCACCAGCGCCGCAAACATCGTCGGCAGATCGAAGGTGCCGATCGAGCGTTGCAGCACATAGCCGATGCCGGAGTTGGAGCCGACGAATTCGCCCACCACGGCGCCGACCACGGCCAGCGTCACCGAAACCTTCAGCCCGGAAAAAATCGCCGGCATCGCGTGCGGCAGATTGATCGCGCGAAACACATGGAAACGGCTGCCTTGCATCGCCCGCGCCAGATCCACCATGTCGGGATCGACCGACTTGAACCCCTGCACGGCGGATACCACCACCGGGAAAAATCCCAACAGGAAGGCCGAAATGATTTTTGGAAAGATGCCGAAGCCGAACCAGACCACGAACAGGGGTGCGATCGCGATCTTCGGCACCGATTGCGAGAATACCAAGAGCGGATAGACGTAACTCTCCACCGTCTTCGATCCGGCGATCAGCATGGCTACCGGAATTCCAAACGCCGCGGACAACAGGAAGCCGCAGATCGTCGCATAGGTCGTGGGCCAGGACTGCCGCGCGAGTTCCGGCCAATCCTGCCACAGCACAACGACGACATCGGCCGGCGCCGGAATTTGATAGGGCGGAATCTTGAACAGCCGGATCGCCAAGTCCCAGGCGACGACGATGAAAATCAGGAACAGAAACGGCCTGATCCACACCGCGTTCAGCGCCTTCGACACGCCTCCCTGGCTCTTCGCTTCGGCCAATTTCCTCTCCTGATTTTGTCGGCTTTGGCCGCGAAATTAACCCGTTGGATAATTACTGTCTAGCGATTTTCCGGATGCAAGATTTTCAGGTCGCCCCTGCGAACGCAGGGGCCCATACGCCGCGGCCCCGCCTAAGTGCACCGTGGTTAGACGATCTTCGCAAAACTTAGGCCTGTGGTTATAGGTCCCCTGCTTTCGCAGGGACGACAAAAGAAATTCAAACGGTATGATGTGCCGGAGTTGGCAGCTTCGGCGCCTTCTTCTTCCCAAACGCCGTGAATGATTTCCCGGTCAAGGCCGCCAGCACCAGCGCGACCATGTGGTCGAGGCGCTCGTCCCTCGCCTCCTCGTTGAGGAGATCGCGGCCGAAAATCACGCTCAAGGTCGCGCTGTTCGACAGATAGAAGAAGCACAAGGCGGCGATCGAGATGTAAAGCTGCACCGGATCGACCGCGACGACAAAATCGCCGCTTTCGACGCCGCGCCTGACCACGGTGCCGATCATTTCGACGAACGGCGAATGCATCGACTTGACCTTGGCGGAGCGCTTGAGATGGCGCGCTTTCGCCAGATTCTCGGTGTTCAACAGCGCCAGGAATTCCGGATTGCGCAGGAAATAATTCCAGGTGAAGTCGATCAGGCGCTCGATCGCCTTCGGCGGATCGAGATGCTCGAGATCGAGCCCGCGCTCCTCCACCCTGATCTTCTCATAGGCGCCTTCGAGCACGGCGAGATAAAGCTCTTCCTTGTTGCCGACGTGATAATAGAGCATGCGCTTGTTGGCGCCGGCTTTCGCCGCGATGCGGTCGACGCGCGCGCCGGCAAGCCCGTGGGCGGCGAATTCCTGCTTGGCGGCCTCGAGAATCCGAAGCCGCATCCCCTCAGGGTCGCGCTGCCATTTTTGTATTCGTTTTGTCCTGATCAAAACCGTCGCCCGTCCGTTGAACAAGGCGCATGTAGCATGCAAGAGGCGGTTTGAGAATGCAGCCGTCATTGCAGCGCGATGCGAAAACATCGAGCCCGGAATGACGAAGTCAGACTACTTCGTCGCCCGCTCCCGTGATAACGAGGAAGCCAGTCACGCCTTTTCCGCTCGCTCCAGCAACAGCGTGTTGATGCCGCAGGTGCCATCGCGCACGCTCATCACCCGCGTCCCGGGCTTGCGGCCGGCGCGCACCTCCGAGACATCTACGCCCGCCGCCGCCAGCCGCGCGCGGGCCGCCTCGATGTCGGCGACGCGCCAGCTCAATCCCCACAATTTGTCGCGGACAGGCTCGGCGAGCGCCCCCGGCCGCTGCACCAGCTCGACGATCAGGTCGCCACAGCGGAAGAACATCAGCCGGCCCCAATCCTGATGCGAGCGATCGAGCGCCATGTCGAGCCCGAGCCGCGCGCCATAGAGTGCCGCGGCGCGTTCGGGGTCGCCGGTGGCAATGACGACGTGATCAAGCCCCAAAATCGGCGCGGCTGAAATGACCGGCGAAGGTGGGCGCGGCTTTGCCAGTTCGAGGAAAAACAACCGCACGCCCCGCGTCAGATCGGTTGCCGCGCGCGTCCGCTTCCACTGCAAAGTCGAGCTTGAATCGCGATCGCGGCTCTCGACCTCGGCGATCGGATCGGGCTTCAGCGCGAGCCGATCGAGTCTGCGATGGGTTTTCGCAATGTCGGAGGTCAGGAAACAAAGGCTCGCGAGCCCCTCGCCCGAACGCTTGATCACCTCGCGAATGCGATCGGCGGCAACGCTAAAGCCGCTCGGCGCCATCAGCTCCAGTGTCATGTTGTCGAGCGTGAACATCACGCGGTCGGCACCGTCGCCGCTATTGCGCCAGGCGGGGCTGCGCCCGAGCAGCAATTCGTAAGTCCTGGCGCCGGCTTCGACGTCTTCAACCAGCACGACGACGTGATCGAGGCCGCTAATCACGGGAAAAGCCCCCGTGTGTTCTTGCCCGCGGTCATCGTGTCTCCCTCCCCGTCCTATCGGAACCCGGAACAGCCGAAGGCCGTTGGATCGGCGCGACGGACTGACAGCCCTGGACGGTCGTAGTCCGGCCTCATAGCTATCTCAAGCGATTAAGGAGGCCGCGTTTGCGAATAATTTCAGCGAATGATCCGGCATAACCGGTGCTAATGTACGAGCGCCGGCCGGGACCACCCCAAGCCATGACGGGAAACGTATGCAGGCCCTCTTCATCGGACAAACCTATATCGACGTGACCTTCATTACCGACCACATGCCGACCGGCGACGAGAAACACGTCGCCTCGGCCTATGCGGTTTCGTTCGGCGGCAACGCCGTCACCGCGGCGTTTTGCTGCGCCAAGCTCGGAATCGTGCCGGACCTGATCGCCACCGTCGCCAATGACTGGCTGGGGCGGATGTTCCAGGATATGACCGCGAAGTATGGAATCTCGATCCATCCGCGCAAGGTCAAAACGTCGTCGCTTTCGTTCATCATGCCGAAGGACGGCAAGCGCGCCATTGTCCGTTGCCGCGACGACGAGCATATCCATCCCTTCCCGCTCTTAAACCTCGGTGGCTGCCGCGCGCTGCATGTCGATGGCCATCAGCCGGACGCTGCGATCCACTACGCAAGACTCTGTCGCGAGGCCGGCATCCTGACCTCGCTGGACGGCGGGGGCTTACGGACCAATACCCATGAGCTTCTGGAATTCATCGACGTCGCCATCGTCGCCGAACGTCTTTGCGAGCAGATGGACTTAACTCCGGAAAAGATGCTGGAATATCTCAAGAGCCGCGGCTGCCGGGTCGGCGGCGTCACCCAGGGCGAACGTGGCTTGCTCTGGTACGACGAAACCGGAGCCATTCGCACAATGCCGGCGCTTCCCATACCGCGCGAACGCGTGCTCGATACCAATGGCGCCGGCGACGTGTTCCACGGCGCCTATGTCTATTCCTACCTCGCCAGTCCCGGCAAAAGCTGGCACGACCATTTCGATTTCGCGCGCGCGGCATCGACCTACAAGATTCAGCGTCTCGGCAACGAGGCCGGATTGCCGACGCTTGCCGACATCGAGGCGGTGCAGAAGGAGTTTTCGGTCAGCGCTTAGGGACCGCCGCATCGTCGTCCCTGCGAAAGCAGGGACCCATAACCACCGTCGTGTGTGGTTGCGGGAGGTGTCGGGCTTCAGTGCTTAAGCTGATGGGCCGCGGAGTATGGGTCCCCTGCTTTCGCAGGGACGACAAAAACAAACGCAGAAACCTACGCCAGCGCCGCCTTCAAATCGAAGCTCAGATCCGCCGCTTGCTCCGGCTCGATCGAGCGGTTCATGCCAAGTACTTTGCGGCCGAACACGTGATCCGCCGCGCGGTTGACCGACTCGATGCCGACGAGCCGTCCGGATTTGTAGCAGAACGCCGAGAACGAGCGCGCCTCGCGGTCGCCGCGGACCGCGACACGGTCATAGCCGGTCGTAAGCCCCGCGATCTGCAGCTTGTCGTCGCCCTGGTCGCTCCAGAACCACGGCAGGCCGTCATAGGTCTTGGCGTCGCCGGTCAACCGCGCGGCGACGCAGCGCGCGTGATCGGTGGCGTTCTGCACGGATTCCAGCCGCAGCGAGCCGCCGAAACGCGGGCTTGCGAACAGCGCACAGTCGCCGATCGCCGAGATATTGGGATCATCCGTCAGCAATTGCTCGTTGACGATAATGCCCGATGCGACCGGCAGGCCGGCCTCCGCCGCCAGCTCGACGTTGGGTAGGACACCGACGCCGACCACCACAAGGTCGGCGGGAATATGCCGGCCGTCGCTGAGGCTGACGCCGGCGACCTTGTCGCCATCGCTCTCGATACTCGTCGCCTGCACGCCGAGATGGATACGGATGCCCGCCGCGGTGTGCCGGGCCTGGAAATATTCCGAGATTTCCGCCGTGACCGCCCGCGCCATCACGCGTGGTGCGAGTTCGACCACATCGACCTCAAGACCTTTGATGCGCGCGGTGGCGGCAAATTCGAGGCCAATGAAACCCGCACCGATCACCACGACATGCTTTGCGATGCCGATGCGCTGCCGCAGCGCTTCGCTCTCATCGAGGATGCGCAGATAGCGAACATCGGCGAGGTTGGCGTTGGGCAGATCGATCAGGCGATTGCGCGCGCCGGTGGCGAGCACCAGATGACCGTAATCGAGAAATGAGCCGGAGGCGAGCAGCAGCCGTTGCGCGGCGCGGTCGATAAAGGCGGCGTGATCGCTGATCAGCTCGATGTTCTGGTCGCGGTAAAATTTTTCCGGCCGGAACATCAGGCTGTCGGGACGGCCCTCGCCTTTGAGGTAGGCCTTGGACAAAGGCGGCCGCTGATACGGCAGATGCGCCTCATCGTTGATCAGGCAGATGCGATCGGCATAGCCGTGCTGCCGCAGGGATGCCCCGACCTGGAAGCCCGCGTGACCGGCGCCGACAATCAGAACTGTTCCTTGCGTCATTGATCAGACCGGCACGATACGAAGCGGCAGTTTGTCGAATCCGCGCAGCGTATTGTTCAGCTGCCGCTCCGGTTCGCTCGTCAGTTCAAGCGACACAACACGCTTGGCGAGCGCGGTCAAGATCGCCTCGGTTTCCAGCCGCGCTACCGCCTGCCCGACGCAGCCGTGAATGCCGGTGCCGAAAGTCATGTGCCCGGCGGCACGGCGGGTAACGTCGAACGTATCGGGCTTTTCCCACCGGCGCGGATCGCGGTTGGCGGCGGCAAGAAACAGCAGCACCTTCTCGCCATCGCCCAGTCGCACGCCGGCAACCTCGACGGGTTTGGTCGTGGTCCGGAAGAAGGTCTGCACCGGTGCCTCGAAGCGCAACACTTCTTCGAACGCTCCGCGGATCAGGTTGGGGTTGTTGCGAAGAATGGCCCACTGCTCGGGGTAACGTGCCAGGCAATAGAGCGCGTTGCCGAGCCCGTAGACCGTGGTGTCGATCCCTGCCGACAGGAACGACCGCACCAGCATCCCGGCTTCCTCTTCCGACAGCTCGCCGGCATCGACGGCCCGGAAAATTTGCATGCCCAGCCCGCCCGGCGCCAGCGCCGCGCGGCTGCATTTCGACATGATCCAGTCGCGAACCGGACCGGCATTGGCCATCGCCTGGTTGAACAGATCGTTGCGCGGACCGAACGAGTTGAAAACCATGCTGCCATAAGGCAAGAGATTCTCGCGGCCCTCCTCGGAAATCCCCACCGCATCCGGAAACACCTTTAACGGATAGGCCTCGGCGAGAGCGGCGACGCCGTCGAATTCGCGTTGTTCGACCAGCCGCGCGATCAGCGCTTCCGCCTCACGCTCGAAGCTGTCCCGCAAAACCTTGATCGCCGCAGGCGACAGGATGCGCGTCAGCACCGCGCGGGTGCGCGTATGCAGCGGCGGATCGGCCTCCAGGATAATGCTTGGCGGACGCCACGGCGGCTCTTTGCGGAAATCGCTTAAACCCACGCCTGCCGACGAACAATAAGTCTGCCAGTCGGTCAGGGCATCGCGGACCTGCTCGTGCCGCGCCATCGTCCATATACCGTATTGCTCGAGCCAGACCACCGGCCCGGCCTCGCGCAGCTCCTGGTGATACGGATAGGGATCGCCCAGGAAGGCGTGCGAAAACGGATCGACAGTCGAAACCGGACGGCTCAACGCTGCTTGATCGCTCACGATGCCTCTCCCGTTTTCCCGCTTGCCTGCTCGCACTCTCCTCATCCTGAGGAGCGGCTCTTTGCCGCGTCTCGAAGGATGAGGCCGTATTGTGGCCTCATGGTTCGAGACGACGCAAGGCGCCTCCTCACCATGAGGGAAGCTAACGAGCATTTTGCAGACTTCGCCGGGATTGTCACCTCTCGCCTTCTGCGATTTAAATGCGGCTATCCTTCCCCCAAACGGAGGCTATTGCAGATGACAAAGCCAGCAGATGCTACCGCCTCCTCGGCTGCCGAACCGGCGCTGCTCAGGGTCGAGGGTCCGATCGCCACGATCACGCTCAACCGCCCGGCCGCGTTCAACTCCATTGACCTTTCGATTGCGAAAAAGCTCGAGCAACTCAGCGCGGAAGTGGAATCGTCCGACGACATAAGGGTGCTCGTGATCGAGGGCGAAGGCCGCGCATTTTGCGCCGGCGGCGACCTTCAAACCATCGGCGCGGCCGCCGCGGCCGACACCATTGCGTCCGTCGTCGGTGAGTTGCTGCAGCATTATCACGCCTTCATCACCACCTTGCGGCGAATGCCGAAGATCGTGCTGGCGAGCGTCCACGGCTCGGCCGCCGGCGCCGGGCTTTCGCTCGCCTTTGCCGCAGACCTGTGTATAGCCGCCGAAGACGCCCGCTTCACGCCGGCCTACGCCAAGCTCGGCGTCTCGCCGGACGGCGGCGGCACCGTCGGCGTAGTGGCCGCCGTCGGCGTGCGGCGCGCCTTGCAGATTTTTCTTGCCGAAGACAATTTCTCGGCGGTGCAGGCCTTCTACTGGGGCCTCGTCACCAAGGTCGTTCCCGCCGTCGAACTGAAAGCTGCGACGCGCGAACTGGCGCATCGCCTCGCGCAAAACGCGCCCTCGGCGATCGCGGCGACCAAGGCGCTGATCCACCGCGCCCCGTTCACGCCGATCGAGCAACAGCTCGACGCCGAACGCGACGCCATCATCGACTGCATGCACACCGACGAGTTCCGCGTCGCAGTGAAGAAATTTACGAGCAAGGGGAAGTAGGCGCTATATATCTCCGCGAGTCGTCCCCGCGCACGCGGGGACCCATAACCACAAGCGTCTGTTGTTGCAAACGACGTCGGCCGGCCTGCCACCCTCAAACGACAACGCGGTATGGGTCCCTTCTTTCGCAGGGACGACATCGAGCGATTTCGCACGGCGACGTCAACTCGGGCAAATATACCCCGTCCCCGCGGGCGACTTGAAGCAGCCGACCGATTCCGGAATGACGTGCTTCGGCAGCCATAGCACCACCTTGGGGAAATAGATCGTAAAGATGATGGTCACCAGGAACACCACGTAAATCGGCAGCGCCGCGCGCAGCGCCTTGCTGAAGCTGACGCCGACGAATTTCGATGCCATCAACAGCACCAATCCGTAAGGCGGCGTAATCAAGCCGAACGCCAGCGTGGCGATCAGCACCACGCCCATATGCACGCCGTTGATGTCGCCGGCTTGCGTGAGCGCGTTGACCAGCGGCATGAAAATGATGATGGTCGGCACCGGCTCGATGAAATCGCCCACTACTGTGAACAGCAGCACCAGAAGCAGCATCATATATTGCGGATCGCTGCCGGCGATCGAGGTGATCCAGTCGGCGATCACGATGGCGCCGCGCAAATAGGCCAGCATCCAGCCGAAGGCATTGGCGGCGCCGATGGTGATCAGCGGCAGCGAGAAGATCAGACCGGCCAGGCAGAAATCGTAAGGGATCTTCCTGATGTGCCCGCGATTGAGCGCGGGGATCACGACGGCGATGATCCAGATCACCGCGACCACGCCCGCTTCCGTCGGCGTGAACCAGCCGGTGAGAATACCGCCGAGCAGGATCACCGGGATCATCAGCGGCAGTGCGGCGTCGCCGGTCGCGAACACGACCTGACGGAGCGGCGCGCGCGGCTTGCGCATGCCGGAAGGCCCGAAGAAATAGCAATAGATCATCAGGCCGAAGCCGATCATCAATCCCGGCACGACGCCGGCCATGAAGAGACCGGCGATCGAGACGTTGCCGACCGCGCCATAGACCACGGCCGTGATGCTCGGCGGCACCAGGGCCGCGATGGTGGAGGCCGATGCAATGATCGCGGCGATGAAGGCGGGGCTATAGCCCTCGCGCTTCATCGGGCCGCCGAGCGCGCGGCTCATCACCGCGACGTCTGCCGTGGTCGATCCCGACATCTCCGAGAAGAACATGCTGAAGACGACGACGACCTGCGACAACCCGCCCCTGATGTGACCGACCAGCGACAGCGACAGATTGGCGATCCGCACCACGACATTGGCCGAACTCATGAGTTCGCCGACCAAAAGAAAAAACGGGATCGCCAGCAGCGCTTCCGAATCCACGCCGTCAAAAATCTTCTGGATGATCGCCGCCAGCGAAACGTCGGTCAAAAGCGCCCCGACGAGCACGCCCGCCATCAGCGAAAACGGCACGGGCACGCCGAGATAGCCGAAGAACAGAAAGCAGAACGACATCAGCGCGAGAATAACGGGAGCGCTCACGGCCGCGCCCTCTGGATGCTGGTCTCGACAGGGGATATCGAAACATCCTCGTCCGGCGGCTCGGGATGATCGAATCCGTTGCGGATGCCGTTGACGAGCTGCTCGATCGTGAACAGTCCGATCAGCACGCCGGAGATCGGTATCGCCGCGTAAAGCGAGGCGATCGGCGTGCCTGACGGGAGCCGGAAACTGCCGAACCCCCGGAGATAATTGATATAGCCGAACCAGATCAGGCAAAACGCCACGCCGAGCACCACGATGCGGATGAGAATTTCCACTATCAGCCGCGGTGTCCCCTGCAGCGCCTCCGAGATCGCGGTCAGATAGAGATGGTCGTTGCGGCGGGTCGCAACCGCAGCACCAATGAAGATCGCATAGATGAACAGGGTGGAGGTGACCTCCTGCAGCCACAGCCAGGGATGGCCAATGGTGCGGGTAACGATGTCGAACATCACCGAGAGCGAGAAGCCGAAGCACAGGAACCCGCACAGCATCATGAGGGCGAGTTCGAGCCGGTCAAACGCCCGCCACTTCAGGTGATGCTGCCGCTGCAGCACCAGTTTGTCGGCGATGGACATTCCTCAGGCTCTCCGTCGTCCCCACATCAAACTCTCGTCGCTCCGGCTTTTCTTCGTCATGGCCGGGCTTGTCCCGGCCATCCACGCCTTGGGTTACGCCTTGAAGGAAGACGTGGATGCCCGGGACATCTAGCGCCAAGACGCGCTTCGCGCTTTTGCCCGGGCATGACGACTATTGATGAATAGACCCCATCAGTTAATCGCCCGGATCAGGGTCTTGATCTTGTCGGCATGCGGTCCGAGCTCCTTGGCGAGCTTGTCGAGATAGGGATCGGCGATTTTCTGAAAGCCGGACTTGTCGACGTCGGCGACGATCTTGACGCCCATCTTTTCGAGCTTGGCCGCCGCCGCGCGCTCGAGCTCAAAGGCGCGCTTGGGTTCCTGCAGGCTGACGTCTCGCGCCGCCGTCAGCACCCACTGCCGCTGCTCGGAGTTAAGACTCTGCCAGAGCTTGTCGCTGATCCAGAGGATCGCGTTGTTGGCCTCATGCTCGGTCATCGACAGCACAGGGGCGACCTCGTAGTGCTTGTTGATGAGGTAGACGTTGACCGCGTTCTCGCCGAAATCCATCACGCCGGTTTGCAGCGACGTATAGACGCTGCCGAACGGCATGTGCACCGTCTGCGCGCCGTAGGCCGCGAACATCGTGTCCTCGGTCGCGGTCGCCTGCACGCGAACCTTGTAACCTTTCAAGTCCTCGACCCTGTGCACCTCCCTCTTGCCGTACATGTGCCGGAAGCCCTGGGTGCCGAGGCCAATCGCATGAATGCCCTGGACGGTGTCGTCAATCATATCGCGTATCGCTTCGAATACCTTCTGATCGCCGAGCGCCTTGATGTTGTGCTGGTCATTGCGGAACAGGAAGTGCAGCGACATGACGCCGGCTTGCGGCGAGATCGTCGAGGTATTGGCCGAAGAAACGATCGCAAAGTCGATGTCGCCGGACCGCACCAGTTGCAGGATCTGCGGCTCCTGCCCGAGCTGGGCGCCCGGATATTGATCGATCAGCATCGTGCCCGTGCTCAATTCCCTGAGCTTTGCGGAAAAAATGTCGTAGGCGATGCTGTAGCCAGAATTGAGCTGCTGGTCGTGCGCGAAGCGATAGTGCTTCACCTCTTGTGCGCCCGCAGCACCTGCAAACATGGTCATCACAGCCGAAATCAGCAGGCCTGCGATTCTTACTCGATTACTCACCGTTTCCCCCGTTTTGACTTTGTTGGCCCTAGTTGATCGCCCGGATCAGCGTCTTGATCTTTTCGGCATGCGGGCCGAGCTCTTTGGAGAGCTTGTCGAGATAGGGATCGGCGATCGCCGTGAAGCCCGACTTGTCGACATCGGCCACGACCTTCACGCCGATCGATTTCAGTTTCTCCAGAGATTGATGCTCGAGCTCGATCGCCTTCGCCGGCTGGGTCCGGTTGACCTCGTCGGCCGCGGCCTGCACCCAGTCCTGCTGCTCCGCCGTCAGGCTGTTCCACAACTTGTCGCTCACCCAGACCAGGCTGTTATTGGCCTCGTGTTCGGTCAGCGAGAGCACCGGCGCGACTTCGTAGTGCTTGTTGGCGAGGTAGACGTTGATGCCGTTTTCGGCGACATCCACCACGCCGGTCTGCAGCGAGGTATAGACGCTGCCGAACGGCATGTGCACGATCTGCGCGCCATAGGCGGGGAACATGGTGTCCTCGGTCGGCGTCGCCTGCACCCGCACCTTGAGCCCTTTCATGTCCTCGATCTTCCTGATCTCGCGCCTGGCATACATGTGACGAAGGCCGAGCGTCGCGAGTGCAATGACGTGAGCGCCCTGCACTGTGTCGGAGATCATCGTCTTGACGGCGGTCGACACGCCAGGGTCGGCCATCGCTTTGATGAGATGGGCTTCGGAGCGGAACAGGAAGTGCATCGACATCACGCCGGCCTGCGGCGACAGCGTCGCGGCATTGGCGGAGGAAGAAATGCAGAATTCAACGTCGCCCGCTTTCACGAGCTGCAGGACCTGCGGCTCCTGTCCGAGCTGCGCGCCCGGATATTGGTCGATCAGCATGGTGCCCTTGCTGAGCGCCTTGAGCTTGTCGGCGAAAATATCGCCGAGGATTCCGTAGCCCGTGGTTTTCGGCTGATCGTAGGCGAAGCGATAATGCTTCACCTCCTGCGCATCCGCACTAGCGGTCAGCAAGACCGACGCCGCGGCCATGGCCGCAATGATGCTTTCCCCCCGGCCGCTCATCCTGCCTCCCCCTCTTTTGATTTCTTCAATCATCCCATCGGGGTTGTTTGAATGTCAATTCAACATCGGACGGAAAATTTGTCTGAAATGGGCAGGTAGAAGGGGCGTCATTGCGAGGAGCCACGCGACGAAGCAATCCAGTTTTGCGGGCGCTCTGGATTGCTTCGCTGACGCTCGCGATGACGAAACTACCCCTTGCCACTTGCACGCATGAAATCGAAATCGCAACCCTCATCGGCTTGCAGGATGGTTTCGTTGAACAGATGCGCGTAGCCGCGCCGGGCCCAATCCGGCGTCGCCTCGAGCTTCAACGCGGCGCGGCGTTTTTCGAGCTCGGCGGTATCGACCAGGAGATCGATGCTTCGCTTGGCAACGTCGAGCCGGATCATGTCGCCATTCTTCACCAGCGCCAACGGCCCGCCGACGGCAGATTCCGGCGTGATGTGAAGTACGATGGTGCCGAACGCCGTGCCGCTCATCCGCGCGTCGGAAATCCGCACCATGTCCTTCACGCCGGCGCGCGCCAGCTTCATGGGAATCGGCAGGTAGCCCGCCTCCGGCATGCCCGGCGCGCCCCTGGGTCCGGCATTGCGCAGCACCAGCACGTCGTCGGCGGTGACTTCGAGCGCGGGATCGTCGACCCGCAGCGTCATGTCTTCCACGGACTCGAACACCACGGCGCGGCCGGTGTGCTGCAGCAGCT
>Ga0209517_10002980_pt1 | contig 23321 bp, 15 predicted proteins | sample PeaSoiMetSII2010_FD_187695 | JGI IMG/M metagenome (GOLD analysis project Ga0209517, IMG submission 187695) | Peat soil microbial communities from Weissenstadt, Germany - SII-2010 (SPAdes) (version 2) | ecosystem: Environmental > Terrestrial > Soil > Wetlands > Peat | place: Germany...
GGAGGATAGCGCTCGGTCAGAAAGAGGATGCGGGGCATGGAAGCTGCCAAGATAACATGTACCGAGTGGCAGCTCGAAGGGCGAAAGACTGTAGCCCACGGCGTTTGGCCGTGTGGAAGCCAGGTGCGCTAATGCCGAGCCCCGGATGGGTGTAAGACTGGTCCAGCCCACAATGCTGTTCACTTTAGACTTTTGGCGCCGCGCCGAGCGTCCCGAAGAGCGACAGGCCTGCCTACGGACCGTCTTCGCTGGTCACCCATTGGAAGGCGTGCTGCACCAGCTCGCGGGCGTTCTTCAGCGACAGCTTTTCCTTGATGTGCACCTGGTACGACTCGAGGAGTTGAGGAACACCTCCGCCAGCCCCGTCAGGATCTGTTCCGCCTGCGCCGGGTCCAGGCGATCTAAGGCGGATTGTGCCGTCTGGTGGAGCATGAATCTACCGGTGGCGCCAGCCTGGCTCTTTGTTGAGCGAGGCCTGCGTGAAGCGGCGCAGAGCGTGGATGGCCCGGCCGTAGGTGGAGACGGCGTTCGAAGAGAGCAGCGATCCCGGCGGCTGATTCATGAAAAGCATGAATTTGTCGGGGAATCCCGGCATGGTGCAGCTGATGCAGATTCCACCCACGTTGGGGCAGCCGCCGATTCCGCTGGTCCAGCCGCGCTTGCCCACGTTGCATTGCACCACCGGACCGCAGCATCCCAGCTTCACGATGCACTGGCGCGAGCCGTACTCTTCGGCAAACTCGGCCTGCTCGTAATAGCCGCCGCGATCGCAGCCTTCATGCACCGTCTCTCCGAAAAGCCAGGTGGGCCGGAGCGCATCGTCCAGCGGAATCATGGGCGCGCGTCCAGCCGACTGGTGCAGCAGGTAGAGCGGAGTCTCGGTCATGTTATCAGGCTGGGCGGGACAGCCGGGAACGCACACGATGGGGATTCCCGCGCTCGATTTCCACTGCCAGCCGAGATAATCCGGCAGGCCCATGGCGCCCGTCGGGTTGCCTTGCATGGCGTGAATTCCGCCGTAAGTGGCGCACGTTCCGGCGGCCACAATCGCCCAGGCGTTGGGAGCCAACCAGTCGATCCAATCGCAGGTGGGGATGGGCTGCCCGGTCACGCGGCCGGTTCCGAACGAGGCCCAGTAGCCTTCCTGCTTGTTACGTTCGTTGGGGATGGAGCCTTCGACAACCAGGATGAAGGGACTCAGCTTGCCTTCAACCGCGCGATAGAAAGGGGCGAGGAAGTCGTCGCCCGTTTCGTAAGCCAGGACGGGATTGTGAAGTGTGATTTTGGGAGCCGAGGGGAGCGCGCCGAACATCAACTCTTCCAGGGAGGGCTGAGTGGCAGCGGTGATGGAAATCGTTTCCCCGTCGCAGCCGAGTCCGGCCGTCAGCCAGAGGACATCCATTCCGGTAACGCCAGGCCGGTGTCCGCCGGCGAGCTGCGCGGCGGGTGCATCCCCAGGGCCTGCCCCTTCCGCCAAACATTCTACCGCAATCGATCCGGCGGGCCTGCTCAAAAAGAGCGTCTTTTCGTTCCCTCATGCCGTCGCTTGGGTCGAGGCACGAAGGCAGGTCGAGACGAGTCTCGACCCGGCAGGCAAGAGTGCCTGCGCCACGCGATCGCCAGCATTTTATGGGGTAATGCTGCTCCGTCACCAGGTGTAGTGAGCGGTGTAAGTCAGGGTTCTCTCCTCATCCGGCTGGAGCGTCACCTCGTATTCGACGGTCTTGCTGTCCATCTGCCGATGGCCGGCGGATTCCAGCGTGATCACCCAGTTCGACCACCGGTAAAGGTGCTCCACCACGCGAACGGTCGCCGCCTCTTTCTTGTGGTTCCGCAGCTTGATCTCGAACGATTCATCCAGCCAGCCGCCCGGCTGCATCTGCGATTGAAACTTCGTCTGCCGCCGCTCACCCGTGATATCGAACGCGTTCCCCGTGTACACGCGCACTGTCTCATCCTTGGGGGTGTGCTCGATCTGGTTTTCGCCGGTGAACTCCACCTGGCCATCCTGATCGCGACGGTAGAACCGCACGCGCCCCTTGGGCAGAGGCACTCCCAGGTGGTTCGCGTCGCTATTGGCGAACTCGCGCATCACCCACACGTTGGGATTGGACTCGGTGCCGTACTGCTGGATCTGGCGCACGTCCTGGTAGCCATAATTCCGGTCGAAGCGCGCGCCGTCGTAGATATACAGCCGTTTGGACTGGATGCCGGAGGCGCGCAGAAACTCGACCTGTTTGGTCTCCCGGTCGTGGATCGTGGTGGGTTGCGGAAGGGTGTAGAGGTGGTAGTCTTCGAAGGTCTTCTCGGTCACTTGGGGTTGTGATCCCACCGCGCCGCCGAGCCCGGCACCGGCCTGGAACGTCACTTGATTCTGCGGCTGCACCTTGTTCACATCGCCCGCCATCAGCTTGATATGCGCATGATCGAACTGCTTGCCGCTCTGGTTGTCCAGCGTCACCCAGCCCACCAGGTCCAAGGTATCGCCGATCTCCGGCGCCACGATGTTGTAGTCGCTGCTCCAGGTCATGCCGCCGGAAACATAGCTCAGCTCGGCGTCGAACCTAGCCGGTTGAGCGGAATACAGGATCCAATCGAGCGCGGGTTTGAGAATCGTGTCGTCGCCCAGGGCAGGGAAGATCGGCTGCCCCGGCAGCGTGAACTGCAGCTTTCCGCCCACCTCGATAATGGGTTGTCCCGCGCCGCCCGATGCCATGCCCACCTGGTTGGCCTGATACTGCGGGCCGTATCGATTCATCGCCTGGTAATGCGGTACGTAGCCGCTGCGCACAATCCTGCCGCTGACGATGCGACTGGTCCCGTCTTGATTTCGCACGGAGAACTCGATGGTCTTGCCTTCGTACAGGCTGAGCAGCCGCTCTTGCGATACGGGATCGTTACGGTAATTCTGTTCCAGCACCAGCACGGTCTGTCTGCCGGTGGCATCGCGCAGAATTACGGAATCCGGCTCCACTTGCGCGGTGGCATCGGAGAAACGGACGGTGTTGTTACCGGCTTTCAAATCCAGCGGTAAGGTCTCGCGGATTACCGCGAAGTTCTGATTGTAAATCGTTAGCGCGGGATCGGCGCCGAGTATCAAGGCCGTGAAACAAGTGCACAGTGCCGCAAGGCGGCCACACGTGCTCGTGACGCGGTAAGTCTTCATGTCTCATTGACGCCGCGCACGCCGTAAATGTTGCCTCGCCCCCGGCCCCGGGGCGGAGGATCCCCGGGGCCGGCCAGCCATTCGGTTCCGATTAGACGGCCAGATACATGGTGTTGCCGTGCCGGTTGACCAACAGGAGAGTGTCCTCTTTCGAGCCGGCGACCGCGCGCTCGAGATCGGAAGTGTCTCTGACAGGTTTGCGGTTGACTTCCTGAATCACGTCGCCGCGGCGGAGTCCCGCTTCGGCGGCCGCGCTGGAGGGGCCGACCTTGGTTACCACGACGCCTTGGACGTTGGCGGGAAGGCCGAGTTCTTTGGCAGTCTGGGCGTTCAGATCCTCGACTGACACGCCGGACAGCACACTGCTGGAACTCCCCTTGCCTTCGTGTTCGATCGCAGCTTCAGTGGTGGGAAGCTCGCCCAGTTTCACCGTGAAATTGCGTTCCGATCCGTTGCGCAGAACGTTCAGACTTACGGTGGAGCCGGGGGCCATCATCGAGATGTTCATGCGCAGATCGTTGCTGTCCGCCACGGGCTTGCCGTTGAGATCCAGAACGATGTCGCCCTTTTCCAGGCCGCTCCGCGAAGCCGGGCTGTTGCGGCTGACGTCGCCCACCAGGGCGCCGCGAGGCTCTTTCTCCCCGAAGGCCTTGGCGATGGACGGGGTCACATCTTGCGGGACGATTCCCAGATAGGCGCGAGTGACTTTGCCGTGCTCCACGATCTGTTGCATGACGTTGCGCGCCATGTTCGCGGGGATGGCGAAGCCGATGCCTTGATTGCCTTCCGAGCCGTGGGCGATGATCGCGGTATTGACGCCGATCAGCTCGCCGCGGTCGTTCACCAGCGCGCCGCCGGAGTTGCCGGGATTGATGGGAGCGTCGGTCTGAATGAAGTCTTCGTAGTCTTCGATCCCGAGGTGGGACCGTCCGGTGGCGCTCACGATTCCCATGGTGACCGTCTGGCCGACTCCGAAGGGATCGCCGATGGCCAGCGCATAGTCGCCGACCTGGACCTTCGAAGAGTCGGCCACGGTGATCAGCGGGAGGTTCGTGGCGTCGATCTTCAAGACCGCAATGTCGGTCTTGGGATCGGTTCCGACGACCTTGGCTTTGAACTCGCGCTTGTCGCCCAGTGTGACCTGGACGCCGGTGGCGCCCTCCACCACGTGGTTATTGGTCAGGATATACCCGTCCCGGGTCATGATGACACCCGACCCGAGAGCCTTTTCGCGCTGTTCGGGCATTTCGCGCGGGGTGCGGAACTGCCGGTTGGCGTTGTCGCCGAAGAACTGGCGAAACAGCGGATCATCGGGCATTTGTTCGAAGAAGCCGGTGGGCATCTTGGATACTTTTGACGTGGCGATGTTTACGACCGAGGGCAGCGCCTTTTTGACGACCGGCGCAAATCCAGTCCGGCTGGGGCCCTGGTCCGGACTTGCCAGGTTCAATTCCAGCGCGGCATGCTGGCGCACCAGGTGGTCCACGCTGGCGTAACCGGCGCCGCCGATTCCTACGGCCAGCGCCGCGGCCAGCAACACAGACTTCGGGTGCCTCCAAAAACTCTGTTTGTACATGTAGCCTCCAATGTGAATTCGACCGGCCGCGGGCAACTTGGTGAGTCCCGTTGGCCTCAACTCTATGGACGCGACAACGCCCAGCGCGGTGTTCCCGGCGAGTCGGTATGGGAGGTCCCGGCGATTGGGTATGGCGCGGCAATCGCGGCGCGGCAATCGCGGCGGGGCTGAGGGCTTACGAAATAATGCCTTTGCGGACTGCGTAGAGGATCAGCTCGGGAATGCCCCGGAGATTGAGTTTTTGCATGACCCGGGCGCGATGGGTCTCCACCGTGTAGACGCTGAGGCCGAGCAGATTCGCGATGTCCTTGCTGGACTTGCCTTCAGCGACGAGCTGCAGGATTTCGCGCTCGCGGGGCGAAAGCAGCTCGTAGGAATCTTCGGCGCCGGTGCGCTGGAGCGTCCGCATGTAGTCCTGGAGCAGCACGTGGCCGACCGCGGGACTGAAGAACGACTTTCCGGCAGTAGCGGCGCGGATGGCGCGCGCCAGGTCGGCTTCGGCGGAGTCCTTGAGCAGGTAGGCCTTGGCTCCCGCTTTGAGGGCGCGGAGCACGTATCCTTCGTCGGAGTGCATGCTGAGCATGACGATCTGCGTATCCGGCAGCGCCGCGCGGATCTGGCGGGCTGCTTCGATGCCGTTGAGGCTCGGCATGCCGATATCCATCACCACGACGTCAGGCTTCAGCTTGCCGGCCATGGCTACCGCCTCGCGTCCGTCGCTGGATTCCCCGACAACCGTAAGGTCGGGTTCGGCGTCCACCACCATGCGCAGACCGGCGCGAATGAGGGTGTGGTCGTCGGCCAGCAGGACGCGGATCTGCTTCACGCGTTACCCCCGGCGACGGGGGGAATGGGAAGCTCCGCGGTCACGGTCACGCCCTTGCCCGGCTGAGATTCCACCCGCAACGTTCCGCCCAGCCGTTTCACCCGTTCCTCCATTCCCAATATTCCCATTCCGCGCGAACGTCCCGGATCGAAGCCGCGGCCGTCATCGGCGACCCGCACCACGATGGATCTCGCCCGCCGCGCCGCCACCACTTTCGCGTTCCTGGCGCCGGAGTGCCGCACCGCGTTGTTCAGGGCTTCCTGGACCAGCCGGTAGATGCAAATCTTGTATTCATCGGGCAGGTCTTCGGGGACATTCTCCGATTCCACGGAGACTTCGATATCGCTGCGACGCGAGACTTCCCTGCCCTGCCATTCCAGGGCGGCCGCCAAGCCCAGGTCGTCGAGCATGGAAGGCCGCAGCAGGAGCGCGATGTTTCTGACGGATTGGAAAGTCCGCTCGGCCACCGACTTGAGGTTGTCCAGTTGGGCCTTCACCTCGGGATGGCCGTTCGAGAGCGCGGTCGAGAGCCGCCCGATATCCACCAGCAGGGCGCCCAATGCCTGCCCTACCTCGTCATGCAGCTCGCGAGAGATGGCGCGCCGTTCGGTCTCCTGCGCGTCCACGAGGCGCGCCGAGAGTTGCTGCAACGCGTGCTGGCTTCGCGCCAGCTCCACGTAGCGGACGCGGGTCTGCCGATCGAGGCGCGCGATGTAGGCCATGCTACCCAGCACCAGCAGCAGGCCGCTTCCGAATCCGATGGCGAGCACCCGCGACAGGCTGCCCTGCAAATTCGCGAACTGGGTTACCAAAGCACGATCGGCCTGCTGAACTCGCTCTCCGTTCCAATCCTGGAGTTTCCCGGACCAATCCAGGATCTGCTTTTGGACGGGCACGATGTGCCCGGCGAGCATGCTTTCCGCCTGGCGCCTGCGTTCCGCGGGCCGCGCCTCGAGAATCGTGATATAGAGAGTCCGCTGTTGTGAGAAGACCCGCCGCATGCCGTCCAGCAGCGCGTCCTCCTCGGAATCCCGGATGCTGGGGTAGCGGTCGAAATCGGAATCGATTTCCAGGGTGAGCTGATCCAGGCGGTGGCGATCCGCCTCCCGGTCGGCGGCGGTCTGCGCGACGAACTGTTGCACGGCCTGGTTGTAGCTCTGTATGGAGAGCCAGAGTCCGGAGAGCGCGTGGGTACGCTCCGCAAGCGCGCGGGTAACCGCCAGTTCTTGAGTGTGTATGTCGGAGAGAAAGCGGACCGCCAGAACGCCGGACACCAGCAAGATTGCCAGCAGCACCGCGGAGACCGAGAGGAGCAGCCAGCGCAGCTTGCTGGAGGGAGGAACAGGCTCGCGCCATGCGGCCACGTCCGCGCTTTCAGTCAAGGTCGCCATAAGGCCGGTGGGTGGGAGACAATTTCATTATCCCTCCCGGGGGCATATTTCTGCCAAGTCAGCGGTGGGACGGGCGATCGGTTTTTTTCAACTTACGATTTGCGATACGTGACCGCTCACGTGAAAGTCAAGTTCGACATTTCGTAACCGCTCACGTACAATGAATTCATGGCTCACAAGAAAAACCCGGCCGCCGTTGCTTTGGGTCGCAAGGGCGGCAAAAAAGGCGGTCCAGCAAGAGCCGCGAAACTAACACCGGCACAGCGAAGCGAGAGCGCACAAAAAGCAGTTCAGGCGCGTTGGGCGAAGGCCAAGGGCAGCGACTATATAGTAAAGAGAGCAAGCATGGATATCAAGGAATTCCGCAAACAGATCCAGCCCGAGCCTGCCGTCGCTAGCATTGACACTTCGGATTATGCTCTTTTGGCCCTCTTGAAGCGTCTCAAGGCGACGAACGACCCAAGTGAGATCCGACAGCTTTCCGATCAGCTTGAACGTGTGATTTTTCATAAACAATTTCAGAACGGTTAAGCACCTAGCACGAAGGGCCGACGAGTCCTAATACCCCTCACATTGTCATTGTGCCGGTGCCTACATCATGGAACGGATCGCTCATTCAAGATGCCGAAGATCAAGAAGCCGCCGCCACGGGGAATTTTGGATCACCTGACTGAACGCTACCGTGAGGGCGAATTGCAGCTACCGATTTTCTCGAACTAAAACATTGGCTCGAATCGGATCCTGACGTGCCACAGGGAAAGTGGCACAAGCGTTTCAAAACCGGCACTCTTGCGGGTGACGGCGAAATGCCATCAACATTCCTGACGCCGGGTATGGCGGTCGAGGGCGAAGAAGTTCGGTGATTTCCAGAGCTGACTAAGAGCCGGCTGGTTGCTAGACCTTCACGAGGCTCTTGAGGACGCCGTCCCAGGGGGCGCGATAAGGTTTGGAGCACATGGCGGCGGCTTCCTTATCGCCGATCACCTGCTCCTTATCGGGATCCCATTTGATGGCGCGGCCGAGCCGCAGGGACATGTTGGCCAGGTTGCATGCCACGGCCACCTTGTGGCCATCTTCCACTTCGCACAGGGGGCGTTTGCGGGTCCGCATGCTGCTCAGCCAGTCGCGTTCGTTCATGGCCATGGTGTCTTCGCCGCCGGTGCCGTAGCGGGCGTCGGATTCCACCCCGCCCTTGGAAGGCTGAATCCACGGCGTCGGCTTGACATCGGTATAGACCGGACCGCCGATGGGGTGTCCACTGAAACGCGGGATATCGTTGACCGGATCGATCTTGTTCTCGGGGATGACTTCGTAGCCGCCGGCCAGCACCAGGTTGCCCTTGGTCCCCAGGTAGACCTGCCCGCGCGTGGCAGTGTCGCCGCGCATGGCGTTGGCCTCGCGAATGGCGTAATTCACCGTGAAACCGCCCGGGAATTGCCATATGGCGTCCTGGGTATCGGGCGTCTCGCCGTCGTCTTCCAACGCGAACCGGCCACCGGTGGACATCACCATGGTCGGACCCTTCACGTTCATGCACCACAGCACCTGGTCCATCGTATGCGCACCCAGGTTGGTCATCTGGCCGCCGGAATAGTCCCAGAACCAGCGGAAGTGGTACAGGGAGCGGTGCTTCTGGTACGGCTTCTTGGGGGCCGGGCCGAGCCACATGTCGTAGTCGATCTCGGGCGGCGGATCCGCGACGGGAGTCTTGCCGAACCCGGGGTAGATGTTGCGGAAGGAGGCGATGCGGATGGAATGGATTTTCCCAAGCTGGCCGCTTTCGATCACTTTCTTGGCCGCCGCAACACCCTGGCCCTGGCGCCGCTGCGTGCCTACAACCACGATGCGGTTATATTTGCGCGCCGCCTGGATCATCCACTTGCCTTCGTCGATGAACACGGTCATCGGCTTTTCGACATAGACGTCCTTGCCCGCCGCGCAGGCCATGATGGTGAGCAACGCATGCCAGTGGTCCGGCGTGGCGACGACGACCCCTTGGATGTCCTTGTTCTCATACATCTTGCGGAAATCGCTGTACCCTTTGGTATTGGGATTTCCGATGTATTTCAGGCCTTCGTCCACGCGCGGCTTGTAGACATCGCAGAGACCCACGATATCGACATCGTCGAACTTCTTAAAATCGGTGACGTGCTGTTTGCCGATCAGCCCGAACCCGATGAACCCGACGCCGATGCGGTCATTGGCGCCGAGGACCCGTTTGTATTGTGCGGCCGTCAAGGCGGCTGCGCCCAGGAACCCCCGCCGGGTGGCCTGTGCAGTTTCCAGTTTGTTAAACATTTGGTGCTACCTCTTTTAGAGCTGCTTTTAGAGCTGCGTAATCACTGATAAGATCGAAGTTACTACTTATTGAGGCTCGCATTAGACAGTGACAAGACCGCTCCCTGACGGTCGCGGCTCCGACCGGAACATCGGCTCCGACCGGAACATGCCTCTGCAAACAGAGCCGGGCCCATAGGGCACCCCGTGAGTGAGCGGTTCTTGGTTGGGCAGATACCGTCACCGTATTATGCGAGCCTCATTAGACTATTTCAACACTTTTCAACTCGCGCCCCCCTCGTGGCGGTGAAACGCGCTTTTGGAACTGACGCGGCCGGATCTCTGACTTTCACCGGTGATTGGCGCACCAGTTTGGGCGGGCGCGATGACAAACGCCACCCTCGATGAGGCAGATTCGGACGGAGCCAGCCTATCACAGAACGATTTGCCAAACAAGGTCCGAAACACGGATAATACCTCCCATCTCCCGTTTTTCAGTGGGCGGAAACCAGGACCTCCCGCAGCCGCCCGCGATTGGGTCCCGATTTCTCGGCCGCGGCGAGGAAACGCGAGAGCGCGTCCTCGATGGGCGTATTCGCGGGTAGACGAATCACCCAGGGGATGTTGACCGAGGTCACCGTATGGTCGGCCGTGACGGCAATCAGCGGCACGAACGACTTGGTGGCAAGCTGCTCCGCCAGGTGACTGGAGTTGCGGTCGGTCGCAATGAGCCCCAGCGCTTCCTGATCGTAGATCAGATGGACCAGGCCCGTGGACGCCTGGCCCCACGGCACATCCGACGGCACCGCGATCAGCGAGTAACGGCCCTGGTAGCGCGCCAGCAGCGGCGAAATCCGGGCTACCACTGTTTCAGCATCCGGGCCAAAGATGCCGATGCGCATGGCGCCGGCCGGCCGATCGGGCAGAGGCGGGCCGTTGTAGTTCACGCCTCCTTCACCCACCGTGGCGTAGGGAGCCTGCATGGGGTAGCGGCGGAACTGGTATTTGCCGCCGTGAACCGTCGCCAGGTACATGGGCACCATGTTCTTGCAGTTGGGATCGAAAACCATGTCGCCCGTGACTCCTTTGTAACTCTCCACGCCGGTAAGGGCGTCGCGGATTCTGCCGCGGTTCAACCCCGCGCGGCAGACCGCCTGCAACAGGATGTTCATGGTGTCGTACGCCAGGGAGGCGAACACATCCGGACGGCTGCCGAAGCGTTTCTCGAAGCGTTGGTTGAAGGCCAGCCAGCCCGGATCGTCGCGTGTCGGGTCGAAGGGAAACACGATCTCCAATCCTGCGGCCGCATCCCCGGCGTTGCGGAGCAAGTCGTCGCCCAGCACGCGGAAGCTGCCGAAGACCCGCTGCTTCATCCCCATTTCGCGCATCTGCTTGAGGATGGTCCCGGCTGGCGCCGCATCGCCCCAGATCACGATTCCATCCGCGTCCGATTCGTTGATGATGCGCAACGCGCGCCGGAAATCCGAATCGCCGGGCATGTATTTCTGTTCGATGACCACGGGATGCCCCAGCCTGCGCGAGGCGTCCTTGAACTTGAGCACGCCGAACCGGCCGTAGCGGTCGTTCACGCGCAGCAGCGCGACCTTCTGCAAGCCCAGATCGGTGTAGATGCGGCGCGCCAGCGTGTAGCCCTGCACGCGATCGTCCTGGATGGTGGTGAGATACCAGGGAATGATGGTCTCCGGAATGGTGGGATCGGTGGACGCGCTGTTGACAATGGGCACTTCGGCTTTCAGCGACACGCGCAACGCGATGTGCGTGGAATCGGCACCGATGGAGCCCAGCATGGCCCAGACCTTGTCGTCGTAGGCCATTTTGACCATTTCATTGCTGGATGCGCCCCACACCGCCTGGTCGTTGTGCACCATCAGCTTGAAGGGCTTGCCGCCGTACGCGCCCCGGCCGTTGGCCTCTTCGATGGCAAGCTGCGCGCCGTGGAGCATGGCTTGGCCGAGGCGCTGGTCCGGGTGGTTCTCCACCGGGCCGAGGAATCCGATCCTCACCTCGTCCACATCTTCCGGCTTCACGGTGGGGACGTCGCGCGCCGCGCCGTTGTATTCCACCAGTTTGTCGTAATTCTCGTAATACGGAACGGTGAATTTGGAGTACGGCCGCATGTCCTCCGGAGCATTGGCGTACGGCCGCAGTTCTCGGTTCTGCGGCGGGCCCGGCGGATTGGCTCCGCACGAGCAGGTTTGGGCGGACAGGATTGCGGCGGAAGTTAGGACCAGCAGGAGGAATCGAAGAACCGCTCCCTCACGGTCGCGGCTCGGACACTCTATCAGAGCCGCGACCGTCAGGGAGCGGTTCTGGCAAGCTACAGCATGCCCTGGCATAATCACTCCTCGGCCTGCGTCCGGAAGATGGCGATCGCTTCGATCTCGACCAGCAGCTCCGGCCGGCACAGGATGGCCTGGATGCCAGTGGAGGCGGGCAACGGATCGAGGTCTTGTTCCTGGTAAAAGGCGGTGCGCTCCTCGTTGAACGCGGCGTAGTCCCGCTCGATATCGCGCAGGTAGCAGGTAGTGCGCACGATGTCTCTCCACGTTGCGCCCTCGGCTTCCAGCAGCGCCGTGATGTTGGCGAACGTGCGCCGCGTCTGCGCGCGGAAATCCCCCACGTGAAGCGTTTCGCCATTCGGGCCGATGCTCGCGGTTCCGGAGATGAGCAGGACGGCAATCCCACCCAGATCCAGCCGCAGCCCGCGCGAAAACGAGCTCGGCCGCGCATAGCAGTACGCCTCGTTCAGCGCTTCGGCGGCGCTGATCGGCTTCTTCTCGATGCTGGTCACGTTTTCCATTTCCTGAAGTATCTCTGAAATCGTCATCCCATTCTCCTATTTAATCCTGATCCCGTGGCTCAGGCCCTTGGCCGTTGCCACCCAGATGTCGTCTCCCTGAAAGTCCACGGCCAACACATACTGATGCGCAGGCGCTGTCTCGGTCTCGACGCGTGTCACTTTCCCCGCCGCGTCGCGAACCAGCATTTCCGAGGGCCGGTAGACGGCCCAATTCTCGCCATCCAGGTAAGCCAGCCCCTTGTCGGTCGAGAACCACGCGCGGTTTCCGTCGATCGCCTTCACCTGGTTCAGGAAATTGCTGGGCAGCCCGCTGTCTTTCTCGAGGAAGTTCTTCCAGTTGCGCCCGTCATACCGGCTCGCTCCGAAGTAAGTGGCCACCCATAGAATCTTATCCTTCTCCGCATAGCTCACCGAGGTGGTGATTTCGTGGATGAGCCCCTGGTCCTTGAGGACCACCATCTCCGTTTCGCCATCCGGGTCGTTGTAGTCTTTCCAGCGCTCGGTCTTCACGTCGTATTCGAGAACTCCACCGCCCCACACCGCGTAGTAGACCTTGTCCTTGCCGACACTGATGTTGTAAGTCCAGATCTCGTACATCGGGGTGTTGCGCTCGTTGAACAGGGCCCATTGGCCGGTGCGCGTATCGAGGCGGCTGGCGCCCGCCGCGGTCGCGGTCCATACGTAGTCGCCTCCCACCCCAACGCCATACACTACGTCGTTCGAAAGCCCGCTCGAGAGCTGCGTGAAATTGTCGAAGCGCCCCGCCGAGAAGCGGCTCAACCCTCCCATGGTCGCGACCCATACATCTCCGGTGCGAGGATCGACGGCCACGCCCAGGACCGCCCGGTGGGCCAGTCCGTCCTGCGGCCGGTAGACCTTCCACTTGCCCTTCTCGTACAGGCCGAGCCCGTTCTCCGTGGCCGCCCAGACGCGGTCGCCATCCACGCAGACATTGAAGACGTGATCGTCCGGCAGACCGTCGGCCTTGGTGAAATTCTCCCAGCGGAACCGGGGCATTTCCGGCGCGGCCGCCAGGGCCGTCGAGACCGATACCAACACCAGTGCGAAGATGCGTTTCATAGCGTTTTCAGATACTCGATCAGGTCGTTGAGCTCGTCTTTCTGGAGATCGTTGGTCACCCCGTGCGTATCGTTGGGATTGAACACCGTCCAGATCTCTTCGAGCGTTCGCGCCGAGCCGTCGTGCAGATACGGCGCGGTCAGCACAATGTTGGTCAATTGCGGCACATCGATCAGCGGCGATCGGTCGGTGGCCTTGCCGCTGCCCACATCCGCCAGTTTCTGGTTGGTATAGTGCCGCCCGGAATGGCACACCGCGCACTGGTTCGACTCCGGAATGGGCGCGCCGCTCTTGGTGCGCGTGCGCTCGAATATCGCCTTGCCGCGCTCCTGGGCGGGCGTGAGCTCGCCCGACGCCAGCTTGTAGCGGTTGGGGCGGAGCGGCATCGCCTTGATATAGCTCACCAAGTCCGCCAGTTGCCAGCCGTCGTAGCTTTCCGAGCGATAGAAGAATTTCTCGGTACGCGGACCGCACTCGGTTTCGAGGTTGGGATTGGAGCCATTCCACTTGAACGGCGCCGTCTCGGCCACGTCTTCGAGCAGGCGGTTATCCACGATGTCCTTGCCGAAGCCGTCCGGCTCCAGGTCCCACTGGAGGCCGTCGAAGGTGGACTCCAGGTGGCAGTTGGCGCAGCCGAAATGGCCCTGGAAAGCGAAACGGGCGCTGAAGAAGAGACGCTCGCCGCGGCGCTCGGCAGTCGGGATGGCATGCCCTCCGAGCGAAAGGGTCGCGCTCACCTTGCGCGCCGCGGTGTCGATGACAGAGATCGTGTCATCGGTCCGATTCGCCACGTACAGCCGCTTCCCATCGGGAGACAGCGCCAGGCCCTTGGGAGCCGATCCGACGGGGATCCGGGCCACCACGTAATTGGCCGACGCCGAGAGGTCGTTGGCCAGCGTCCGCCGTTCCGCCGGAGTTGCCGCCCTGATGCACTCCAGCAGCTTCGCGATATCGATCACGGTCACGCTGTCCGACCCCGTGGTCGAAATGTATGCGGCGCTTTTGTCCGGCGCCAGCGCGATGGCGAAGGGCGGCGTGAAGTAGCGGTCCAGCTCGTCCAGCGGGATCTGCACCACTTCCCCCACGTCCCCGACATCTGTCCCAAACACCGAAATCGAATTCCCAAAGACCCATCCGTGCTCCACGTGCGCTAGCGGAATCAGGTTCTTGGGACGCAGTTGCGCCGCCATCCCCAAGCGCCCGTCGGCCGACAGCGCCACGTGGAACACGCCCGCCGCATTGGGCAGGCGATAGCGGTCCTTGACGATCTGGCGCGCGGTGTCGATGACGGTGATTTCGGATTCGGGCGGCGCGCGGAATTTCCCGAGATTGGGGTAGATGTGAGTGCAATAGATGCTGGCGCCATCCGGAGAGATCGCCAGGTAGGCGGCGCCGCGGCCCGCCACCAGCCGCTTGACCTCCGCGCCCGCTGCCAGGTCCACCACCGATACATCGTTGCTGATGCGGTTGGCCACGTACAGGAACCGGCCAGCGAGATCCGTGACCACCGAGTTCGGTTCGAACCCCGCGGGCAGGCGGCGTACCACTTCGAGCGCCGCGGTGTCGATCTCCGAGACCGAATCGCTCCAGGAATTCGCCACATACAGGCGTTTTCCATCGGGAGAAAGCGCCATGCCCTTGGGCACGCGCCCTACCGGAATCCGCCGGACGATCGCGCCGGAGCGGGCGTCGTACACCACCACTTCGTCGGTGCCCTCGCATAGTGCGAAGAGCCGGGCGCCGTCCTTCGAAAACGCCAGCTCGATGGGAGAAGGAAAGCGCGCCGGCCCCGGCCGGTCGGCACCCAGCGACGCCAGCGCCAGCGCCACCACACTCCCGATCAGCACCCTTCTCTTCACCGCTACTTCTCCTCGATTGTGATCACGCAGTCAACCGGCTGGTTCTCCACTACCTGCTTGCCGCCGCCGGGCCACGTCACCGTCAGTTTATCGACTTTCGCCGCCGCTCCCAACCCGAAATGCACGCGCGGGTCGTTGGCCGAGAGATAGCCCGATCCGGCCACCCGTTCGTGCTGCTGCCGGAGGCTGCCCGCCACCACCTCCACCTGCGCTCCGATGCCATCGCGGTTGGATTTGTGGCCCACCAGGCTGACCGAAATCCAGTGATTCGCCCCGGGCGACGTATTGTGCAGCAGAAAGGCCGGGCCGCCCAGATTCACGATGAACGCGTCGATCTTGCCGTCGTTGTCGTAATCCGCGAACGCGGCGCCCCGCCCCACGCTCTTGACCTCGAAAAACGGCCCTGCCGCGCGCGACACATCTTCGAATTTCATGGCGCCGAGGCTGCGAAAGACCGAGTGTTCCTGCGGAATCAGGTGAATCAGCCCGCCGTGGACGATGAAAATGTCGTCGCGCCCGTCGTTATCGAAATCCTGCACCCCCGTGCCCCAGCTCACATACTGCGCCGCCAGTTGCGAGATGCCCGCGCGTTCGGTCACATCCTCGAATTGCAGCTTGCCGGTGTTTTTCATGAGCCGGTTGTACTTCGAGTCCGTCACCCACAGGTCCGGCCGGCCGTCGCCGTCCAGGTCCGCGAACACCGGTCCCATGGCCGAAGTGCTCTCGCCGTTCTGTCCGTACGCCACCCCGGCAGGCAGGGCGATCTCCTTGAACGTTCCGTTCTTTTCATTATGGAACAGGAAGTTCTCGGTCTTGTCATTGGCTACGTATATGTCGGGGTAGCCGTCCAGGTCGAAATCGGCCGCGGTGACGCCCATGGCGCGGCTCTTGAACCGGCCGATGCCGGCCTTCTCGCTCACATCCGTGAAGGTGCCGTTGCAGTTGTTGTGAAACAGAAGGTCGGTCTCGGGCTCGTAGTCCAGCGGGCCGGGATAATTGTCGGCTGCGTAGTAGGCGCGATATTCAGGGTCGAACTTCACGTAGCGGCCCACAAACAGGTCCACGCAGCCGTCGCGATCGTAATCCAGCCAGGCCGCGCCGATGGACCAGCCGGGGACTTTGATGCCCGCCTTCTCCGTGACGTCCTCGAACGTGCCATCGCCCTTGTTGCGGTAAAGGATGGCGCGCCCGTAGCCCGTCACGAACAGGTCGGTGTGGCCGTCGTTATCGTAGTCGGCGGCAATGGCGCCCATGCTGAACAGGTCGCCCGCGACGTGCGCCTGCTGGGTGACGTCGGTAAAGTGACCCTTGCCGTCGTTCCGGAACAGGTGGTTCGAAGCCGGAGTTTGAGGCGGCTTGCGCAACGGATAAGGATGCATGCCGGGGCCGAGCGGCTTACCGCTGGTCACGAAGAGATCCAGCAGGCCGTCGTTGTTGTAGTCGAACCAGACGGCGCCCCCGCCGGTGCTTTCGACGAGCGAGCCCAGCTTCTCGGCGCCGAAACTGTGGGTGAATCGAACGCCCGCCTGGGAGGCGACCTCCTCGAAGCGGATGGGACCGCCCCCGGGTTGCTGCGCCAGGGCGGTTGCGAGAAGGAGGGCGGTCGAGAGATAGCGAAGTTTCATCGCAGGCCTCCGGGTACCGCTCCCTGACGGTCGCGGCTCCGAATGAGGGTCAGCTTCACTGGCTCCGTGCTCCGCAGCAGCACTTGCGGAACCGCGTTCTCCGGGGCGCGTTCCGGACCGGCATGGCAGCCGACGCACACGCGCTGCTCGCCGCGGCGCGCCCAGAACCAGCCCTTCTCGGCCGCCGCGATCTTCCCGGAGCGGTCCAGCAGCTCGAAACGGATGCCCGTCTCACTCGGCGGGTTGACAAAGAACGACCCGTCCTTTTCCACCGGCGCCTCGCCGAGCATCCGGGCGGCGCCATCGTCACTCAGCGCCCAGACCCGTACCTTGGCGACGGAGCCCTCGGCGATGGGCAGCTTCGACGTGTACACGTTCAGGCACAGCAGGTTGGCCCCCTGGCGATCACCCAACCCGGAAGGATGGCGCTTGGGAACGGGCCGCGCCTGAACCAGAACCGGGTGGACCGCTTCGGCCGCGGGCCCCAGGACCTTCTCCGGCAAAGCCTCCCCGGGCCGCCAGAGATAAAGCCCATACGGCACGGTGGAAGCGGGCCGCCAGGAGACCAGCCAGGTTCCTGGCGAGATCTCGGCTACCGGGCCGGCAAACTCCCCTTTTGGCTGCGGCACCGGGAGTTCGACCGCGCGCGCCGAGGTAAATCGGGCCAACCGGCCTCCGGTCTCGAACAGGATGTCGCCCGAAGAGAGCTCTCGAGCGCCGCGGCGGTCGGGACCGTGATCGCAGCGGTAGCTCTCCACTCCGCTGCCGTCGGAGTACACGGTGTAAAGATCGTGGGCTGCCTCGAACAGGACCCGGCCATCGCGCAGCACATCGCAGGCCACCCGGTTCCCGGGCCCATAAGTGAGCTGCAGCGGCGCGCCGCCATCCAGCGCCACTGTAACAAGTTGAAAACCGGCCGGCGTGCGCCGGGAGTAGACAATCCGATCCCCGGGCAGGTAGAACGGCGCGATGACGTCGGTTTTGTCCATAACGATTCGGTGCGCGGCCCCGCCGCCCACGGGTATCTCCCAGATTTGCCACGGATCCCCCGGCCTCTGTTTGCCCGAGAAGAGGACTTTTTGCCCGTCAAACGAGACCGTGGCATCGGCGGAGGCCGCGAAACCCGGTGCCAGCGCCCGTTTACGACCGCCCGCAACTAGTTGCAACGCGGCGCCGGCCGGAAACCGCTCGCCGCCCTTCAGCGTGGCCGCGGAATCGTAGCGCGCCGCCTCCGTATAGATGTACGGGACGGGAACCACTCCCTGACCGTGGACCGCGCCGCACCCCCAAAGCATCGCCACCCAGCAGGCAGCTCGAAATCGGATTCCAGGACCCATTACCCTGAATTATATTAGACTTCACGGAAAAAGTGTAGAGTTTTTGTGCATTGGACAATTTTGGTCCGGATAAACGCTCCCGGCCAAGTGGCAAAGTCTGGCGGCGCAATTCTCCGGCGAGAAATCCCGTCGCGAAATCCCCGTCGCACCAGACCGGCCGAGAGCTAAGTTGTTTATTGTCAACGAATCTTCCCCAAAAAAAAGCGGAAATTGGGATCACTCGCCAGTCGAGCGGACCTCCCGCCGGCCAATCGTGGAGCCGCGTCGCCGAAGGCCGCATTGCAGAGAGCGCCCGCATACCGCTCGCCGCGCTACTGTACGACCGGACCTGATGTGGGATCCTCGATGCGCACGCCCATCACCAGCGTGCGCAATACTTCATCCCACACGCGCTCGAGTCCAGCGGCGCGGTTCGACCAGTAGTTCATCGAGATCAGGCAGAGTACCGGTCCGCGCGCCAGGGCGACGCGGAAACGTGCATCGCGGTTGTGCTCGGCATCGATGTATCTCTGTTCCAGCCAGGCAATCTCCAGGTCGCCCCGCGCAATGTGGTGGATCTCCGACTGCTGGTACGGCTTCCTGTCACCGCCGAGCGCGTCACGCAACGTGTCATCGAGACACAACTCCCGAACGTGCTCGGCCGGCACCCGGAAGATCGACGCCCCGAAATCGCAGCTTTCGACCGAGGGCGGCCGGTCGTGAAGATGCACCGCGCCCTCATCCAGCTCGACGATCCAGTTACTCGGGTAATCGAATCGCACCAGACCGCGGTCGATCACGCAAATAGAATACCCGGGCTTGCTCTTCCAGGTGTGATTGTCTTTGAGTCTGAGCTTCTCAACGGCCACATTCGTATCTTACCGGCAAACGGGGGCTGGAGTGGAAGGTCTCACACGTACGGCTCAGGTAAGCCATGGGGCATTGAAAGGTCCCGACCGTGCGCCGCCTCGGAACGAAGCGCGCGCTGCTCGGGATCGTGATAAATTAGCGGAAGACATTGAGGCGAATCATGACCAGCAGTCGACGTGGATTCTTGCAGGCGGCGGCCGTTTCCGCCGCCCTTTCAGGACTGAAGGCCCAGACAGCGCGGGAAGACCTTTGGGGCGGCCCGGTTCTCGATCTGCATTTCCATATGCGGCGCGAGCCGGAGGCAAATGTGGCGCATCTGGATGGTTGCGGGGTGTCCAATGCGAATCTCCTCACGCGCAGCGGCGCCGCCGAGCAGGTCCGTGCCGTCCAGGCCAAGTACCCGGGACGTTTTGTTTGGTTCGCCAGCGCCGATATTACTCAGCCCGACGCCGGGAAGTTACTGACGCAGGCGGTCAGGGACGGCGCCGGAGGATTCGGCGAGATCAAGTTCCACGTCGAAGCCGATGGTCCCGAGCTACGCCGCATGTATGCCCTCGCCGCGGAACTCGATGTGCCGATTCTGGTGCATTTCCAGGAAGTTCCGCACACCCCGACCGAGGGCGTCTTCAGCACCGGCTTCAAACGCTTTGAAACCATTCTGAAGGCCTATCCAAAGACCCGGTTCGTCGGACATGCGGACGCCTTCTGGGCCAACATCAGCGCCGATTATTCCAATGACGTGGCTTATCCGGCGGGCCGGATCAAGCGCGGCGGCCTGACCGACAGGCTGCTTTCCGATTACCCCAATCTGTTCGGCGATCTCTCCGCCAATTCGGGCAACAACGCTCTGTCCCGCGACCCCGAATTTACGACCGGGTTCCTGGTCCGCCATCGCGACAAACTCATCTTCGGCAGCGATTGCGCCTGCACCGATGGCAATGGCGGCGGCATTTCGCAGGCCAATAACCCGGGCGCCAGCCGTCTGGCGGGCAAATGCGTCGCGCGCGAGACCCTGGCGCTTCTGAAGAAATCCACAACGCCCGCCTTGTTCCGCCAACTGACGTGGCAGAACAGCCATAAGTTGCTTCGTATCGGCGCGTGAACCGCCGAGCCCGTCAGAACTCGAAGCGCAGCACTACCTGCCCCGTGCGCGGAGTGGGGTAGGTGTTGTTCTGATTGTTGGTCGTAATCGCCGTGTAGTTGACAAACCCGAAGCCGCCGGTCAGCAGGCCGTTGGAATAGGTCGCCGGCGCAATTCCCGGCCCCGAGGTTTGCGGGGGCGGCAGCGATACATTCCGGTTGAAGATGTTGAAGAACTCTCCGCGGATCCGGATGGTCACCCGCTCGCGGATGGGGAAAGCCTTCCCGATGCTCATGGACTCGGAGGGGCGGCGTTGTGCGCGAAAATCGTTGTAGTAGACAGCCGCGTTTCCCCAGACGCCGGGCGCCTCGTCGGTCCATGCCGCCGGGTTCAGAATGGTCTGCTTGGTTGGGTCGTAGCAGCCGCAGTTCGGATTCTCCAGGAACAGCGGTTGCCCTGGCACGCGGAACATCCGGCTGGACTGGCCGGGCAGGTAAGTTCCCAGAGCGTTGTTCGAGCTGGGGGCCGCGATCAAATTGCCGCTGGCGTATTGCAGCACCGCACCAACCGTCCAATCGGCCAGCACCTTTCGGGCGAACTTATTCTTGGCTACGAGTCCGTATGCCGGCAGCCGGTAGTTGCTGTTGATAGTCAGGATATGCGGCTGCGAATAGGATGCGAGGCCCTTGAAGGTGCTGCGGTTGTAGACGTTACCGTTGCCCTCAAAGCTATCCAGGTTTTTGGAGTACGCGTAGGATGCGGAGAAGTCAAGGCCGTGCGAATAGCGCTTGGTAATCTTCCCCTGAAAAGAGTCGTACCAAGTGTCGCCCAGGGGCGCCCAGATAGTGCCGACGCTCCCGTACTGCGGGAACGGCCGCAGACTCTGGATCACCGAGCCCGTGGTTGGGAAGTTGGCATACGGCAACTTGAACCCGGCCGCCACTGCCGTCGAGGAGGTGATGGCCGACGTCAGAAGGTTGCGCACCGTCGGGTTGGTGATGTCGAGCCCCATGGCCGTCAGCGTAGCGGGGTTAACCGTGTTGTAAGCCACCAGGTTGTTGGCGAGGATCCACGCACCGCGGTTGCCCACGTACGCGCCTTCGGCCACCAGATTCCGGGCGAGTTCCCTTTGCACGGAGATGTTCCACTGGTTCACCCTGGGCGGCCGCCCGCCGTTGGGATCGATGACCGACGGCGCGTTGTTCGTACCGGTGGTGCTCACCAGCAGGCCGGGGTCGTACGACGCGCCATAAAGAGCGCTCTGGGTGTACACGAACCCGTTAGACAGTTTTCCCGCCGGGAGGCCATTGCCGGGGGATGGGAAGCTGATGGTATTGAAGCCCATGCCCTGACTGTTGCCGCCGCCGATGTAGGCGAAGTAGTTGGTAAAGTTGTAAACCAGGCCCCACCCGGCCCGGATCACCGTTTTGGCGTTGAGTTGATACGCCAAGCCGAGGCGCGGGCCAATGCCGAAGGGATAGGTGTTGACCAAGTCGCAGTTGCAGCGGCCAGCGCCGTTCCCTTCATAGACGACACCGCCCAAAATGCCGTTGGCGGCTGGATTGACCACGGAGCGGCTGAACCCGCTGGTACGGCCGTTCAGTTCCCGCATGGGCTTCTGCAGATCCCACCGCACTCCGTAATCGAGGGTGAGCTTGCGCGTGACCTTCCAGGTGTCCTGCAGGAACAGGGCCCATCCCGACTTGCGATACTGCGGCGCCGAAATATTGCCGAGACTGGCGCTGTTGTAATAGCCCAGCAGGAGGCTGGCGAAGGCATTGCCGATGGTGGTTCCACCGGGAATCACGCCGCCGTACAGCGGCTGCGCTGTCTGTGCCGTGCTGAACCCAATGGCGGGGCTCAAGCCGACGGCCGACCAGTTGGTGAAGGCGTCGATCTTCCACTCGCCACCGGTCTTCAAGGTGTGATTGCCGTGGACCCAGGTCACCTGCGTGAGGGCCGTGGGCTTGGTGTCGTAATAGGCTCCGCGGTTCGACGGGCCGAAATTCGTCGAGGTGGCGGAGGGCGATTGCGACAAGCCGCCCCACGTGTTGTTGCCCACACCGGAAAGGCGGGGGAATCCGGTGCCGGGCGCGCCCACGATGCCCAGCAGTCCGGCTTCATCGAAGCTGGTGTTCACCGCCGGTGAAGAGTCGGGGTTCACGTACCGCTGCACGCCCGCGCCCATATGCAGCAACAGGTGCGGGGACAGGGTATCGTCGAAATTGAGGCGCGCATTAGTGCCTAGAATGTGTATCGCGCGGCGGATCGAGATCGGGTCCGGAAAGCCGTCCTGCCCCACGTCTTTGTCGGTGATTTCCTTGGCGTAGTAGAAGCTGAGCCGGGCCGCGGAAGTCAGGTTCTCGTCGATCTTGAACGATGGCAGATCCTGCACCTTGTGAAAGGGCGTCACCAAGGCATAGTTATAAGCGATGGCGCCAGGGACGGTAGGTTCAGGAATGTACTTCAGGATCTTCGCCGCCACGGGGTCGAAACGCGACTGCGGTATCACGTTTCCGGGAAAAGCCTGGAGCACGTAGCGGCCGCTGCTGTCGGTAACCGTGGTGGCCGGATCGTAAATCGTGTTTTCCATGATGGCCCGCCCGGCGAAATCGGTACCCAGGTTGCGGTTTGTCAGAGTGCTGCTGAAATCGCCGGCACGCATCGCGTCGGTGGGTACGGTTCCCAGGCCGAGGTTGGTCTGGCTGTGGTCGCGATACTTTTCGTAGTTGAAGAAGAAGAACGTCCGGTTCTTGCCGTTGTAGACCTTGGGGATGTACACCGGTCCGCCGAAAGACACGCCGCCATCGAAGCGCCTTTCAAAGGGGCGAGTGTGGTGCCCGTGCCCGTCGCTGGTGTACGGAATGCCCGCGTTCAGGTCTTCGTTGGTGGCATAGAGGTAGGCTGTGCCGTGAATCTGGTTGGTTCCACTGCGGGCCGTGAAGTTGAACAATCCGCCGGCCACCTGCCCGAACTCGGCCGCGAAATTGGACGTCTGCAAAGTGAACTGCTGGACGGCCTCCACCGAGGGCTGGACTTCATCCGAAGCGCGCCCGTCGAGGCCGTTGTTCGATTCCTGGCCCTCGAACAGAATGCGGAACGAGTCCGCCGGGAGCCCGTTCACGTTGATCTGGTTCCAACCGGTCATCATCGAGCCCGGCGTCAACTGGACGAACGAGAGCGGATTCCGGAGCGCTCCCGCGCCGATCCCGTAGTTCATCGGCAGGGTGTTGATGGTGTCGCCCCCGATCGAGCTGGATTGCTCGGCCGATTCCGTCTTCAGCATGCTGGCGTCGGCGACCACCTGCACCGACTCCGTGGCCTGGCCTACGTTCAAGGTCACGTCGACACGCGTGGTCTCCGCAACCTGAACCAGGATGTTGGATTGTTCGTACCCGGCGAAGCCCGGTTGCTCCACCGAAAGGGTGTACCG
>Ga0209517_10002981_pt1 | contig 23310 bp, 23 predicted proteins | sample PeaSoiMetSII2010_FD_187695 | JGI IMG/M metagenome (GOLD analysis project Ga0209517, IMG submission 187695) | Peat soil microbial communities from Weissenstadt, Germany - SII-2010 (SPAdes) (version 2) | ecosystem: Environmental > Terrestrial > Soil > Wetlands > Peat | place: Germany...
TGCCAGGGGGAGCACCATGACGTCGATCGCTACATCCGAGATTCGCGCCGCGAGCCCGCCGGGGACTTTGTGGCGCGCCGTCGGCGCAACGACAGCCGGCACGCTGCTCGAATGGTACGACTACTTCATCTACGGCACCGCGGCGGCGCTCGTCTTCGGCAAAGTATTTTTCCCCAATCTAAGCGGCGTGGTCGGGCTTCTGGCCTCGTACTCGACCTTCGCGATCGGCTTCGCCGTCAGGCCGATCGGCGCCTTCGTGCTTGCACATCTCGGCGATCGCATCGGCCGCAAGCCCATTCTCGTGGGCACGCTTTGGCTGATGGGGATTTCGACGACGTTGATCGGCGTGCTTCCGACCTACGACTCCATCGGGATCTGGGCGCCGCTGCTCTTGATCGTCTGCCGCATTCTCCAGGGGCTCGGCACGGGCGCCGAGTACAGCGGCGCCGTGACCATGGCGACCGAGTACGCCCCCGGACGGCGGGGGCTCATCGGCGCGTTCCCGCCCATCACGGCCGACTTGGCGATCCTGATTTCCTCCGCGGTGTTCCTGATCGTGCAATCGGTCACGTCGCCCGAAGCCTTCATGTCCTGGGGCTGGCGGGTGCCCTTCCTGCTCGCGGTGGTCGGGCTGGTCATCGGTCAGTACCTGCGCTCTCGGGTCGACGAGAGCCCGGCCTTCAAGGAGACGCAGCAGAAGCGGGAAATCGCCCCGCACGCGAAGGCGCCGTTCGCGGAAATCATCACCGAGCACCCGCGGCTGCTGCTGGTCGGCATGGGCGCCACGATCATGATCACGGCCGGCTATCTCTATCAGGTGTGGTCGTTGAGCTATCTGACGACGACCCTTGGGATGCCGCGGTCGGTGGCGCTGAATGCGACCATGATCTCGGCAGCGGTGGCCGCGGCGTCGAGCCTGTTCTTCGGCTGGCTTTCCGACAAGATCGGCTGGCGCCCGGTGATGCTGTTCGGCGCGATCTGCGCGCTCATCGTACCGTTCCCGATGTTCTGGGCATTCGAGACCCACGACGCGACGATCGTCTACATCGCCTTGACCATCGGTCTCGTCCTCGGACAGCGCCCGGTCTATGCGGTGCAACCGAAATTCTATCATCAGCTTTTCCCGACGCGGCTTCGCTACAGCGGCATCGCGTGGTCCCGCGAGATCGTGCAGGCCCTGGTCGCGGGAACGTTGCCGTTCATCGCAACGGCGCTCGTGGCCTCTTTCGGGAACAGCTACGTGCCGGTCGCGCTGTTGATGGTCTTCCTTGGGGCAGTCACCCTGGCCGCGCTGCTGGCCGCCCCCCGGGAGCCCTTCGAGAGCGACTGACGCCGTCGAGAGGGAGTCGGGCCGCAGCTAGGGCGCCGCGGCGGGGACGCCGATCACGGCCAAGGTATCCCCGGTCTGGACGAGACCGGGGAAATGCCGACCGGCAAGTATGCCGTCGCGCGCCACGCGATAATCGGCCACGGCTCCGCCAGTGCGCTCGACATCATGCACGCGCGCGACGATGTCGCCTCGCCGGACCGGCTTGCCGAGATCGACGACGAACTCGACGAGGCCGCTGTTCAACGATGCGACATAGCAGTCGCCATCGGGCATATCGAGAAAAGTGGACGGCGCGCGCTCGGGCGCTCCCCGCAGCACGCCTGCGTGAATCAGCAGATTCCGCGCGCCGCGCTTGGCAATCGCGATCGTCTCGGCTCGCGCGGTGCCGCCGCCACCGAGCTCGGTGGTGACAAAGATCTTGCCCATCTCCTCCGCGGCCGTGTCGTAGGTTCCGACGGCGTCGAGCTCGCGCAGCATCATCGAGAACGGCGCATTGAACGCCATCATAGCCCCGACGCATCGCGCCTCTTGCGCGCGGTCGGGCAGCCGATGCGCCGCCGCGAAGGGCAAGAATTCGAGCGTCCGGCCGCCGGAGTGGATGTCGACCACGAAGTCGGCGCGCGGCAGCAGATGGCGCTGGATGTAATCCGCGATCTTCTGGGTCACCGTCCCATCGGGGCGGCCGGGAAACAGGCGGTTAAGGTTGCCCTTGTCGATCGGCGAGGTGCGGGTGCCCGCCCGAAACGCCGGATAGTTCATCGCGGGCAGGATGATGACGCGCCCGCTCACCGCGTCGGCACCGAGGCTGCGCGCCAGATCGAAGAGGGCCACCGGCCCCTCAAATTCGTCGCCATGATTGGCGCCGGTCAGCAACACGGTGGGGCCCTTGCCGCGCTTCACCACCGCGATCGGCATCATGATGGCGCCCCAGGCCGAATCGTCGCGGCTGTAGGGCAGCTTCAAGTGGCCGTGCTGGACGCCGTCGCGCTCGAAATCCACCGACGCCGCGATCGGCGAGGGCCGCAGGTCTCTATCGGTCATGGCATGGGCTCTTCAGTTTGGCTCTGGTCCGGGACACCGGCGCTAGGGTATCGGTCGCCCCGCACGTTAAGCCGCGGCGCTGAATTGAGCCAGACCCGGCGGGCGCGCTCTCTGCTGACCCACGCGCCCTCGCATGTCATCATCCACGGCAATTATGCGCTCGGACCTCACCGCCGCCGACATTTTGGAAGCGCGCCGCACTATTGTGGGCTTGGCCCTGCGCACGCCCCTCAACCGCGCGGAGGCGCTCTCCGAGCGGCTGGGATCCGAGGTGCTGCTGAAGCTGGAGACGCTGCAGCCGACCGGAGCCTTCAAGGTCCGCGGTGCCGCCAACGCGCTGCTCAAGCTCTCGCGGGAGCAACGACGGCACGGCGTGGTCTGCGCCTCGACCGGCAATCACGGCCGTGCAGTGGCCTGGGTCGCGCGCGCGCTCGGTATTCCCGCGACGATCTGCCTCTCCGTGCTCGTCCCGGAGGAGCGGGCGAAAGCGATCGAGGCGCTCGGCGCGACGGTGCGCCGCGTCGGCCGCTCGCAGGACGAGGCGATGGAAGAGGTTGCGCGTGCGCTCTCGAACGAAGGCATGACCGAAGTCTCGCCCTTCGACGATCCCAAGGTGATCGCGGGCCAAGGCACGATCGGGCTCGAGCTGCTGGAGGAACGGCCCGATCTCGAGGCGATCCTGGTGCCGCTCTCGGGCGGCGGGCTTGCCGGCGGCATCGCGCTCATCGCCAAGACCTTGAAGCCGCGTATCCGCGTGATCGGCATCTCGATGGAGCGCGGCGCCGCCATGCACGAGAGCATCGCGGCAGGCCAGCCGGTCTCTGTCGAGGAAGTGCCGAGCCTCGCGGACTCCTTGGGCGGCGGCATCGGGCTCGCCAATCGTTGGACCTTCGACCTCTGCCGCCAGCTGCTCGACGAGACCGTGCTGGTGAGCGAGAGCGAGATCTATCGCGGCATCCGCCACCTCCTGCTGGAGGAGCGGCAGGTCGCGGAAGGTGCGGCCGCGGTGAGCACCGCGGCATTGCTCGCGGGGAAGATCGCGCCCGGCGGTCCTACCGCTTTGATCATCAGTGGGCGCAATATCGGCCGCGAGCCGCTCGCGCGCATCGCCGCAGGTCAGCCGGTGGCGCTCGGCCAGCATGAGATCTCCGGATGAGTCATCAAGGGAAAGCGCCGATGAAGCAGAGCTATTTCGACGCCGCGGAATTCACGGCTCGCCGCGCCCAGGTGAAGGCTGCGATGGCCAAGGCAGGCCTGGACCTGTTGATCTGCGCCGACCCCGCCAACATGGACTATCTCACGGGCTTCAAAGGCTGGTCGTTCTACGTCCCGCAGTGCGTGCTCCTGCACGCGGACGACGAGCACCCGACCTGGATCGGCCGGGGCCAGGATGGCGCGGCCGCGCGCCTCACAACCACGCTACCCGACGACCACATCCTCCCCTATCCCGACGACTACGTGCAGAACCGCACGAAGCACCCGATGAATTTCGTCGCGGACCACGTTCGCAAGCGCGGCTGGCAACGCGACCGGATCGGGCTCGAGATGGACGCCTATTACTTCTCCGGACGCGGCGCCGACGCAATCCGCGCAGCGCTGCCCGATGCGCGCTTCTCCGACTGCGATCATCTCGTCAACTGGGTGCGGATCGTCAAATCCGAGGCCGAGCTCGCCTATATTCGCGAGGCCGCGGTGCTGGTTACCGCCGCCATGCGCGCGGGCGTCGAGGGTATCCGGACCGGACGGCGGCAGTGCGATGTCGTCGCCGAGATTTATGCGGCGCAGATCAAGGGCACGCCGGAGTTCGGCGGCGATTACACCGCGATCTGCCCGCTGCTGCCGACCGGCGCCGGCACCTCGACGCCACACCTGACCTGGTCGGACGAGCCGTTCCGCGAAGGCGAGGCGACCATCCTGGAGCTCGCGGGCTCGCGCCGCGGCTATCACTGCCCGATGGCGCGCACGGTGCATTTGGGCCAGCCGCCGAAGCGGCTCATCGACACCGCAGCGGTAGTGATCGACGGCCTGCACGCCGCGCTCGCGGCCGCCAGACCGGGTGCCACGACGGAGGCCGTCGAGGCGGCCTGGCGCCAGGTGACCAGCAAACACGGCATCCGCAAGGAGAGCCGCATCGGCTATTCCTTCGGCCTCGCCTATCCGCCGGATTGGGGCGAGCACACCGCGAGCTTGCGGCCCGGCGACCGGACCGAGCTCCGGCCCAACATGACGCTTCACTGCATTCCCGGCATCTGGGAGGAAGGCTGGGGCTTCGAAGTCTCCGCCGCCTTCGTGGTGACGCCTTCAGGCGGGACGCCGCTCTACGACTTCCCCGAGCAGCTCGCGATCAAAGCCTAATCGCGCGAGCTCAGCGGCCCGTCGTTTCGAGCCCGGTATCAGCGCCGGACGCGCCGGTCGCGGCGAGGATTCTCTAGGGGTGGCGCTTTCCGGCCGTCGCGCGGAGCGGCGTTTTCGCGCGATCGAGCTCGACGAGAACCACTCGGGCGCCTTCCCTCGAGGTCGCGAGCTCGGCGGGCGCCATGCCGTCCAGCAACTTGCTGGGCTTCCGCATCCATTCTTGTGCGCGGTCGCCGAGCACTTTGCGCGCCTCGTTTTCCACCTGCAGCACCGTGTCGTGCTTGGTCATGACGTGGCGATCCCTCGTGATTGGCTCGTTTCCCGGAGCGCCACACCTATAGCAACAGGCGTCATGCATTCGCAACAGGCCCTAACGTGGTAGATCTACCAAAGTGAGCCACGATGCGTGTGCTTTGTGCGGCGAACCGGAACTTCACAGAAAATAAATGGAAAATTGGGCCGAGATTCGCAATTGGCGCAAGGCCCAGCGGGCGCGGCTGATCGCGGAGCGCATGGCGCTGCGGGGCGAGGCACGCGCGCGTCACAATGCCGCGATCACGGGCGCGCTCGAAAAACTCTTAACGCCGCAGATGGTCATCGGATTCTACTGGCCGATCCGGGGAGAATACGACGCGCGCAAACTGATCGCCGCGCTTCTCGATCAGGGCGCGCGCGCGGCGATGCCGGTCGTCGTGCAAAAAGGCGCGCCTTTGGTGTTTCGGGACTGGCGTCCCGGCACACGGATGGAGAACGGATTCTGGGACATCCCGATGCCGGCCGAAGGCGATCTGGTCGTTCCAACCACCCTCCTGGTCCCGCTGGTCGGCTTCGACGAAATGGGCTATCGGCTGGGATATGGCGGCGGATATTACGATCGGACCTTGGCGAGCATGCCTGCCAAACCCCTCGCCATCGGCGTGGGATACGAGCTCGCGCATCTGGAAACGATCTATCCGCAGCTGCATGATATACCCATGAGCGCGATCGTGACGGAGGGCCGCGTCTTGCGCGGCACGGGTTCACGCGCGCCTATTTGCTGAGCAGAGGAGACAGGGGATACGCCCATGAACGAGCAGCACAAGCAGCCCAAATCCGACATCGAGATCGCCCAGGCCGCCCGCATGCGGCCGATTGCGGACGTCGGACGTGAGAAGCTGGGTATTCCCGCAGACGCCCTGCTGAATTACGGCCCGCACAAGGCGAAAGTATCGCTCGACTACATCCGGACCCTCGAGGACCGGCCGAACGGGAAGCTGATCCTGGTCACCGCCATCACGCCGACCCCGGCCGGAGAGGGCAAGACCACAACCACCGTCGGGCTCGGGGACGCGCTCAATCACATCGGCAAGAAAGCGGTGATCTGTCTCAGGGAACCGAGCCTCGGGCCTTGCTTCGGCGTCAAAGGCGGCGCCGCCGGCGGCGGCTACGCGCAGGTGGTGCCGATGGAGGACATCAACCTGCATTTCACCGGAGATTTCCACGCCATCGGCAGTGCGAACAATTTGCTCGCGGCGATGGTCGACAACCACATCTATTGGGGCAACGAGCTCGGCATTGATCCGCGCCGCGTCTCCTGGCGGCGCTGCATGGACATGAACGACCGGGCGCTCCGCTCGATCGTGAGCTCGCTCGGTGGCGTGGCCAACGGATTTCCGCGCGAGGACGGCTTCGACATCACCGTCGCCTCGGAGGTGATGGCGATCTTCTGCCTCTCGAAGGATCTCGAGGACCTGCGCCACCGGCTCGGCAAGATCATCGTGGCGCAGACGCGCAACCGGAAACCAGTGCGCGCCTCCGATATCAAGGCCGATGGCTCCATGACCGCGCTGCTGAAAGAGGCGATCGCGCCCAATCTGGTGCAGACGCTGGAGAACAACCCGGCCTTCATCCATGGCGGCCCCTTCGCCAACATCGCCCACGGCTGCAATTCCGTGATCGCCACCAAGACGGCGCTCAAGCTCGCGGATTACGTGGTGACCGAGGCGGGATTCGGCGCCGATCTCGGCGCCGAGAAGTTTATCGACATCAAATGCCGCAAGGCCGGCCTCAAGCCGGATTGCGCCGTTATCGTCGCGACCATCCGCGCGCTCAAGATGCACGGCGGCGTCGAGAAGCAGGACCTCAAGACCGAGAACGTCGCCGCGCTCAAGAAGGGCTTCGCCAATCTAGAGCGCCACGTGCGCAATCTGCGCGAGCGCTTCGGGCTCCCCGTCGTGGTCTCGATCAACCGCTTCAGCGCCGACACCGAGGCCGAGGTGAGCCTGCTGCGCGAGCTCTGCGCCAAGCTCGAGGTCGACTGCCTGCTCGCCGACCATTGGGCAAGCGGCGGCGCGGGCGCCGCCGAGGTCGCGAAGACCGTCGTCCGACTGATCGAGAAGGGCAACGCGGGCTTCAAATTCCTCTATCCCGACGACATGCCGCTCTGGGACAAGGTCAAGACCATCGCGCAGCAGATCTACGGCGCATCGGACATCACGGGCGACCAGGCGATCCGGAACCGGTTCAAGGAGCTCCAGGCCGAGGGCTTCGGTAACCTGCCCGTCTGCATCGCCAAGACTCAGTACAGCTTCACGACCGATGCGTCCCAGAAAGGCGCGCCCTCCAACCACGTCATGCCCGTGCGCGAGGCGCGGCTCTCGGCGGGCGCCGAGTTCGTGGTGGCGATCTGCGGCGACATCATGACCATGCCGGGCCTGCCCAAGACGCCCGCCGCCAACAACATCTCGGTCGACACCCAGGGCCGGATCACCGGCCTTTTCTAGGCGGGATCGGAAAGCAGCCTTGCCGCGGCATTCCCAGCCATGATATGTCGTGTTCTGAAAAGAATATGTCGCATTCCGCAACATTCGGAAAAGCGACAACGGGCAAAATAACCCATCCGCTGAAAGAGGTTCGGGCATGGCCGACGGTGACGATCTCGACCTGAACACGCTCAACGACGCCGAGCTGGTCGAGCAGATGCATGACGACCTCTACGACGGGATGCGCCCGGAGATCGAGCAGGGAACGAGAATCCTGCTCGAGCGCGGCTGGTCAGCGGAGAAGGTGCTGAACGAGGCGCTGGTCGAAGGCATGCGCATCGTCGGCATCGACTTCCGCGACGGCATCCTGTTCGTGCCGGAGGTGCTGCTCGCCGCCAACGCCATGAAGGGCGGCATGGAGATCCTCCGCCCGATCCTCGCCAAGTCCGACGTGCCGCCGATCGGCAAGATCGTGATTGGCACCGTCAAGGGCGACGTGCACGACATCGGCAAAAACCTCGTTGGCATGATGCTCGAGGGCGCCGGCTTCGAGGTGATCGACCTTGGCATCAACAATCCCGTCGAGAAGTACCTCGCGGCGCTCGAGCAGCATCGCCCGGACATCCTCGGCATGTCGGCGCTGCTCACGACCACCATGCCCTACATGAAGGTCGTGATCGACACGCTCAAGGAGAAAGGCCTGCGCGACGACTACATCGTGCTGGTCGGCGGCGCACCGCTCAACGAGACCTTCGCCAAGGCCGTCGGCGCCGACGCCTATTGCCGCGACGCCGCGATGGCCGTCGAGACCGCGAAGAAACTGATCGCCGAGCGCCGCCAGGCGCCGAGCCTGCGCAAGGAAGCCGCGGCGTCGTGACGAAGAAGCGCCCCCTGCTGCTGATCGCCTGCGGGGCACTTGCCCACGAGGTGATGGCGGTGCTGCGCATGAGCGGCCTCGAGGGTATCGAGGTGCAATGTCTGCCGGCGAAGCTCCACAACACGCCGCATAAAATTCCCGAGGCCGTGCGCGCCAAGATCCGCGAGGAGCGCCCGCACTTCGAGCGCATCTTCGTGCTCTACGGCGACTGCGGGACGGGCGGATTGCTCGATGACGTGCTGGCCGAGGAGGGCGTGGAGCGGATTGCCGGCGCCCACTGCTACGAGTTCTTCGCGGGGACGCCGGCGTTCAACGAACTCGCCGAGGAAGAGGCGGGTAGCTTCTATCTCACGGATTTCCTGGCCCGCCACTTCGAGCGGCTGATCATGCAAGGGCTCGGGATCAACCGGCACCCGGAGCTGCTGCCGCTCTATTTCGGCAACTACAAGCGAGTGGTCTATCTCGCTCAGACGGACTCACGGGCACTCCGCGAGAAGGCGAAACTCGCCGCCGAGCGCCTCGGCCTCGCCTACGAATACCGATTCACTGGCTACGGCGACCTGCGGCCCGCGATCTCCGCGGCGGCGGCGTCGAGCGATCTGCTTCCGATCCGAGCAGCGGCCGCTCCGGCGGTCTGAGAGCGATGTATCAGGTGCGCCTCTGGTCGACGCGGCACGCGCTCGGCCTCGAGAGTCTTTACCAAGTCTTCGAGCGCGCGCTGATCGCCCTCGATCCGCTCTGGCGCCGGCTCGGCTACCAGCGCCTGGAGCGACCCGTCGCCGCGATCGAGCGCGCGGTCAAGGGCCTCTTCTTCGATTGCCAGATGTGCGGGCGATGCGCGCTCAGCGACACCGGCATGACCTGCCCGATGAATTGCCCGAAGACCATGCGCAACGGCCCCTGCGGCGGCGTGCGCGCCGACGGCTTCTGCGAGGTGAAGCCCGCCATGCGCTGCGTCTGGGTGCAGGCATTTGAAGGCAGCGAGCGCATGCGGCGCGGTGCCGACGCCATTCGCGCCGTGCGACCCGCGGTCGATCGCCGCCTCGAAGGGACCTCGTCGTGGCTCCGCGTCGCGCGCGAGAAGGCGGTGCGGCCATGATCTTCCCCGATGAGCCCGCGCCGGGCGATCCGCTGCCGATCCTGCCGGGCCACGTCTCGCCGGGGCGGTTCGAGCGCGTTCTTCGCGCGGGCGCCTTCGCCGTCACCGCCGAGCTCTCGCCACCGGACTCCGCCGATCCCGAGGACGTCTACACGCGGGCGCGCGTTTTCGACGGCCGCGTCGACGCCATCAACGCAACCGACGGCAGCGGCGCCAATTGCCACATGTCGAGCGTCGCGGTCTGCGCGCTGCTGACCCGGATCGGCTATTCACCGGTCTTGCAAATCTCCTGCCGCGACCGGAATCGGATCGCGATCCAGGGCGACATTCTCGGCGCCGCCGCCATGGGCGTCGCCAACCTGCTCTGCCTCACCGGCGACGGCGTGCAGGCCGGCGACCATCCGCAGGCGAAGCCGGTCTTCGATCTCGATTGCATGTCGCTCACCGAAATCGCGCGCCGGCTGCGCGATGAAGGCCGGTTCGAGAGCGGCCGTGCGCTCACTAACCGGCCGAAGGTTTTTTTAGGCGCCGTCGAGAACCCGTTCGCGCCGCCCTACGACTGGCGCCCGCTGCGCCTCGCCAAGAAGATCGCGGCCGGCGCGCAGTTCATACAGACTCAGTACTGCTTCGACGTGCCGCTGCTGCGCCGGTTCATGACGCGGGTAGATGACCTTGGCCTTCTCGACCAGGTTTTCATCCTGGTCGGCGTGGGACCGCTGCCGTCCGCCAAGACCGCCGAGTGGCTTCGGCGCCAAGTCGCGGGTGTCCACATTCCCGATGCGGTGGTGCAACGCCTGGCCGGGTCCGCGAAACCGAAGGCCGAGGGCCGCAAGCTCTGCGTCGAGCTGATCCAGGAGATCCGCGAGATCAAGGGCGCGAGCGGCGTCCACATCATGGCCTACCGCCAAGAAGAGGCCGTCGCCGAAGTGATCGACGCCTCCGGCGTCCTCAACGGGCGCATCCCCTGGTACCCCGAGAGACACAAAAAGCTACTGCAGGAAAAGGTCGCACCATGACGGATACCGTCGTCAGCTCCGCCACCAAAGAGGTCGTGATCGGCTTCGACCGCCCCTTCGTGATGATCGGCGAGCGCATCAATCCTACCGGCCGCAAGATTCTGGCCGAGGAAATGGCCGCCGGCGACTTCAGCCGGGTCGAGCGCGATGCGATGGCGCAAGTCGAGGCGGGCGCACAGATGCTCGACGTGAACGCCGGCATTCCCCTCGCCGACGAGCCCGCGATCCTCGCGAAGGCGATCCAGCTGGTACAGGGCGTGACCGACGTGCCGCTCTCGATCGACTCCTCGATCGTCGCCGCACTCGAGGCCGGCCTCGCGGTTTACAAGGGGAAGGCGTTGGTGAACTCCGTGACTGGTGAGGAGGAGCGGCTCGAGGCCGTCCTGCCGTTGGTCAAGAAATACGGCGCCGCGGTGATCGCGATCTCCAACGACGAGACCGGCATCGCCGAGGACCCGGACGTGCGCTTCGCCGTCGCGAAGAAGATCGTGGAGCGCGCGGCGGACCACGGCATTCCACGCAGCGACGTGGTGGTCGATCCGCTCATCATGCCGCTGGGCGCCATCAATCAGGCGGGCGTGCAGGCGATGCACATCATCCGCCGACTGCGCAATGAGCTTCAGGTGAACACGAGCTGCGGCGCCTCCAACATCAGCTTCGGCCTGCCGTCGCGCGGCGGCATCAATGCGGCCTTCCTTTGCATGGCGATCGGCGCCGGCATGACGTCCGCGATCACCAACCCTTGTCACGACGAGATTCTACGCGCAGTGCTGGCCGCCGACGCCATGATGGGCCATGACCCCTCCTGCATGCGCTGGCTCAAGAAGTTCCGCGAGGCCCCGCCCGCTGGCTCGGAAGCGGAGGCGGCGCGGAGCCGACGCGAGGGACGGAGACGCCGTGGCTGACGACGCCGCCATCGTCTTTACGCCCTCGGGCTTGCGGGGCCGTTTCCCGCTCGGCACGCCGGTCCTGCAAGCCGCGCGCGCGCTCGGCGTCGACGTCGACTCCGTCTGCGGCGGGCGCGGCATCTGCGGCCGCTGCCAAGTGCACCAGGTCGAAGGCGAGTTCGCCAAGCACGGCATCGTCTCGCGCAGCGAGCACCTCTCGGCCTTCTCCGAGGTCGAGCAAGCCTTTTCCGCGCGCAAGCCCATGCAAGCCGGCCGCCGGCTTTCCTGCACCGCCAAGATCATGGGCGACGTCGTCATCGACGTGCCCGCCGAGAGCCAGGCGCATCGGCAGATCGTGCGCAAGGCGGCGGAGGCCGTGGCGATCGAGCTCGACCCCGCGATCCGATTGCACTATGTCGAGGTCGCTGAGCCGGACATGCACTCGCCGGCGAGCGATCTGCGTCGTCTCTTGGATGCGCTGGAGCGCGAATGGCAACTCTCGTCGCTCGACTGCGATCTCACCGTCGTCCAGGGCTTGCAGGTCGCGCTGCGCAAGTGCGGCTGGAAGGTCACCGTTGCCGTGCACGACGAAAAATCCGTCGTCGCGGTGTGGCCGGGCTTCAAGGAAAAGGCGTTCGGCGTCGCCGTGGACGTCGGCTCGACCACGATCTCCGCGCATCTCTGCGATCTCTCGACCGGCGAGGTCGTGGCCGCCGTCGGCCGCATGAACCCGCAGATCCGCTTCGGCGAGGATCTGATGAGCCGGGTGTCCTACATCATGATGAATCCCGGCGGCGAGACGGCGCTGGTGCAGGCCGTGCGCGACGCCCTCAACGAGCTCGCGGGCGAGGCGGCTCAAGCCGCTGGCATCGAGCGAGCGGACATTCTCGAGACCACCCTCGTCGGCAATCCCGTGATGCATCACCTGCTGCTGGGCATCAACCCGATCGAGCTGGGCGGTGCGCCCTTCGCGCTCGCGACCGACCGCGCGACCACGCTCAAGGCGGCAGAGCTCGGTCTCTCCCTGCACCCCGGTGCCCGCGCGTTCGTCTTGCCCTGCATCGCGGGCCATGTCGGCGCCGACGCGGCGGGCGTGGTGCTGGCCGAGCGTCCGGATCTCTTGGACAAGCTGACGCTGCTGGTCGACGTTGGCACCAACGCCGAGATCGTGCTCGGCAACCGCCGTCGCCTGCTCGCTTGCTCTAGCCCGACCGGACCCGCTTTCGAGGGCGCGCAGATCAGCTGCGGGCAACGAGCCTCGCCGGGCGCCATCGAGCGCGTGCGGATCGATCCCGCGAGCCTGGAGCCGCGCTTCAAGGTGATCGGCTGCGATCTCTGGTCCGACGACCCCGGTTTCGCCCATGCTACCCGGCGCACCGGCGTCACCGGCGTGTGCGGCTCAGGCATCATCGAGGCGCTCGCGGAGATGTTCCTTGCGGGCATTCTCCGGCATGACGGCAGCATCAACGGCGAGCTCGCCGCGCGCACGCCCCGTATCCAGCCGGACGGAGCGACCTTCAGCTATCTCCTCCACGACGGCCCGGTCGCGCTGCGCATCACGCAGAACGACGTGCGTGCGATTCAGCTCGCCAAGGCGGCGCTCCACGCAGGCGCGCGGCTCCTGATGAACCACATGGGGGTCGAGGCCGTCGACCGCATCCGATTGGCGGGCGCCTTCGGCAGCCACATCGACGTCAAGTATGCGACCGTGCTCGGCATGCTGCCGGATTGCGATCTCGAGCAGGTGAGCTCCGCAGGAAACGCGGCCGGCACCGGCGCGCGGATCGCCCTCCTCGACCGGCGGACGCGTGGCCTGATCGAGACGTTGGTACGGCGGATCGAGAAGATCGAGACAGCCGTGGAGCCGAAATTCCAGGCGGAGTTCGTGGAGGCGATGGCGATTCCGCACGCAAGCGCGCCTTATCCGAACCTGAGCCGCGTGGTGAAACTGCCGACGCCGGAGCCGCGGGCACAGGCGCGCGACCGAGCCGAGCGCCGGGCGCATCGTCAACGCAGAGCCGGAAGCGCTTAGCGATTAAGGGAGAGACGCGATGACCGATCAAGCGACCACCCATCGATCGCGCCGGGGCGCGGGACGCGAGGCAAAGCGCGCCGCGCGGCTGGCTCACGCCGTCGAGACCGTGCCGTTCATCACGCGCAAGATCCCCTACTACGAGGTGCTCACCGACGAAGGTCTGTCGCTCATCGAGCACAACGCCGACACGATCCTCGAGGAGGTCGGGATCGACATCAAAGGCGACGAGGAGGTGCTGCAGATCTGGCGCGACGCCGGCGCCGACGTGCAGGGCGAGCGCGTCCGCTTCCCGCGCGGCATGTGCCGGAGCCTAGTCCAGAAGACTGCGCCCCGGGAATTCGTGCAGCACGCGCGCAATCCCGCGCGCAGCGTCAGCATCGGCGGCAAGAACACGGTCTTCGCCCCGAACTACGGCTCGCCCTTCGTGCGCGACCTCGACAAGGGGCGGCGCTACGGCACCATCGAGGACTTCCGCAATTTCGTGAAGCTCTCGTACGTGTCGCCGTACCTCCACCACTCCGGCGGCACGGTCTGCGAGCCCGTCGATCTGCCCGTCAACAAGCGGCACTTCGACATGGTCTATGCGCATATGCGCTACACCGACAAACCTTTCATGGGCTCGGTGACGCATCCTTTGCGCGCCGAAGACACCGTGGCGATGGCGAAGATCCTGTTCGGCGCGGACTACATCGATGCGACCACGGGCAAGCCCAAGACGGTGATCACCAGCCTGATCAACGCGAACTCGCCGCTCACCTGGGATGCGACGATGCTGGGCGCGCTCAAGGTCTATGCGCGGCACAACCAGGCCAATCTCACGACGCCCTTCATCCTCGCGGGCGCGATGGCGCCGACCACTGTCGCGGGCGCCTGTACGGTGACGCTGGCCGAGGCGCTTTCCGGTATGGCCCTGGTGCAGGTGATCAACCCGGGCGCGCCCGTGATCTTCGGGAGCTTCGCCTCATCGATGTCGATGCAATCCGGCGCGCCCACCTTCGGCACGCCGGAGCCCTCGCTCGTGCTCTACACCATGGCGGCGCTGGCGCGCAGGCTCGGCGTGCCGTTCCGCTCGGGCGGGGCGCTCTGCGCCTCGAAACTCGCCGACGCTCAGGCCGCCTACGAGTCCGCGAACACCATGCTGCCGACCGTCCTCGCCGGCGCGAATTTCGTGCTCCACGTCGCGGGCTGGCTCGAGGGCGGTCTCACCATCGGCTACGAGAAGTTCGTGATGGATCTCGATCAGGCGGGCATGATGCACGCGTTCCTCGCGGGCGTCGATCTCAGCGAGAACGGCCAGGCGCTCGACGCCATCCGCGAGGTGGGTCCCGGCAAGCACTTCCTCGGCTGCGCCCACACGCAAGCCAATTTCGAGACCGCGTTCTTCCGCTCCTCCCTCGCTGACAACAATAGCGTCGAGCAATGGGAGGCCGAGGGCGGCCAGGACATGGCCCAACGCGCGAATACGCTCTGGAAGAAGATGCTGCGCGAATACGAGCCGCCGCCGATCGACCCCGCGGTCGACGAGGCGCTGCTCGATTTCATGGCGCGACGGAAGGCGTCCTTCCCGGACTCAAACGTCTGACGCCGCGGCCCGCGAGGCGAGAAACGCACGCATGTGGAAGCCTACTTGCTCTCTTCCGTACCGATGATCCGCCCCGACCGGACAGGCCTCTCGCGCGCGGCAGCCGAGCTCGAGGCAGTCGGTTCCATGCGGGCTTCGGAGATGGCCGGCGCAGGCGTCGACGTCGTAATGCTCAGGCGTAAAGGCGTCGACCGGACACGCGGCGAGACACGCCTTCGCGGCGCAGCTGTCGCAGGGGCTCGGGCGATCGACGCGCGCAGGCAACGCGAGGCGCTCGGCGAAGGCGAGCGCGCCGCGGTAGCTGTGCCAGAGCCCCCAATCCGGATGGATCAGCATTCCCAGCGCCGAGCGATGCACCGGCTCCGCCTTCATGGCCCAGCGCTGAAACGGCAGCCAAGGCGGCCCCTCGAACGGGAAGAGCGCTGTCGCGCCGAGGGCGCACGCGAGGTCGCCGACGACGCGGCGAGACCAGCGGTCGAGCGGGTTCGGGCGTCCGTCCGAGGCTTCGGGCGAGGCCGCGAAAGCCGGCCACTGCTCTCGCCCGACGAAGCCCATGAGCACCAGCGTCCCCGCGGGTCTGCCGTCCGGCAGCCCCGGCACGCGGTCATCCGCAGCCGGATGGAAGGCGCCTCGCAACGCGATGCCCGCAGCGGCCGCCTTCTGCGCTACTCGCTCAAGGCTGATCGCCACCATCGCGACTCAGCCGGCGCGGCCGCCGGATTTCACCAGCTTCGCCAGCCGCGCGTCGTCGAACTCCGCTTCGATCCGCGTCGCGGCAGCGGTCGCCTCGACCTCGAGATCGTCTCCGCACTGGGCCGTATCTCGGCGCCAGGCCGCGAGATAGGCGTCGGTGCCGTGCTCACCCGAGACCATGGCGGCGCGATCGATCGACTCCTGAAAGCGCGACGGGAGCTCTCGCTTGGCCGACGTGCGTCCGACCTTCGCGATGACTTGGGCGGGAATGTCGTGCCAATAGACGGTGATCAGCTGAGCCATGGTGCATCGCACGTGTCTTCGGTAGCGATAGTCTCGCACAGGGCCGGACCGGAGTCTCGCTCGGAGCGGGCGCGGAGAGCGATCGCATGAGGGCGACCGAGTCGAAGCTCGCAACCTTGCATCGGATCGGGTTCTGGACCCTGCCGAACTATTCCATGATCGCGCTCTCGAACGCGCTCGAGGGCTGCCGCATGGCGAACTACGTCACGGGGCGCGAGGTCTATACGTGGCACGTCCTCACGCTCGACGGTACAGCGACCGCGGCCAGCAACGGTCTCAGCCTGACGCCGACGCATCGCGTCGCCGACGCTGGCCCGCTCGACATTGTTTTCGTCTGCGGTGGCGTGGATGTCCGCCACGTCGTCGACGCCGGCATCAAGAACGCGCTCCGACGCTTGGCACGGCAGGGCGTGCCACTGGGCGCGCTCTGCACCGGCACCTTCGCGCTCGCGGAGTCGGATCTGCTCGACGGCTACCGCTGCGCCATCCACTGGGAGAACCTGGCGGCGATCCGCGAGGAGTTTCCCAAGGTGGAGTTCGCCGAGGATCTCTTCGTGATCGACCGCGACCGGTTTACCTGCACCGGGGGCGTGGCGCCGCTCGACATGATGCTGACCCTGATCGATGCCCGCTTGGGCAACGAGGTCGCCAACCAGGTTTCCGACCAATTCATCGTCGAGCGCATGCGTCACGCGGACCAACCGCAATCCGGCCCCATGCGGTCGGCGGCACGATCGGGCAACCCCATCCTGTCGGAGGCAGCGCAGATCATGGAGCGCACGATCGAGAACCCGATCGCGGTCAGCAAGGTCGCTCGGCAGGTCGGGGTCTCCGCTCGCCAGCTCGAGCGCCTGTTCGATCGCTATCTGCACGCGGGCCCAGCGGCATTCTATTTGTCGCTGCGCATCAACCGCGCGCGCGAGCTGCTGCACCTCACGACGATGTCGGTGACGGAGGTGGCGGTCGCCTGCGGTTTCCGAAGCGCCGCGCATTTCAGCACCTGTTACCGGCGCGCTTTCGGCCGCCCGCCGCGGCATGATCGCTTGCCCGAGAGCGCTCGAGTCCATACCGGGTACCGGCACCATCCGGGATTTGACGACGCTACGCCGAACCGCACGAGAGGGGAGTCGCCATGAAGTGGGATGTCTTCATTACCTGCGCCGTCACCGGCGCGGGGGACACGACCGGCAAATCCGACAAGATCCCGATTACGCCCAAGCAGATCGCGGAGTCCGCCATCGAGGCGGCGCAAGCGGGCGCCGCGATCGCGCACATCCATGTCCGCGACCCCGCCACCGGCAAGGGCGCGCGGGATCCCAAGCTCTACGCCGAGGTGGTCGACCGCATCCGGTCCTCCGGCACCGACGTGATCGTGAACCTCACGGCGGGCATGGGCGGCGACCTCGTGCTCGGCGGCACCGAAGCGCCGCTGCCCCTCGATGCCGCCGGTACCGACATGGTCGGTGCCCAGGCTCGGCTCGCGCATGTGGAGCAGATCCTGCCGGAAATCTGCACGCTCGACTGCGGCTCGATGAATTTCGCCGCGGGCGGCGACTATGTCATGGTCAATACGCCGGACATGCTCCGCGCCATGGCGCGGCGCGTGAAGGAGCTGGGCATCCGGCCGGAGCTCGAGGTGTTCGATACCGGGCACCTCGTGTTGGTGAAGGACATGCTGCGCGAGGGGTTGATCGACGATCCCCTGATGATACAGCTGTGCATGGGCATTCCCTACGGCGCGCCGGACGATCCCACGACCTTGATGGCGATGGTGAACGCGCTGCCGCCCGGCACGATCTTCTCGGCCTTCTCCATCAGCCGCATGCAGCTCCCTTACGTCGGCATGGCCGCGATTGCCGGCGGCAACGTGCGGGTCGGTCTCGAGGACAATATTTATCTCTCTAAGGGGACTCTCGCCACAAACGGTACTCTGGTGGAGCGCGCCGTCACCATCCTCGAGGCGATGAACGTGCGCGTCCTCGGGCCCTCGGAGGTGCGTCCCATGCTCAAGCTCAAGAAGCGGCACTGATGCGCGCCGAGATCAAGACCGTCGGCCTGCTCGGCGGCGGCGTCATCGGCGCGGGCTGGGCCGCCCGCTGCGCGCTCAACGGGCACGATGTCGCGGTCTGCGACCTCGACCCCGAGGCCGAGCGCAAGGTCGGCGAGGTCATGACGAACGCGCGGCGCGCCTGGAGCCGGCTGACGCTCGCGCCATTGCCCGCGGCGGGCAGCATTCGGGTGGTCAAGACGATCGAGGCGGCGGCGGAGGGCGCCGATTTCATCCAAGAAAGCCTGCCGGAGCAGGAAGCGCTCAAGATCTCGCTGCTGGCGCGAGCGGACAAAGTGGCGCCACCCGACGTCGTGATCGCGTCCTCGACGTCGGGCTTGCTGCCGTCGCGCCTGCAGTCGGGCCTAGCGCACCCAGAGCGCCTGGTGGTGGGCCATCCCTTCAACCCGGTCTACCTCATGCCGCTCGTCGAGGTCTGCGGCGGCGCGCGCACGGGCGACGCCGCGAAGCAGAGCGCGGCGGCCTTCTACCGGTCGCTCGGCATGCATCCGCTCTTGCTGCGCAAGGAGGTGGACGGTTTCGTCGCGGACCGCCTCATGGAAGCGCTCTGGCGCGAGGCGCTCTGGCTCATCAAAGACGACGTCGCGACGGCCGCCGAGATCGACGACGCCGTACGCTTCGGCCCGGGCTTGCGCTGGGCCTTCATGGGGACGCTGCTGATCTACCGCATCGCCGGCGGCGAGCCGGGCATGCGGCATTTCATGGCGCAGTTCGGGCCTGCGCTCAAATGGCCGTGGACCAAGCTGATGGACGTGCCGGAGCTGGACGACGCGCTCCTCGACAAGATCGTGGCGCAATCGGACGCGCAAGCGGGATCGGCGTCAATCCGCGAGCTCGAGCGACTCAGAGACGATTGCCTGGTGGCGATCCTGCAGGGATTGCGATCGCGGGATTACGCGGCGGGCGCGGTGCTCGACCGTTTCGAGAAGGGACTATGGGCATCCGCGCACCGCGCGGAATTTGATATCGACGGCGATCTCTCGAAGCCGCTTCGCCTGTACGAGACGCGCGTGGAGCCCGGCTGGGTCGACTTCAACGGGCACATGACGGAGAGCCGGTATCTACAGGTGTTCGGCGACACCACCGACGCGCTGCTGAGGGCGATCGGCGCCGATCACGCCTATCACAGCGCCGGCCACTACTACTACACCGTCGAGACTCATCTCAGGCATCTGCGCGAGGTCGAGGGCGGGACGCCGCTGCACGTGACCACGCAGATCCTCGGCGTCGACGACAAGCGCATCCATTTGTTCCATGCGCTTTACCGATCGGACAACGGGACGCTCCTCGCCACCGCCGAGCAGATGCAGCTTCACGTCGACATGCGCGCGAGCCGCGCCTACCCCGCCGCTCCCGAGATCCTCGCGCGCGCCCAACGGCTCGCGAGCGCTCATCGCGCGCTCGAGCGCCCGGCAGGCAGCGGACGCGCTATTTCGCTCGGACGATAGGACGGCTGCCGCGATTGGAGTCGATCAACCGCTCCGCCACGACGCCCACGCGAGCGTCACGCTGAACGCCACCACAGCGACAATGACAAGGCCGAGATAGAGGGCTTCACCATGCGACATGACGTTTCTCCCCGTTTTAATGTGCGGGTATTGTCATGGCGCCTGGAGACGGCTCGCTTGATCTGAATCAATGCGAGGAGGCGGCCACCCGCATGGCGGCTTTCCGCGGGACTCGCCGCCGATAGCCGTGCGGCCTAGGCGTCGTGCCGCCGGGTTGCCTTGCCCGATGTGATAAGGTCGGCGAACGCCTGGGAATTGGGGCAGAAGTGGCTCGGGTCTTCCGAGCTCTCCGACTGGAGCCAGCGATCACATTTCCCGCTTGCGGCACAGAGCAAGCAGCTGCGCTGGATACCGCGCATGTCCGCGCTGTCGAGCCCTTTTTGCGTCGGCTCGATGCGGAGGCGGCGCAGCATCGCCGCCAGGCGTCGAGGGGCCCCGGGATGATTCTCGATCAGGGTCGAGACCTCGGCCGGTTCGACCCCGATGTCGCCGAGGACACGGTCCAGCTGGCCCGACGCCCTGAGGTGCGCGAACTCGGCGCGAAGAGCGGCACGGTCTCGGACATCGCGGATCACGCGCGCCAAACGCGACGTGCAGCGGCCGATCAATGCGAGCAACCGGTTCGGGTTCTCCGCCGAAGCATCCTCTAGAGACTGGCCCATCGCCCACTCCTTCTTGGCCTTGAGATGCAAGCCGCTAACCGGCCCTTGTCGCCGCGCCTAAACTAGGGGGTGATGAAAATTCCGCATTGATCCACATCAAGCACCGTAACCCTCGCCGGACATCGAGCTCTCAAACGGCAACGGCATGCCGCCCCTCCTCGGGCCTGAGGTAGGCATCGAATACACAGGCGATCCGCCGCACGAGCGTGCGAGCCGATTCCGGCACTGTGATGATACCGCGCTCAGCCCGTACGAGCCCGTCCGCGGCGAGGGTATCCAACCCAGATCGTTCGGCGTCCAGGAAACCCGGCGGGAAACCATGCCGGTGCAAGATCGACGGTATGTCCGCGCGGAGGTCGCACATCAGCCGCTCGATGATGTCGGCGCGCAGGCGATCCTCGCGGGTGATCGCAATGCCCCGGACGGTCGCGAACTCGCCCTTCTCGATGCTCCTCGCCCAGTCCCTGACCCCGCTCGCGTTCTGGACATAGCCTTGCGGCAGCTCGCCGATCGACGAGGCGCCGAGCCCGATCAGGGCGTCGGCGGGATCATCCGTGTAGCCCTGGAAGTTCCGCCGGAGTCCGCCACGCGTCTGCGCCTGGACCAGCGCGTCCTCGGGCCGCGCATAATGGTCGAGGCCAATCCGCACGTAGCCGGCCCGCACAAGGGCGTCGCCGATCGCCTGCTCCTGGCGGAGACGCTCTTCGCCGTCCGGCAACGCCGCCGCCTCGATCATCCGCTGATGCCGCTTCATCGCGGGGACGTGGGCATAGCCGAACACCGAGAACCTCGCGGGAGCGAGCCCCAGCGCCGCCGCGACGGTCGTCTCGCAGGACTCGACGGTCTGATGCGGCAAGCCATAAAGCAGATCGACGTTGAGCGCCGTGATCCCGGCGCCACGAAGCCGGTCGACGCACGCCTGCGTCGCTTCCAAGGTCTGGACGCGGTTCACCGCCCGCTGCACCCGGGCATCGAAGGTCTGGATGCCGATGCTGGCCCGCGTCACGCCTCCGCTTGCCAGCGCGGACGCCATGGCGACGTCCAGCCGGCGCGGGTCGATCTCGACGGCGATCTCGGCGCCGGGCTCGACCGCGAAACGCTCTCTCAGCAACGACATCACCGCGAGGAAGGCCGACGGGCCCACGATGGTGGGCGTTCCGCCACCCCAGTGCGCGTGCACGACGCGCCGCCCGCCCGCCAATTCGGAGACCAGAGCGATTTCGCGCTCCAAAATCGCCATGTACCGGTCGATGGGATCACGGTGCCCGGGTACCCTGGTGTGGCAGCCGCAATACCAGCAGAGCGAGCGGCAGAACGGCACATGGAGGTAGAGCGAGAGCCGCGCATCCTCCGGCAGAGCTCTGAGCCAGCTGCGGTACAATGTCGCACCCACCGCGGCCGAGAAATGCGGGGCCGTGGGATAGCTCGTATAGCGCGGAATGCGCTCGCTCAGGTATTTCGAGACCGTACCGACCGCCACGTGCGCCAGCTCCTCCTCGCCATGCTTAATCATTTTGATGGGGCGAGCCGGGTGTGTCGTTGTCCTAGATCAACCGCTCAGGAGCGCCGCCGACCTCAATCGGCCGCCTTGACGGCCGGCCCGGCGGCAGGCGACCGCTCCTTGGCATCGAAGGCCTTCTTGACCAGCCAGAAGTTGAAGAAGATGCCGAAGGCGAAGAGTCCCAGGCCGAACGTGTACATGCCGGTGTCGTAGGCGCCGGACGCCAGGACGAGACCGAGGACGGCCAGAACGGTCATGAAGGCGCCGAGAATCCAGTCGATCATGAAGGGGTACTCCGGGTTTGTTGCGAGGGATTGACCGGTCCAACGGGGCCGGCCGGTGGATCGTCGAAGAGCACGCGTCCCGCGGCTCCATCGAGGTCGTCGTATTGACCAGATCTCAGCGCCCACAGGAAGACGAGCAGACCGGCCAGGCCCATGGCGAGCGCGATCGGGATCAGAAAGAGCAGTCCGCTCATCGCGCGCGCCCCAGCCGAAGCGAGTTCGCCACCACCAGGATGGAGGAGCACGACATGGCGGCCGCGGCCAGCAGAGGCGTGACCAGGCCCGCCATCGCGAGCGGCACGGCGGCGGCGTTGTAGAGAATGGCAAAGCCGATGTTCTCGCGGATGAGAAGGCCGCTCCTGCGCGCAACGTCGAGCGCATCGAGCACCGGCCGGAGCGACGCGCGCTGAAAGACGATATCGGCCGCCGTCTGGCAGACGTCCACCGCCGTCGAGGGCGACATCGAGATCCGGGCGGCCGCCAGCGCCGGCCCGTCGTTGAGGCCGTCGCCCACCATCAGCACTTTGGCGCCGCCGTCCGCGAGATGCTCGAGCGCGCGGAATTTCTCCGCGGACGAGACGCCGGCGTGCCAATCCGAGATGTCCAGCGATTCGGCGACGGCCCTCACCGCCGCCGGTCGGTCGCCCGACAGCACCATGATGCGTTTCCCCAGCACCCGAAGCCGGGCTACCACCGCGGCGGCATCCGGCCGCAGGGCGTCATGGAACCGAAAATGCGCGGGCGCGCGGCCCGGCGCCACGAGCCAGAGTTCGGCATCGGCATGGCCGTCGCTCTCGGCATCGGTGATCCCGCACCATTGGCGGCTGCCGAGCCGCACCTCGCCGCCGGCAACGGCGCGGCTGAGGCCCCGTCCCGCATACTCCTGGACGTCCTCGAGGGCTGCCGCTTGCGGCGCGGCGCGGCGGAGCGCCCGGCTGAGAGGATGGTGGCTGCGCGCCGCGAGGCCGGAGGCGAGCTCGAGATCGCCTGCATCCACGGCATAGTCTCCGCGGAGCTCGGGGCGCCCCAGGGTGAGCGTACCGGTCTTGTCGAAAACGACCGTATCCACCTCGGCGAGCCGCTCCAGCGCCGTCGCCGATTTCAGCAGGATGCCGCGGCGGAACAGCCGGTTGCTGGCGACGACCTGAACCACGGGCACGGCAAGCCCGAGCGCGCAGGGGCAGGTGATGATGAGCACCGCCACGGCGTTCAGAACCGCCACCTGCCAGGGACCCGCCAAAGCCCAGCCCAGGAAGGTCGCGAGCGCCAGCAGATGTACGGCGGGTGCGTAGCGCCGTGCCACTCGGTCGGAGAGCGCCACGAGCCTG
>Ga0209517_10002982_pt1 | contig 23309 bp, 20 predicted proteins | sample PeaSoiMetSII2010_FD_187695 | JGI IMG/M metagenome (GOLD analysis project Ga0209517, IMG submission 187695) | Peat soil microbial communities from Weissenstadt, Germany - SII-2010 (SPAdes) (version 2) | ecosystem: Environmental > Terrestrial > Soil > Wetlands > Peat | place: Germany...
GCCAACGCTTGGACAAGATTGCGACGCGTCATCCGACCGCGGTCATACTGGTCAAACAATGAATCAACCATGGAGTTCATTAGCGGTACCTCCCGATGCGATCATTGTCGCTCAGAACGGCTCGCCGGCGCCGTACGTGTTGCCGACGCCCGGAGCGGCGGCAAGGCACTTCGACAGATAGCGCGTTTTCCGTCCAAGTGGCGGTGCCAACGCGGTTGCCGGATGCTGGCCGACTTGCGAGGACCTATCCGGCTGGGGGCCGGCAAGCTGGAGATTACCTGCCTCGACGCGCAGGACCTGCTCCGCCAGCTCACGGAACTCGCGGGGCCAGTGGCGGTACGCTAGTGTGGTTGATCGGAAACAGGAGACAATTTGAATCTTCGCAAACACGCCATCACGGGTCTTTTGACAATTGGAGTTCTCGTCACGCTCGCAGCCAGCGTGCAGGCCGGCGATATGGCCTATATGCTGGGAACCCAGGCGCCTGGGGTTCCGAATCCGCTCGGAATCGTCGACCTCAAAACGGGCGCGTTTACCTTGATCGGCAATATGGGATCCGGGGGGTTCTCCGGCTTGGCTGTTGCGAACGGTATTTTATACACCGAACAGAACGGACTCCTTTATTCGGTCAACACCAGCAACGCAAATCTCACCCTCATCGGAGGGCTGACCGGCAACAATTTCGCCACTTTCGGCTCAACCACCACTGGACTGTACGGCTTGGCCGGCACGGGCAGTCAAAACGTGGTTACTCTATTTTCGATCAATCCCCAGACGGGCGCAGTCACGGCGATCGGACCGGTCGGCGTCATAGGCAACGGTCAAGGCTACTATGCGAGGCTGTCGGTAGGTTCCAGCGCGCTGTACATGGAAAACAACAGCAATCTCTACACCGTCAACACGACAACCGGCGCGGCCACGCAGGTGGGAACTACCGACAGTAACGGCTATTTAACCTCCGTGCCGCTTTTCGAAAACGGCACGTATTACGCCGGCGCCGGTTCCGTAATTGGCGCCATCAACGTCACCACCGGCCGGATCACGCCCGGCTCCGCGCTTTCCGGAGGACCGGGGTCCGTCGTGGGTCTTGCGCCCGATCCTCTGCCCGCGGGCACGCCGCCGGTCATGCTGACGGCGAATGCCTATATGCTGGGAACCCAGGCGCCTGGGGTTCCGAATCCGTTCGGGATCGTCGACCTCAACTCGGGCGCGTTTACTTTGATCGGCAATATGGGAAACGGGGGATACGACGGCCTGGCTGTTGCCAACGGCACTCTGTACACCGAACAGAACGGCCTGCTTTATTCGGTCAACACGGCCAACGCAAACCTCACCCTCATAGGAGGAGTGACCGGCACGCCCAATCTCGCCAGTTTCGGCTCAACCACCACTGGACTGTACGGCTTGGCGGGAACGGGCAGTCAAAATGTGGCTACTCTGGTTTCAATCAATCCCAAGACGGGCGCAGTCACGGCGATCGGACCGGTCGGCGTCATAGGCAACGGGCAATTTTTCTATGCGAGGCTGTCGGTAGGTTCCACCACGCTGTACATGGAAAACAACAGCAATCTCTACACCGTCAACCCGACAACCGGCGCGGCCACGCAGGTGGGAACTACCGACAGTAACGGCTATTTAACCTCCGTGCTGCTTCTCGAATACGGCACCTATTACGACGGCGCTGGTTCCGTCTTTGCCACGATCAACCCTACCAATGGCCAGATCACCCCCCACTCCTCGATTTTCGGAGGACCAGGATCCGTCGTCGGTCTTGCGCCCGATCCTCTGACCACGGCCGCCCCGGCGGTCACGCTGGTGGCGAATGCGGAGGGCGGCGTTGCTACGATTGCTCCGAACTCGTGGGTGGAGATCAAAGGTTCCAATCTTGGTCCGGCGGGCGATACGCGCATCTGGCAGAACCCGGATTTTGTGAATAACCAGTTGCCCACCAGTCTGGATGGAGTCAGCGTCACGGTGAACGGCCAGCCTGCCTACGTTTACTACATCAGCCCCACGCAGCTGAACATACTCACGCCTCCGAACGCCATTTCCGGATCGGTACCCGTGCAGGTCTCCGAGAATGGAGTGATCGGCGCAAATTTCATGGTGCAGGCGCAGGCGGAATCTCCCTCGTTCTTCGTCTTCGGCGGCGGACCTTATATTGCGGCCACCCACGCCAACGGAAGTTACCTCGGTCCAACCAGTCTGTATCCCGGTTTGACCACTCCCGCCCAGCCCGGCGAGACAATCGTGATGTACGCCAACGGTTTCGGATCCACGTCGACACCGGTGGTGAGCGGGTCCGAAACGCAGTCGGGAACGTTATCGCCAATGCCGGTGATCACTATCGGCGGCGTGGCTGCGACGGTAACCTTCGCCGGCTTGGTTGCTCCGGGCGAGTTTCAGTTCAACGTTGTAGTGCCGCCCTCGCTCGCCAATGGCGACCAGCCAGTGACCGCAACGGACAACGGATTGACCACGCAGGCCGGAACGCTAATCACGGTGCAGCAGTAGTGGAGCTTCATTTCCGGCCAAGTCGACAATCCACATGAGCGAGAAGTCGCCATCTCGTACAAGTGCCCGCCTTGGGCGAGTCACGCGCTATCCGTACAATGGGCCTGACTTCCTCCTTTGACTGGGTAGTTGGCCCGAACTCGTTGTGGGAAACGTGGAGGCGATAATGCCGCACATCAGGCACTTATTCCGTTTGCATACTTTCCGCCCCCTGAGTCCCCCATTGAGTGCGCGATGGGCTTACACTGAATTGAACGGATTCTCGATGAGAGCTCTGGTCTCCGTCGCCCTGGTTTGCGGTCTTGCAGCGCCGATTCAGGCGCAAGATCCGATTCGTCCGAACGGCAAAGAGTCGCCGGACTCACTTCAAGCGAACAGTTTCATCGACGCTTTAATCAAGGTTGCGACCCGCTTCGAGCTACCGTTGGCGGTGGAATGGGTGAAGTCGGCAGACACCTTACGCCCAGTTCAACTGAACCAACTTGAAACGAGTGCTAGCGCAATGCTGAATGCTGTGGTCTCCAGTCACGGCGGCTACTCGTGGGAGCTTGAGAACGGCGTCGTGCACGTCTTTGAGCGATCAGTGGTCAGCGATACTCGAAATCCGCTGAACATTGTTGTCGGAAAGTTTCCGGCAGATCCTGTCACTGTGCCCTATGCCGACAACTACTTGTTTGAGACGGTTCGGGAAGTGGTACGCCCAACCGGGCTTCCGGGAATCGCAGGCAGTGTCAACGCGTATTCGAGCGAGCTGCACTTCCGCATTCAGACGCATAACGATCCGGTTCGGGAGATCCTCAACAGGATCATCGCGGCAAGCAAGATGAAAATCTGGATTGCGACGTTCCCGGAGAAGCAGCCTCTGTCTCTCAAAGGGTTCTTTGAAGTCACGCTGATGTTTGATTCGAGGTTCGTCCAAGCTCACAACCAGCCGTTCTGGATTTTTCTGCGGTGGGGCGACCGTCCATGGAAACGACTGGAAACTCTTGAACCGTGACGCAGTGAATGGCCAGGCTGTTACTGCTTCTTGGCGGGCACGGCCTGAGGCGTCGTGTTCTTGCCAGTCCAGCCATAAAGCCTGTCCTTCTCCACTTCGAAGACCACCATGAAAACGGATCCTTGCGGAACGACTGCGGCACACCCTCGAACTCGAGATTGGGCTAGCGGTTGGAGGTAACGGTGCTGGCTCAGCGGGCGCAGCGGGGGCGGGTTCCGCATTCACCAACTCCGGTTCGGGTTCCGGCGCGACATACGCTTCTTCGAGCGGGACTTCCTTACTACTGGCCTCGATTTCGGTCACTGGCGCGGTCACCAGCTCCTCTTCGGTTGTGGCCGGCGCGGTAAACACCTTGACGCCCGTTTCAGTAGCGATCCGCAGTGCCACGACCTTGGAAAAACGAGTTCTTGGCCCCAACGTTCTCCCGTGGGAAACCACGCCCGCAGCGCCGGGGGATTGCCCCCAGGGGTCTCCCAGTATTTCAGGACGGTCTTGTCGGTGGGGAACAAACGGTAATTGTTGATCGCCATTGCGGTGGCGAATAGTTTGTTCTCGCGTTCGTTGTAAAAGAGCACTATAATTCACCGTCTGGGGTAGTACGAACAATCCGCAACTATCCAGCACTCGCACAACCAACGAAACCGCCGCCAGGAATCGCATCCTTGAGCGACGATTTTACAACGGGGAAGCGACCTACTGAACCGCGATGGTCACCGGCGGACTGCTCTGCCCCGCAACGGTGAGCATCACCGGCACCTGGTTGTCCGCCGCCACGCGCGCGGGCACTACCGCGTTGACCTGATACAGATCCGGATATCCCGGCGTCAGTCCCGCAAATAGCACCTGCGCGTTGAGGCCCCCGATCGTGACTGCCACCAGATTCACGGTCTGCGACAGAGGTCCGTTTGCGGGCGCGGGCGTCCCCGTAGGAATCTCCGGCGAAACCGTGCCCAGCCCGTTGCAGTAGATTACCAGCGTGTCGCCCGCGTGCGCCGGGGCCGCAGACGTCACCAATGTGTTGTTCTGGTTTGCGTCAACGATCACCCCAGGGCCCTTCCCGCTCTGATCCTGCGTGTAGATGCCCGGTTGCGCCGCCGCCACTACCACGTTCTGCGGCACCGAAAGCGTGTTGTCGCGTTGCACGATCAGTTGTTGCGATGTATTAATCCCCAACTCAAACGGAACCTGCGCATTCACCTGCCCTCCGCCGACGTAGCGCAGCGGCAGAGCCTTGCCGCCCATCAACACCTGCGTGCCGTTGAGCGCGGTCGGGAAGGGAACATTCGATGCCGTCGATGTCCCGTCGGCCATCTGTTGCCCGTAGATCGACACCAGCCCGCCGGGGGAAATATACGTCCCCACGCCGCTGGCGGCGTTTGCCGCACCCACGGTCACTGGGGCCGTCGCGCCATTCTGCAGCGTAACGCTGACGCTGGCCGTTCCACCCACCACCTGCGTGCCCTGCGCCAGCACGGCGGTGTACTGGATGGTCACGCTGGATTGCGTCGTGTTGCGCGGGGTCCAGGTTGCGCTCCAGTTGCCTAGCCCGACGTGCACCAGATTGACCTGCGGATCGCCGTTGCTGAAGCTGGCGACGACCTGACCGCCGGAACTTGTCACCGGGTTGCCGCAATTATCAACCGCCCGCACGGCGAGATACACCGGCTGTCCGGTGATGATCGTTGCCGCGGTTCCCGACAAGGAGGTCGGATGTACCAGCAGCGGCGAGCAACTGGCGTTGGATGCGGCCGAAAGATGGAGTTCACCGGAATCGGTCGCCGTGGCGGGCGTCGAGTTGGTCACCACCGAAAGCACGCTGACGGCGCGGATCGAGCCGTCGCTGAACAACAGCGTGACCGCCGCGCGCTGAACTCCTGGAGACAGGCTGCTGAAGTTCGGCTGAATGATCAGATTCTGCGGCTGCCCTGTCGTTATCGAGGCGTTCTGCGGTAGGTACTGCAGCCAGTTGCTGCCAGTCAGATAGGTGGCGCTGGAGGCGTAGTCGACCGGCGTCGCGACAGGGTTCGAGATATTCACGCTCTGCGCGCCGGGGCTGGCGGAGGAGGGTCCTATGAAGATGAGTCCGGTGGGTTGGAGTTGCGGTCCGGGGTTGCTCCCGGGAGGCAGAACGTTGAGCACGACGGAGGCTCCCTGAGGCGAGTTGGCCGCGCCCGGGGACACGATTTGGACCTGGCCGTAGTAGTTGCCGGCGGCGAGGCCGGTAGGATCGATGCTGACGTTGATCACGGAGACGTCGAGCAGAGGGCGAGCGATAGAGCCGCTGGTTTGATCGATCTTGAGCCATCCCGAGCCGCCGGAAAGCGTTGAGGCAGAAGCGGTCCAGTTGAGCGATCCGGTTCCAGCGTTAAGGATGCCGAAGCTCTGCGATAGCGGAGCGCCGGCTTGCGCGACAGCGACGAAGGTCAGGCCGGTTTGCGAGAGCAGAAGCTGCCCCGCGGCGGCGTTGATAGTCATGGTGACGGGGACGGTCAGGCTCTGGCCGGTGACGTAACTGGCGATCGTGAGTGCGCCCGAATAAGTTCCGGGGCCGAGGCTTCCGGGCGCGGCGGTAACGGTGAGTGAAGCGGGCGACGCATTGGACGTCGCACCGCTGGCGGGCGACACGCTCAGCCAGGACCCGCCGGTGGAGGTGCTGGCGGACGCGGTGAAAGAGATCGTGCCGCTGCCTTGATTGGTGATCCCAAACTGCTGGCTCTCCTGGCTGCCGCCAGCGGTGAAGGCAAATGAAAGGGATTGCGTCTGTAGCGAGAGGCTGGCGGGGATGGGCGTGGCGACGTTGAAGGTCACGGTGATCGTGAGCGTGGACGGTGAGGCGTAGGGGCTGGTGAGCGTGATCGTACCGGTGTAAGCGCCGGGTTGGAGATTGCTGGGGTCGGCGGTGATCGTCACCACGCCCGGCGCCGTGCCTTGCACCGGGCTGGTGCTGAGCCAGTTGCCAGCAGAAGCGGAGCTGACGGCGGCAGTGTAGCTCAGTCCCTGCACACTGCTATTTACCGCCACGGTCGCTTGTACGGCAGAGCCCTGAGATGTCCCGGAAATGGTCACTTGGGAGCTGGAGACAGACCATACAGGAGGTGACGCGCTCACCTTGCGGATGCGGTCATTGAGGGTATCGGCAATATAGATGTTTCCTGCACTGTCGACGGCAACCCCGTTCGAATTGTTGAGTGTCGCCGCCAGCGCAGGCCCACCGTCGCCGCTATAGCCGTTCGCACCGCTGCCGGCTACGGTATGCACAATGCCATCCGGGGTGATCTCCCGGATCCGGGACCAATCGGCGTAATACACGTTGCCCTTGTTGTCGCAGGCGACGGCGTTCGAGCCTCCGATCTGGGCCTGGGTGGCCAGGACTCCATCTTGATATGCGGTTCCACCGCCGGCAAAGGTGGTTATGATCCCATTCGGTGCGACCTTCCGAATCCGGTGGTTTTCGTACTCGTCGATGTACACACTGCCATCCGGACACACCGCAAGTCCGGCGGCTCCGAACAGGCTCGCGGACACGGCCGGACCTCCGTCTCCCGAGAAGCCCGCGTTACCATTTCCCGCAAAAGTGCTTCTGGTTCCCTCCGGCGAGTATTTATAGACCACGGTGCCGCTACTGGCCAAGAGGTTCCCTTGTGGATCAAGCGCGAGATAAAAGCTCCCCGCAGTATCCACAACGGAAACATTTCCCGTCGGCGTGACCTTCAGAGTCGCGAATCCCGCGACGTAGATGTTACCGGAAGAGTCGCTGGTAGCATCTGTCACGTTGTCAAGCGCAATCGATAAGGGCGGAGCGGGCGGAGCCCGGCCCACAGCCGCTCCAGAACCAACGACGGTGGTAATCGTATCGGAGGCGGAGAGGCGCCGCACCCGATGGTTAAAGTGATCGGCAATCAGCAAGGAACCATCGGGCATCAAACCCAGCCCGCCGGGTGAGTTCAAGCCAGCCGCCAAGCCCGGCCCGTTGTCGCCGATTGCGAAATTCGGGGCGTATCCTGCCACCAGCTCAACAACGCCTGAAGTGGAGACGCGGTATAAACACCCGATGTCAACCTCGATCATGTAGAGGTTTCCAGTTGTATCGAAAGCCATCCCGCCAGCCCACAGCGCAGCGTTGGAGAGTGGCGTGGGTCCGGTGACCGGGGAATTGGGTCCGGTGCCCAGATGGGAGATTCCCCCGTGCGCGTCGATTTTTTCCAGCGCGCCGCCGCAAAGATACGCATTCCCGGACTTGTCGACGGCAAGACCTTGAAAATTACAAGGCAGGGGAGAGGCCGTCGCTGGACCGGGAATCACTTGACCCTGTTGGCCGTTTCCGGCAACGGTGACGATTTTGCCATCCGTCCCGATCCTCCGCACCACCCAGTTCCCGGCGTCGATGAACCACAAGTTCCCCGAGCTATCCAAAGCGAGCGTGGTCGGGTTGTTCAATAGCGCGGCAGTTGCCGGGCCGCCGTCTCCGGAATAACCCGCCGGGCCGGTCCCGGCAATCACATGACCGACCCCGGATGCGTCCAGGTGCAGGATCTGGTTCCCGTTCTCGTAGTACAGGGTGCCATCCGGCGCGGCGGCGACACCCGGGCCGTTGTCGCTGATCACGGTGGTGATGATGCCATGGGTATCGATCTTGCGAATCACGCCGTTCCCGTCTGCAATGTACACGTTTCCTTGTGGGTCAGCGGTGAGTTGTTGCGGATTCCTGAGCGCCGCATTGACGGCGGGGCCGCCATCGCCGGAATAGCCTCCGATACCGACGCCGGCCGCAATACTGGCGGTGTTGTTCGCTGGGTTGAAGGCGACGACCAGCCCGTGCGAGCTGCTAGTGAAATAGACGACACCGGTCACCGGATTGACGGCCACTTGATTCAAATTTCCGAACGATGCGGCGTTGGCCGGAAACGAGCCGGAGGGGTAGGTCACGTCCGTGCCGGCGATCGTAGAGATGATTCCCTGAGCATCGACAGTGGCGGCGGATAGCAAGGCTACGGCGAAGACGAACACAGATCGGATCATGGTCTGCATCAGAAAGACCTTCTACTAATTTCGCGCAATTCTTTAACAAACGGGTGCGGCGATCCGGAGCGCATTGTTTGCTCCGTGCCGCATCTTTCCCAAGGAGATCGGTGTGGACTTACTGATGATGCTGAAACGGCGTTCACTTCTGTTGCGCCCGCAGATTCGCCTCGCCTTCCTGCCGACAGTTAAAGGCTTTGTCATCCCGCTTTTCTGCCGCCGGTTGCCCAGCGACTAAAGGGATCAGGCCTATCGGGTGAGCGAGTCATTCCCCGAGTTGATTCTTTTCAAACAACAAGTCCCTCAAGTCTTTTCGGACGCACGCCCTGGATTCGCCGACGGCTGACCTTCGGGCGAGACCGTCTGCCAAAGCTACGTTTTGCTTGATGTGGTCCGCTGTTCAGAGGTAATGTTCAGGTGGCCGATAATGCCCTACACGAGGACCTAAAATGAACGACCTGATTGCAGTCGAGAAGATTGCGCACAGAGCCACAAGGTTGAAGGCCCTCGTGCTCGGTAGCGTCTCAGCGTCGATTGCCGTCTGCGCAAGGGGACCGGGGATCTGAGCTACCGATTCTCTGGGCCGCGGGGCAGCACCGGGGCAGCACGTCAGCCATCTGTACGGCCCTAAGGGCCGTGGTGGCGAATTGAACTGGACTGAAAACATACCTACTTCGACCCAACTGAACCGAACTGAACTGATATCCAGCGGGTTCGATTCCCGTTGGCGCTACCATCTTATCATAGGCTTACGAGCTTCCTGCTCACGCTTTTTCCTCACGTTTTTGCTGATTCCGTGCTTTATAAATACGGGTTGATCAACCCGTTAGTTTGGAAACTTCGCCGTCTGGTCTTCCGGAGGTCGCTCTCGGCAGCGCGAGTACCCGCTAAAAAGAATTGATCCGCTCGTCCGGGCCGGCCTGTGCGTTTGCGTTTGATGAAGATGGAGCGGGTCGAAAATCGGTTGAGTCTTGGTGCGCGCGGCTAGATGGGTCGCGCGCTATTCCTTCTTCCGTTTTCTGCTTCGGTGCGCTGGGCAAAGGCGATTTTCAGGGGTACTCCAGCGCCACGGGATGGCAAACATCGGGTTTGGGGGGGAATCTGGTCTATAGTGTGGCTTCAGGGTAGATCCATCGGTTGGTCGCAAGGATGAGTTGATTCCCCAGCCCTGGAACATCATGAGATAGTAAGCGAGTGCCAGAATTCCATTCGGAAGATGCAGACCCTTCGACGACGCATTCCATTCGTACTCCTCGGAAATGCCCTGCTACGCGTCGCTGGAGGGGCGACCGGTATTCTGGTGGGACTGTATTTGGCCGAACTGGCGAACGTGGGAAACCGAATCGGACCGGCGCTGGCAGGGACACTAGGAGCCGTGGCCTTCGGCTCTGAATTAATCGGGGCCGTCCCCATGGGGGTCCTATCCGACGCCTTAGCCCCCCCGTGGACTGATGACAGTCGGCGCTCTGCTCGCCGCAGCGGCGACCCAATTGTTCGGCTTCACCGGAACCATTCATATCTTTTTTCTGAGCCGCACATTGGAGGGGTTGGGAGCGGCAGCTACAGCTCCGTCGATACTGGCCCATTTGACCGATGTGACAGACGGCAACAGTTCCTTGCGAGCCCGAGTGATGAGCTACTTCGAATTGTCGCTGCTGGCGGGTCTGGCCATGGGCGGATTGTTGGCTGGTGAACTCTGGGGATGGGCAGGAAGGCGTTCGTTTGCCGTCGTAGCCATTCTGTACGTGGTTGCGGCGGCGTTGCTTTATTTCGGGGTAGCCGGAAGCCGTGGGTACGGAGGGCAGAAGGCACAAGAGGGGCTTCGGCGCGCCTTGCAAGATCCAACCCTGCGGCGCCTTGCCCCGATCTGGCTATGCGTGAACTCGATTGTTGGGCTATGGCTCGGCCCCGCGTTTTCATTCCTCATAACGCAACGAGCCTCCAATGGCCAGTTCCTGGCTGGACGATTTGCCGATGCGCCGAGCCAACTCGGTTGGGTGCTGCTCGGTTATTCATTAGTTTTCGGGGCCGGTGTAAGCGGCTGGAGCATCGTGCTCCCACGGATGAACATCTCGCAGGCCCTGCGAATCTCTCTTTGGGCCATGTTTGCGGCGTGCCTGGGTTTGTATCTCTTCAATCATTCGACCGTCTTGCCGGGAGGTGTGCGGTGGATGATTGCCGTCGCAACATGTGGGGCGATCATGGTGGAAAGCGGCTTTACACCGGCTGCCCTCTCGCTTCTCGCGGGCGCGGTCGGGTCAAGCGCCGGACGCGGCGCTGCGATGGGGATCTACTCTGTGCTTCTCAGCGTGGGGGCCATCGTCGGCTCCCTGCTTGCTGGCTGGCTGGGGGCGGCGTACTCGGTCGACGGACTGATTTACGGAACGGTCGGTATGGCAGTCGCTGCTCTTGGCTTAGTTCGCCGGTTACATGCGTCGGAGGCAACTTGAATCCAGAATATGATCTCGCCGTGATCGGCGCGGGCTCAGGCGGCCTGACCGCAGCGAGCTTTGCGGCGCGTGCCGGGGCAAAAGTTGCTTTGATCGAAAAGGTGCGCATTGGGGGCGATTGCACCTGGACAGGATGCGTTCCGAGCAAAGCCCTGCTAAAAGCCGCCAAGGTCGCGCATCAAGCGAGAACCGCCGGGCACTACGGCATCGTGGTCGGCGCACTCGCGACCGACATGGTGCGCGTGCGCGATTTTGTACGTCGCGCGATCGAGCAGGTCTATCGGGCGGAGACGCCAGAGGAACTGCGTGACAAAGGAATTGATGTAATCCTCGGGACCGCGAGATTCGTGAACTCGCAAACGGTGGCCGTTGGTGACCGGCATGTCGTCGCAAAATCATTCCTGATCGTGACTGGCGCCGTTCCGAACCTTCCCAACGTCGCGGGGCTGGAACACGTCCCCTATTTCACCTACGAAACACTTTTTGAAAACGACAAGCTGCCGCGCCATCTGATCATGAGGCGGCCCAATCGGCGTTGAGATGGGGCAAGCGTACCGGCGGCTGGGCTCGGAGGTTACGATTGTTGCTCGAACCGTGCTTCCTAAAGAGGAACCAGAGGCTCGCGAGTCGATCCACCGCGTGTTCGAACGGGAAGGGCTTCGAGTCGCTCGCGGCCGAGCGATTTCCGCGAGCAGGAATCTCGATGAAATTACGGTAGCCACGGATTCGGGCGAGGTACGGGGAGACATGCTCTTGGCGGCCTCTGGGCGCGCTCCGAATGTAGTCGCGCTGGATCTCGCCAACGCGGGGGTACGCCATTCAGAAAAGGGCATTCCCGTCGACGATCAGTTGCGCACCAATGTGAAGCACATCTACGCGGCGGGGGATGTTCTGGGCGGATACCAGTTCACCCATCTCGCTGGATGGCAGGCGTTTCAGGCGGCACGAAACGCTCTTTTCCCCGGACACGACTCGGGCTTTACGGAAGTTCTTCCAAGGGTTACGTTTACTGACCCGGAGCTCGCTCAGGTTGGACTCACCGAGGAACAGGCCCGCAGCAAATTCGGTGATGCAATCAAGATACGCATTTGGGAGATGAAGCAGACGGACCGTACCATCTGCGAAGGCGACGAAGAGGGATTCATCAAAGTGATCGAGCGAGAGAATGGAATCCTGCTCGGTGCAACGGTTGTGGCGGCTCGCGCTGGCGAATTGATCATGGAATTCACGCTGGCGCTCAAGCACGGCTGGAAGGCGACGGATCTTGCTTCGATCATCCATCCTTATCCCACCTATTCGACGGCGATCCAGCAGTTGACTGCGGACATGGCAGTCGAGAATCTGCTGTCGGGCGTGTCTGGACGCCTCCTGCGCGGAGTGTCCAAGCTCATTCGTTGAAATTGACGAGGAGTGGATCGGCGATGGTGCGCGGCAGAAGATCAAAAGCCGCCTGCATGATCCGCTTCTGAACCTCGGGATTGTTGGGCTCGCCCAACGGGTAGCCGAGTGGTCGGTTGACTGCCAGCACGCGCGGCGGCTCCACACGCTTCGTCACATCCACCAGCAACGAAATCGAAACCGTTGGGATACCCGCTTTCTCGATGAGACTCTGCAGCAATCCCGCGGCTTGATGGCAGAACGGGCAGACTGGCGCAAGGAACACTGCGTCCACTCGATCTTCGCCCAGAAGCCGGGCTATCTCCGGCCCACTTTCCGAAATCAGCCGGGCTGGAGCGATGATCGATCCCATAATGCTGAAATGCCGTGGCGCTCCCTCCCCCACGATCCCATCGTCGACAAGTTCGCGGAGCCGATCAAGTGGCAATGCGAGATTGCGATCCGCCTCGATGCCGGCGTGATCGAAAGCATCGCTGTTCTGGCCGATCTGAAGCATGTCCGTGGGCGTCTCCCGTGGGATCTCCCGGAACGAGCAATCGTCGTGGCGGAAAGAATGATCGAACGGCTGCTGACCAGGCAAATAAAACCCTGCGGTGGTGATCAGGGCAACGCGGGCTTTGCTCAAAGGCTTTTCCAAGCGGGTTCCGGGCCTCCAATTCACCCGCCTGAACGGATATCCCTGGATCAACAGACGGTACTTCAGCGCTAAATCTGAAAGTTGCGCCACCGCTATACTCGCTGGCCGGTCACGATCGCATATCCGAGCGTTCTGACGCGCACCGCATCGGCCGCAGCGCGGGCCAGCGCTTTGGCCTGTGTGAAGTCCACGCCTCCGATATCCAACTTTTTCAGCTTGCTCATGAGTTCTGCGCCGAGCAGCTTGCCCTGAATAGCGCGCACCATCTCTGCCAGAGCCTCATCGTGGGGTTCCACGTTCAGGCCGGTGAAGCCCGCAGCGTCTAGATAGGCCACGTACTCAGCGGCGGGGCGAGCATCTGCGATGCACGCGATCCATGCGAGTAGCCCTTCGAGTTCGGGGGCTAACGCGGTTGAACGCGTCAGATCGCTCAGCCCGACTCTCCCTCCGGGCTTGAGAACTCGCGCGATTTCGGAGGCCGCCGCTGGCTTGTCGGGAAACGTGCAAAATGCGCACTCGCAGATCACAGCATCGAACTCTGCGTTCGGAAAATCGATCGTTTCCGCATCGCCCTGGCGAAAGTGCACGAGTTGCCCCACGCCGACATCGGAGGCGCGGGCAGCAGATTCCTTGAGGTTCTCCGAGCCAAAATCGATTCCCACAACTTCACAGCCAAAGTGCCGGGCCAGAAAAATGGCGCTCTCACCCTTGCCGGATGCCACGTCCAGCACGCGAAGCCCTGGGCCAAGGTCTAGGAGTTCGCCAAGCTGCTGCGTCAGGCGCAATCCGCCGGGATGAAACGAATCCCCCAGCAGGAGACGGGTAAAGTCGCTCTCGTAGAGCGTCGCACAGCAACTCTTCAGGTCCTCGCTCATCGGTCAAGCTTCACAAGGTCGCCCGTGTCGACGGGGCCCTTAAACGAAAAAGTGACGGGCTGGACCTCATAGCGAATTCCCGCAGGGCGCGCCGCAACGCGATCGCGCTCCTGAGCCATCAACTGCGTGCGAGCCTGCTCCCGATAGCCGATGGTGTTGTAGGAGCAGAACGGAATCTGCTTGCCTCCCGGCAACAGGAATTCCTTGCAGCATTTCATGAGGTTCTTCTGATTGAAAGTCCATGGGTCCATGAAGTCCTGCAGCATGATCATGAACATGAACTTGGAAAGACCCTTTACGTCCAGACCACCGTCCGGCAAGCCGCAAGCGGAGCAAGAGAAGGCGAACTCTTTCGCAACCTTCTCCGAGCCCAGGACTGCCGAAGACGACCACAGACCTTCAAGCGCCCGCCGAACCTCGGCTCCCAGGTCCGGCATAACCCGGTTCGAAATGTAGTCGAGGTAGTCGTCCACGTTCAAGATGCGCGGCAGGGGTGTGATGTTCTTCTGTTCGTCGATGTACGCATAGGTGACCGAGTTACAAGTAGGGAAACAACATGGAACGGGAACAAAGTCCGAGACGCGAAACATTCCTTCGGTCTGTTCCTCAATCCACCGGATAATATCCGGGTTGGTCACCCGCTGCATCGGGTCGTGCGTGCCATGGCGTCCGGTGTGAAATGCCGGCTGGAAGTTGATTCCCTTTACCGCGGGGTGGTCGAGTCCGAAGCGCACGATCTTTCCGATTTCGTGATCGTTGACGCCACGCTCGATCGCAGGAACCAGAATCACCGTGCAACCGATCTCCGCAAGCCGGTTGAGGGCTCGCAGTTTTTTCGGCAGAATGTCCGGCTCGCCTCGAATGATGCGATATGTGTCGCTGTCGAAGCCGTCGAATTGAAAGTAGATATTCGGCCGGATTTCCGCCAGTTCCGCCAGGAAACGATCATCCGTCGCGATGCGCTTCCCGTTGGTGTTGAGCATCACATTTGGAATCCCCCGATCCTGCGCGGCCTTCATCATGGGGATGATTTGCGGATGGATGGACGGTTCACCCCCCGGAAAACTGCACCACCTGCGGATTGCCTTCGGTTCTCACATAGTGGTCCAGAATGTCCTCCACTTCTTCGAGCGCCAGACTGAATCCGGGACCCGCTTCGGCGAAGCACAGCGGACAGGCCATATCGCAGGCGCTGTTCACCTCGATGATGCCGAGACAGGCGTGCTGTTGATGATCCGGGCACAAGCCGCAATCGTGAGGACAGCCCTCCTTAACTTCCGTAGCGAATTCCAGAGGTATGGTCCCCGGTTTGTTGAACCTGGAGGAACTCGTGTAGAGTTTCGCGTCGCCATAGACCAGCCCTTCGAACGTCCCGTGATCCGGACAGCGCTTCCGCATGTAGACCTTGTTGTCGCGAATTAGGATCTTCGCATCAATGACGCGCCGGCATTCGGGACAAATGCTGCGGGTCAGTTCGTAGAAGACGTAGTCGGCGTCCTGCTTCGGATCAGCAGAGAATTCCTTCGGGGGTGAACTCATGTCGGTCATCAGGATACCTCGGTTTCTTCGCTGCGGGGCTGTAAGGAAGCCGCGCGTATTTGCCTCGATTCTGTCACCGGCGCGTCGAATACGAACCACATCACCAGGATTCCCAGTAAGATGCCCGTCAGACGGTCGCGACTTGCCACCAGCGTGGTGCTGACCCCGAAGCCCTGGAAGATGGTGATGTAATAAGCAAGCGCCATCTGTCGTCCGAAATAGTTGAGGCGAGGGCTTGAAGTGACGAACCATGCGGCTATGGCGGAGATAGCCGCCAAAGGCAGGATGTACCCGACGATAGAATCTGCCTGCGGAAGAACGAAAACCTCCGAGCCGATACCGCAGATTACACCGCCGAAGAATAACCCCGCCAGACGCGTCGTCAGCCGTTGGCGCGAAGATCCCAGGATTCCAACCGGGGCGGCGAGGACGCAGGTTACGGTACTGACGCCGAGACCAGGCCATGCAACCGCCGACCAAAACACGTAACAGATGGTTGCCGCCAGGCATCCCTTGAGCGCGAACTTCACGTATTCGGGATTCGAGAAGGAATCCGGAACAAACAGAGGCTGAGAATGCGACGGCTTTTCCGTCGCTGCCATGCGCGGCTTGAAAATCCATTCGGTCAGCACTGTCGCGAATGTCCCCAGCACGATTCCGAACGCGGTCCAGAAGGTGGTCTCGATGTCCGGATAGAAGGAACTGGGGCGCGCCCAGATGATGGGCACGGAGCAGGCGGCAACCACGATGAGAGTGAAACCGAATGCGACGGCCTGACTCGTCAGCGCGCGTGTGAGGAAAAAGGCCAGAAAAAAGATGATCACGATAAATAGAAAGCGGGGTAGCGGGTAGTCGACGAAAAGCGCGATTCCGGTTGCCGCTACGATGAAGGCTGCGATATTCGCCAGCAGTATATATAAGCCGTTCCGAACGGTCGCGCGCGAGTCTGCACGTGAGATGGCCAAGGCGTAAAAGACACCCAGAAATCCGTTGGGAAGCTTGAACATCATCACCAGGACAGCAGTGAGCGTACAGGCGGTTACGATACGGGCGACCGTGGCTCCTCGCCCCGGATACGGCGCAAGCTCATCCATCAGAAACCCCGCGAGCCTATCGAGGGAATTGCTGGGACGCGGGATGGGATATGGGGAGGCCGCCATACGAATTTGCGCGTGAGCGCCAGCCTTAGCGGGACGCCTCGGCGGGACCTCCGCGCATGACTACCATGGCGGATGCGCCAATGCGGAAATCATCGGGAGACTGAGACTCAACGCGAATGCGAACAGGGAAACGGGTCGCCAGATGGACCCAGTTCAAGGAGCGCTGCACATCGGGCAGGCCTTTGGATAGACTGCCGACGAGACTGGCATCGGGCGTCACCCCGAACCCTACGCTCTCGATCGTTCCGGCAAATTTTTGATCTGGCCGGGACATCACATACACATCCGCCTTCATGCCTGGCCCGATCCGGTGCAACTGGGTCTCCCGGAAATTGGCGATCACCCACCAGGTGCGCGCATCGATCAGCGTGAACGCCTGCTGGCCAACGTGAGCGTAGGCGCCTTCGGAAATGGTTAGATTCGTGACTCGCGCGTCGAACGGCGCGTAAATTTTGCAACGCTCCACATCGTAAGCCGCATTCTTTACGGCGGCTTGCCGCGCCGCCCGTTGGGCAACAAGGGGATCGAGAATGCTGACACTCTTGGTGGATTGATTGAGTTGCGCATTGCTCTGGGCAAAAGCTGCCTGAGCTTCCTTCTGTTGAGCGATGGCCGCGCCCCATTGCGCCTCGGCAACGGCTAAGCGAGCGCGGGTTTGGCGGACGACTTCTCCCTTAACCGACCGCGACGTCCGCGCCTGATCGACGAGGTCTACTGTCACGAACTGCTTATTCAACAAAGGTTCCAAGCGGAGAACGTTATTCTCCGCATAGGTGTAGTCGGCCTCTGCGCGCGCGAGTTCCGAATTGGCCGCATCCACGCTGGCTCGCGCTGCCTGGATCGCAGCTTCGGTGCTGGCGATCTTCGCTTCCACGGTTTTGGTGTTCGCTTCCGCAGAGAGGATCGCGCTGTTTTGCGCGCCAATCGTACGCTCCAGATCCTTGATCTGGCCCTCTAGCGCCGCCTGCTGCGAGCGAGCGGCTTCGAGCGCATATTGGTAGGGCACAGGATCGACTTCGAAGAGTAAATCTCCTTTATGAACGAATTGGTTGTCTTTCACCCGGATCGCGATAATGCGGCCGTCCACCTCCGGCGCGATGCCAATGAGATTGGCGAACACTTCCGCGTCGTCCGTCTGCGGATTCTTGTGGATTTCCCGCCATACCGCCAAGCCAACCGCCACGGCACCTACGACGATCAGCAGGCCGATAAGGCGGCCCAGGAGTTTTCGCGCGCTCATCATTCCTCCTTAACGAAAGCAGACCAGCCAGAACGTACACGCGAACAACGCGACCATACTGGGATAGACGATCACTCGGGGCCCAATCTCCGCATCAAGTCTGGCCCGGACGAGCAGCAACCGGATCACCAGGGTGAGCAAAAGTCCGGCCACCAGACAAAATATCCAAATGGGAAAGAACGATCCCAAAATATCTACGGATGGGGGTAATCGATAGGAAGTCATGTTCGCGAACTCCCTTTCAATGTTGCGCGGCCTGCACTGGATCGCCGGCCCGATACGCCAAGTCCGCCAGGCTGGTTAACAGTAGCACCCGCGCCGCCACGCGGGCCGTGCGGGCGCGCGCCAAATCGCGTTGCGCCGTGGTGACGTCGATGAAGGTTCGGACACCGGCCTGAAAGGACTCCATCGCGGCAGCATAGGATTGATCGGCCGCTTCCAGCAGCGCATCGGCCGCTTCCTGCTGCCTCCGGGCAATCTTCAAATGGGAGTAAGAAGTCCAGATTTCGTTTTCGATTCGATCGCGGGCAGCGGCCACTTGCGCTTGCGCCTCTCTTTTTTCGGCCGTGGCCCGGACCGTTTCGTAATAGCGGGCGCCCCCATCGAAAATATTCCACTTCGCGGTTAATTGCAGCTGATAGGGATATATCGAAGAGTGGACTAGCGGATCGAGCCGCTGCTCTCCGAAAGCGTTGGTATGACCCCAACTGCTGGAGAAGCTGAGACCCGGAAGATAGGCCGAACGCGCTTGCTTGATCTCCGCATCCGTCTCCCGGACACGAGCTACTTGAGCCAGCAGATCGGGCCTTTGCGCCAACCCACGGGTCATGATCGTCTGTACCGGCTCCTCGATCGCTTCCGGGCTCGGAACCTGGGAGACGTCCTGGATGCGGAACTCGACGGCGGGCGAGGCCCCCAGGACGGTTGCCAGCGTACCCCGTTCAATCTCCACCAAGCCCTGAATCGAGGCCAATTCATAACGCGCCTGGGCGGCTGCGGATCTTGCTTCGAGGACATCGGGCAATGTCGCCAAACCGTTCGCGAGCCTCGCCTCTACCGCCTGCCGCACCGTCTCGGCATCGGCGAGCGTCGCTTCGACCGCGCTTGCCTGACTGGTTGCATCCAGCAAGTGGTAATAGGCCTCTGCCACCTGGAAAGCTAAATTGCGGTGAGTGTTATTGAACGTGAAGTCGGCGGCAAGCAGGTTCGCTTTCGCCAAATCGACTGCGGCGTTCCGGGCGCCAAAGTCGAGCACCGTGTAATTCAAGCTGAGCATGGCCGGAAAGACTCCGGTGTCTTCGTGATAGAACTTACCCAGAAACTGGGAGTATTGGTTGATGGAAGCCGACGCAACGGCCGCGAGCGTCGGAAAAAGAGCGCTGCGCGCAATTCCCACCGCCGCGGCTTTTTGTTTCGCCTGCTCCCACAGAACTCGTGTTTCCGGATTGGTCCGTTCCGCGAGATCGATCAGTTCAGGCAGAGTGTAAACCCTGTTCGGGTCAAGCGCCGCTTGCTTGAACGGCGTTTGCGCGGATTCCGCCCGAAAGCGAGCGTCACCGGATACAGGGTACGCTTTGGCCGGAGATGGGGGAGCTTTCTGCCCGTAAAAAGGAAGCGCGCACGCCAGGAGTAGGAACAGACTACGAGAGTGTATCAGTTGGAATCCCATCATCAAGCCTCCTGTGCCGTTTCCAACTCGCGCAGGTCACGGCCCCGTGTTTCGCGACCAAAGACTGCAATGAGCAACAAAGATGCCACCGCCGGGATGGCGATGGCTCCTGCCGCCAATCCGAAAGCCGGTACTAAGGCCAATGCGGCGAATCCTTGCGCAATCACTCCACCGACCTTGCTGCACCCCGCCACCCATCCCGTCGCGCGGCCTCTCTGTCTGACTGGAAAACTCTCCGCCGCGTACGGCATGAGAATCGAAATCACCGCGCTGGTGCCGACGATCAAGAGCGACACCGAGACCAGCGGGTTTGAAAGAAATGGCAATGCGCTGTTGTGCCGAAGAAGGGTCGTAAGCAGCCCGAGGGTCGTAATGCCAATGGACAGGATGAGCACCTTCTTTGTGCTCCAAAGACTATAAAGGTATGTCGCCACGGCAATGGTGGGAACCGCAATCAAGGCTGACCGAGCGATGAGGGCGCTCATGAGGCCCACGCTGCGGCCCTCCGCGATCAGGCTGGCCGGCAACCACAGCAGCACGCCAAAATTCACGAAGCCCCAGGCCAGCGCCGAAAGCGTAAGTGCGACGCTCAATCCGAGCCGCGGACGAGACGTCACCGGTCCGCCGGATCGCCGGCTACCCGGGTCGTCCGTTGGCGGGAGATCGTATCCCGCACCCGCGTTTGGATCCGCGCGAATCTCGGCGCCGTAACGGGCGAGCATCTGGCGCGCTTCTTCCACGCGGCCGGTTTCGAGCAGGAAGCGAGCGGATTCGGGAAGGAGTGGACTGAGGGCTACGAGAATGAGCCCGCTGGGAAAACCGATCAGCCACATGATCCTCCACCCGAAATACGGCTGTAACAGTGCCGATAGTGAGCTGGTGGCGAAATACCCGCCGACTGTGCCGATGCCGCCGAGGAGCACCAGGCACCAGCCCCGGTGTTTGGTCGGCACGATCTCGGCCAGCAGCGCATTGGCAACGGGGAGCATGCCCCCGGCAGCAAGCCCCATCATGAAACACATGAAGACATTCCAGGCAAAGGACGGCATAGCTCCGCAAATGGAGGTGCCCACGAACATGACGGCGGCGAGCAAAATCGAGGCACGCCGGCCGTAAAGATCAGCGAGCCCACCCCATATGAACGACCCGACGGTGGTGCCGAGAAGCGCACAGACCGGCAACACCGCTATGGCAGCAGCCCCCAAGCCGTACTCGGCGCGCATGCCCGGCACCACGAACCCGAGAGTAGCCGCTTTCATGACATCGATGACCAGCGCGACGGCGAGCAGGGCGATCTGTATCCAATGAGCCTTTGTGAGCGGCGAATCCTCAGGTGGGGCGATCGATCCGTAGCTAAAGGGTTGAGGCTGGCGGCGGGGCAGCAGCCCATACGCTACGGCACCGATGCCAACAATGATAAGCGCCATCCCAACAAGCATGCCCGTGTCCATCGGCATACCGACGAGCCGAAAGCCCATTTTCCGCCCCATCCAGAACATAGGCAGGTGAAGGGCGACACCGATGGCTACCATGGCCGAACCAGACCAGAACGCGAGCATGTGGTGCGATTCAGAAAACAGAGATGTCTTTCGATTCATTCCGCGCTCACCCTCACACTCTGACTTTCGTCGCGGAAGTAACCAAAGTTACGCTCGCCCGAAAAAACGTTGGAGCGGTCGAAGCCATCGCGAGCGCATAACTTTCTGGGGGGTTCGAGCGAAGAACTGGTTATGAAACGTTATTTCACCGCTCAAGCCGGACGCCGCATCCTGCCATCTCAGGAACGGAGGGCCCGGTAATGGAAATCGGCTACTGGTTGCAATTCTGGTGGATGTCGCCGATTGCGCTTTCCATCTGTATCACTGCTAATACGCTGGGGGTGTCGGGCGCGGCACTTTTTTTGCCCTTCTATACGCTGGTCTTCCCACTCCTGGGCCACCATCTGGAACCGGTTCAGGCTGTGGAGGTCGGGATCATGACCGAGATATTCGGCTTCATGAGTTCGACGACTGCTTTTTGGCGCGCCGGCTTGATCGACTTTCGAATTGCCGGATTTGCTGTCTTGTTCGCTGCACCGATGGCAGTGCTGGGCGGGTATGCCTCACACTTCGTGCCAGCGCAATGGATGCTTGCGATCATCGGCGTCGGGCTCTTGGGTCTTTCCGGATTGCTGTTCCGTAAAGGCGGGGATGCACATGCTCACGTTCCAGCCTCGCAGGCTTTGGGCACGGCAAATATGGGACCAGAAACGTTGCATACAAACGGGCTAAAGCGGCATGTAGACCGTCAGGGACGAGTTTATCGCTATCGGGTGCTGAACGACATCTGGCGCGGAGCCGCGGCATCGATTGGCGGGCTATTCCACGGCCTGGTTGGGTTCTCAGCCGGAGAAGTGAGTACAGTGGAACAGGTGTTTCGCGGAATGCCCGTCCGTGTGGCTTCCGGGAATTCGCACCTCATCATCGCCGCCGCTTCCATCGCGGCCGCTTTCACGCACCTGGGCGTGAGTGCGGTGCAAGGGACGAAAGTCCCCTGGAATATCCTGGCAATAACAATTCCGACCGTTCTGGTTGGCGGCCAGCTTGCCGCCCTCGTGGCAGGCCGGTTACCCCAACACAAGCTCAGGATTGTTTTGTCAGGCGTTTTATTGTTCCTTGGCGCAATCAGTCTGTATCGGGCATCCGCCTCTTCGCACATGCCTCTCGGGGTCTGGACAGCTTTCGCGTTTTCGCTCGGAGCGGCTCTGCTATGGTTTCTAGTTCGCCGGCGCCGCGGAACTCCCAGCACACAGGTAAGCTGCCCGGAACTTGCCTAGAATGAGCTAGGACCTCCAATCCAAGTGGAGATGATCTGGAAGACAAGCTGAGCGGGTGGCGACAATGGCTGAAACAGCCCCAGAGTTTGTGGCTGCACAACGTGTTGTTCCAAATCCACTTTTGGATCGGAGCGGTGGCCGGCCTATACCTTGCGCTCATAAGCGTTACCGGGAGCATTGTTGTTTACCGAGACGAGCTATCGCGGTGGCCCTCCGTCGAGTGGATTGTGAAGCTCCATACGAACCTTCTGCTCGGAGCGACCGGTCGTTTTGTGAACGGCATCGGCGGGCTCTGTTTGACGCTGCTTTGTCTGACAGGAGCCATCATATGGTGGCCAGGAGTGAAGAATTGGCGTCGCAGTCTCACCGTGAGCTGGGGGGCGCAATTCCCGCGCATCAATTGGGATCTGCATAGCGCACTTGGATTCTGGTGTTTCTTCTTTGTGCTGTTATGGGGAATCTCTGGGATCTATTTTTCTTTCCCACGATGGTTTGACGCCCTGCGGCTCCTAGACCCCGCTGACCGGGTGACCGACCAGGGCCTGTTTTGGTTCTCGGCGTTGCATTTTGGAAGGTTTGGCTGGTTTACCAAAGCCGTCTGGGCCGTTTTAGGTTTGGTGCCTGCCGTCCTAGCATTTACGGGTACTTTCATTTGCTGCCGTCGGGTGATTTACAAAAAGCCCTCTAATCCGAACCGCTGAGGTGTGCTCGCACCACAGCCGCCCGCCGTAGTTCGTTCTCGGCTCGGACCCAAGTTACGCCATGATTGAGAAGGCAGCGTAACTAAAATCCTCGGGCGTACGAACTAAATGAGTGAAGCAACGATTGACGACCGCGAGCTAAGAGACCTCATGACGCGTTACCAGCAGGCCGATCCGGACGCTCTCGATGAGCTGGTGCGGCGCATTTCGCCTCCACTTCTCCGCTACTTCGGTGGCTCGCGGGTGGGTCGGAATGACGCAGAGGATATGCTGCAAGACTGCTGGATCAAGATTC
>Ga0209517_10002983_pt1 | contig 23307 bp, 18 predicted proteins | sample PeaSoiMetSII2010_FD_187695 | JGI IMG/M metagenome (GOLD analysis project Ga0209517, IMG submission 187695) | Peat soil microbial communities from Weissenstadt, Germany - SII-2010 (SPAdes) (version 2) | ecosystem: Environmental > Terrestrial > Soil > Wetlands > Peat | place: Germany...
AAAAACTGGAAAAACAGGGCCTCGGCCAATTCACACAGCTCCCCTTCTCTTTGCGCATTCTTCTCGAAAACCTGTTGCGGTGCGAGGACGGACGCTCTGTCCGCGCCGATGACATTCGGGCGCTGGCAACCTGGAAGCCGGGCGCCGAACAGAAAGAGATCGCGTTCATGCCCGCCCGCGTGTTGCTGCAGGATTTTACCGGCGTCCCCGCCATCGTGGATCTGGCCACAATGCGCGAAGCAGTGCAAAGAATGGGCGGCAATCCCAAACGCATCAATCCGCTTTTTCCCGCGGAGCTGGTGATTGACCACTCCGTTCAGGTGGATGCTTTCGGTACCGCGGGCGCTTTCGGGTTGAACGCCGAACTCGAATTCCAACGCAACGTGGAGCGCTACGCTTTCCTGCGCTGGGGACAAACCGCCTTCCGCAATTTCAAGGTTGTGCCGCCCGACACGGGAATTTGTCATCAGGTCAATATTGAATATCTTGCGCGCGTGGTTTGTTCGGTTCCGAGCGGGAGCCGCCTGGAAGCTTACCCGGACTCGCTGGTGGGAACGGATTCGCACACCACCATGGTGAATTCACTGGGCGTGTTTGGCTGGGGCGTCGGCGGAATTGAAGCGGAGGCGGCGATGCTGGGCCAGCCTCTTTCGATGCTTGTACCGGAAGTGGTGGGATTCAAGCTTCATGGACGGCTGCGCGAGGGGGCGACGGCTACGGATCTGGTTCTTACCGTCACGGAGATGCTGCGAAAGAAAGGTGTTGTCGGGAAATTCGTGGAGTTCTACGGATCAGGCCTGTCCACTTTGAGCGTGCCGGACCGCGCAACAATTGCCAACATGGCTCCCGAATATGGCGCGACCATGGGCTTCTTCCCCGTGGACAAGGAAACACTCAACTACCTGGAGTTTACCGGGCGCTCGCTGGAACATATCGCGCTGGTCGAAGCCTACTGCAAGGAGCAGTTTCTCTTCCGGACGGATTCGACGCCCGACCCGGCGTTCAGCGACATGTTGGAGCTGGATCTTGGAAGCGTGGAAGCCACGGTGGCAGGGCCAAAACGGCCACAAGATCGCGTCGCGCTGAGAAACGCAAAGGCTTCTTTTATTAAGGTTGTGGAAGGCACGCCCGAGAAACACATTCCCGTGAAGAACAACGGAGACGCGTTCGAGCTTTCCAGTGGCGCGGTGGTCATCGCCGCGATTACGAGTTGCACGAATACCTCGAACCCCTCGCTGATGCTCGGCGCGGGATTAGTGGCCAAGAAAGCCGTCGAGCGTGGCTTGCAAGTGAAGCCCTGGGTGAAAACCAGTCTCGCACCCGGCTCGAAAGTGGTGACGGACTATCTGCAAGCTTCAGGGCTGATGGCTTTCCTGGAAAAATTGAAGTTTCACCTGGTGGGCTATGGCTGCACCACGTGTATCGGCAACAGCGGGCCGCTTTCGGAGGCTATCGGCGCCGCCATCAAGGATAACAATCTGATTGCCGTGGCCGTGCTCAGTGGCAATCGCAATTTTGAAGGGCGCGTGCACCCGCTGGTTCGCGCGAATTACCTGGCTTCGCCGCCTCTCGTCGTCGCCTACGCGCTGGCCGGCCGCATGGACATGGATCTGACAACAGAATCTCTCGGAAACGATTCCGCCGGCAAGCCCGTCTACCTGCGTGAGATTTGGCCATCGGCGCAGGAAGTGGAAGCCACCGTGCGCGCCTCGGTCACTACCGCCCAATATCGCAAGGAATACAGCGAAGTGTTTGAAGGCGACGCGCGCTGGAAAGCCATGCCCATTCCCGAAGGAGATCTTTACAAGTGGGACGCCAACTCAACGTACATCAAACTGCCGCCGTATTTCGAGAACATGCCAAAGACGCCGGGGCCGCTGGCAGATATTCAAGGTGCGCGCGTGCTGGCGGTTCTGGGCGATAGCGTGACCACCGATCATATTTCCCCCGCGGGTTCCATCGCCGTGGATTCGCCTGCCGGGAAATACCTGATCGCGCACGGAGTGAAACCTCACGAGTTCAATTCCTATGGCGCGCGGCGCGGCAATCATGAAGTGATGATGCGCGGAACATTTGCGAATATTCGCCTGCGCAATCACCTTGCACCGGGCACGGAAGGAAGCTGGACGTTGCATCTTCCCGAAGGCGAAAAGATGTTTATCTACGACGCCGCGGTGAAATATCGCGAAGATGGGGTTCCCCTGGTGGTGATTGCGGGCAAGGAATATGGTTCCGGATCTTCGCGCGATTGGGCCGCGAAGGGCACGCGGTTGCTCGGGGTGCGCGCGGTAATTGCGGAAAGCTACGAACGCATTCACCGCAGCAACCTTGTGGGCATGGGCGTGCTCCCATTGGAATTCAAGGCTGGCGAGACGCGCGAATCCCTTGGCCTAACGGGCCACGAGGTATTTTCGATCGACGGTGTGGCCACATTAACGGCGCGCAAGCAGGTCACTGTTCACGCCAAGTCGCCGGACGGAGCGGACAAGTCCTTCACTGCCACGGTGCGGGTGGATACGCCGGAAGAGGTGGCGTATTACAAGCATGGCGGCATTTTGCAATATGTGCTGCGTCAGATGCTGGAGTAGAGGTTCACTGTAGATGAAATCGCGGAGCCCCGTGGACTGTACACGGGGCTTTGTTTTGCCAACAGGGTGCGTCAGCGCGATGGAGCTTTTTTCTCTGCGGCCGCGCCGTGGCTCTTAATCCAGAAGTACAGGCCAATTCCGGCGATCACAGAGAGAACGCTGACGATCTGCGCATTGGTCAAACCGAGAAACACACGTGGGTTGATGCGGATGATTTCCACCAGAAATCGCGCGATGCCTGTCAAGATCAGATAGCCGCAGAAAACTAGACCTCTATCTTGAGGGCGGCCCAAAAGCTTGCCGCCCAGGTACCAGAGAAACGCAGCAATGGCCACCCAGGCAAAGAATTCGTACACTGGCGTCGGGTGCACTTTACAATTTTCGGGCCATCCCCACTGGACGCAGGTCCCTGCGGGGCCATTGGTAGGCACAATGCCGTTGGGAAAGCTCATGCCCCAGGGCAACGAGGTGGGCTGTCCATAGTCGCCATCGCCAGAGAGCAGGCAGCCCATACGCCCGAGGGAATAGCCGAACGCGGCCGCGGGCGAACAGGGATCCATAAACTGCAGCAGCGGAATTCTGGCGCGCCTGGCGAGAATGAGCAGAGCGGCCGCGCCGCCGAGGAATCCTCCGAACCAGGTGAAGCCGTAACGGTTGAAAAGGAGCGCGAGCGGATGGGCAAAGAATTCCGCCGGAGATTCGAGCGCACTGTAGACCTTTGACGCGAAGATGCCAGACAATCCGGCGATCGTAAGAATGGTGAACGCGTCGGCTTTCATCCCGCGGCGATCGAAGTCGGCTTGAAGGATGTAGGCCGCGCAAATCATGCCCAGCGCCACCATCAAACCGTAAGTGGGAATCGATAGCGGACCGATATGAAGGAACGGGATCATAGAGTTGGCGCTGGTGCCGTGAAGATTATACACGAGGCGTCCCGAGGAACCTTCTAAGAGCGGCGATGCATCAAGAGTCCGATCAGCAGCCAAGTTGCGAGGGCAATCCACTCGGCGGCGGAAAAGTGACCGGGGAAGACTGGCAACCACTTCATCAGGACCAGGAGCAGCGAAACCAGAATCCCCACGGTGGTGATCAAGCGTGGCCGCAGCCTTTTCTCCACGATCCAGAACGACGAACACGCTGCAAGCCAGCCAACGGCGGAAGCCATGGAGCCGACTTCCGTGACGGGCACGAGCAAGGCGTCGCCAAGGAACAGCCCAGCCAGTGTGCCTGCAGTGATACCGAGAATTGCGACAGAGGGCGTGAGGTACTTAGGGTGAACCGCCGAGAAAACCAGAGGAATCGTGCTGCGGCGGCCAAATGCAAAAAGCAGCCGCGAGGAGGCGACAAAGTTGCCGTTGAACACTTGCAGGAGTGCGACGAGTGTGATGGCCAGGATCAATCGAACGAGCCATGCAGAATGCGTGCCCTGCTCAAAGGCAATGGCGGTGGCAAAGCGCTTGCCGAGCAGGCTCTGCCACGGTGCGATGTAGGAGGTGGCCCCAACGGCCAAAGTGTAAAAGCCCGCGCCGATCAGGAGCGCCATCGCAATGGCCTTGAAAAAACTCCGTGGCGGAAAACCCGGATGCGCCTCTTCCGCGACTTTGGGAACGGACTCGAAGCCCGTCATAAAGTACGGCACGATCTGCAGGGTTAACAGAATCGAAACTAACGGCGCCTGGCTGAAGTGCGGCTGAAGATGAACGGGTGATCCGCTGCGCGCACTGACGAGAATAAGGATGACGAAAACGCCGAGCACGGCGGAGGTCGCCCAGATCTGAAATGTGGCGCTCGCCCGAATGCCGCGATAATTCAGGTACGCCAGACAAATGGTGAAGGCGATGCCCAGCAGCAGCCGTGGAAGAAACACCGGCTGGCCCATCACACGGTAAAGCTCCATGGTGTCGAGCTGGGGAAAAATGTACGCGGCGATTTTCCCAGCGGCCACGGCTTCCCAGGGGCAAACGATGAAATACGCCAGCAGCATCATCCATCCGGTGAAGTAGCTGACGACGGGAGGAAAGACTTGCGCGGCATAAGCAGCTTCGCCGGCAGCATCCGGAAGGCGTTGCACCCACTGCCCATAAACATAGCCCACGGGCAGTAAGAGAATCCCGCCAATCGCAAAACCGAGCATCGCGCCGAACGGTCCGCCGCGTCCCAGCCAGTCGTCCATCAGGACGACCCAGCCGACGCCAATCATGGTGCCAAAGCCGAGCGCGAAATAGCCGGGAAGCGTCAACTTGCGGGCAAGGGTGGGCATCTAGAAAGTTTGTGATCTGCCGCGTGATTTTCCCGTGACAGCGCAGAACCGGGAGTGCCCCCATTATGTCCGGGATGAGCCGCAAGTATAGTACGGAGGAAGCGATTCAGTCTCCGGCGCCGGGTTCCGGGGGGTCGAGGGGAACATCCTCGTTAAACTGATTGCGTTTCTTGTAAGCCATCCAGGTGATGCCAATGCAGATCAGCATTGGCGGTATCACCAGAATCAGGATGCCGCTGCGCAAGGCCTGGATCATGCGCGATCCGGATCCCGCGGCCTGGGTATAGCAGAGGGCGCAGCTCTGCGCCATGGCCAGCGCAGGCGTGCACACCGAAAGGGCCAGCGCAGTAATTCGTGCCGCTCGGAAGATACTTTTCTTCATCATCATTCACTTCCAATCTTGCGCGCGACGAAACCGATCGCAACAGCCTACTGCGCAAAGGGCTTCATGTGCAACAGACGTACGCTGTCGCCCCAAATCATGTTCATCATCAGCAGGACGAAGATCGCCGCGGGAATCAGCGTGAGGAACAGGGCGCGCCGCTCCTCCGCGAGGTGCATGAAGTACATCAACCCCAGCGAAGCGCTGAAAAACGCCAGCAAGAGCAAAACAAAGACCAGTTTCCCGATCGAAAAGTGCTGGAAGGAGAGAAACACCTCCACCAGGAAAATCGCCAGAAGCAGGAAATAGACTGGCAGGTATTTGCGAATCACGTTTCCGGAAGCCGAAGCAGCGCTCATCGTCTCTCCTTATCCTAGAAGCGCGTTAGTGCGCGATATTCGTGAGATACACCAGGGGAACGACAAACATCCAGACCAGATCAACGAAATGCCAGTAAAGCCCGACGGTCTCCACGTGGCCGGGGGTGAGCGTGTCGCGGGAGTATTTGGTGGCAATGACGAACAGAGCGATGACGCCGCTGATTACGTGAAGCAGGTGCAGGCCGGTAATGGAGAAAAAAGTTTGGCCGAAGAGCCCCGAACTAATGGTGATCTGACGGCCGAAAAGCTCGAACCACTCGCGGATATGCAAAGCCGCAAAGAGCGCGCCCAGGACCATCGTGGAATACAGAAACCGCATGGCCTTTGGCTTATCACCGGCCTTGGCGGAATCGACGGCGCCAAGCATGGTCAAACTGCTGGTGATCAAGACAAAGGTCATGACAATCACGTTGATGACGCTGCCGGTCTCGAACGGGCGTGGCCAATTGGCGGCGGCGAAGCGGATGTAACCGTAAGCAAAGAGGAACGCGCCAAAGGTCACCGCGTCGGAAATGATGAACAGCCACATCGTCAACTTGCGCGAAGGGATGGCGTACGGCGATTCTTCCATCAGGGCGCCGTGCCCGTGGATAGCTACGTCGGTCTCGCTCACAGTGTCTCTCCCTCCTTACGGTTACAGCTTCATGCGGCACAGCAGGAACAGATAAATCCACAAGACGCTCAGGAAATGCCAGTAGATGGCCGTGTTATCGAACAGGCTGCGGCGGAATGCGCCAGGGCGAAACACGAGGCGTGCGGTGAGATAGAGCAACGCAAGGATGCCCGCAACCAGATGCAGAACGTGGATGAAAGTGAGCACATAAAAGAAGGAGCTGTTGGGATTGGTGGCCAAGTAGATTCCCTGCGCCCGGAGATTCTGCCAAGCCATGTATTGGCCACAGCAGAAAGCGATGCCGAGAGCGAGCGTACACAGAAGCCATCCAATTCCACCAGCTGCCGAAGTGGAAGCGGCGGGAGTCCCGCGTGCCAGCAAACGCCGCGAAAATTCCAGCGTGCCGCTGCTGAGAAGCAGCACGAGAGTGTTCAGATAAAGGATGGAGGGCAGCACCAGGTGCCCCCAATCCGGCGTGCCTTCGCGGACAAACAGCGCGCTGCTGAAGGCGGCGAAGGACATGGTGATGGCAAAGAGGCCCACCCAGATGCCGCTGCGCGAGGCCCGTTCGGCGCCGCCTGCGGAATTCAGGTTCGGTGCATGAGAACTTGCTGTTGAAGCAACCGTCGACAAGATGTTCTCCTCTGTTGCAGATCTTTGCGCGGCGCGGAGCGACCAATATCCCCGCGCCGCACGGTGAAGCCTCAGTCGCCGCTGGCCAGAGCTTCCGGCGAGTCCTGCATGACAAAGTCACCCTTGGAGCCTTTGACGCCGTACTGATAGGGATCGTGGTACACCACGGGATGACGGCCGCCAAAATTGTTCCAGGGCGGCGGCGAAGGAATGGACCACTCGAGCGAGGTCGCATTCCAAGGATTTTCGGGCGCGGGCGCGCCCTTAAAGCGGCTGTAAATCAGGTTGAACAGGAAAATGAATTGCGCAGCGCCCGTGATGAGTGCCGCAATGGTGATGAACTGGTGCCAGGAGAGATACGGCGCCATGTAGTCGTCCACGAAAGACTGGTAACGCCGCACGTTTCCAATCAAGCCGAGATAGTGGAACGGCATGAAGATGCAATAGGCGCCCAGGAAGGTGATCCAGAAATGCAATTTGCCGAGAGTTTCGTTCATGTAACGCCCGGTCATCTTCGGGAACCAGAAATAGGTACCCGCAAAAACGCCGAAGAGCGAGGCAACTCCCATGACCATGTGGAAGTGGCCGACGACGAAGTAGGTGGCGTGCAAGTAGATATCGATGGACGGTTGCGCGAGGAAGAAGCCACTGACACCTCCAGCCACGAACATGGAGATGAATCCCAGAGCGAAAAGCGAAGCGGAATTGATCTTGATGTCGGCGCCATACAAACTGCCGAGCCAAATGAGCGTCATTATTGTCGCGGGAATCGTGATCGTAAGCGTCGGGAAGGAGAATGCCAGGGCGGACATGGGGTTCATGCCGCTGAGGAACATGTGGTGTCCCCAAACCATGTAGCTGAGGAAGCCAATGGACATCATCGAGTAGATAATCACTTTGGCGCTGAGCAGTGGCTTGCGCATGCTGTTGATCAGAATGTGCGAGACGATGCCCATCGAAGGCAGAATCGCGATGTACACCTCGGGGTGGCCGAAGAACCAGAAGAGGTGCTGCCACAAGAGCGGCGAACCTCCCGAGTGCGGTTGCAAGCGGTCGCTAATCACCAGACCTGAGGGAATAAAGAAGCTCGTTCCCGCGTGACGATCGAGGATCAACAGAATGCAAGCGGGCAGCAACACCGCAAAAGCGAGCAGGGCGATGCACGAAGTGATAAACCATGCCCAGGTGCAGATGGGCATGCGCATCAAGGTCATGCCTTTGGCGCGCAGGTCCAGAGTTGTGGCAATGAAATTCAGCGCGCCGAGCAAGGATCCGATGCAAAAGATGGCGATGGATAAGCCCCACAGGCTGGCGCCCCACTGCATGCCGGGCCCCGCGTCCTTGCCGACGGCGCTGAGCGGCGTGTATTCGGTCCATCCCGCGATGGGCGGCCCATCCGGAATGACAAACGCCAGCATCAAAACAACCCAGGCGATAAAGGTGACCCAGAAGGACATCATGTTGAAGCGGGGGAAGGCCATGTCCTCCGCGCCAATCTGAATGGGGAGGAAGTAATTGCCGAACGCAGCAAACGGCGCGTTGGTGAGCACAAAGAAAACCATCAGCGTGCCGTGCATGGTCAGCAACGACAAATAATACTCCGGCGTCATCACGCCGCCGGGAGCGCCGACCTTCGAGAGCAATTCCAGACCGGGAATCTTCGCATTGGGCCAGACCATGTGGATGCGCATCAGCCAGGAGAGAATCATCCCGGTGAAGACAGCCACCAGCGCAAGGCCGTAATACTGCTTCCCAATGACCTTGTGATCCAGGCTGAAGATGTACTTCCGGATGAACCCTTCCGGAGGAGCGTGCACATGAGCCTGTTGAACCGAACTCTCTGCCATCTCTTCACCTCGCTGGAAAGCACCCCAAGTCCCGGCAAGCAGCAACGCTCGCCGCGCCGCGGGCCGGTTGTGCTGCTACTGCGCCGACTGGTCCTTTAACCACTTCTCAAAATCCGCTTGCGACATCACGTTGAGGTAAGCCTTCATGTTGTAATGCCCCAATCCGCAAAGCTGGGTGCAGACGATTTCGTACTTGCCAATTTTCGTGGCCGTGAAATGCACGGAAAGATCCAGGCCGGGGACGAAGTCCTGCTGGATGCGCAACTCACGCACGTAGAAGGAGTGGCCCACGTCTTTGGCATGCAGGAGCAATTGAATTTCACGGTTGACTGGTATAACGAGTTCGCCGGATACAATGTCATCGCGCGCTTCGACTTCATTGGCTGGGTCGAGACCAAAGTAGTTCTGGTTGCCCTCATCAATCTTGTCCGGGTGAATGGCGCCGAACTTGCCGTCCGGGCCGGCATAACGGAAGTAATAGGCGAACTGCTCGGCCTGCGCCTGAATCTGTAGGGCGTCCGCCTTTGGTGAAGTGAAATAGACGTTGGCCCAGGCCTTCTGTCCGAGAACTCCCAGCGCCAGGATTTCCGTTCCGACAAGGATAAACGCGGCAATCACCATGACCTTGGCGCCGCCGGGAAAATTTTTGAGGGGACTACCGGCCTTGCGTCCGGTAAACAGGAAAAGAAAAGCGGCGAGGACCAATTGGGCGCCGATGAACGAAAGGCCCGCCTCGACCATGGTGTCATTCAACTGGTCGTCAATCTGATGGCCGTGGGTGGAAATATCCTCCGGCAGTGGAAACTTGTGCGCCAGAATCGGATACGCCGACAGAATGGCGATAATCACCAATGCGATTGCAAAAACCTTCCCCATCGTCTCCGCCTCTGCCCTACATCATGGGCGAATGAAGTGCCTTGCGATTTATTGGGCCCGCAAACTTGGTCCAAGAGAAGACCAAGCCCCGTTTTAGTAGGGCTTGGCCTTGAAGACGAAGTTGATCGTCTTGGTTTCGCTGCCGCTGATGGTAACGTCCTGCGACTGTTCGCCATAAGACTCGTGCCAGGCAGTTATGGTGTATTTGCCCGGAGGAAGATTTGCGAGCGAGAACGAACCACCATCGCCGGTTATCGCGAAGTGGGAATTCTTCAGCACCGCAAAGGTGCCGTGCATCCAAGGATGAACGTTGCACTTCACGGGGATGAATTCGGCCTTGTCATATCTTTCGCTGATGGGAGGCGTTCCCGGCGGCTGCGATTTATTCCACTCGCGGTTCAATTTAGGGAGGGGGTGAATGTTGTGCGAGGTCTGATCCTCGTTGTTGATCTTAAGTTCCTGATTGACCTGGAAGGCCAGCAGGTGGGGAATGTAGCGGCAACCTTTCTGGGTGAAGGTGGCTGCGTTTGAAGGCGCTGCCTCGTCCGGCGCTCCCGCGGAAATGTAGACGACCACGTTTTCCAGGCTGTTTCCGGCGCCTGTTACGACGTTTTCCGCGAGCTGCGGAGTTGCGTACATCTTGGCGCAGGAAGGTTCCTTGGACATATCAATCGGTTTCATCTTGGCGGGTGTGCCCTCGTAGGTCACTTTGCCGCTGACAGTGCCGCCGGCCGGCCCGGCATACGCCACGGCCGAAGCGGCAAGCAGGGTCAGTCCTGCCATCACTACATGCTTCGTTTGCATTACGCGATCCTCCTGAACTGCAAAACCTGTTGCCCTAGGGCTTAACTCCAGAACCTGTGTATGTATTCTCCACTTTCTTGGCGGTCACGATTGCTTTCCCTTCGGGTGTGGTCTCCCAGAGGGCGAGTTCGGGGCTTGCGTTGTTGACTTGCAACGTGCGGAGGTAGTGGACCAGGTCCCACGCGTCTTCGGGTTTCACCACATCGGCGAAGGAGGGCATGGGGGTGCCGTCAAGGCCTGTCATGAAGATGCGATACAAGTCTGAGTTCGTTTTGCCGCACTTGGACCGGTTTGAAGAAGTGAAATTGTAGGGACGGATGGGCTGATCGTTGCTATCCGTCAGCGTGGAGGCAGATGGTCCATCGCCGCGGCCTTCCTGACCGTGGCACTTCCAGCATTCCAGCTTTTGGAACAACTCGCCGCCGTGCTTGATGCTTTCCACGGTCAGCTTTGGTTCGGCCGGAATCGGAATGGGGTCAACGGGCTTCTCCGCAACCCAGCGGGCCGAGAACGTCTTGATGAAGGCCACAAGGTCGGCGCGGTTTTGTGCGGTCAGCGCGGCCCACGAGGGCATGTTCGTGAAATTGAAGCCGCGACCCAGCGTGTCGTAGAGATCCGAATCCAACGGGAGAGTGCCCGTTGGGGTGGAGCGGCACTTGAAAGTCCCGGCAACGAAGTTGCGCGGTTGCGGCGTTACGTAGGGAGCATTCTCACCGTCGCCGTTGCCGCGAGCGCCGTGGCAGCCCCAGCAATAACGGTAGTACAACTGCGCACCCGCTTCGGAGTGACCGGTCAGGTTTCCGATGTGCGATTCCATGTGGCTGGAAGGTTTTGCGGCAGGTTGATCACCGCCCTGCGCCATCGCCGCCAGGGGAAGGATGAGCATTACTGCGACATTCAAGCAAAGTTTCTTGATGTTCAGCATCGTCATTCTCCCTCAGAAGGCGAAGTCAAAGCCGAGCAACAGGCTGCTGGTGGTCAAATCCGACGAAGTGACTGGAGAAACATTGCGCTGCCGGAGGATGGAATACTCCGCGTGATACGCAAAGCCAGCGCGACTGGAGATGAAGGGGTAGTAGCGCATCCCAAACGTCACGACATCAATGTTGCCGAAAGTGGAAGTAGGAACGCTTACGTCCGGCACATAGGGCCCGGCCACCACGGGGAGCGCCTGTTGCGACATGCGGATGAGTTCATAGCGATTGATGAGAATCCACTGAGGGTTGAACATGTAATGGCTCTCAAACAATCCGCCGTTCCAACTGGGTGAGTGCGCGCCAGCGGGCAAGGGGCTGGTTGAAGGAAGACTGAGTCCCAAGTAGGCGTTGTCCACGCCATGGAAATAGATGGTGGTGATATCGAACTTCTTGAGGTACCACATGCCGATCAGGCCGTAGCGTTGGAAGCCTTTGTTTCCGACGCCTGTGCCAGCGTAGGGGGTGGTGGTAGTGGAATTAACCGGGTTACCATCGCCGTCCGTTCCCACGGTCGTGGTAGTCGTCAGGTTGGACTGATAATAAGTGGGCGCTTCGCCAAGGTAGGCGAACGCACCAACGCGTTGCAAGCCAAGGCTTCCCACCTCAAAGGCGCGACTGGCCGCGAAGTATCCGCCATATCCGCGGTTTGTCGGGAGCCCCGGCGATCCGTCATTGGAACTCAGTAAAGCGGCAGAAACACGAGTGCGATCGTCCTTGGAATGGCCCATCCACTCCAAGCCGTCCTGGTTATCGCCGATCCCAAACGTGTAGAAACCTGGCGTCTCCGTAGCGGGTTGGAAGTGATAGTTCTGGTAGACGCCGGCTTCGTTGGTGAGGGTGAGGATGCGCTTTTCGGAGAGGAGGTTGTCGAGTTCAAACTTTCCCAGCTTGACGTTGAACCACGAGCTTCCACCGATGTTGTCCATGCGCGCCCATACGGACTCAAAGTGAAAGGCGCCGGTGTTGTCCGAAGATGGCAAGACATAGAACGAGAAATTCTTGGCGAGCGTACCGCCGGTATGGAAGTCCAGGCCGCTCCAGTCGAAACCGTGGGTCGTTACGGTGGCCTCATTGCCGCCGGGCCCATTCGAGCCATCCACTTGGGCCCTGCTTGTACTTTCCCGATGCCAGACGGGCGTGATGCGAAACGTCACAGGCCAATAAGCAGCTTGCTGAAAGATGGGGGCATCGCGGTCGTTCCCCATCTGGTAGCCATTGTCTTTAAATTGCTGACCGAAGGGGCTCAGCATGGGCCAAGCCTCATGACAGGCGGAACACGGCATGCCGTATTTTCGGGCAAAGGCAGGCAAAGCAAATGCCGGACTACAATTCAATAGCAGTACGAAAAGCAACAGCAACCAAGACAACAGAGCAGTCCTCACCCCTATCCGACTGCCCCTTCCCCCAAAAGGACACCAGTAGCGCATACTGCCTCCTCCAGACGTTTGAGCGAATAACGCCGAGCAGACACATCAAGTTTTTAGTCTTCCATGGTGTGGAGGGAATGGCCTGCAGAAACACCGAACCGAGAGGTCCCTTTGCTTACCCCGTCAGCGAAAGGGTTCACGAATTGATGGTGCTCCACTCTGCCCGCCGAAACGTTCGCTCCTCTTTCCGTCACGAAGAAGGCGGCGAATTTTTCGGTCCCTGAACCGCCGCGGATACTACTTCTACTTCCGGGACAAATGCAAGTGTTTTCTTGAACGCAGCAAAAAAATTCTTTCCAGGGAGTTTTAGTACCGAGGAAGATGCGGAAGGCAGGCTGCGGGCGCATTTGACAGAAAGAAAGATTTGGAGGTAACAAGGTAAGGACTTGGAGGTGGCATGCCGCGCACATGCAAGAAGGGCTTCGTCTCGCGCCAGACATGGATCTCCGCTCGCATTCGGGAGTTCCTTGGCCCGATTATTCTGGTCCTCTGTTCCGCAGGCTTCTTGCTAGCTTCTCGAAATACCACTCTGACGACGCCGGGGATCATGCGTGAATTCGCGGCGGCTCCCGACGAAGTGCGCCAAGCAGTTATAGGGGTAAGCCGCGATCAGATTATTCATGGAACACTGGTTTTTGATAAAGAGCCAACGCTGACAGGGGCGGAATCCGTGGAATCCACGCCGCTGTTTGATCCCTGGCAAGGGCCGGGCGAGGTCTATTACAAAATACATAGGGATGTGATCGCGCCGCGGCATTTTGTGGACAGCGGCGACCAGGGCACGATCGCGGTGCGCTATGTGGTGATCCCGGTGAACGCCGAACGCACGCGAGTGAAGATTGACGCCGTCTACGTCGAGTCCGCTCATCGGGTCATGCACGCTTCCGATGGCTCGGTGGAAAAAAACGAGATGCAGGAGATTAAGGAGCGCATTGAGACCGCGCAAGAGGCTGCTCTAGAAGCAGCGGACGCCAAGCGGCGGCAGCAGAGCGCGGAGCTTGTGCGCCAGACGTACGTGCGTCAGCGCGAAGATGAAACGGCGCGACTGGGCAACGCGCAATCGGCGCAGCAGCAACTGGAGCAGCAAGTGAAAGATCTGCGGCATGCGTTGGAACGCCGCATCAAAGCCCCGGGTGCGGATTTGAAAGCGGCGCCCTTCCAATCCGCGGCCAATTTGAAGACGCTCGCGGCCTATACGGAGGTGATCTTACTGATCGTTTCACCGCACTGGCTGGGAATCGAGACGCCGGAGGGACAGCGCGGCTGGATATACGAAGAACACCTGGAGCCGATACCTTGAGGCACGCATTCGGATGGGTCAGGCCGGTTGTCGTTGGAGTATTGCTTTTGTGCTGGTGGCCAGGGGTCACAGCGGGTCAGGCAGTTCCCTACGCGCGGAGCTACGCGAAGCCGAAGGAAGAGGTAGAGCGAGCGCTGCGGGAGTTGCAAGCGTACTCCGGACAGAAGTTGCCCATTCTTGAAGGCTTTGTGGCCACTGGCGCGAAGCCGCTCGACCATTTCGAGCGGGGTTTTTATCAATTCAACGTTGAGTTGCTTCCCGGAGATGCCGGCACAACCGTGGTGCGACTTTCCGCTAAAATCACGGCATGGTACGCGGACAGCGACCCCGCCAAATCAGGATATGAGGTCTTAGCGTCCAATGGCCGGCTCGAACTCGATTTCCTGGATCGCCTGGAGGATAAACTCGCCGGCAAGAATCTGTCTTCGTCATCCTCGAGCCATTCCACCGTGCAGGCGCCGCGCCCCAAACTGGATTTATCGGGCGTGCCCGGAGCGCAAGCTGCGGCGATTATTGCCGGCCCCATGCCCGAGACGGCGCGATCGCCCGATGAAATCTCCAAGCTGCGAATGCAACGCGAAGCCTCGGAAAGACAGATGAAACAACTTGCGGCGGAGCTCCGGAGCCTCCAGGAAATTCAGCGCAACCAGGCCCACCCGCAAAATCTTGTGATTGTGAAAAAAAGCGGCACGCCGGTCTATGCAAAGGGGGCGGAAAACGCTCGTGTGCTGTTTCAATCGGCGGAGAACGACGAGTTTGAGTTCCTGGACGAGGAACGGGGCTGGATTCACGTGACAATCTCCGGCGATTCGCGTGGCTATATTCAGCGGGACGCCGTGGAACTGCCGGAGAAGCTTGCGGAAAGGTTGCAGGCGTCCAGTGCGGGACCGGAAGTGAAATTCGCAGGGTTTCGCATCGAACGCGAGGAAACCAGCATATTCCCCGGCGATTGGGCGCAACTCCGCGGAAAGAACACAAAGATCTACACCATCCAGATCGTCTCGCAGGATCCAAAGGAATCGGGACCCGCGGCGCGGTTGAGTTATGCGCTGGCACTGTTTGAAAAGGGCCTGAAAGAAGGCGCCGGCACCGTCTCCCCACCGGATGGAGTGGTGGTGATTTTTGATGCAGCGGACGGCGGGATTGCCGCTGCCGCGAACTTCGATATCCAGAAAGTTGCGAGCGGCGCAATCACTCGCGACGCCTTCTGGTCACAATGTGATCTGGATCCTCCCGAAGCATTCCGCCCTTCCGCCAAACCCTGAGCGCATTCCCGCGAGGATTTCCCAATTGATCGCTTGTTCGTCCGCTGAATGGATTACTCTAAAGGGCAGTTCATCCATAAGGAGTGTTCATGAGAAACATCAACGCAGCCATCATCGGCCTGGGATTCGTTGGCCGGGCACATTTGGAGGCCTTGCGGCGCCTGGGAGTGACCGTTCAGGGCGTGCTTGGAAGCACGCCGGAGCGCAGCAAGGCTTCGCGCGATGCGTTGGGATTACCACGGGCTTACGCTTCGATCGAGGAGCTTGCCGCTGATCCCTCTCTCCACGTCGTGCATTTGTGCACACCCAACAACGAGCACTTTCAGGAGGCCAGCCAGCTTCTTCGCGCGGGCAAACATGTCATGTGCGAAAAACCGCTGACGCTGGATTCCCGGGAATCCGCGGCGCTGGTTTCCCTGGCGAGGGAGACGGGGCGCGTCGGCGGAGTATCTTACAACCTGCGCTACTATCCGCTGTGCCAGGAAGCGCGCGCATTGATTCGCAAAGGCGCGATCGGCCAAGTGCGGCTCGTGCACGGCAGTTTTTTGCAGGATTGGCTGCTGTTCCCCACGGACTGGAACTGGCGATTGGAAGCGAAGATTGGCGGCGAACTGCGCGCCGTTTCTGACATCGGCACGCACTGGCTGGACCTGGTGGCCTGGCTGACCAACAGTAAGGTGTCGGAACTTTGCGCCGATCTGGCCACGGTTCTTCCGACACGGCGCAAGCCCAAGGGACGTGTGGAAACTTTCCAAAAAGCGGGCGTGGCAGAGACGACAGAAGTAATGATGACGACGGACGATTATGCGTCCGTGCTGTTGCACTTTGAAAACGACGCACACGGCGTGATGACTGTCTCGCAGGTCAGCGCCGGGCGAAAGGCGCGGTTGTGGTTTGAGATCGATGGCTCCGAGGGCTCATTGGCCTTCGACACCGAATCACCGAATACATTGTGGATTGGGCGCCGCGAACGCGCGTGCGAAGTGCTGCCGAAAGATCCGGCGCTGCAATCCCCGGAATCCCGCGGTTATGCGGCATATCCGGGCGGGCATCCGGAGGGTTACCCGGACACGTTCGTGCAACTTTTCAAGGATTTTTACGCCTATATCGCAGCCGGCGATTACCGCGCGCCGCGGACCTTTCCCACTTTTGAGACTGGTCACGACGAATTGATGTTGTGCGAAGCGATCTCCGAAAGTGCGCAGAAGAGAAGCTGGGTCACTGTCGGAGGGTAAGAAGTCGCCGCTCTATTTCACAGCGCAGGTGGATTCGCGGACGGCCAGTTCGGCGGGAATCTTGCGGCGGACAATCGGCATATCGCGAGTCTGATTCGTCACTTTGATGGCTTCCAGAACTATTCCCGCACTGATGGCGCCCATGGCTTCCATGGGCTGACGAACCGTGGTGAGCGAGGGCACGCTCAGATTGGCTTGCGCCACATCGTCGAAGCCCATCACGGAACAATCTTCGGGAACGCGCAGCCCTTTTTTCTTTAAGGCTCGCAAGGCGCCGAGGGCTGTCACATCGTCGTAAGCCATCAGCGCTGTAAACGGCTTGCCGCGCCGCAAGAGTTCGCTGGTAAGGTGCGCTCCAGCTTCAAAACTGGAATTCGCGTCGAGCGATTCAGGAAGATCTACGACACGCTTGGGATCGAGGGTCAGGCCCGTGGATTGCGCGAAATTGCGGATGCCCTTCCAGCGCTGGCCGCTGCTGCTGAGCGCTTTCGGCCCGCGCAGAAAGGCGATTTCGCGGTGACCCAGCCGGTACAAGTGTTCGAGTGCGAGGCTGGCGCCGCCTTCGTTGTCCACGGAAACCGTGCTTACTTTTTCAAGCTCGAATTCCCTTCCCGCCACGACGGTGGGCACCTGCCTCTCCGTTAAATCCGCAAGCACCTTGATATCGGTGACCAGCCAGTTGGCGATGATGATCAATCCCTCGACGCGCCGGTCCAAGAGCATTTCAAGGTAGCGCTCGAAACGGTGCGGCTCATTATGCGCGTCCGCGAGAAGGGACAGATAGCTGGCTTGATACAGCGCGTTTTCCAAGCCGCGCAGGATCGGCGTGCAGAATGGATCGGTGATATCGAATACCATTACGCCGACGATGTTGGAGCGCTGGCTGCGCAGCGAACGCGCCAGCGGATTGGGGCGATACCCCAGCCGTTTCGCCGCCGTCTCAATGCGCGTTTTTGTTTCCGTGGGGATGTAGCGGGATAGCGGGGCGCTGTTCAACACGATGGAGACGGTGGACGCGGAGTAGCCGCTTTCTCGAGCTACATCGCGGATGGTGACAACGCCGCTTCTCCTCATGTTGTCTCCCTTATTTTGGTGAGGGATACACGTAACGCAAATTGCCCGGCAGCTTGTCGGAGCGCGAGCGCGTGTTGTATTCCAATTCGTATCCCAAATGATCCGAGTCGAGTGGGTAGTCCTTGCCTGCCGGATAGGGGTACGAGAGGAGGCTATGCCTTGGAAGCGGCTCCACGGTGAAGGCATTGGCCGCATAGAAGTCCAGGTCCTTCTCGAAACCGTCGGCATAGAAGAAATAGTCGCGCACCCAGTTGGCCGCAAGTTTGGGCAGGTGGTGGGGATCAAATTCGAGTTTGACGCCTTCGCCAGAGGCGAACACGGCGAACTTGTCGTCGGAAGCGCTGAGCAACGCTTTTGCGTCACCATAACGCGTGTAATTGCCCGCCGCGCGCGCGTAGGGACCCGTGGCGCTGCGCCGAGCATAGGAATACATCGTATCGCTCGCGGGATGCAGGCGAATCTCCTTCGGATAGCCCAGGAACTCCAGGTCCGCCGTCGCCAACGGCACTTCGTGAATTTGAAGTTCCTTCACTTCTGGCGTCTGATCGATGCGCACGGCATCCCAATAAATCTTCAGGTTTGTAACGATGCGGATTCGCCGCGTGCCAGAGGGAATTTTGCCGCTGAGGTCCGTAACCATGGTGCGTTCGAGCCCGGCGGGGAATCCCATATCGTCGACGACGCGCACCCAATTGCCCTGCGCATCCCGCGCTTCCACGTACGGGGCGATGACCTTGATGCCGGCCTGATCGGCGGCATACATGGAAGTCGCGGTGAAATAGTCGGTATAGCCGTCGAGAATGAGGCGCAGCGGTTTGGCCGCGTCCCAGTTGCCCAAATCGAGTTCGAGCCAGTGCAACTTGGCGAATCCGGTGTAGGGCACGCTGTCAAACTGCGTGATGTATTTGCGGTCGCGCTTGGCGATCAGCGGGAGCACGTTGCGGCCCTGGTCGTCCCACGCGCCAACCGGCAATCGCGCATTTTGTGTGGCAATGACGCGGAATTCCGGGAACGGCGGCGCGCTGACAAAGCGCTCGTTGGGATTGACTTCGATATTCGCGGGATGATCGATGGCCAGCAGGCGCACCTGGTCAAGGTAGACGGTCTCCTCCATCGGCTCCAGGAAACGAAAACTGAGCATTCCGTTTTTCGGTTGCACACTTTTCGCAGGAACTTTCAGGTATTCGTCGGGATCCGGGACGTCGCGTTCGCCTGGAGCAACCCAGTGTCCCACGACCGCGGGGCCGATCATGTCGGCGATAAATTCGTATTCCTTGCCGTTCCAGGAAAAGAGAACGGGGCAAGAACTGCCGCGGCGGTCAAGCTCGTTGATGGATTGGACTTTTCTGGCATCCAGATTCACTTCATCCTGCGGCACTCCGGTGGGCCACAGGAGCCGCACAACATCCGTGGCTTTTTCGCTGCCAAGCCCGGCGATCAAGGCGGGGCCATTCTGGCTTAGATAACCCGAAGCACCGGTGGCTTCCCATTTCTGGTAAAGCCCACCAGCGAAGATTTCGATTTTTGTGCCAATTCCGTTTTTGTTGTCGTTCAGACCCTTGAGCTCAATCTGCATCCAGTTATTTTTGTTGGCGCCGATATTTTCGAGCAGGATGGGAGCGCCTTCGGCTTGCGTGACAATCAGGTCGGGGCTTCCGTTGTTTTTCAGATCGGCGAGCGCGATGGCGGCCGGTTTGTTCAGCTTGACGCTATCGAGTTGCGTTTTTTTGGTGACATCGGCCCAGCCTGCATCCCCCAGATTCCGCAACAGGCGAATTTCGCCGCCGCTGGCGGATTCGCCGATCGCCGCGAGGTCTACCCAGCCGTCATTATCATAATCGAGCGCCGTGAGGCCCCAGCCGCGCTTCCAGCCGAGATCGGGGAGCGGCACGCGCTCCAGTCGCTTGCCAGCGACATTCCGCCATAACGTAAGTCCCGGCGGGCCGGCGTGAGTAAACGCCAGATCCATCCAGCCGTCTTTGTCGAAGTCAAAGGCGATGACGCCAACGGCGGGCGGTAGACCTTCTTTCGCAAAATCGATGCCGGGAAGCGCGTTAAACTTCCCTTCGCGCGGATTGAGAAAAATGGCGGCACCTTGCGCGCCTCCGGCGACCACAAAATCAATGGCGCGGTCGTTGTTGAAGTCGGTCATCGCGACTCCGCCGCCGGTCGCATCCAGGCCCATGCCGGATTCTTCGGAGACGTCAGTGAAGGTGGAATTTCCATTGTTGCGCCAGAGCTTGTTCTTGGGCGTTGGTCCGCCCGGGGCCATGGTCAAGTAGAGATCGAGATCGCCGTCGTGGTCGTAATCCACGAATGTGGCAGCAACACAGCCCTTTTCGCGGCGAATCCCGGTTTTGTCCGTGACGTCCTGAAAACTGCCATTTCCATCGTTGTGAAACAGACGTACACCGCCCGTTTCGCAAACGGCCAGATCGGTATGGCCATCACTGTCGAAATCTCCGGCAGCACAGCCGAGTCCAGCGCCCAGACCGCCCAGACCGGCTTTTTCCGTCACATCCTCAAATTTGCCATCACCAAGATTGTGCAACAGGCGGCTTTTGCCCTCGCCCGCGCCAACCAGGAAGAGATCGGGCTTGCCGTCGCCATCGTAATCCAGAAAACAGGCGCCCGCGCTGGGACCCAGGATTGCAACAGGAGTGATGCGCTTTGCCAAAGGCTCCTGCGTGTAATGAATGGGAATCTCCTTTGGGGCCACAGAAGCTGTTCCATGCACAAATTCCGCGAGAGAAAATTTCCCTTGATCGCCATAGCCGGCGCCAAATGGCGCACCGAGGTGCTCTGTGGTGATTTTCTGGAAGCGCTTCATGCTTTCGCGAGCGGAATCGGCCTCACCCTTCCGCTGGTAGGCGCGAGCGAGCCCGAACTGCGCCGAGGCATGTAGGGGAGCGATGGCCAGCGCCTTCTTGAAAGCAGCAATGGCATCGTCATAGCGCTGCAATTGCGCGTTCATGAAGCCTTCAAAATAAAAAGCATCCGGCTCTTCGGGCACGATTTTTTCCACGTGCTGGAACGCGGTGATGGCTTTTTCCTGATCGCCTGCATCTTTAAAGGCGAGGCCCAGGTTGTACCAGGCGTAGGGATCCTGCGGAAGACTCGCTGAAGCCTCTTCGAGTGCGGCGCGGGCCTGCTCGATTTTCTGCTGGCCGAGAAATGAGATGCCTAGATTCATTTTCGCCGCGGCGAACTGCGGGTCGGCCGCCAGGGCATGTTCAAAATATTTTTGCCCTTCCGCGGGTTTCTGCTGGTTTAAGTAAGCGACGCCGAGTGAATTCTGGCGTAACGCCTCGGGGGAGATACTCTTGGAGGCGGCTGCACCCGGCTTCTGGGCCTCGGAGGATTGCGTCGCTTTCAACCGCAACACGGCCAAGGAAGCAACGGCGAGGAAAACAAGAACCGCACTCGAAACAAGGAACCGATAACGCGAACTAAATCGTGTGAAATCCATGTAGGAGAGTTCTTTCCGGAAGCGCGACATTGGGTGAATCTGGCTCCGCCCATTCCCCTTCGATTGTCTTGGCTCCGTAGACAGTCGTCAACCGTTTTTATGCTGGTTTTCTGCGAATGGTCTGCCGCGTCCTTGACCAGAAAACCGCTGCGCTTTAACGTGCTGAAGGACTCCAATGGCTACTTTCCAATATTTCTCCATCGTCGAATCTCTCGAGAAATTCCGCCGGAAAGAAATTTCTCCGGTTGAATTGATCACAGCACATCTGGAGCGCAGCCAGGCTTTGCAGCCCAAGCTGAATGCATTCGTTCATCTGGATGCGGAATCCGCTCTTGCGCGGGCGCGGCAGGCCGAAGCAGCCATTCAACACGGAGAGCCCTTGCGAGCGCTGACGGGCGTACCGCTCACCGTCAAATCTTGCATTGATGTGGCCGGGTGGCCGTGCCCAGCGGGTTCGCTTTTGCGAAAGGAGTATATGCCGGCGAATGACGCGACGCTGGTGGCAAGGCTGGAATCCGCGGGTGCCATCCTTCTGGGGAATACGAATACGCCGGAATTCCTCATGGCTTACGAAACGGATAATCGCGTTAGCGGAAAAACCTCGAATCCCTGGGATCTTTCCAAGTCCGCAGGTGGTTCCAGTGGCGGAGAGGCGGCAGCCATTGCCAGTGGCTGTTCGATGGGCGGTGTAGGCAGCGATGGCGGCGGTTCAATTCGCGCGCCTGCCCATTTTTGTGGCATATACGGCTTGAAACCCACGCCGGGCCGCATTCCGGCAACGGGACACTTTCCGCCGGGAGCGGGCGCTTTCTCATGGATTGGTGTCGTAGGTCCAATGGCTCGTTCCGTGAGCGATCTTCGCGCGCTGTTTGAGGTGATGGCGGGTCCGGATGCTGGCGATGCGCTATCCGCGCCTGTGCCGTTGCGCGGGGTTCGCTCCGAAGAGTTGCGCGGTCTGCGCATCGGGATTCTGGAGAGCACGGCGCTTGGCAACGCCACTCCTGAAACGCACGCCGCGGTGCAGCGGGCGGGCGATCTTCTTGGTCAGCAAGGCTTCCGCGTGGAGCCGATCAATGTCCAGGGCCTGAACCGTGCACTGGAATTGTGGTGGTTCTTCTTCGGTCCGGTGATCGGCGATTTGATCCGCCATAGCACGAAGGGCCAGGAAGAATTGTTAAGCCCGATGTTGTGCGAGTATCTGGCTGTGACGGCGGCGGAACCTTCGGTCACCCTGGAATCGTTCATGACCGCGTGCACGCATCGCGATTTGGTGAGGGCGGAAATCCTTCGCCAGATGAAAGATGTTGCCATCCTTCTTTCACCAGTGTCTACTGGCCCGGCGTTTGCCCACGGCGCGGGGAATTACCGCGCGGGAGACGCACACAATTACCGGGACACGATGCGCTACTGCCAGTGGCTGAATCTGACGGGATTCCCGGGAATGTCTTTGCCGATGGGAAAATCGTCCGAGGGATTGCCGATTAATATCCAGTTGATCTGCCGGCCCCATGAAGAAGAACTGTTGCTGGCGGTTGCCGAATCGCTGGAGCAGGCGCGCGGGCCTTGGGAGGCACCCCCCGCTTTCCCGGGGTAAGCAACCCGGGTGTTCCATGGCTCTCCGTGCGATTTAAGACTTGACATCCCCGAAATAATGCAGTATTAACTCGATTTAATAGGCGCATCCAAGCGCGATTTTGTTTTGGTCGAGTGGTTTTGGGGTTGTGTCGGATGAATGGCCAAGTTGCGGCGGGAAACTCAGGGTGCGGCAGCAACGGTAGTTTCTGAGCCCTCGCTTGTCCATTTAGCTGAATAAAAATCCTGTGGAGGTAACATCGTGAAGGGACATACTATTCCTTTCTTTGGTACGCGCAGCACAAGGACCTTGTGGCTTGTGCTTGGCGCCATGTTCGTACTGCTCTGCATGCCGCTTCTGGCGAACGCGCAGGCCGGGCGGGGCAGCATCAGTGGCACAGTTACCGATCCGAGCGGAGCCGTTGTTCCCGGAGCCCAGGTCGAGCTGCTGAGCAAGGCAACCGGAGTGAAGCTGCACACAGTCACCTCCGGTGCAGGGTTGTATACCTTTATCTCCCTGAACCCGGGCACGTATCAGGTGACCCTCACCCAAAAGGGGTTTGCCAAGACCGTACAGGACAATATTGCGGTCAGCGTCGATCAGG
>Ga0209517_10002984_pt1 | contig 23306 bp, 9 predicted proteins | sample PeaSoiMetSII2010_FD_187695 | JGI IMG/M metagenome (GOLD analysis project Ga0209517, IMG submission 187695) | Peat soil microbial communities from Weissenstadt, Germany - SII-2010 (SPAdes) (version 2) | ecosystem: Environmental > Terrestrial > Soil > Wetlands > Peat | place: Germany: Weissenstadt...
AATATCGCATCGTCCGCGAGCTGGGGCGTGGCGGCATGGGCGTGGTCTACCTGGCGGTCCACAAGGTCATGGACCGGCCGATCGCCATCAAGGTAATCAACCCCAGCGTCCTGGCACACCCGGATGCCTTGCCGCGTTTCCACAGCGAGGTAAGAACTGCTGCCAAATTGGACCATCCGAATATCGTTCGTGCCCTCGACGCCGACCAGGTTGGCAGCTTGCACCTTTTGGTCATGGAATATGTAGAGGGGAAAAACCTGGACGACCTCGTGCGGGGGCGGGAGCGGCTGCCGATCCTGAACGCCTGCCACTATGTGCGGCAAGCGGCCCTGGGACTGCAACACGCTTTCGAGCAAGGGATGGTACACCGCGACATCAAGCCCGGCAACCTGGTGCTGACGCCGCGCGGCCAGGTGAAGATTCTCGATTTTGGCCTGGCGCGCTTACGCGACACGGGAGTCCAGAGTGGCCGGCTGACGGCGATGGACTCCTTCATGGGCACGCCGGAGTACGTATCGCCGGAACAGGCGACCGACGCACGCACGGCGGACACGCGGGCCGATATTTACAGTTTGGGGTGTACGCTGTTTTACCTGCTGACGGGCCGGCCGCCGTTTCAGGAGGAGACCGTCGTCAAGCTGGTGTTGGCGCACATCGAAAAGGAGGCGCCCCTGCTCCACGAGCTGCGTTCGGATGTGCCACCCGAGTTGTCGGCCGTCGTTGCTCAGATGTTGGCAAAGGACCCGGCGAAGAGGTATCAGACGCCGGTTGCGGTGGCCCAGGCATTGGTGCAGTTTGCCAAAGCCGGAGGCAAGCCGGCTGCGGGCAGGACTTTGCCGCCGCCACAGGATGTCGGGGCGCCAGCCAGGGCAACCTCCATGGGGAGCGACACAAGCAAGGTAAAGGCGCCGGCCGTGGACGCCGCGCTATTGTCTGCCAAGAAAAATGCGGCCGCACGGGTCGCAGAAGAACCATTCAAGGACTTGGAGCCTGCCGCGGTATCTGTCGTCGAGAAGATGAAAAAAAGGCATTTGGCGACAAAGTCGGCAACGACTCGCTGGGGGAAGAAACGAGCAGTGCTGGCCGGAGCCATCATCCTCCTACTTGCGTTCGCAGGTCTGTGGGCGAGCACTGTACTCAAGGTGAAGACGAAGGACGGCACAATTGTGCTGGAGAACCTTCCGGCCGGTGCCGAGGTCTTGGTGGACGGCGAGAAAGTTACGGTCACCTGGGGCGCGGACGGCAAGAAGGCCCAGCTCAGCGTCCCACCCGGTACGCACAAGATCGTGGCCAGCAAGGACGGCGTCAAAGTTATTGGCGAGGAAATTCAGATTGAAGACGGCGGCCACATCGTGGTTACGGCCCGGCTGGAGAAGACGCCAAACGAAGGCTTCCAAGGGAATCGACCAGGTCAGGAACGGGACGATAACGGTTTGAAAATGAAGATGTGTTGGTGCCCGGCGGGGAGTTTCAGGATGGGGAGCCCCAAGGACGAGCCCAGTCGGTGGCCTAGCGAACAGGTGGAGGTGAAACTTACGAAGGGATTTTGGCTGGGAAAGTTCACGGTGACGCAACAGCAGTGGCAAGAGATCATGGGGACCGACCAGATCAGTCATTTCTCTGCGAATGGAGGAGGCAAGGACCAGGTGAGAGGAATTGAGACGACCGATTTTCCCATGGATAGCATTTGTTGGTACGAAGCGATCCAATTCTGTCGCAAGCTAACGGAACGTGACCATCAAGCGGCAAGGTTGCCGCTGAGCTGGGAGTACACGTTGCCGACGGAAGCGCAATGGGAGTACGCTTGCCGCGCAGGGACGAGAAGTCGATTCTCATTTGGGGATGATGAGGAAGAGTTGAAGGATTATGCCTGGTACGAGGGGAATTCCGATCGACGGACGCACGCGGTTGGGACCCGGAAAGCGAATGGTTGGGGCTTCCATGGCATGCACGGGGAAGTCTGGCAATGGTGCTATGACCTGTACCAATTCAAACTGCCAGGAGGGACAGACCCGGTGGTGACCACCGGGACCCTGGGCCGGGTGCGCCGCGGCGGGAGCTGGGACAACAACGGCGCCTTCCGCTGCGGCTCAGCGCAGCGCGGTAGGAACGACCCGGCCTCACGGGACAGGTTCCTCGGGTTCCGCGTGGCCGCAGTTCAGTCCGAGATCAAGGAAATTGCCACTGCTGGTACGGATCCACAAGCGGTTACCCCCTCTAACGCGGAGAACAAGGGTTCTGTTCCCCTGATCGCGACTCCGAAAGCCCTGGGCTTCATGGGTGTCCAACCAGGTCAGGAGCGGGACGACAATAGCTTAAAGATGAAGTTTTGCTGGTGCCCGCCAGGCCAGTTCAGGATGGGCAGTCCGGCCAACGAGCCGGAACGCAGAGATGACGAAGACCAGGTGGAAGTTAAGTTTCCCCATGGCTTCTGGATGGCGAAATATCCGGTGACGCAAGGAGAATGGAAGCAGCTCATGGGGAGCGAGCCGAGTTGTTTCTGTGCAGTGGGAAGGGGCAAAGATAAAGTTCAAGGAATGGATACGTCGCGGTTTCCGGTGGAACAAGTGAACCACGATGATGCCACGAGCTTTGCGCAGCGGTTCACGAAGCAGGAACGGAGCGCCAGGCGATTGCCTGCCGGTTGGGAGTATCGTTTGCCGACGGAAGGGCAGTGGGAATATGCATGTCGCGCGGGGACCCAGACGGCGACGGCATTCGGCGATCAACTTGAAAGCGCGCAGGCGAACTTTGGTGGGAGCCTTGGTCGCACGTGCCGGGTGGGGAGCTACCCGGCGAACGCTTGGGGGCTGTACGACATGCACGGCAACGTGTGGCAATGGTGTCGCGATTGGTACGGTAAGAAGTTGCCAGGCGGAGAGGATCCTGAGGCGACCGTTGAGGCCTCGGCCCGGGTACTCCGCGGCATTGGCTGGAACGACGCCGGCACGTGGTGCCGTGCGGCGGGCCGCCGCCCGTACGGCTCGTGGGTTCGGGACGTATCCTGCGGGTTCCGTGTGGCCGCAGTTCAGTCCTCCCGCCAGCTGCTGAAAGACGAACCTGCAACTCCGAAAACTCAGGGCTTCATCGGTTCCCGGCCGGGGCAAGAGCGGGATGACAATAGCCTGAAGATGAAGTTTTGCTGGTGCCCGCCAGGCCAGTTCACGATGGGCAGTCCGGCCGATGAGCCGGAACGCAGAGATGACGAAGACCAGGTGGAAGTTTGGTTTCCCCATGGCTTCTGGATGGCGAAGTATGCCGTGACGCAAGGGGAGTGGAAGCAGCTCATTGGGACAGATCCGAGTTATTTCTGTGCAGGGGGAGAGGGCAAAGATAAAGTGCAAGGAATGGATACGTCGCGGTTTCCGGTGGAAGGAGTGAATTACGAAGAAGCCACGCGGTTTGCGCAGCGATTCACGGTGCAGGAGCGGAGCGCCGGGCGCTTGCTGTCCGGTTGGGAGTATCGTTTGCCGACGGAAGCGCAGTGGGAATATGCGTGTCGCGCGGGGACCAAGACGGCGACGGCATTCGGCGATTCACTTGACAGCACGCAAGCGAACTTCATCGGCAATCGTCCGTACAACGGCGCGGCACAGGGGCCATACCTGGCACGAACTACGGCCGTGGGAAGTTACCCGGCAAACGAATGGGGCTTACACGATATGCACGGCAACCTGTGGCAATGGTGTCGCGATTGGTACGTCAAGGAGTTGCCAGGCGGAGTGGATCCTGAGGTGACCGTTGGGGCCCCGGACCGGGTGCTCCGCGGCGAGTGCTGGTGGTCCGTCGGCGGGTACTGCCGTTCGGCGGTCCGCCCGGGGTCCCCCCGTCGGTTCGGCTCCAGTTCCACGGGTTTCGCCTGGCCGCAGTTCAGTCCTCCCGCTGAACCAAACAGGGAAGGGCGAGCGCAGGCCGACGGGCGTAGACGGAGCGGCGTGGAACGAAGCGGAGTCGGAGTCCGTCGTGCCGGACCCATCTGGCGTCGATGCCATTACAGGAGACCAGTTTCGCCGAGGGACGTGCATGACCGCACCGGGCATCGAAGAAATCATCCGCCACTTCCGCGAAAACGGCCTGAAGCTCGTACTCCAGCGCCCCGGCAACACACGCGAACTGCTCGGCCTGACACGCACGCCCCATTTGGCCTGCATGGACCTCGAGCGCATGACGGTCGATCCGACCACCTACATTGCCGCGGATTATCGCCACCTGGTGTCAGACCTCGTGCTCGACGTGCTTTATCGCACCCGCCTCGGCGGCCGGCGTCGCACGCTCACCCTGTACATCCTCATCGAGCACCAGTCGGAGCCCGATCCGTTCATGAGCTTTTGGGTCCTGGAATACTCGATGCAGATCTACAAAGGACAGATGCGCGCCAGGAGGCCGAGGGATTCATTGACTGAACCGGCATTTTTCTGACAGGTCCGCTCGCCCGGCGCACTTCTTATAGCGCGTCGAGGGACTCCCCCGGCGAGCGTGAAAAAGTCCCGCGGGCCCTGTGCCCGCCACCCCAGTAGGAGCGTGCGATGCCCGACGCTGCCATTCACCCGTCCCGGCAGCAATTGACAGCCTTCGGCCTGGGCAAACTGCCTGAAGTTGAGGCCGTTGCCGTCGCCAGCCACCTGGAGTCCTGCACCGCCTGTCGCCAGGCCGTCGAAAACCAGCCGCCGGATTCTTTCCTCGGCAAGGTCCGAGAAGCCAAGCCCGGCGGATCATCCCTTCCTCCGGGCAAGTCGCCCCACTTGGCGCGTGGAACGAGAGCTTCGATAGACCCGGCGGCCTCTCCCCCTGCGAGCGACCTGCCGGCGGAATTGGTTAACCACGCGAAATATCGCATCGTCCGCGAGCTGGGGCGTGGCGGCATGGGCGTGGTCTACCTGGCGGTCCACAAGGTCATGGACCGGCCGATCGCCATCAAGGTAATCAACCCCAGCGTCCTGGCACACCCGGATGCTTTACCGCGTTTCCACAGCGAGGTAAGAACCGCCGCCAAATTGGACCATCCGAATATCGTTCGTGCCCTTGACGCCGACCAGGTTGGCAGCTTGCACCTTTTGGTCATGGAATATGTAGAGGGGAAAAACCTGGACGACCTCGTGCGGGCGAAGGGACGCCTGCCGATCCGGAACGCCTGCCATTATGTACGTCAAGCGGCCCTGGGACTGCAACACGCCTTCGAGCAGGGCATGGTACACCGCGACATCAAGCCCGCCAACCTGGTGCTGACGCCGCGCGGCCAGGTGAAGATTCTCGATTTTGGCCTGGCGCGATTACGGGACACCGGAATCCAGAGCGGCCGGCTGACGGCGATGGACTCCTTCATGGGCACGCCGGAGTACGTATCGCCGGAACAGGCGACCGACGCACGCACGGCGGACACGCGGGCCGATATTTACAGCTTGGGATGCACGCTGTTCTACCTGCTGGCGGGCCGGCCGCCGTTTCAGGAGGAAACCGTCGTCAAGCTGGTGTTGGCGCACATCGAAAAAGAGGCACCCCTGCTCCACGAGCTGCGTTCGGATGTGCCCCCCGGGCTGTCGGCCATCGTTGCTCAGATGTTGGCGAAGGACCCTGCGCATCGGTACCAGACGCCGGTTGCGGTCGCCCAGGCATTGGTGCAGTTTGCCAAGCTCGGAGGCAAGCCGGCAGTGGGTGGGGCGTTGTCGCCTCCACAAGATGTCGGGTCGGCGGCGAAGGCAACCTTTATGGGTGCCGACACAAGCAAGCTAAACGCGCCTGCCGTGGACGCAGCGCTCTTGTCCGCCAAGAAAAAGACGGCTGCTCACGTTGCGGAAGAACCATTCAAAGACTTGGAGCGTGCCCCAGCAGCGCCGTTCGAAAACCTGGTAGCCGTTCCGTTGCCGGTGAGACAAGGGAAGCAAGCCCACCCGGCGGCGAAAACGGCGCCGGCATGGTACCGTCGTTGGGCCGGCGGCCCCCATGGTTGGCCAGTTGCCTTGGTCACGGCTGGCATCCTGGCGCTTGTCATTCTCGGCGGCGTGATCGTGCGGGTGACAACGGCCAAGGGGACATTGGTCATCGAGTCCGAAGACCCCAGCGTCGAAGTGATCGTCAAGGGCCAGGGCGGCGTGACTTTGCGTCTCGGCCCGGATCGCCGCGAGTTCAATCTCAAACCTGGCGATTATGGGATCGAGCTGGTTGAGCCGAAAGCCGGGCTCAAGTTATCTACTGAGCAATTCACGATCACTAATGGAGGCAAGGAGACGGTCAAGGTTTGGTGGGAGAAGAAGCCACCACCGCCGGCAATTACCGACGCCTTGCCGCCGAAGTTCACCAACCGCCTCGGCATGGAGTTCGTCCTGGTGCCGAAGGGCAAGTCGTGGTTGGGCGGTGGCGGCGGCAGGCCGGGCGGCAAGGAAGTGGTGATTGCCCATGACTTCTACCTGGGCAAGTACGAGGTGACGCAGGAGGATTGGGAGAAGGTGACCGGGCTCAACCCGAGTCGCTTCTCGCGCGCTGGCGACGGCAGGGACAGGGTGAAAAACATTGGCGACGCGGAGCTGAAGCGGTGCCCCGTGGAAATGGTGTCATGGGAGGAATGCCAGGGTTTTATCGACCGGCTGAATGAAAAAGTGAAAGAGTCGGGCTGGGCCTATCGGCTGCCGGCGGAGGTGGAATGGGAGTATGCCTGCCGAGGGGGTCCGCTTAGCGACGGGTCCGACAGTGCGTTCGACTATTACTTCGACAGTCCGAGGAACCAGTTGCTGCCGGACGACGCCAATTTTGGAAAGGGGTGGGCAGGCCAACCGTGCCGGGTCGGCTTGTACCGACCGAATCCTCTGGGCTTATACGACATGCACGGCAACGTGCATCAATGGTGCAATGACGAAGCGCCGCATCACACCAACGCCCAAGATGTAGATCCTTCGCAGCGGGTGCTTCGAGGTGGTAGCTTTTACTCGCCCCCGGACTGTTGTCGGGCGGTGACGCGATTCCTGGAATCTCCGTCGCTTCGGCAAAGCAATGTCGGCTTGCGCGTGGCCCGAGTTCCCGTTGAGAAGTCCGCGGCAGCCCTACCGATTGTGAAGAAAGCGGACTACGATGCCATCGCCACGGGGAAATGGATTCTCGTGCTTGAGAGAGAGATCGATTTGCGGGACAGAATGGTATTTATCCCTGAGCAAACGGCGGGTGATGTTATCATTCGGGCCAGGGTGAAGAAAGTCACCGGTCAAAACCTCTCCATATCCCTCCGGCGTGATGAAAAGCGGGGTTACGTGGCTTGGTTCAATGGTGGGAACTGGTTCGGAATATACAAGACGGGCGTAGGCCCGAAGGGAGACCTGAAGCAATGGCACGCACCGACCAACTTTGATGACTATTTTGAGTTCGCATTCTCAGCAGTTGGAGAAACGTTGACAGTCTACGCAGACGGCAAACGCATCGGAGAAATACGCGACCCGGATTATCGGCTAGGCTACCTTCGAATTGGAGCAACGGGCGGACGGTCACTGTTCCAGGACGTCGAGATCATGATCCTCGACAAGTCGGTGCCATCGACTGACGAGAAGGGTTTCGTGCCACTGTTCAACGGCAAGGACCTCGAAGGCTGGCACGCCTTCGGGGGAGCAAACGTGAGTTGGCAGGTGACCGACGGTACGCTCACCGGGAGCGGCGCTGAAGGCCTCCTCGTTACTGATCGGAGCGACTTCGAGAATTTCCGGCTCCGGGTGGAAGGAATGCTCGGCAAGGGCGGGGATAGCGGCGTCCTTTTCCGCGCGCGGGACGAGCCACCGGGGTTCGCCTACGAGGCCCAGATCGGCGGCGGCAGCTTCCCCTGGGCGCGGAACACGGGCAGCCTCATCCTATTCGCCAAGGGGGGTGGGGAACTGGCGCTCGCGCCAAAGGCCGTCCCAACCGGCCAATGGTTCACCATGGAGATCCTCGCCGAGGGGAATCAGTTCACGATCTGGGTGAACGGTAACAAGACCGTCGCGTATGAGGATAAAAAGAACCCATGCTCGCGAGGAGCGATCAAGCTTCAAGCACTCTGCCCGAGCGCGCCGGTGAGCTTCAGGAAAGTCGAGATCAAAGAGTTGCCCGGCAGCCATGCCGGCAACACGCCGTCCCGAGACGGGTTTTTGCCGCTCTTCAACGGCAAGGACAAGACCGGTTGGAAGACGCACCCCAAGCAGCCAGGTGACTGGCATGTCGAAAACGGGATCCTGACCTCTCGAGGAAAGCCGAGCCATTTATTCAGCGACCGTGGCGACTTCGAGAACTTCCACCTGAAGGCCGAAGCTCGGATCAACAAGGGTGGCAATAGTGGCCTGTTCTTTCGTAGCGAGTTCGGCGTCTCCAGCTTTACAGAGCACGGCAGTCCCCTGCCAAGCGGATATGAGGCAGAAATTGTCGGATGGGATGCAACAGGCTCCTTGATGGAATGGGGTCGGGGACCGGCGTGCCACGCGCCGGTTAAGAACCGGCTCAAGGACCCCAACGATTGGTTCCTGCTAGAGGTGATCGCTATCGGCGACCACATCGTTATCCTACTCAACGGTCAGCAAGCAGTGGACAGTAGGCTACCAGCAGGCTACAGAAAGCGGGGCCACCTTGCCTTGCAACATTTCTCGGAGCAGACCGTGGCCGAATTCCGCAAGATCGAGATCAAAGAATTGCCGCTGCCGAGCTTGGAAACGCCAAAAGCAGAGCCCGCCGCGGACGGGTTTGTGCGGCTGTTCAATGGCAAGGATCTGTCGGGTTGGCACGGCATGCCGCACTTTGACCCGTACAAGTTGAACGCCATGAAGCCGGAGGAGCGAACGACGCAAATCGCAAAATGGACCGAGGATGCGAAAAAACACTGGAAGGTAGAGAATGGTGAATTGGTCAACGACGGCAAGGGGGCCTACCTCACCACAGACAAGGACTTTGGAGACATCGAGTTCTTCGTCGAATACAAGACCGTGCCGCAAGCCGACAGCGGCATCTATCTTCGTGCCACTCCTCAAGTGCAGATCTGGGACTGGACGAAGGAAGGGGGCAAATGGGATCTCGGTGCTGACAAGGGTAGCGGCGGTTTGTGGAATAACAGCCCGGGCTCTCCCGGCAAGGACCCGCTCGTCCTTGCAGACAAGCCCTTTGGCGAATGGAACAAGTTTCACATCATCCAGGTGGGTGACATAACGACTGTTTACCTTAACGAGAAGCTTGTCGTCGATCATGCTCGGCTCGAAAACTTTTGGAATCGCAATTTGCCACTGCTCAAGCGCGGCCCCATTCAACTTCAAACCCACGGTGGCGAAATCCGCTGGCGGAACATGCTTATTCGAGAAATCCCGGCGGGAGAGGCCGAGCGTCGCCCACCCGCAGTGCCCGCCGAGGACAAGGGTTTCATGCCGCTGTTCAACGGCAAGGATCTTGATGGATGGGTCGGAAGCCAGGGACAGCCCGCTCCGTGGAGGGTATTGAACGGGGAACTGGAGATCGTCCCGGGCCAGGGAAACATCATGACGAGGGAAAGTTTTGGCCCGGATTTTCAACTGCACGCAGAGTTTAACATCCCTCTCTACGCCGACCGCAAAGGCCAGGCACGTGGCAACAGTGGGATTTTTCTCTTGGGGCGCTATGAGATCCAGATCCTCGACTCGTACGACAATCCTCAGCCTCCAGAGCGTGCCTGCGCCGCACTGTACGGACAGATTGGACCCTCGCGCAATGTCTGTAAACCGCCTAACGAGTGGCAAACGTACGACATTACATTCCATGCTCCTCGCCTGGATGCCTCCAAGAAGGTGGTCAAAAGAGGTGAACTGACGGTGGTCCACAATGGAGTGGTTGTGCTCGACAAAGGCGCGTTCGATGCTCCATCCGCCGGAGGCCTCTCTCGGGAAGTGGTGACCACGGGACCAATCCTGCTACAGGAACATGGTAGCGCGATCCGCTTCCGTAATCTGACGATCAAGCCCTTGGAGCGCGCACCGGCCTCCAAGCCGATGGAGGTCTTAAAGCCAGTGCTATCGACCAAGACAAGCGAGGCAGGTCCGGCTACTTCCGCAGCCCTCAAAACCAGTCGCGTTGTCCCACTGCAGGAACTCACTCCCGAAGCCAAGGCCGCTCGTGCTTTTGAAATGTCTTGTAAGCATGCCCGAGAAACACTTCTTGCTGGGTTCGGCACGGCCCTGGACGAATTGGCCAAGAGCACTAGCTCGACCGACCAGCGCCTCAAGCTGATCGACGCGGTGAAAGAAGAGAAGCAGCGCTTTGAAAGGGCCGGCTTGATCCCCTGGTCCGCGCCTATGCAGCCCTTCCTCGCGAAGTATCTCAGCTCGATTCACGAGGCGCAGAAAAGACTGCACCGGGACTACATTTCCCTTATCGACGCACAGCTCCATGCCAAGAACGATGGAAAGGTGGCCGACCTGCGGGCGGATTTGAAAAACCTGGCGGGCGGCAAGGTGGTCGCCAGGTGGCAGCGTTTCCTGAACGGGAAGCTTCTGGGAGTGGATTCGTTGTATGCAAACGGGAAAATCAGCCAGATCGACAGCCCGAACACATGGTCATTCTCCAAGGGGGCGTTGATTTATCGATTGCCCAACCCAAGAGCGCCGGGAGGGGCCTGGATCGACACCCATAAGATTTCCCGAGATGGGTCGAACTGCGCCGGGACCAATCAAGAAGGAAAGGTGAAAATAACTGCGGTGTATGTCAAGGAAAACTGAACTCGGCCCCAGGAGAGCTGTGACCTGATAGGCTCTGCTTACCGAACATTCGCAGTCGGAATCGCTTCCCAGGCGGCCCTGTCGAGGAATGCGTTTTAGACCAGCTCAACGACCCCGCAGGGCGGAGCGGCAAGAGGATTCATCGATTGAGTTGCCATTTTTCTGACAGGTTTGCCGGTCGGGTGTACTTCTTTGTTGTAGGAAGTGAGCCCGGACAGGTGTCAGAGCGTGTTTAAAAAGGGGTCTGACCCGTTGAAAGATGCCAACCCTGGCGGCTTCGAAATGGCCATTAGTACCTACCAACCTTGCGGTGTTATATTCCTACTGCGAAGCAGTTACACAACGCAGCCCGGGGTCGCGGTACTCCGCGCACCCTGGGAGCATGGGCGAAAAAAGAAAGCACCTACCCCGAAGGCGTTGCACAGCGTGGCAGTCGAATGTGGAACCCCTGCGGGGTTCCGGAAAAACCGGGACGCGGCCGTGCCCCAGGGTGCGCGGAGTACCTCGACCCTGGGCTGAGTTGTTTAACGCTTTCAGCGTTAGCCGCCGGCGCTTGCCCAAGATGTGTACATACCGATGGAAATGGGCCGACTGCTTCGATTCCGCATGGGTCCGGCCCCTTTTTGAACACGCGGTCACTGGCAACTCGGCTTTCGGAGACTTTCCGAGTCTTTTTTCTTGTGGTTGGCGCGTTGGTCAGCTACTTTTGGTGTTCTCGTGGGCTCGATATTCGGTCCCGCGGTTGGAGGGCCCCATTCATGGTCCGGCTCGTCCCTCGGAATAAGAACGCACTAGGTTTTTGGTTGGCAGTGCTGGTCGGCGCGACTTGGGGCAGCGAGGCCCGCTTGCAGGCCCAAGTCGTTCAGCAAATCAGCACCCCTTATAGCCTTTACGCGCCATACTACCCCACGTATGGCTGGGACCCCGTTGGCGGCTACTTGCGTGGAGCTGCGGATGTGATTCGAAGCCAGGGCGAAATCATGGTCTACCAGCAACAGGCTTACAAGATGCGCGAAGAAGTGCGCAGCGCCGTCCTCGACAATCGCCGCAAGAAAATGGAGCAAGAGCTTTGGGAGCGGGACAACATGCCCACGCCAGAGGACGACCGGCAACGCTACAAATACGAGCAACTGCGCCGCGACCGCAACTTCCCACCTGATACGGAAATCTGGTCCGGCGGCCCTTTGAACGCTCTGCTGCAGGATATGGTCAAGTTCCCGGCCCCAGTGCCCGATGACTCCGACCCAATCGACCCGGTGCAGCTAGGAAAAATCAACCTTACCTCGTCCAGCAGCCACGGCAACCTGCGTCTCCTCAAGGAGGGCAAGATACGGTGGCCGCAGCTCCTTCTCTACCACAGCGAATTCGAGGAACAGCGCGCTGCCCTCGATGGACTCATAGCCAATGCAGTCAGACAGGCCCAATACGGGAGAGCCGAGCCCGGCATTATTGAGGAGTTCCAGCGCGGGTCCGATAGCCTGCGGCAAACCTTGCGGCCGATGGCAAAGTCTGCAAGCACTTACCAGTATGTTACCGCCAAACGGTTTCTCAACGAACTGGACGATAGCATCAAAGCTCTCCAGGAGCCCGAGGCCACAGATATCCTGAGCGGCAAATGCGCTGCCCAGGGCAAGACGATTGCCGAACTGGTCGCATACTTGAAGTCAAAAGGTTATATCTTTGGTCCGGCACTGGCTGATGATGGCAAAGCTGCCTACCGGGCGATCTACATTGACCTGAGGAACTACGACGATCGTCACGGCTCTCGTCTCCGGGAAACGCGCTAGACAAAGCCGAAGCCCGCTTTTATCCGAAAGCAGGGGACGCGCGCGTCGTGCCGGCTTCGCTCTTGAAAGGACAGTTCTTCGCTGAGCACCGCCTCATGAAACTACGCTTACAAATTGCCCAGTCCCCAAACGCGTCCATCGCCTTCGAGCATCATGGCTCCAGTGTGCGCATGGGTCGCGATCCCAAGGGGGAACTGGCTCTCCAGGGATTGTTGTGCGATGCCGTCTCCTGGAATCACGCGCGGGTCGATCTAGACTCCGGCGGCGCAGAGCTGTGGGACCTGGGATCGAGCAACGGCACGTTCGTGAACGACCAGCGTGTCGAGGGACATGTACCTCTGAAAGTTGGTGATCGGGTCCAACTCGGCCATACGGGACCCATGATCGAAGTCACGGAAATTGATGTCAACGATCCTGTGCCGGCAATGCCAAGCGCGGTGGCGCTCGCAAAGTCATTTGCAGCCCGGAATCCACGAATCGCAATCAGCCTGGCTGCCATTTGCGCGCTCGTCCTGATAGCGGTGATCTTCTGGCCGCGAGGCGGAACGCGGACCACAGCTCCCATCACGGAACCTCCCGGACCTGATGTTAACCAACCCTCTAATGCGACGGGCCCGGGGAACAAGTCGCCAGCGGTAGCTGCCGATGCAGTTCCACCCGTGCCTGTACGCCCTGCGCCAGGCAGTGTGCCTGCAGAGCCTTCTCCAAATCGGAGCGCGGAGACGCAGCCTGTTGACCTGGGGACGTACCTGCGCCCGGAGAAGCCGAGCGTACTGTTGCAACGCCCGATTGATGGGGAGGCTTGGGGCCGGATTGCTGGAGGCAACCGAATCTATACGAAAAATCTGCTGCTCAGCCTCCCAGGCTACCGCAATACGATTCATCTCGACACCGGCGTGGATGTGATGCTTTGGGGTAATCTGCCCGAGTTCTCGAAACAAGCCGCCCCGGCCCGCAAAGGCGAGGTCGGGGCTAACTCTTCCTCTCTCGCCGCTCCGGTCCTGGAAAGCGGCATCGTGCTCGACGCTCCTAAACCCGGTATCGATGTCGAAGTCACGCTCGATCGCGGCCGCATCCGTCTGTCCAATCGCAAACCGCGGGACGCCGCGCACATACGGTTGCATTTCCAGCAGGAGACGTGGGATCTAACTCTGCCGGATCAAGCGACAGAGATCGCCGTGGAGCTTTGGGGCATGTATCCGCCCGGGGTCGCGTTCAGTAAAGACCCACAAGCGCCGGGGCCGCTGTCCTGCCTGGGTCTGTTCGTCAAAGGCAAAAGCCCGGTCGAAGTGATAACCGAACGCCAAACCTATACGTTGCCTCCGGTCTCCTGGCTCACCTGGTCCACCATGAATGAGCCTCCCATTGTCGGGCCGATGTCACTCGACAAGACGCCGGAGTGGTGGACGACTAAGATGGTTCGTCCAGCCGAGAGCCCTCGGATCGTAGACATGTTTTTGGCGCTGGAGGACTTCAGTGAAAAGGTCCTGCACAACCCGGACGAGGATATTCCCGGTGCACTATGGCGGGAGGTGCGCGACTCGCCCGACTTCCGCCATCGCATACTCGGCGTGCTCTGCCTCGGGGCTCTTGACGGCTGGCTTCAGTTGGCCGAGGCGCTCGAAGACCACAACCCTGAAGTGCGCGGCACGGCGGCCATCGCTCTCATCCATTGGTCGGGACGGAGCCGCGACAATGATCTCGTCCTGTGTCAGGCGCTGCACAAGCCTAGGGGGTATTCCCGCGCGCAGGCCGAAATCATCGTCGGATTGCTGCATAGCTTTTCCCCTAGCGAGCTGCTTGACCGGAAAACATACGAGCGGCTCGTTGATTTCCTGAGTAACGACAAACCGGTGATCCGCGACCTGGCATTTTGGCATCTTTCGGACAAGGTGTCCCCCGTGACCCAGAAGATCGCTTACGACGCGTTCGAGCCCGACTCGGCAAAGCGGCTGCCAGCCGTGGAACAGTGGCGACGATTCTTGGCCGAAGGCAGACTACCTCCCAAGCCGAGGCTGCCTGCCGGGACCAAGTGAAGGAAAGATCGTTTGACGCCAATCGCTCCCAAATTCACGTGGCCGCTCCGTAGTCCCGTACGAGGAGTTTATCCATGTCGGTGAAACAAGACCTGCTCTCTCCCGGCGACTCTGCCCCGGAGCCGCGCGAGGCTACGCGCCTGGAGTCGGACGAGGAGGTCCGTCAAGCTCTCCAAGCCCGGCGCGCTCGGCTCGCCGCCCGAGCCCCGGCGGCAAAGCCAGGCGCGCAGGCCAAGACGCCGGCCGCCGGGCCCGTCGAGATCGAGGCCCAGCCGGAGCGGCCGCTGCTGCGCCCCCCTACCGGCATGCTTTGTGCGCTCGACGACGGCAAGCTCGATGGCGAGTGGGTGCGCCTCCGCGCCGACCGCACCGTCATCGGCCGGATCGATGGCGACGTTCGCATTCCTCACGACGGGCTTATATCCAGCCGACACGCGGAGCTCGTGCGCCAGCATGGACCGAGCGGCTTCCACTGGGTACTCATTGATCTGCAAAGCACGAACGGCACTTTCGTGCGCATCGGCAGTAGCGTTTTACGGAACGAAAACGAGGTGATCATCGGTAGCGGGCGCTATCGCTTCGAGGCCGGCGCTGCCCCTGCGCCACGCATTGACCCTGCCGGCGCGCCGCCCCAGACCACCCAGGAATGGTCGGGCCCCGCGCCAGTCCAATCACTGGTGCCGGCGCTTGTGGAATTGTCACCAGCCGGCCCGGTGAACCGCACCGCGCTCACGCTGCCGGAATACTGGATTGGACGTGACGCCAAGGCGTGCGCCATCAGCCGGCCTGACGACTTGCTCGTCAACGGGCGCCACGCACGGTTGTACCGCGATGCCAAGGCACGCTGGCACATCGAGAACAACAAGTCGCTCAATGGCGTGTGGCTGCGCCTTGCAGAGCCGATGCCGCTCGGTGGTGCCTGCCAGTTCCGCGTGGGTGAACAACGCTTCATCTTCCGGGCAAATTAAAAGGAAGATTCGCCCTCCCGACCCTCTTTTGTCTTCGACCCCTTTTGGTTCGGCCGGGGTTTCCGGCAGCCTTCAGCCCCAATCACACCGCGGCACCGGCCCGCGCCTTCACGATGCGTCGTAGGCCTGCTTCAGCCAGCCCAGCAGTTCCTTGTCCACGTCGCCCGGTTTCGACAGGCGCACGCGGTGGCTGACCATGGCGTTGAAGCTGCCGGAGGGTTCCAGGCGCCCGCTCGGCTCGATCCCTTTCAGGTTGATGCCGACGTCGAGACGGGTGGCCGAGGAGGGTTGGAGAATGGCGAATTGCTTGTTGCGACGCACGCTGACGTAGGCCTTCTTGGGTGAGACTTCGACGTCCTTGCCAAACTTCCGCATGGCGGCAAGCAAGCTTTCATAGATGGGCCGCAGAGCGGATTTGGCTCCCGCGTACTGGGCATCCACGAGAGCATCCGTGTCGCTGGCGGTGTGGCTGTCGGACTGGAGGGCCTGCAGCGCGATCATGTTGGCAAAACCGTGCGTCAGGCCATGCTCGCCCTTGAGCAGAGTCATGAATTCCTTGTGTTTGGTGAGCTTGCTGGCCCGCAGGATTTTGAGCCATTCCTCGAGCGACTTGCCGGTCTTCTCGGGCAGCCCGGCGATCATCGCGGCTTTCATTTCTTCCGGCGATTTGGCCATGATTCCAGTACTCCCTATTTACGATCCTCTATATCAGTAAACCCGATTTTCACACGTTTTGAGCAAGAAGACAGCGAACCGCCCAGCCCGCCTTTATAGTCTCAAAATGTCCCAAAATTCAAAAAGGCCGTGTTTTTCGCGTTTTTGGGCAACGCGTTGGGCGCACGGCGGGGTGGCTCCAGTCTCATAAATCTGCAATCGCGAAAAACGCCCGTGTTTTTCGCGGTTTTCGCGATTAGGTAATTTCCGCGCGGCCCTGTTTTTTCCATTTAATATTCTCAAAATGCCGGAGTCGCCTGCGCCATGGGAAGCTCCCTCTCTAGCGGCGCATGTCCGCATCTGATACAAGTTGACCGTAACGCCTTTTGCTTATCCTTCGCTTGTTAGCGCTCGCCGTACAGGAGGAAACCTGCCGTGATTTGCCGCTTTGGTGCCTGCCGGTCGTTGATGGTTTTATCTGCTTTGTTCTGTGCATTGGCCAGCACACATGCGGAGAATTGGCCGCAGTGGCGCGGCCCTCATAACGACGGCGTATCCAGCGAGACCAATCTTCCCACGGAATGGAGCGCGACACAAAACGTAATCTGGAAGCTGCCCATGACCGGCATGAGCGGGGCGACCCCGGCCGTCTGGGGCGACCGCATCTTTGTGACCACCGAGGAAGGGGAGAACATCGAGTTGCTGTGCATTAGCACCGACGGCAAGGAATTGTGGAAGCGCAAGCTTGCCAGTGGGAAGAGACGCTTCGGTATCCGGGGCACCGAAGCGAATCAGGCTTCCCCTTCGCCAAGCACCGATGGACAGCACGTCTATGTTTTCAGCGGCACCGGCGATTTCGCCTGTTTCGACTTCGAAGGCAAAGAGATCTGGAGGTTCAACGCCCAGGAGCGCTACGGTAATTTCAGGATTCAACATGGCATGCACGTGACGCCGCTTCTGCACGGCGACCGGCTCTATCAATCCCTGCTGCACTCCGGCGGCTGGTGGGTGATCGCCCTCGACAAGGCCACCGGCAAGGAAGTGTGGAAGATCAAACGCGACAGCGACGCACGGGCCGAATGCGAGCAATCGTATGCTTCGCCCATGCTCTGGAGCAACGGCAAGGACGAGTACCTGGTAGTCCACGGCTGCGACTATGCGACCGCCCATTCCCTCGTGAATGGCGCCGAGATCTGGCGCGTCGGCGGCCTCAACCCGAAGGATCATTACAACGCGAGCCTGCGCTTCGTCGCGACGCCTTTGGTATTGCCTGACCTGATTGTGGTTCCCAGCGCCAAGAACGGCCCCGTGGTGGGTATCAAACCCGACGCGAAGGGGACGGTCACCTCGGGCAGCGAGTATGAACTCTGGCGGCGGCCGCACAACACCCCCGACGTCCCGTCGCCCCTGGTGCACGACGGACTGCTCTACCTCTGCTCGGAGAGAGGCTTCCTGCTTTGCATGGACGCCAAGACCGGCAAAGAGCTGTACAACGAACGACTGCACGGCGCCGTCTACCGCGGCTCGCCGGTTTACGCCGACGGCAAGATCTACTGCACCGCTCGCGACGGCGTGATCAGCGTTGTGAAGGCTGGTCCCGAATTCAAACTGCTGGCCGCCAACAGAATACCGGAAGAGATCTCGGCATCGCCGGCGATTTCCAATGGCCGGATCTATCTGCGGACCTGGGAAAGCCTCTACGCCATCGGGCTGCCAAGCAAGTGAGGGTGCTTGCCGCCGGCATCGACTTTCTCGGCCACGGAGATCAGCGCAAGATGCGGAAAATCGGCTCGAGATAGGCGCGTAACAGATCGGACACATCCGAGGAAGAGGCGGCCAGGACTCCCAGCATGGGCACGGTGTAGGTCAGAATATTACCCAGAAACGACCAATGTAAGTTAAGCCGATCCGGGGTCGTGCCGGAGATCCGGCTGACGAGTTCGTTGCGCTCGAGCTGGACAAAGATCTTGATGGCCGCCACCATCACGGCGAGCACCAGCGCTCCCGCGCAAAGCACCCAGAGCCGCTGCGGCTGGAATGGATAGGACGTCACAGCCAGGAGCAGCAAGAGAGGGGCGACGGTCAGGAAGAGCAGCATATTGCGCAATTGCACGAAGAACTGACTGAGAAAGGAAACCACCTCGAGGGCAACGAAATCTTCTGCCGCTTCCCGCCAGCACTGGACCTGGCTGCGCGAAGGCGTGGCCGACTGCCGTTCCGCGCTCGCGCCGGCGAGAGAATCTGCGCTGCTTGCCGGCACTGGGTCTCCGAAAACCTCGTGCGCGGTCAAGTTCTTCCAGAATCGGTCCAGCACGCGCAACCAAATCTGCGCCGCCTGGCGTAACCAGTCGGCCGTCTCGCGCTGCTCGGCGGCCCTTTGAATTCCGTCAGGCTGCGGCAGAGGCGCGCAGGCTTTCATGGGAATCAATTCCTGCCATTGCGATTCCGTACAACCAAGGGCTTCTTGCAGTAGCTGCGCCTTCGAGGAGCACGTCTCGCAGAGCGTGTTGAACTGCTTCCTGCGCTCTTCGAGATGTGTGTATCGCCCGGGCCGCACGGAGGAGAGATATGGGCCAAACGATCTGGTTATCCGCTCCGGCATGCGGTTGTAGGCTTGCCGCATGGGCAATTTGGCGATCGCCTGCAACAGCTCGCGCACACACTTCCAGAGCGCGAAGGTATGCAGGAGCCCGCGTACCACGAGCAGGGCAAGAACCGCCAAGCTCAGGAACAGCACGCTGTCGAACCACACCCCTTCAACCGTCGGCACGAAACGGCTCGCCAACCGGCAGAACATGAACAGCAAGGCCAGCCACACGAACCAGGCGAATCTGCCCTGAGCAACGCTTTCCGGCTCGCCGAGGACCCTCCGGGAATTCGTTTGCGCCTCGTTGATGTCGGCGAACGCCTCTCCTTGAAGCGGGAAGGGACTCTCCTCCTGATGTCGATCGAGCAAGAAAATCCGTTTCAGCTCGCGGGTCCCCCACCAGAAGAAGCACAGTGCTACCAGAAGAACCGGTACGACAGGGTTCACGCCGCTCACCAGGTTGGTCGCTCGTTCGAAGAAGAACAACGACGAAGAATGGAGCAAATGCGGCCGCGGCGCTTCCCAGTGATAAATCAGATAAGCCAGCATGATGCTTACGAGGACGAAACAGATGGGGCGCAGCGGATTGCGCTTCAGGAATTGCCAGAAAGTCAACAGCATGCCTGGCCCAAAAATGTGCCGTTTGTCAATCACGGGCAAAGCCGTTGTGCCGTCGGCTCTCTGCAAGCGGCGCATGCAGACAAGACCCCATATTCCCAGGGCTGGCAGGCTAAGAAGAAGGACGAACGAGCCGACCGGAGCAATCCAGCTCCACCATTCGAAGCCCTCGATGACGTGCGTTCCTCGCAGGGAGTGAAGCACAGGGATGTCCCACACCAGGACCAGATAGAGATAGGCGACAAACACGGCCGCTAAGCAAATGAATACGTTGAAGTTCTGCGCGGACCGCAGTGGCGCGGGTCGCGGCCAGAAGAGTCCTACCAATCCGGAAGTGCTGCCAGGCTCCGAGCCCGCAGCGCTTCGGGAATGATGCCGCAGCGCCAACGCATAGCTCCAGGCGACGATCCCCACGAACAGGCTGAACGCGAGAAAAGGCGCTAGCCAGAAGACCGTGTTCCGTGGCGAGAATTTCGGAAGCGAATGAGAATTCGGGGCTTGGAAGACGCTGTACATCTGGAGGTCGTCGGGTGTTTCAGTCGCCACAGGCTGAGGGCCGTTCTGGCCGATGATGCTGATCCAAATGGGCGGCCGGGAGCCATCCCGCTGCAAGGATGGCTCGTCAAACGCTCGGCCAAATGGGTGGCCATACTCCAGAAAGCTATTGGGATTGTCCGGGGGCAGCAGTGCCAGCGTGGCGTTGTAGTAACCCTCTTCATACTCGCTGGAAAAGAGGAGGCGGCGCGAGTGATCCCCCGTCCAATCTAGGTTTTTGAGATAGAGAGGATAAGTCGAGGCGACCAAGGCGCCGCGCAGATAGAAAGCATAATCGGGATGGCTGAGGATCAGGTCGCTGGAAAGCAGGAGCAGCTGCACGTCCGGGCAATACTCACGCACCAGGGTCGCCAAGAATACCTTGTCTCGGATATCGCTGGCGGCGATCGCAACGTAGCGAAACCGTTCGTGCGCGAGGTCGGCAAGCATACCGTCGAGAGCGCGTTCATTGGTCACTGCCGCCATGCTCGGATGCAGCGTGGGCTCCATGTCGCGCAGACCGCTGCCTTCGTCCAGCGGCAGCCGAATTTTGCCGCCGAACGTGGGCAGGCGCAGGAGGTCGTTCTTCGTGACGTCATCCGCCTTCTGGTAGCCGGCACGTACTTCGGAGATGCGCATCGGAAATGGGAAGAACACAAGATCCACGCTTTTCAAGTTTTTCCAATCCCCATGGATCAGATTTCGTCCATACGCCGTATTCGACTCACAAAGAACCGCGATCCTCTCTGGCTGGGGGCCCGTCCGCAGATGCTGGAGCAGGGCCCGGAACACCAGGGCGTCAGGGATGACGGTCGCCTGGTATTGCACGCGCGCGGGCAAACATTCGCGCTCGAACAATGGTTTATCGATAGCTGTCGCGGCTCCCGAGACGACCCGGAAACTCGGCGGACCGACCGGGCCCCGGCTACTCGCCCAATTCTGGATGACCCGCGACAGCGAGGGGCTGCTTCCCGAAAAATGTGGACCCAGGACAAGGATGTCTCTGTCCCGACCTTGCTTGGACCGACAAACGAAGTCGAGGGAAGCCGTGAAGGCCTTCTTCTGAATACCGCTCGTGGCAGTTTCTCCAACGAGAAGCACCACGACGCAACGGCCTAGAGCAGCGGCGTCGCCGAGCGTTTCGACTTGCTTGGGCGTCCCCCGGAAGAGAAGCATGCCGGGTTGTTCTTCGTAGGGACGCGCGGAGTTCGTTTCCCTGGGCGCGCGCGTGAGGCCGTTCCTGTGAAACGTGTAATCATAAACCGGGGGAGAGGTTGCCGTGCCGGTCGGAGAATCGCCAGGCTGCGGCCAGGGATAATAAACGCGGTCCAGGACGAACTGCTCGGTTTCCAGAGCACGCTGGATGGCATCGACGATGGCATCGAAGCAATAGCCAGAGCTGGATTCCACCGGGTCGGGCACCACGGCAATGAGGTAGTTCATCGTCCACCCTGGCAAATCGGGAAATTCAGGCCAGGGGCCGTCTTCACCGGCAGGAGAAGGAAGCTTCTCTGCGCAGGTGGTGTAGAAGTCGATGAGCGGTTGGGCAAATGCCGGCGATTGCTGGCCTGCTGCCATCTTCGCAGCGGCCCGATCGCTGCCCGCGCCATGACCGGGCGCCGCCGTCTTGTCGCTCTTGGCTTCACCCGGGGAAGCGCTCGGACCGCCAAACGGGATAGCACGCACGCCGAGCGCGGCCAGTGCAACTATCAGCACCACCGCCATGGGACCACGATCATTCATGGCGAACCTCGAAAGCTAGGCGGCCAACCGAGTGACCGTCGTTGGGAGGGCGGGACAGAACCTAAAGACTGTTGCACACGCCCTCTGCACACGGGCGTAGCACAAGCTGCCAGCTTGTGCTGGTGGCGCGAGAATGTGGCACAAGCTGGCAGCTTGTGTTACTCCGACCGGATGATGGGGAAGGTGTGGCACAAGCTGTCAGCTTGTGCTACTCCGAGCTCCATTCCGCGCATCAATTCATCTGTGTTGTGGCACTAGATCCCGCCTCTGAAAATATCGATCCAGCGTCCGCAACGGATTCTGCGCGGATCGATCAGAAATCAACGAGTCCCAAGCTTTGTCGATTTCACGTTTCTGGGCGTCCGTCAACATCCACGAGAGCGGCGGCTCCGAGCCATCAGGTGCCTCGAAGGTGAACTTAGCCGCATCGACCGGCACCTGATAATGCGACGCAACCTGGTTGAAGAGGAGCAATGCCAATTCCTCTCTTTTTTGAGGAGATGCGTCCTTCGTCGCATGCTCGATCGCCCTGTTGAACAATTGCACTGCCAATTCCTGGCGTTCCGCTTCCGAACTCGTCCGCACCTGAAGGAGCGCCTGTCTGAACAACTGGATCGCCAGGTCGTTCCTCTCCTGCTGCGAAGAAGTGCGCACGTTCATCAGCGTCTCGATCGGTCCCAGAGTCGAATAGAGCCAGCCCTTTCCCTGATCTGCCTCGTTGGCGGCAGAAGCTGGAAACGGCATGATCCGGATGATCAGGATTTGATCGAACTTCTTGACGCGCTCCTCGAGCGGGAAATATGCCGGGTCGAGCAAGTCGTAGAGCCATTCGATGACAGTCACCATGCCTTCATTGTCGATGTAGCCGCCGTCGGCAAAGTGGTAGGCAAGTTTCTCTTGCCAATTCGGGTCGTTGGTCGGCCACGGCCGGCAAATCGGGCTCACAAAGGGAAACGTGGCCGACAGACGAACCATGGTCGAAACGTACGGATTGGCGTCGGGATAGAGTTCGAACAACTGCCGTGCTTCCCAACTTTGGGGCGCCGCAGCTCTGCGCCCCAGCGCCGGCGCGGCCAGAAATCGTTGTCCCGTTTCGACGATCGTGGCATTGAAGACCGGGATGGGCATGGCTCCGTTGAACACCGGCTCCATCCACTCGGCCATCCGAGTGTCCGGCGAATTGAGCCGGCTGCGCCAGGCCGTCTCGATGCGGGCGCCGCGGTCATCCGTGCGCGACACGATCGGAGGGAGCAGCATGCGCAGGAAATCGGGGAACGCCAGGCCCCACGCCGTGGCTTCCAAGCTTGATTCCATCGCTTTTCTCACGCTGGAATCGGGATCGGCCTGCGGGGCATGGCCGTTCCATGCCTGGGCAGGGAATGGAGTGGGCTGTTGCCTGGCCGATGCCCTCTCGCCCGTGTCTGTCTGGGCCGGAGCGGGGGAGTGGGACGAACAAACCGCCGATCCCCTCGCTCCCGACGCCGGCAAAGAGGAGCCGGCTGATCCAGGCGCTCTCGGAGGAGGCGACCAGGGAGAGAAGCTGGCTGATCCATCCACCCTTGTACAAGAGGACGAGGAACCCCCTCCTCCGACATCCGTTCTCGGATACGAGCCACCGCCTACGCTCCCCCCCGTAGTCGGGGACGGGCCATCGCCTCCCCTCGCCCCCGTACTCGGGGGAGAGGGGTAGGGGGTGA
>Ga0209517_10002985_pt1 | contig 23304 bp, 23 predicted proteins | sample PeaSoiMetSII2010_FD_187695 | JGI IMG/M metagenome (GOLD analysis project Ga0209517, IMG submission 187695) | Peat soil microbial communities from Weissenstadt, Germany - SII-2010 (SPAdes) (version 2) | ecosystem: Environmental > Terrestrial > Soil > Wetlands > Peat | place: Germany...
TGGCCTCGCCTTTCATCCTCTTCCAGGTGTGGCTCTTCATTGCGCCCGGCCTCTACCAGAAGGAGCGCCGTTTCGTCGTTCCCTTCATGGCGGCCACGGTGGGCCTGTTCCTGGGCGGAGCCGCCTTCGGCTACTTTTACGTGCTCCCCGGCGCGCTCAAGATCCTCATCGTGGACTTCGGCCACAACTTCACCTCCATGGTCACCATCGAGGACTACTCGAGCTTCTTTCTGTCCATCATCCTCGGCCTCGGCATCAGCTTTGAGATGCCCATCCTCATCTTCTTCCTGGCGATGTTCGGCATCGTCAGCCCGAAGTTCCTGTGGAAGAACATCCGCTACGCCATTCTCGCGGTCTTTCTGGTGGCAGCCATCATCACCCCTAGCCCCGACCCATGGACCATGTGCATCTACGCCGTGCCCATGCTGGCGCTTTATCTCATCGGCATCGGCGTAGCCTGGTGGGTCCACCCCTCGCGCCGCAAGGCCAAGGAAGAAGCCAAAGCCGCCAAGGAGTCTGCGTAATGATTTTCTTCTCCTCGCTGAAGAGGATTGCAGCGACACTGCGGGGTGCCCCATCCTTGACGCGGGTCGCCGCGGCGACCGGCAAGGGTGGGAGACCACAAAACTCCACCGGCCGGGTGCCCCGGGTCTCGCTTTCGAGACCTGGGAAACAACAACTCTGGATGAGACTCGCGGCAAACCTGACGTTCCTCCTCGCCCCCCTCGCCCTCCCTGCCCAAACCCACTTCAACGGCGGCAAGGCACTCGACTACGCCCGCCAGTTTGTCGCCATCGGCCCGCGCTGGCCCACCAGCCAGGGACACCTCAAGGCCGAGGCTTTCCTCCGCGACCAGTTCAAGCACGACCAGGTGGAAGAGGACACCTTCACCGCCTCGACGCCCATCGGCCCGGTCCCCATGCGCAACTTCATCGTGCGCTTCCCCGGCAAAAAGAACGGCGTCATCGTCCTGGCCACGCACTACGAAACCAACTACCCGCTGCGCACCATCAACTTCGTCGGCGCTAACGACGGCGCCTCGACCACCGGCCTGCTGCTCGCCATCGCCGATCAGTTGCGTGGCAAGACCCTCGACGGCTACTCCATCTGGCTGGTCTTCTTCGACGGCGAAGAGGCCTTTCAAACCTGGTCCAGGTCCGACTCCACCTACGGCAGCCGCCACCTCGCCGCCAGATGGGGCCGCGACGGAACCCTGGGCAAGATCAAGGCCTTCATCCTGGCCGACATGATCGGCGACAAGGACCTCGACATCCAACGCGAATCCAACTCCACAGGCTGGCTGGTCGAGCTGGTGCGCCAGGCCGCCCACAAGTTCGGCTACGACCGCTACTTCTTCCAGACCGAGGAGCCGGTCGAAGACGATCATCTCGCCTTTGTCGACCGCGGCGTCCCCTCCATCGACGTTATCGACCTGGACTACGGCCCCAACAACAGCTACCACCACACCGCCCAGGACACGATGGACAAGATCAGCGCCAAGAGCCTGACCATCGACGGCGACGTCTTCATGGAGACGATTCGGCTGATCGATCTTCGATGAGGGAACAGGGATCAGGGAACAGAGGTAGAACATCGGCGAGTCGTACAAGGATCTCGTGGTCTGGCAGCTGGCAGTTCAGTTAGCGCTGGAGGTTTATAAGCTTACTTCCTCCTTTCCACCCTCTGAACGGTTCGGCCTAACCAACCAGTTGCGGAGAGCTTCCGTCTCCGTCGCCAGCAACATAGCCGAGGGCTATGGAAGGTCGACGAAAGGGGAATATGTTCAGTTCCTCGGTCATGCAAGAGGTTCGAACTTCGAAGTTCAGACGCAACTTGTCATTTCAGCCGGGCTGGGCTTCGGCGCCAAAGAATCGCGAGACCTTGCAGAAGGCCTCTCCGATGAGGTCAGTCGGATGATCGTCGCAATGATGAGCAAGTTGCGCAAGTGAGCACTGTTTTTCTGTTCCCTGTTCCCTGTTCCCTGTTCCCTAAGCCCTGATCCCTAACCCCTGCTTTGCGATACCATCCATAAATGATTGCCGGCGTCTCCTGGGTCTGGTGGGTAGGGTTTCATGCGGTGGTGGTTGCGCTGCTTGCGGTCGATTCCCTGCTGCCCGGCCACAAGCGCGAAACCAGAAATCAGCAGCTCTTCGCCTGGCTCTGGACAGCCGTCCTGGTGGTGTCCGCAACGGCCTTTGCCGGCTGGATCGCCGTCACGCAAGGCCGCCAGACGGCGCTCGAGTGGATCGGCGGCTACGCCATTGAAACCTCGCTCAGCGTCGATAATCTCTTCGTCTTCCTGGTCATCTTTCAAGGCTTCCGCATCAGCCGCCAGCGCCAGCACAACGCCCTGCTGTGGGGCATGGGCGGCGCGGTGGTGCTGCGCGCTCTTTTCATCGCCGCCGGCATAACGTTGCTCCAGCGCTTCGACTGGATTACCTGGATCTTCGGCCTGTTCCTGCTCTATGCGGCCTGGCGCCTACTGCGCGGCAGCTCGGCTCACGCCGCCATCCCCGAGTGGATTCGCAAACTCCAACCTGCCAAAGGCTCACTGCTGCCGGTGATTCTGGCCATCGAAGTGACGGATGTTGTGTTTGCCACCGACTCCATTCCCGCCGTGCTCGCCATCAGCCACAATCCCTTCGTGGTCTACACGTCCAACATCGCTGCCGTCCTCGGCCTGCGCTCGCTCTACTTCGCACTGGCTGCGCTGCTTGACCGCTTCCGCTACCTGCACTACGGGTTGGGAGCGCTGCTGGCCTTTGTGGCGCTCAAAATGCTCGCCGCGCGCTGGATAGAAGTGCCCATTACGCTCTCGCTGGCAATTATTGGCACGATGCTTTCGCTCTGCGCAATCGCCTCGTGGTTTGCGCCGGGCGCGTCCGAAGCAAGAAAGCGAGCCGGCGTCGGGTAACGGACCGCACGTGAAGCGGCTGGTTCGGGCAGTGCCTGCAGAATCCCTCTGGCGCGTGTGAACTCGCTGTATTTCCTGTCCGCGCAGTAAATGTGATTCGTGAGCCAGATATAAATGAGGTTCATCACGTCCACTGACAGATCGGCGTCCGTCCCGCTCTCGCGCCGCAGCTTCATCTTCGCAACCATCCGCCTCAACTCGTCGTGCTCCGCTGTGTGCGCCGCCGCATCGGGATAGCCGGTCTCAAAAAAAGCAACCTCTTCACAAGTGCAGTGGTGCCATGCGTAGTGCTCCAGATCGTCGAGAACGCTTTCGAGCATGTTCTTGCTGTTCCCCGTCTCAATGGCGCCGTGCAGCATGTTCACCAGGGCGATCAGTTTCTTGTGATCCTCGTCGAAGTCCTCGACGCCTACGCGCAGATTCTCCGTCCACAGCAGCAACATGAGTCGCGCCTCCCTTCCTGGACAAAGGTCCGGTTGCCCACGGCAAAGCTGAGCGATTCGTCGGCTCTCGGAAAGTCGAGCCAATCCGCGCAGAGGTGGGAATCTCTCAGAGAATGTTATCGGCGTGCGGGGTGGGAGGAATGAGATAAACCGGAAATTCCGGGAACGGAATGCTGGATCGGCGACAGCATTCCCTGGTTGGGAAACAGGACAAAAAACTACCAGGCCTCAAAGACGATCTGCTCACCGCCGTCGCCGCCACTAAGAACAGAGTGCTTGAGGAAGCGCTGGTCGTCGCGCCGCGGAAAGTCGTTGCGGAAGTGGGCGCCGCGGCTCTCGGTGCGTGCCAGTGCGGAGTGGAGAATTGCGTGGGCCACGCGGCTCAGAGCACGCGCCTCCATCAGGCGGCGGCTTGTCTTGCCTTGCTCAATAAAGCGCGCCAGGCCCGCCTCGCACTCGGCCTGCGCGGCCAGGCCCGCCCGCAGCGTGGATTCATGGCGCAGCAAGCCGGCATAGGCCCACATGGAAGCCTGAAGGCGCGCGATGACGGCCTCCACGCGGGTTTCTTCGGCAACGGACAAAGGAGTGTGGGCCGGCGGCGGCGCGTTGAACGCTGTGAAAGCCAGATTGTCGTTCAGCATCGCCCGCGCCGCCCGCGCGCCGAACACAAGCCCTTCCAGCAGCGAGTTCGACGCCAGCCGATTCGCCCCATGAACGCCGGTACACGCCGCCTCGCCCGCCGCGTACAAGCCCTTCAAACTTGTCCGTCCATCAAGATCGGTCCGTATGCCCCCCATCAGGTAATGCGCAGCCGGACGCACGGGGATCAAATCGCGCGCCATATCCAGCCCATGCCTTCCCAGGAACGCGCTGATCCCAGGAAACCGCCCGTGCAGATCGATGTCTTTCACGTGCCGCATATCCAGGTGCACGGCCCTTGTCTCGCCCGCCCCTTTTCCCATCCCCTCCCGCGCAATGGCCCGCGCCACCACATCGCGCGGAGCCAGTTCCAGCAGTGGATGATAGCGCTCCATGAAGCGCTCGCCGCTCTCATTGCGCAGGTACGCGCCTTCGCCGCGCAACGCCTCGGAAAGCAGGAACCGCGGGACGCCGGGCAGGGCCAGCGCCGTCGGGTGAAACTGGTAAAACTCCATGTCGGCCAGCGCCGCTCCGGCCTCAAGTGCCAGCGCGATGCCATCGCCCGTGGCCACGGCGGGATTGGTGGTGTCGGAGTAGACCTGCCCCGCGCCGCCGGAGGCGATCAGCACAGCGCGGGTGCTGACCCGCTGCGGCCCGGAGTCTTCGGCGAGCGGTCCCGCGCCGGCCAGATCGGCCCCCACAACGCGCCCATCGGCCACCGCCAGCCCGGTCACCATCGTCCACTCGGCAAATTGAATGCGCTTCTGTGCGCGCGCAAACGCCACCAGCGAGCGGCTGATCTCGGCCCCCGTTGCGTCGCCGTTGGCGTGCAGAATCCGCGGCAGCGAGTGCGCCCCTTCGCGGGTGCGCAGCAGCTCGCCGGCTTCCTTGTCGAACGCCGCGCCCCACTCGATCAGCTCGGCCACGCGCAGCGGACCCTCCGACACGAGCACCTCGGCCGCGGGCCGATGAACCAGGCCATCCCCGGCGTTTACCGTGTCTTCAAGGTGCAGCCGAACGTCCGCCTCGCCCTCTGTGGCCACGGCGATTCCGCCCTGTGCGTAGTGCGTATTCGACTCGCCCAGCGACTCCTTGGTGACCACCAGCACCTCGCCGTGGCGCGCCAGCTCCACCGCCGCGCGCAACCCGGCCACGCCCGCGCCCATCACCAGAAAATCCACCCCAGACGGAACTGCCATAACCTTCGAGGCTAACACTGCCAGACCAGAGCCGGACATCCCGCCGGCAAAATGACGCCTTGGCCCCCTCCAGGGTCGGGGCAGCGCTGAGGACCTCGGCCACGAATTGGGGAACACGAAACAGCCACCAGCGGACGCCCATCGCGGTTTGACTCGATGAAGGCCCGCTGGTTCGCTTCTCTGATAGGAGCGAGCCGTCAGCCAATCCGCGACAACAAGGTGTAAGCTGTCTAGCAGATTATCCTTTGACCTGCGTATTCACGGATGCTCTTGCCCGTCGCACGAGCACCTGTTTGCTCCCGAGAAAGCTGGTCCGTGAACCGGCCCAACCCTGAAGTTCCATGCAGACGCGTTCCGCGGAGAAAGAACATTCGGAGGCTCAACTCGGATGGAGATCTACCAGCAAATACCGCCGGACGTAGTGAAGCTCATACTGGTCCTTTTCCTGTCCTTCCTGATCGGACTGGAGCGGGAGGAGCGCAAGGCAGCGGCAGGATCCTATTCCTTCGGAGGAGTGCGCACCTTTCCGCTGATCGGCCTCATCGGCTATTCCGTTGCTCTGATTGCAGGCGCACAAGTGCTGCCGGTGGCCATCGGCTTTCTGGTGGTCGGCGGGTTTTTGCTTCTGTCTTACTGGCACAAGCTCTCCGCTGCCGAGCCTTCCGGAGTTACTACCGAGATGTCTGGCCTGGCCACGTTCCTGGTGGGAGCGCTCGTCTGCTACGGCCATCTCTGGGTTGCCACAGCTCTGTGTGTCGCCAGCCTTCTGCTGCTCGATCTCAAGGCAGCCCTGGAAAAGCTGGCGGTGCGCATCGCTCCCAACGAGATTCTTACCTTCGCCAAGTTTCTCCTTCTGAGCGGAGTGATTCTGCCCATCCTGCCCAACCGGGAGTTCAGCCAGTTCCACATCAACCCCTTCAAGACATGGCTGGTGGTGGTGGCCATCAGTGCCATCTCGTACGCCAGTTATGTATTGCAGAAGGCGTCCAAGGCACAGGGCGGGGTGGTGCTGGCGGCGTTGCTGGGCGGGGCTTATTCCTCCACGGCCACCACCCTGGTCATCGCGCGCCGCGCGGCGCGGGAACAACGTCCGCACCTGTTCGCGGGCGGCATCCTGATCGCCTCCGGCATGATGTACCTGCGCCTGGCCATCCTTGTATCGCTGTTCAACCGGCAATTGATGGCCCTCGTTGCCGGGCCCTTTCTGGTATTGGCCGTCCTGGCGGTGGGCCTGGGATGGCTCTGGAGTCGCCGGACCGATGAAGCCGCGGGGACAGTCCACCGGGAATTTGAAGCCAAGAACCCGCTCGAGCTCCTCACGGCCTTTCTGTTTGCCGCTCTGTTTCTGACCATGCTGGTCGCTACCCAGTTAGCCGTCACTTATCTGGGTAAAGGGGGAGTGAGTATTCTGGGCGCAATCATGGGTATCGCCGATGTGGACCCCTTCATCATGGGGATGACCCAGGCCGCGGGCACGCTCACGCCTCTGAAGGTCGCGGCCGGCGCAATTCTGATTGCCGCGGCGAGCAACAACATCGCCAAGGGCGTTTATGCATACAGCCTGGCGGACCGCAAGACCGGCCTGCAGAGCCTGGCCATGCTGCTGGCCCTCGCCGCCGGCGGCCTGGTCCCCTTGTTCTGGCTGGCGCGGTAAAGAAGCGGGTGGGTGCTGAATACTCTATTCAGAAAATGAAGACCTCGTGAATCACTCTCTGAAAGAGGCCGAGGCGTCGGATGGGACCGCTGGGCATCAGACGACGATCAACGAAGCGCTGCGGAGCAATGGCCAAGAAGAGATGCGGGGCACGGGTCAAGCCGCCGGTCAGCTGCAATTCTCAAAGTGGGTACGTGCGAACCCAGTGTCCACTCCCCCAGATCGGAGCTACCCGCCCGCAGGCGGGGGAATATAATCGGGCGTTCCCTTCGTATCTTCGTTTTTCAGCATTCTGCCTCTTTTGGCATGCTCCTCTGAAAGGAGTCGGACGGCGGTGACCCCACCTCGGTTTTCCCTGGTCAAGTGGTACATGGACTGCGTCACGGACGAAGGCGAGGCCGTGATACTGTACTGTGCGGAAATGCTCTGGCGAGGCATTCATGTGACCTATAGCAGCGTTCTTTCCACGAATGAACAGACAGCGACAACCCGGTCCTCGATGAGCAGCTATCGCCTTGTCCCCACAGACGAACTGATCCTGGTGGAGATTCCCCGGCTGAAGGTCTCGGGAAAATGGCAGGCCGCAGCCGCACCGCTGGAGCACACGGTGTATGAGAGCGCCGCTGGGTCGGTGGTGTGGAACTGCGTACAACCGCGTGCCTCGGCACGGGTCAGTGTGGGCGAGCGCGTGCTGATGGGACTGGGTTACGCTGAGCGCCTGACCTTGACGCTTCCACCGTGGCAATTGCCGATGCGCCAGTTGCGCTGGGGGCGCTTCGTTTCACCGGAGGAAAGCCTGGCGTGGATCGACTGGCAAGGGCCTTACTCCACCAGCCTTGCAGTCCACAACGGCAAGATACGCGAGATCGTGTCGGCCTCCGACTCTGAACTTAGACTCAACGACGGCGTCCTGCGCATGAAGGAGAGTCTTCCTCTTCGAGCCGGCCCCTTGGGCTCGACTGTGCTTCCTGGAGCACCCGCGCTCAAAAGGCTGCTTCCCACTTCCTTGACCAACATTGAAGAGCAGAAGTGGAGAAGCCGCGGAATTCTCGAGATCAATGACCGCCAGAGCCTCGGCTGGGTCATCCACGAGGTGGTTCATTGGAATCTCTGACTCGCGGTCATCTGCCCAAGGTGCTGTACGGATTGTTCTTCGTCGCAGTGGTTCCTGCGGCGCTTGTGCTGTGGGCACACGGCGCCAGCCCTATGGTGCGTCTGCATCGCTTGCAATCGGAGTTTTTTGGGGGGGCGCTGGCGGTCTCCGGCGTGACAGTGATGGCCGCGGGCATGTTGGCCCTCTGGCGTTCTGGCGGAGGGTTGCCCATGAACGCGTTTCCGCCGCCGCGCTTTGTTGAGAACGGTGTCTATAGCCTTGTTCCGCATCCGATTTATGGCGGCTTTGCCATTGCCTGCGCCGGTGTGGCAATTGTCGCGGGGTCAGCCAGTGGATTGTGGCTCGTAACTCCCATGGTGATTTTGGCAAGCGCGGCGCTGGTTCTTGGCTATGAGTTACCCGACCTGCGGAAGCGCTTCGGTGCGCGGGAGGCTTCGCCGTGGCTGCCGCGTGATCGGCCTCAAGCTCCGTCACTGCTGGAACGCCTGAGAGTTTATCTGGTGGTTCTTCTGCCGTGGCTCATCCTTTATGAATTAATCTGGCGACTCGGCCCGGCCGTTGGCGGTGTGGCCACGTACATGACGTTCGAGCGCCGCCTACCGGTCGTTGAATGGACGGAGCCGATCTATTGCAGCACCTATGCTGTAGTGTTGCTGGCGCCGCTGCTCGCCCGGACAGGACATTCGCTGCGACGCTTTGCGCTGCGCGGTCTGGGTGCAATGGCAGTGATTTTTCCGCTCTATCTGCTTTTGCCTGCCATTGTTCCCCCACGCCCCTTCCATCCCGCGACTTGGATGGGCCATCTGCTGCTATGGGAGAGATCACCGTATTCAGGCATCGCTGCATTTCCGTCCTTTCATGTTGCCTGGGCGTTGATTGCCGCTTCAGCATTGGGTGAAGGAGGGCGATGGTGGAAACGCGGTTGGTGGATCTGGGCCGTCCTGGTGGCAGCCAGTTGCGTGACAACGGGGATGCACTCAATCGCCGACGTGCTGGCTGGAGCCGCGGCTTTTCTGCTGGTAAGTCGGTTGCAGGATGTTTGGAGAGCCATTCTGCGTGTTGCAGAGCGCATCGCCAACTCGTGGAAGGAGTGGCGGATGGGACCGGTTCGAATCATCAACCACGGCGGGTATGCGGCGGCCGCGATCCTGGTCGGGATCGGTCTCATCGATGCGCTGCTCGGCCCTGGGCGCGAATGGATATCCGCCAGCATCTTTCTTTGTTCCACCGTTGGCGCGGCGCTCTGGGCTCAATGGGTGGAGGGATCGCCGGCGCTGCTGCGACCGATGGGCTTTTACGGAGGCATGTTGGGGGCTGCCGTTGGAGCCACACCCGCACTGTTGTTCCACGTGAATCTCTGGGTTGTCTTCGCGGCGGTTTGCGTAGCAGCGCCCTGGATTCAGGGGATAGGCAGGCTTCGCTGCCTGGTTCAAGGGTGCTGTCACGGGCGGGCAACGGAAACCACTCCTGGGATTCGCTATACCCATCCTCGCTCGCGAGTCTGCCGCCTCACTCAGCTCGGCGGTGTGCCGGTGCATGCGACGCCAGTCTATTCGATTCTTTGGAACGCACTGGTGGGCGCCACATTGCTGCGTCTGCTCCAATTGCATTCTCCCGCCACGCTTATTTGCGGCGTGTACTTCCTGCTGTCCGGGGTTGGGCGCTTCGTTGAGGAGGCCTATCGAGGCGAACCTCAGACTGTGGCCGTCGGCGGGCTCCGCTTGTACCAGTGGATCGCGATTGTGACCGTCGTAGTTGGAGCCGCCATCACCTGCGTCAACAGCTCTCCGATGCCGCAGGTGGTCCCTTGGCGCCTCGCTCCGGTTCTTCTTGCGTTAGGGTGCAGCGCCGTAGCTTGGTTCGTGACCGGAATCGACTTTCCCGAGTCGTCACGCCGTTTTGCGCGCCTGACTTGACGAGAGCGGAGATGCGGCGGGGAGTATCCGGTGTGGCAGGCATTTAAGATAAGAGCAGCGTGCAAACCATACGAGTAGAGACACCTTCGGCGAAATATGACGTGGTGACGGGCAGCGGGCTTATTCAGACGCTGGCGCCGCGCATTGAGCGGGTTGCGGGGCGGTTGCCGCGACGGGTCTTTGTGCTCACCTCCGGCCCCATCTGGGCGCTATGGGGCGAGGCCTTTCTGGCTTCCTTTGCCGAGCCGCCGGTGGTGCTGTTTCTCGAAACCGGCGAAAGCCACAAAACAATGGCCAGCGTGGAAAAGCTGCTCCGCCAGATGGCGCGGGCCGGCGGCGATCGCGGCTCCCTGCTCATCGCCTTTGGCGGCGGCATTGTGGGCGATGTGGGCGGCTTTCTTGCGGCGATTTTCATGCGCGGCATCCCCTATGTTCAGGTCCCCACGACGCTGCTGGCGCAGGTTGATTCGAGCGTCGGCGGCAAGACCGGCGTCAACCTGCCCGAAGGCAAGAACCTCGTCGGCAGCTTCAACCATCCCCTCGCGGTCTTTGCCGATATCGGCGTCCTGGGCACGCTGCCGGACCGCGAGCTGCGCGCCGGACTGATGGAGAGCGTGAAGGCGGGCATCATCCGCGACCGCGCGCTGGTTCGCTTTATGGAAGAGCACGCGGACGAGGTGCTGGGGCGCGACGCAAAGGCTCTGGAGAAAGTGATCGCCGCGTCGATCCGGATGAAGGCCGGCGTGGTCAACCGCGATGAGCGCGAAAACGGGCTGCGCATGATTCTCAACCTGGGCCATACGGCAGGCCACGCGCTGGAGCAGGCCACCGGCTACAAGACTCTGCTGCATGGCGAGGCGGTGGGCTGGGGCATGATCGCAGCCCTCTACCTCGCGCGCAAGCGTGGAACCATCGGCGCCCATCAATTTGACCGGCTGGAGCATCTGATCCACTTGTATGGCCCTCTGCCGCCTCTGAAGCTGAAAGCAAAGAAAGTGGTGGCGGCGACCGGCGGGGACAAAAAGAATCGGGGCGGTGTGCGCCGGTTTGTGCTGCCCGTGGGAATTGGCGACGCGGGCGTGGTCGAAGACGTGACTCCTGAAGAACTTGAAGCGGCTGTAGGCTACATGTTGGCGCGCGCCGGGGAGCTGAGCTAGCAGGCCCCAGTTGGTCTGTCCAATGTCTGCTAAAACAATTCTGGGTGCCCCACCCTCGCCGCGTTCTTGTTTTTGCGGCTAGGGTGGGAGCAGACGCTGATACCATTGTGTGAGGCGTATCCAAATCACCTATTCAATCGAATCACACGATGGGCGAACCTGTTTTCAAGTTTTCTCGATTTCCAAATGCTCCGATTTCGGAGGAAGAGTTGATTGCGGATTTGCGCCGGGTCGCACTGGAGTTGGGAAGTGACAAAGTGACCAAAGCGCAGTACCGTTCGATGGGGCGATACGGGCTAACTACTTTTGATAAACGGTATGGCACCTGGAATGAATCGCTACGTAGAGCGGGTCTCGCGATAACAAATCGGAAGAATATTCCTGACGAAGAGCTATTCGAGAACATTCTCACTCTTTGGCAGCATTATGGTCGGCAACCGCGACTAAGCGAACTGGCTTCCAATCCATCGTGTATTTCTGAATGTCCGTATAACCGGCGCTTTGGGTCATGGATGAACGCCCTGATAGCTTTCGTCGATTATGCCAACGGAACTGGCGCAGAACTTGCGGACAATCAAGTTGGAACCGGCGTTGAAAACAAGCACACAACGGGGCGCAAACCATCTCTTCGTCTTCGCTGGCGTGTGCTCCAGCGCGACAATTTCAAATGCTGTGGATGCGGCGCCAGCCCGGCGATCTCTTTGGGCGTGGACCTTCACGTAGATCATATTCGTCCGTGGAGCAAGGACGGCGATACTGTTCTTGAGAATCTGCAAACGCTTTGTTCCAAATGCAATCTTGGCAAATCGAATCTTCTTCCTTGAGAGTTCGTGGTATCCCACCCTAGCCGCAAAGACAAGAACGCGGCGAGGGTGGGGCACCCAGCACCGTCGTTCAGAACAGGAAAGACAATGACCACTACCGGAGCCAAGCCAGCAGGAGCGAGCGACGAAGCGGGCGCGGCGCGCGCCGTGCAGCAGATGTTCGACTCGATTGCGCCGCGCTACGACCTGCTGAATCACGTGCTCTCGGCCAGTGTGGACCGGCTGTGGTGGTGGCAGACGGCGCGCCGGTTCCGCGCCGTGCTCGCCGATCCCGATGCGGCGGTGCTCGACGTCTGCTGCGGCACCGGACACATGACGCGCGCGCTGCTCAAAGGCCGTCCACGCGGTGCGCGGCCCATTCTGGCCGCGGACTTTGCGCGCGAGATGCTCAGCCGCGGAGCACGCAGATTCAAGGCGCGCAGCGAAGACCAAACCGCGCCCTATGCCGTCGCGCTCGAAGCCGACGCCCTTCATCTGCCGCTCCGCTCCGCAGCGCTTGACCTCATCGTCACCGCCTTCGGCTTCCGCAATCTCGCCAACTACGAGGCCGGCCTGCGCGAGTTTGCGCGCGTCCTCAAGCCCGGCGCCCAGTTGGGTATTCTGGACTTCAGCGAGCCCGGCGGCCTCGTGGGCAAGGCTTATGCCGTCTACTTCCGGCGCGTGCTCCCCGCGATTGGCCGCATGATCTGCGGCAAGGACGGTCCTTACAGTTACCTGCCCGCTTCGGTGCAGAAGTTTCCCCCTCCCGCGGAGATGCTCGATCTGATGCGCGCGACCGGCTACACTCAATGCGCATGGCAACCCTACACCTTTGGAATTGCCGGGTTGTACACGGGCGTGCGCAGCCATGTAGCCTGAGAGCCGAATGACGACCGCCGCTCAAGACCCGTTGTTGACAGGCACGGCAGGCTTCTCCGCGCAGAAGCGCCGCGTAGCCCTGCACTCCATGGTGGCGGCCGCCGCCATGACCGTGCTCAAGCTCGTCGCTGGCCTCATGTCCGGCTCACTGGGCGTGCTGTCCGACGCGGCGCACTCCGCGCTCGACCTGGTCGGCGTCACACTCACCTTCTTCTCCGTGCGCGTAAGCGACAAGCCTGCCGACGAGGACCACACCTACGGCCACGGCAAATTCGAGAACCTCTCCGCGTTTGGCGAGGCTGGCCTCATGGCCGTCTCCTGCGCGTGGATCATCTGGGAAGCCATGCAGCGCATCGTGGTGCAAACGGTGGAGCTGCACCACTCGATTTGGCCGGTGCTGGTGCTGCTCACGTCCATTGCGGTGGACTATTGGCGCTCGCGGCGGCTGCGAGCGGTCGCGGAGCGGACAGGGTCCCCGGCTCTGGCCACCGATGCGTTCCACTTTGCCAGCGACATCTGGTCGACTCTGGCGGTCCTCGTCGGGCTCGCCGCCAGCTGGATCGGCATTCGGCTGGGAGTCGGCTGGCTGCGCTTTGCCGACCCCTTTGCGGCGGTGGTCGTCTCGCTCATGATTCTGCGCATGACGCTGCATCTCGGCCGCGAAACCGTCGCTGTGCTGATGGACGAAGTGCCCGCGGAGACGCGCCACCGCCTCATCGACGAAGTTGCCCGGGTAGAGGGCGTGCTCGCCGTCGAACAGGCACGCGTGCGGCGCGCGGGCGCCAGCTACTTTGCCGACCTCACGCTGGCCCTGCCGCGGAGCTATACGTTTGAGCACACAGGCGAGCTTGTGCGCGCGGCTACCGAGGCCGTGCATCGCGCATTGCCGACAGCGGATGTAGTCATCCATACCGTTCCCCGCGAGTCCCGTGCGGAGAGCATCTTCGACCGGGTGCGCGCGGTGGCGGCGCGCAACAACGTGAACGTGCATGAACTCAGCGTGCAGTCGCACCATGGACGGCTGCGCGTCGAGCAGCACGTGGAGCTCGACGAGAACATGCCTCTGCTGACGGCGCATGGGTTTGTCAGCGCCATGGAGGCAGAGATCTTGCGCGATACGCCTGAGATCGACTTCGTGCTGACGCATATCGAGAGCGAGCCCGCCACCATCGAGCAGCCCGAGGAGATGATCGAGGTGGACCGCAAGATTGAATACGCGCTACGGACGACGGCTGCCCTGTTCGAAGAGATTGTGGATGTGCATGAGATCATCGTGGGCCGCACCGTCGATCACATCTCGCTCAGCTGCCATTGCACGCTGCCCGATGCGCTGCCCATGCTGCGCGTGCATGAAGTGATCACCGGGCTCGAAGACCGCTTCAAGCTGGAGTGCCCGGAAGTCTACCGGGTGACGATTCATCCCGAGCCGGTGACGGATAATCTGCGCTGAGGGACTGGAGGGGAAAAAGCAATGATTGCGCACAGCGAATGGAAGCACGACAGTATCTTTGAAGGGATTGCGGAGAACGGCAACACCGTTCTCTTTGACGCGGACCCCCAGCACGCGCACGGACCCAGCCCCATGGAAGCGGTGCTGATGGCGCTGTGCGGGTGCACCAGCGTGGACGTGGTTTCGATTCTGAAGAAGAAGCGCCAGCCGCTCACTGGCCTGCGCGTCTCGGCCACCGCCGAGCAGTCGCCCACCGCGCCGCGCGTCTTCACCAGGATCAAGCTGACCTATACGGTGAGCGGCAAGCTGAGCCGCAAGGCGGTGGAGGACGCGGTGGCGCTGTCGAAGAACACCTACTGCTCGGTGTCGAAGATGCTGGAGAAAGCCGCGCCGGTGGACTACGAGATCGTGTTTGTGGATGGCGAGCCGGAGCCATGAAGACGCGGCCGGTGGTGAACTTCTTTCAGATTGCCTCGCTGGTGATGCTGCTCGTCGCCGTGGCGCTGCTGGCGGCCATCGCCACCATGCATTTCGCCATTCATGGCGCCGAAGTGCAGGTTCCTGCGTTGCAGGGCATGACCGTTGCCGATGCGCGCAGCCAGACAGCCGGGCTGGGCTTGAACCTCGAAGTCGACAACCGCTACTACTCGGGCGACGTGGCCGCGGGCCATATCCTCACGCAGTCCCCGGCTGCCGGAACCGTGGTGCGCCGCGAGTGGCGTGTGCGCGTTGCCGAGAGCCTGGGCCCGCAAAAGGTTGACGTGCCGGACGCGGTGGGCACAGACCAGCGCGTGGCGGCGCTGACGCTGCGCCGCGTTGGCCTGGAAGTGGGCGCAACCGCGCAACTGCCGTGGAGCAGAGCAGCGGAGGGCACTGTGCTGGCGCAGGACCCTCCTGCCCATGCGCAGGGCATTTCGCGACCCACTGTGAACCTGCTGGTAGCAGCGCCCGACGATGAAGCAGCCGACGGCTTTGTCATGCCCGACCTGGTTGGTTTGCCGGTAGTCACGGCGCAGGCGCAGTTGGCCAAGGTCGGCATCCAATCGGCGACGCCTACGTACGTGCCCGTTCCGGTGGCCCCGGTAGGCAGCGGGGATGCGCCGCCAAAGCCGCCTGTCAAGCTCGGATCGGTGATTGCGCAGACGCCCTACGCCGGAGCGCGCGTGTATCAGAACGCGGCCGTGACGCTGACGGTGGCGGAGTGAGAAACACAGGCAACGGGGATCGGTTTTCAGCCGTCAGTTGCTCCCGCCGGCTGAATCTTCGGTCCCGGGAGATGAGCACAAAATGGGATTGAGCGAAGATCTGGAATGTGTGGCGCAGCAGGAGCGTGAGCTGGTGCTGCCGCGCCTCGATGCGCAAGTAGCGTGGGACCTGGGCCTGCGCCTGCGGACCATGGCTGTTGAACGCGGGCTGGCGGTGGTGATCGACGTGCGCAGGTTCGGGCAGCCTCTGTTCTATGCGGCGCTGGAGAACACGACGCCGGACAATGCGGAATGGGTGCGGCGCAAGACCAACGTCGTCGCGCGCTTTCATCGCAGTTCCTATGCCATTGGGCTCAAGCTGCTGGCCAAGAACGAGACGCTTGCCGAACAGCAGGGCCTGCCGCTGGCCGACTACGCCACCCATGGCGGATCGTTTCCACTCACCGTGGCGGACGCGGGAGTGGTGGGCAGCGTCACCGTCTCCGGATTGCCGCAGCGCGCCGATCATGAACTCGTAGTGGAGGCATTGTGCAGCCTGTTGGGCCGTGACTACGATGAGCTGCGGCTGGGAGCAGAGTAAGGCTTTCCCGAAGCTGAAGTTGGATCAGGTCACATCGCGGGCATCGACAACAACTGCTCCTCAAGCCGGTTGTAACTCATCGCCATGCCCCGCTCCATTCCCGACTTACGCGCCGTGTCGCGGGCTTCCATCGACTCGTAGAGCACGGTAATCGTCATTCTTGTACCGTTGCCCTCCTCGACGAAGACCGTTGTATCGATTGCTTCTCCGGGGTACCAGGGCTCGTCGAATCTCTCCGTGGCGACGATCCGCTCCAGCGGTACAATCTCGCGGAAGACGCCGCCCATTCCCATCTCTCTTCCATCGCCGTCATGGCGCCACAAATAGCGATAGGCGCCGGCAACTTTCAGATCGATTTCGCATACGCGCATGCTCCACCCGGGCGGTCCCAGAAGCCAGCGTCTGACTAACTCCGGCTTGGTGAAGGCGTCGAATACCAGCGCGCGCGGGGCGTTGAAAACGCGCGTCACCCGGATTTCACGATCGCTGGGCGTAGAAACTTTGAAGCTGTCGGGATACATCGTTCCAACCTCCATCAATGCTTTTTGTGCTTGTGCTTCTGCTTCTTCCCTTTCTTCTTCTTCCCGGTCTTCGATTCGTTCAGCAGCTCATCCAGTCGAGAGAACGAAGACTTCCAGAACTCGCGATACTCCGCCAGCCATTGGTTGGCCTCTGCGAGCGGCCTGGCGTCTAGCCTGCTGGGGCGGCGCTGTGCGTCGCGGTCGCGAGTAATGAGGCCTGCGCCTTCCAGCACCTTCAGATGCTTTGAGATTGCGGGCTGACTCATGGCGAACGGAGCGGCCAACTCAGCCACCGATGCCTCGCCCGTTGCCAGCCGCGCGAGGATGGCGCGGCGCGTAGGATCCGACAGCGCCGCAAAAGTGGCGTCCAGGCGTTCGGAAGTCGTAAATGTATTACCACTTAGTTCCATAACTAAACGGTAATATAAATTGATTTTGCTGTCAAGCCCTCAGGCGCTGCGTTCGATCAGTGCGATGAAGAAACCGTCCGTATTGAATGTGCCGGGAAGGAGGCGTAGCGCCCCTTGGGGCGTGAGCGAAGCCTGCAGCCGTCCTGCGCAGTCCTTTGTGAGGATGGCCTCGCGCTGGAGAGTTTCGATGGAAGCCTGGAGCGGCACCTGGCGAGCCGTTGGAGTTGCTGCAAGCACCGCGCTGACCACCCCCTCGTTCTCTTCCGGCTCCAGCGAACAAGTGGAATAGACCACGCGCCCTCCAGGACGGACGGCGCGCAGGGCGGCGGCGAGGATTGCACGCTGGCGCTCAGCTTGTCGTGGCAGATCTTCGCATCGCAGCCGGTGACGGATTTCCGGGTTGCGGCCCAGTGTGCCCGTGCCGCTGCAGGGTACGTCGGCGAGCACAACGTCGAAGGCCGCGTTTTCACTGAGTTGCGTGGCGTCGGCCAGCCACCACTCGACGCGACCCGCATAAGGGGCCAACCGGTGGCGCAACTGCTCCAGACGCTGCGGGCTCGATTCACAAGCCAGAATGCGCGCCCGCGGATTGAGCTCGGCGAGGATGAGCGTTTTCCCTCCAGGCGCCGCGCAGGCATCGAGGATTCTTCCCTCGTTTTGATTGAGAATTGCGGCTGCGAATTCGGCGACCAACTGCGATCCTTCATCCTGAAAGCGGACGCGGCCCTCTTGAAATGCCGCCGTGGCCGTCACGTCTCCGGAAACAACGGTGCGAGCAGCGCTGAGCAATTGGCCGGGCTCAAGCACGACGCCGGCCCGGGCGAGTTCAGCTTCAGCCTCGGCGTCTGTGAGTCGAACCGTCAGCGAGGGTTGGCCCTGGCCGTGGCGGCAAATTGCGCGTGTTGCATCAGGGCCGTAGATGCTGATCCAGCGCTCGACCATCCAGGCGGGGTGGGCTTGGGCGAGCGCCAGTTCCGCGGCGCTCTCCTCACGAAAGTTAACTCTCGCGCCGCCGGCCAGTTTGCGCAGCACAGCGTTGACCATGCCGGACGCGAAGCGGTGGCCGGCCTGCTTGGCCAGTTCCACGCTCTCGTCGATAGCGGCTCGCGCAGGGACCCGATCCATGTGCAGAATCTGGAAAACGCCCAGCCGCAGGGCTATGCGAACTTCGGCGTCCAACTTGGCATTGGGCCGCTTGAGCAGGAACTGAAGCTGGTGGTCGAGCCGGATTTGCCAGCGCAGCACGCCGAGCACCAGCGCTGTGGCCAGGTTGCGATCCGTGGGCGAAAGAGCGTTCACCGCCTTGCCGCGCAGCAGATCGTCGGAGTGGGAAGCTCCGCGCTCGACGGAAATGAGAATGTTGAATGCCGCCTTGCGTGCAGGGGAAATCGCGGCCGCGCGATTCTTCGGCGCGGCCCTCCGCGTGCCGGGCTGGCCCGCAGCGCTCATGGCGTTGAATACCCGAGCCGGGCGTTGGCAGCAAGCTGCGTTCCGCGCATGAATTCTGCGGCGGGAAGGCGCTTTTTGCCTTCGAGCTGCACTTCGAGGAATTCGAACCAAGTGTTGCCTGCACAGGCGACAAAGAGACGATGGTTCTCTATGCGGATCTGCCCGGGCTCTGCTCCGCCGAAATGCACGGCGGCCACGGCCAGCCGATGAACAATAAGCTTCTTGCCCTCGAGGGTAGTGAACGCTCCCGGCCACGGCTGAAAACCGCGCCACCGGTTATAGAGTTCGTGCGCAGTCCGTGCGGCAAAATCCATGCGCCCGTCTTCCCGGTCGAGCAGCGGAGCGTACGTGGCTCCCTCATGGTTCTGCGGCTGAGGATGAATCGTTCCTGCCGCGAGCCCGGCAAGTGATTCAACCACCAGCGGTGCACCAGCACGCGCGAGCAGATCGAACAGCTCAACCGCAGTGTGCTCCGGTGCAATTTCAACAGTCTGTTGCAGCAAAATCGGGCCGGTGTCCAGGCCTTCTTCCAGCAGCATGGTCGTGTTCCCGGTAACCGCATCGCCCATGGCCACCGCCCACTGGATGGGCGCTGCGCCGCGGTACTTGGGCAGCAGCGACCCGTGCAGATTGATGCAGCCCAGCCGCGGCAGCGCCAGCATCCACGGCGGAACGATGCGCCCATACGCCACCACGACGATCGCATCCGCAGCAAGCGCCTCAAGCTGCGCGCGAAACTCCGCGTTGTTTCGAATCTTCTCCGGCTGCGTGACGGGAATGCCGGCTGGCAGTGCGGCTTGCTTTACGGGCGGCGCGGTCAGCTCTTGTGCGCGCCCCACCGGGCGGTCGGGCTGCGAAACCACCAGCGCGACTTCGTGGCCTGCGGCAAGCAGGGCTTCAAGCGTGGGCACCGCGAAGCTGGGAGTGCCGCAGAACACGAGTCTCATCGCGCGCCTCGCGGGTCTACCACGTTCCGTCGCGCTGCATCTTGCGAATCTTGCGCAAGTTGAGGTCGCGCTTCAGGCCGCTCATGCGAAAAATGAACAACATGCCGTTCAGGTGGTCGATCTCATGCTGCATGCAGCGGGCCAGCAGGTCGTCGCCGTCCATCTCGAGCCATTTTCCTTCCAGGTCCTGGGCGCGGATGCGCACCTTCGCGGCGCGCACAACCTTCTCCTTGATCTCCGGAAAGCTCAGGCAGCCTTCCTCTTCGTAGAGCCTGCCCTCGCTGAAGATGATCTCCGGGTTGACCAGCACCAGCTTTTCATTGGGGTCCTTCCCCATGCTCAGGTCAATGGTTGTCATGCGTTTCGACACACCCACCTGTGGAGCGGCCAGTCCGATGCCCTGCGAGGCATAGGTCGTCTCGAACATGTCGGCGGCCAGCTTTTTCAGCTCGGCGTTGAAGTCGGTCACCGGCTCGCCGGGCTGCGAAAGCACCGGCTCGGGATACTTGACGATCTTAAGAATCATTTCTGTTTCCCAACTGCTCCGTTTCTTCTCATTTCCTGCTAGGACCGCATTGGCTCAATGCTCAATAGTTCCGCATCTGTTCGATGTATCCCCGGAAATTCCGTTGCATTTCAACCACCGAGTCGCCGCCGAACTTCTGCTGCGCCAGGCCCGCGACGGTAATGGCGACCATGGCCTCTGCGGCCACGCCGGCAGCAGGAACCACGCAGATGTCGCTGCGCTCGTAGCTCGCGCTGGTGGCCTCGCGCGTGTCGAAACTAACCGATTCGAGTGGCCGCCTCAGCGTGGAGATGGGCTTCAGGTAGCCGCGCACCACAATGTCCTCGCCGTTCGAAACGCCGCCCTCAATGCCGCCCGCGTTGTTCTGGTCGCGTGTAAAGCGGGTCGGGCGGCCTGTGTCTTCCGCCGCATAATGGATGGCATCGTGGACCTTCGAACCGAAGGACTCCGCCGCCGTCACGCCGCGGCCAATCTCGACCGCCTTCACGGCTTGCAGGCTCATCACCGACCACGCCAGCAGCCCGTCGAGCCGCTCATCCCAGTTGGCGTAGGTGCCCAGACCGGCGGGCGCCCCGTGCACCACCACCTCAAAGACTCCGCCCACTGTGTCGCCGGTGCGGGAAACCTCCTCAACTTCTTCTTTCATGCGGGCTTCGGTGGCAGGGTCCACGCAACTGAGCACCACCTCGTCCTTGGCGGCGACGGCAACAATCTCGTCCCACTTGGCCGCGCGTTCAAGTTCCACTCGTCCCACGCGGATCACGTGGCTGAGCACCTCGATCCCCAGCGTCCGCAGAAACAGCTTGGCCATTGCTCCGGCGGCCACGCGGCCGGTCGACTCGCGGGCCGAGGCGCGCTCCAGCACGTAGCGGGCGTCGGGAAAGTTGTACTTCAGAGCGCCCGCCAGGTCGGCATGGCCAGGCCGCGGCGAAGCAACGGCCTGGTGCTTGGCCGGGTCGCCGGCCTCCACCGGGAGCTTCTCTTCCCAATTCTTCCAGTCGCGGTTGACGATTTCAATGGCAATCGGCGACCCGATGGTCTTGCCGTGCCGCACGCCGCTCAGAATGTGGGCCTTGTCGGTTTCAATCTTCATGCGCCCGCCGCGCCCATAGCCCTGCTGCCGCCGCCAAAGCTCGCGGTTGACAAATTCCAGATCGACAGGCACGCCGGCCGGCAGCCCTGAGATGAGCGCCATGAGAGCTTCCCCGTGGGACTCGCCGGCAGTTGAGAAACGGATCATATCCTTTTGATTGTAACGGACAAGCAAAGAAGCAAGTCAGCGAGTCCTGCGCCGGTCGTGCGGGGTCAGTCCACCCAACTGTCAAATCGGCAATCTGTGCTTCTGCTTCGGCCACTCCGGCCTGCGCGTCGACTGCGGCGCATGGATGCCCCGCTTTCTCACCCCATGCTTGCGTTCCTTTGTCGTTGGGGCGAGTATGGAAGAGAGTCACCCATCTGGGGAAGAGTCGAAGACCATGGAAGAGCGGGAATTCTTCAACGAGACCACGGAGCAGCGCAGCCACACCCTCATCTGCCCCAAGTGCGGCCAGGCGGCCGAGTACAAAGTCACCTGGGTCGTCCGCCGCAAACGGGCGCAACTGCCTCGCAATGCCGACGAGCGCGACCGCGCCCGATTCGCCAAGGCGCAGTCTTACATGGTGCGCCGCGACGACAAGCTGGCCTGCGCCAACATCCGCTGCCGCAAGCCCTTTGAGATCACGCAGCTGCAGTCGCTGGCGTTTCTCACCGAGTAACCGGGCTCCGGTGCCAGGCTACGGCGGCGGCGCAAGCCAACAAGGCCCAAGCCGGCTGAGCGTCCTCCGCCCGCAACTCCGGCGCGCTGTTCGACCCGGTTCCCAGGCAGCATTTGGCCGGTGTTTCCTCCCGGCGATTGAATCGTTTCTTCCCCCATTCCGCACACCCTCGGAGGCAGGCGTGCCCAACGTCGTTCGAGGAGGAATCATGCACATTTCAGCCTGCTTCCGGGTCAAGGCCTCTTGCTCCGCCGCTTTGCTTTTCCTGGCGGCCCTGTTGTTTCCCCACTCCGTCCTTGGCCAGGAGTCCCCAATCCAGCTCCCCAGCCCACAGATTACGGCTGGAATGCCGCTGATGCAGGCTCTGGCCCATCGCCAGACCACGCGCGCCTTTGAGGACAAGCCGCTCCCCCTGCAAACGCTCTCCAACCTCTTGTGGGCGGCCTTCGGCGTCAACCGCCCGCGCCAGATCAAAGCCGGCCTGGGCCGCACCGCGCCCTCGGCCATGAACAGCCAGGACATCGAACTCGACGTGGTCACCCCGGACGGCGTCTACGTCTACGAGGCCGAGCGAAACCGCCTGCGTCCGGTCGTTGCCGGCGACCTGCGTGGCAAAATCGGCGCGGCTCCCGCCGCGCGGGCGGCCGTCACGCTGGTTTACGTGGCCCCGGTCAAGGACGACTGGGCCCAGGTCGATGTCGGCTTCATCGGGCAGAACGTTTACCTCTTTGCCGCCTCCGAGGGGCTGAACGCATGGTTTTATTCGATGCACGGGCCGCAGGAGGCTGCCTCGGTAGCTGCGGCCCTCAAGCTGCCCTCCGACAGGCAGCCGCTCTACGCCCAATCCGTCGGTTACCCGCCGAAATGACCGCGGCGCGCGAAAAACCCGTCCTCATTCCGTCCTCAAAGCCTGCACAGGGTCAATGGACGCCGCGCGCCGCGCAGGGATGAAGCCCGCCAGGCAAGCCGCCATCGCCAGCGTCACAATCGCGCCGGTCATCACGCCCGCGTCGACGCTCGTGATCTCATAAAGCTGCGCCTTGATGAATCGCACGCACACGAGCGCCACAGGAATCCCCAGCCCCAACCCAATCCCGGCCTGCAGCATCGCCCCCCGCATCACCATCCCGATCACGCTCGTCCGCGCCGCGCCCAGCGCCATTCTGATGCCGATCTCCGGAGTGCGCCGCACCACGCCATACGCCGTCACGCCGTAAAGGCCAATCGTCGACAGCAGCAGCGCCAGCGCGCCAAACAGCATGGTCAGCCGCGCAATCATCCGCTCTTCGGTAAAGCGGTCCGCAATCTGCTCGTCGAAGGTCTGGAACTTCACCACCGTCAGGTTCGGATTGATGCTTCCCAGCGTCGTCTCCGCCAGCTTTTCCATGTCGTTCATCGGCCGGTCGGTCTCCACCACAAGGGCTCCCGCATAGAGCGTCGTATCTTTGTCAATGGGATCCGGATCGCTCGCGAACCGCTGCGCGATGGGGATGAAATACATGCTGTGGTTCTTCCATTGCACCGCGGTGTAAACCGTATCCTCCACCACGCCCACAATCTCGAAATCGCCCGACGATTTGGGCCCCGGCGGACCGATGCGCCGCCCGACCGGATTGCTCCCATCCTTGAAGAATTCCCTCACAAACGCCTGGTTCACCACTGCCACCGCCGGAGCAGTCGACGTATCCTGCGCCGTGAATCCGCGCCCCATCACCACGTGCGTGCCCACCGAATCAAAGTACTC
>Ga0209517_10002986_pt1 | contig 23300 bp, 23 predicted proteins | sample PeaSoiMetSII2010_FD_187695 | JGI IMG/M metagenome (GOLD analysis project Ga0209517, IMG submission 187695) | Peat soil microbial communities from Weissenstadt, Germany - SII-2010 (SPAdes) (version 2) | ecosystem: Environmental > Terrestrial > Soil > Wetlands > Peat | place: Germany...
GACAATCGAGCTTGCCGCCGCGCCTCCTCGCGCGTCATACCGGAACGGATGCACTTTTCGACCTGCTGTTCGAAGTGAAAGCGAAGCTCGTCGTCGAGTTCCGCTTCTACTGTGTTACGGCGGAACAAAGATCGTAGACGAAAAACAAGGTCGCTCAGCATGCCGGAATCTCCTGGGCGGTTCCAAGTACCTGGGCCATCGCGGCCGTCAGTTTGACCCAGGCGTCCCTTTCGACTTCGAGCTGCCTGCGTCCGCTTTTTGTCAGCTCGCAGAATTTCGCGCGCCGATTGTTTTCGGACACGCCCCAGCGGGCCTTGATCCAGCCGCGCCGCTGCAAGCGATGGAGGGCGGGATAGAGCGAGCCTTGCTGGATGCGCAGCACGTCGCTCGAAATTTGCTGGAGGCGCTCGGATATGGCCCAGCCATGCTGAGGTTCCAGCGCAAGGGCCTGCAAGATGAGCAAATCCAGCGTTCCCTGTGGAAGGTCGATACGGTGCGCGTCGGGCATGCACTCCCCTTTCGCTTCTACAAGGAGCATACCCGATCTCTTGTCGAAGTGCAAGGGGAACTCGGCGTGTGGGTGGCCATGGTTCAGTATTCCCGCGTTCGCGCGAGCTTTAGCGCGGCGAGAAACAGAATCGCGCTCATTCCGATCGAAAGCGCCATCTGGCCCAAGGCATCGTATGCGTCCGGTCACAGAGACGATTAAATTCTAGTCCACGCGAAAGTTGGGACGAAACTCTCTTATCTGATAGATCCTGCGTAGTCGGGCAGCGTTTACCGATTCTGACTGGATCACGCGCTACTCGGAAATTGGGCAGCGGCGCTCAAGTTGACGGGAAAGACGTCCGTTCCGCTGAACTATGCGCGAGTGGACGCCGATAATGCGACACAACGCGTACCCTGCGTTCGCCGAAGACGAACTTTTGGCTGGCCAAGCCTGGAACAGCGGCACAATTTCAGTTTTCACCTTCTTGACACGACTCCGCGGACGTTGATGATCGATCGCACGAACAGTGCAACACCCTGGGGATGAGTATGTGAAATAATGACGCTCAAGTAGGTCGGCAGACCGTGCATCTACGAAGGAGATTCGCACTGGCGCACGTAACAACAACCCTCCTGCCGCTCGTCTTGATAACGTCAATTCTGTGGGGACAGCAGGCTGCGTCAACAACAAGACCGTCGCGTTTCTTTTCAGTCGCACCGTTAGTGATCTTCCCGACGTTAACCTACGGTCCCGACTCGTGGTCATTGCTCCGGTTGCAAAATCCAGCCGCCGTTTCTAAGGTCGCAAAAATCGTAGCCTACCGGAGCGACGGAGAGCCTATGCTCACAAACTCCCTGTACACGCTGAAGCCGGGGGAGACGATCGATATCCGTATCGGCGTTCAGTCCTCGTCCTCCGAACGGTGCTGGGCCAGAGTTGAGGATATGTCGAGTCGCAGGTCGAAGCCAAGCCTGCGGGTTAGCGCGGGAGAGGAGCATTTGAACGGAGATGTGCTCGAGGATTATCAGCAAACAACTGCGAGTCCTCGTCTGGTCAGACGGTGGCTGAATTCGGCGCGTGCAGTCAGCGGCAGAAATGTGTTGTTCCTAAATGTGTCCGACAAACCCACCATCATAAGCGTGTGCTCCACTTTCAGTTCGCCGGATTGCGACCGGACCGGAACCACTCGCATCGGGGTGAACGCCAAGCAAATGGTTGTTTTGAGCGTTCGCAAAATCGGCAGACCGTATCTATTGATTAAACCGATTGCCCCCGGTGAGTGCGATTGTCGGAGTCCTTCATCCAGAGTCCGCGACGAGGCGGGTCTTTTCGGCGGCGTCGTCAATCGAGTTCGCCGATCCACCACACTAATAAGAGAATTGTTTAATTTGAGGCTGTTGTGATCCGGCCGTTAATTGGAGTTAACAGACCCAAGCACGTCCTGTCCCCGCCTCAGCACCAGTTGCCCGCAGCGCGCACAGCGCTCCGGTCGAGACCTCTGGTATCAAATCGCCACGAGTAGACCAAAATCGGATGCCGCTCTGCGCGACGGGCATTTCACGTCCGCTCGCGAAACTTTTTCCGGTTATTTTCGGGCACACGCCTTCGATATGACTGATACGGCAGGTTTCTTTTGCATGGACCATGACTTGCAGGTAACCTTTCCATGAAACGATCAGGCCTAATCGCCAGCGGATTGATGGCCGGCATGTTACTCCCGGCGCAAGTTCCGAACCCAACGCAGAAAGCCCCGGAGCATGTGGAACCCACTCCGATCTTCCGCGTGGAAGTCGTTGCCAGGACGACGGCGGCAGTGAATTATTTGCATCGCGGCGGAGCGACCAAAATCGATTTCCAAGGTACGGCGCTCATGCCGACGGCCAAGGGAAGGGCAACGGTGGAAAGCGAACGAGGCGTGATTCACCTATCCGCTGAGTTCAAGGACCTTATACAGCCCACGGGTTACGGCCCGGAGTACCTGACGTACGTTCTGTGGGCGATCTCTCCCGACGGCCGGCCGGTGAACCTCGGAGAGTTAACGCTCGATCACTACGGCGCCGGATCTAGCAGCAAAATCGACACCACCAGCGACATTCAAACCTTTGGAATGATCGTAACCGCTGAACCGTATTACGCCGTGACCCAGCCGAGCGACGTCGTTGTACTGGAAAATATTGTTCGCCCGGATACGCAAGGCGTGATCGAAACCATCAACGCCCGCTATGAGCTTCTGCCGCGTGGCATGTACACGATGCAAGGCCGCGCCCTCGGATTCGCGCCGATTGTGGTCGGCAAGAAATATCCGTTTGAGTTGTATGAAGCCGAGAACGCGATTCAGCTCGCTCGCATCGCGGGAGCCGAAAAATACGCGCAGGAGAGCTATCAACAGGCGGATGCGGCTCTTCGTCAAGCCGAGAAATATCAAGATCAGAAACCCGGTCAGAAGCCGGTGATCACCATGGCTCGCGAAGCGGCCGTTCGTGCCGAAGATGCGCGCGTCGTTGCACTTCGCCGTGAGCAGGCCGAGCAGCTCGAGACCGAGCGCCAGGCTGCGCTCGCGCGTGAGAATGCCGAAAAGCAGCGCGCTGAAATCGCCCGTCAGAAAGCGGATGAGGAACAGAATCTTCGAGCCCAGGCGGACGCGGACAGGATGGCAGCCGAGCGCAGCAAAGCCGAAGCCTTAGACGCAGCTCGTCAAGCTGAGGCCGCCCGTCTGGCCGCGCTGAACGAAAAACAGGAAGCCGACGCGGCCCGGCAAGCTGCACTCGCGCAACAGCAACAGCTTGCCGCTGAGACCGAGAAAGCGCGCATCGCCGCCGCCGAAGCCGATCGCTTGAGACAGAAGGCGGAACAGGATCAGGCACAGCTCCGGCGGCAACTGCTCGATCAATTCAACGCGATTTTCCAGACGCGCGACACCGCCCGCGGCTTGATCGTCAACATGTCGGATGTTTTGTTCGACACCGCGAAATACACGTTGCGGCCGGGCGCGCGTGAAAAGCTGGCGCGAGTTGCGGGAATCATCGAAGGGCATCCAGGTTTGAAGATCCAGGTGGAGGGACATACCGACAGCGTTGGCAGCGACGACTACAACATCAAGCTCTCCGAAAATCGCGCCGAAACGGTCCGGACCTATCTGGTGGAGCAGGGCATTATGCCGACCAATGTTACGGCGCAGGGATTTGGAAAAACCCTCCCGGTGGCCGACAACGCGACCGCGGCGGGCCGCCAATTGAACCGGCGCGTCGAATTGGTCGTGTCCGGGGAAATCATCGGAACCAGCATCAGCGCTGTGCGCACCGGAGCGAATCAATAAGACAGGAGTCCGATAATGAAAATAACCAAGGCGGTGCGATTTGCAGTTGACTGAGATTTTGTGAAGGGCCCTGGATGGGTGACTCGAAACGTCCGTGGCCAATGCGGCTCGAAACCAAGTTCCTCAGTCCTAAGACGTCAGCTGGGATTGCTCGCGTTTCGCTGATTGGGTGGCGCGCTGCCGCGGCGACGCGCAGAAAATCGGGACACATCAGGGTGACAGATTTCTCTGCCGGGAGGCAGATTTCAAGCGAGTTAAGTCGACTCAGCGACCGCGACGAAAGAACACGTTCCCCACCTGCCACCGCATGATTTTCACGCGAGTTGCGTTGGCACCAACCGTGCCAGTTGCACTCTAGGCCCGCGCCTTGGGAGTTTCATTCATGATCCGATCCGCGATCAGTCTCCTTCTGTTCGCTCTGCTGCCAACGGCATGGTCCCAACCACAGGTCATTGCCGTCGTCAATTCGGCCTCCTTTCAGAGCGGCATGCCAGCCGGCGGCGCGTTGGCGACTGCGTTCGTCACAGGTCTTACGGCCTTGACACCGGGAACATACGTGGCGCCGCCCTCGTCGCCGCTCCCTTATACCCTCGGGGGCGTGACCGTGACGATGAACAGCGATTACGCTCCGCTGCTCGCCGTAATCGTTCCTTCCGACTCTACGGCGAGCGTACAAATCAATTTTCAGGTGCCTTTGTCGGGGAATGCCTCCATGCTTTATTCCTACGTGAAGAAGGGCGCCGCCTACGCCGGCAACTTGACGATAAGCGACGGCGTGAACACCGCAGTGCTTTCGACGAGCACGCCCACCAGCGAGGTGCCGATGTTTGGCGCGTTCTTTTCAGTGAACGGTTACGCTGCGGCGCTTCACGCATCCGATCTGACCCTCGTGACGCCGCAGAGTCCGGCGCACCCCGGCGAGTCGATCATCGTTTACGCTGACGGATTCTTCATGACGTGGCCGCGCCCTCCCGTCGGCACTCCGGCTCCTCAGATCAACTTTCAGCCGGACTATACCTTAGTCCCGAGTCCCGGCGGTCTCTATCTGCAAGCCTACCCGATAGCGAATCCGACGTGCGCGCCGAACCCAGGAACCTGCATGGACGATTACGGCTCCGTCACGAACACGCCCGCGCTCACTGTCAGCTCGATGGGCCTTGCACCGGGATCGACCGGCGTCGAGCAGATCAGCTTCGTCGTGCCCGCGAATCAGAAAGGTGGTTATTGGGCGCTCTTCTTCAACCGCGGCTCTTGCCCCGACGGAAGTGGGATCCCGGGCACGTGTGGCGCGTCGTACGGCTACTCTAGCCCTTACGTTCTGTTGCCCGTGAGCCCGCTAGGATCAGGTTGAACTAACAGGAAGCCAGCGGCATTGCCAGCGAGATGCCGCCCGCACTCGCGGAAATGTTCGCAGTGGAAGTTTGAATATACGGCTTCATTCGATGAGATAAGCATTGAAAAAAGCCGGTGCTTCTGCGCGCCGTCAACGTACGTAAGCAGAATAGTCGCCGTTAATGACCCATAACGGTCCCAGTGTGGCTCACGGGAACGCTCCTCCAGTCGAACACGACGCGTTGTGAATCGACATAGAATCGAGTGGTCAGAACGCCGTGTCGAGTGCTGACTTGATATAGTTACCAAGAGAGGTGCCAACGATGAATTACGGTTATCTCACTGGCTTGTTGCTGGCAACCCCGCTGGCTACTTTGGGGACTTCCGCCGACGTCACGTTCGACCGGGATGTTCTTCCCATTCTTCAGAAGAACTGCCAAGCCTGCCATCGTCCCGGCGAAGTCGCGCCGATGCCGTTGATAACGTATAAGGACGCGCGGCCCTGGGCGAAGGCGATCAAAGCAGCTGCTTTGACGCGCAAAATGCCGCCGTGGTACGCCGATCCTCAATACGGCCACTTCGCCAACGAACGCAAGTTAACGGATGCCCAAATCGCAACGCTCGCGTCCTGGGCGGACAATGGAGCTCCGGAAGGTGACGCGAAGAGTAAGCCCCCGCCAGTTGCATTCGTCGATGGCTGGAATCTGAAGCCCGATCTGATTGTCGAAATGCCCACCGCGTTTCAAGTGCCGGCGAGCGGGACCGTGGAGTATCAGTACATGAAAGTGAAGGCCAATTTTCCGAAGGACGTTTGGGTCAGCGAGGCTGAGATACGGCCCGGCGATTCGCGCGTGGTGCATCACGGCGAAGTGTGGGTCCTGCCGCCCGGCTCCAAATGGATGGCGGACGCGGTTCCCGGAGTCGCCTATCCACAGACGGTCATGAAAAAGCAGCCTGATGACCACATCGACATTCTGGGAAAATTCAATCCCGGCGTCGGCGCGCAAACCTTTGTTTTTGGTGACTCGGCTAAATTTATTCCCAAAGACTCCGATCTGGTTTTCGAAATTCACTACACGGCGGTGGGCCAGGCCACCACTGACCGGACCAAGGTGGGAATCGTCTTCGCAGAAGGTCCGCACAGCACGCGCTACTTCACCTCGTACGGCCCGCAGGCTCGCAACCTCGTTATTGCGCCGAACGACAATAACGGTGAGGTCGTGAGTGAAATGACCCTCGCCGCAGACGCGAAGCTGGTAAACGTGCAACCGCACATGCACGTGCGCGGCAAAGACTACGAGCTTCGAATGATCCTACCGAACGGCGAGACGCGAACGGTGTTCAAAGGTAAATTCGATTTCAATTGGCAGATCAGCTACAATTTCGCCGAGCCGATTCTGATGCCGAAGGGCACGCGATTGGTCGGAATCTCACACTTCGACAACTCACCGAATAATCCGTTCAATCCGGACCATGCGAAAGAGGTCCATTGGGGATTTCAGAATTGGGAAGAGATGAGCAACTGCTTTATGGGTTTGGTTTTTGATTCCGATCTTGATCCCAAAAAAGTAGCGGTCGCTTCCGGTCCGAGCCTACTGCCGGCTGGCAAACCAGGCCCGACGCTAGCGGCACTCGAAGCACGACAATAGCCGCTACACAGGGTTCTGAACGCAACAGCCGTCGAAACAGCCCCTTTGTCTAAACAACGCTCGCCCGCTGTTAATGTGGGTTGTCAGGCGACATACGCGGCTCCCGCTGGCGATTCATGTGAGTCAGGAACCGCCGAGAGATCGCCTCATGGAGCCGGCGTGATACCCGGCTTTCCTTTATCGATGACGTAGGTGTCCACCGCCCTCGCCGTCGTTGTCCCGATGTTGCGGGCATTGTGAAAGTGGCCGCGCTCGGTGAAAAATACCTCTCCAGCCCTTACCGTCATCGGGGGCTTCCCATCGACGTAAAGCACGATTGTACCCTCGATGAGGTAACCGAAGTCCTCACCGGGATGACTGTGCTTTGCGGACAACGTGCCCGGAGGGATCTCAATCGTCGTCGTGACCCCCTCGAGCGCCGTGCCCGGAATAGGGTGGCGTTGAAGTTCGTTCCATTTCGCCGCCGGCTGCTGCGCGGCGCACACGACGACCACCGCAAAGATGGCCGCCCCGGATATCAATCTGCTTCGAGTCATTGCCATGATGTTCGCTCCCGACAACAAATATACAGGATGAATGCTCTTAATCGATTCGAGCGAGATGGAACTGTTTTTCCGACTTCTGCGATACCATCACTCTCGTGGCACTGGGACCGGATGTTGCATTGATCGCAGGGCTGATGGGAGAACCGGCGCGCGCGGCGATCCTAGTTGCGCTAGTTGACGGTCGGGCGCTTCCGGCCGGAGAACTGGCGTTCATCGGCAACGTGGCGCCCCAGACCGCCAGCTTCCACCTCCGCAAACTGATGGACGCTGCCTTGATCACCGTCGAAAAACAAGGTAAGCATTGCTACTACCGATTGGCGAATGAGCGTGTCGCCTCAGCTCTGGAATCACTCGCAACTCTCGCCCCGGAGAGGGACCAGCTAGCAGCACGCGCATCCAGGTGTGATTCCGAGCGAATCAGGGAATTACACTTCGCCCGCACCTGCTACAAACATCTCGCCGGCGCTCTGGCCGTCGAGATCCATCATTCGTTTCTTGATCGCGGAATCCTGGTGGCGGGCATCGATAGGATCTGTCACTTGACCGACCCCGGCCAGAAATGGTGGCGCCAGTTTGGAATGCCCCTTCCTACGTCTGTGCGTTCCCGAGAGTTTTCGAGCCGGGCGTGCGTCGACTGGACAGAACGACGACATCATCTGGGTGGCACGCTAGGAGCGGCTCTGTTTTCCCGTCTGATGGAACTGCGGTGGATCGCAGCGAAACCCGAAAGGCGGGCGGTGCGTGTCACTCATCTCGGTGCCCGCGAACTCGAACGCCAACTCGGAATCACGGTTCCGCGATAGTCGTGCGCACCGCCTTCTCTCACTCAGTTCGACTTGTGGCCCGCACCGTCTTACAAACCTTGTTCTGGACGTTAGTTTTCTCTGTCCAATTGGCTGTATGCATCGCCGTGTTCGTCGCCGCGCGATCCTTGGTTGCGGTGCGCTCGTCCCACGCCCGCCAGGTTCGTGTTGCCCCACCGATCGCACAGCCGCGGCTTGCCTTCGCATGCGAAATGGACACAGCCGATCTGCAGTCGCTCTTTTCCGATCCGAATGTTGCGCGTGACCTTCGCATGCTAAACGCTGGAATCAGTCTCTCGCTGACCGACCTGAGCCCTGGCCGCGCGCAGGTCGTCCACGGCCTGAATGCCGCCGGCGTCTCCGTTACTGCCTGGATGGCGCTACCCAAAGAGCAGGGCTATTATCTCAACTCCTCGAACGCCAGCCAAGCCACCGCGCGCTTCGCAGATTTCCAGAAATGGACCGCTAACCACGGCCTGCGCTGGGCGGGCGTCGGTCTCGACATCGAGCCGAGCCTCCAAGAGTTTGATGCTGCCCGCCAGGGTTCCGCGCCACGCGAGGCCGCGTCCGTCTTCCGCCGCCTGTTCGATCGGGGAATCATCCACCGCGCCAGGACCGACTTCGCCAACCTCATCTCGCAAATCCACTCCGCTGGATACAGTGTCGAGACGTATCAGTTTCCCTTCATCGCGGATGAACGCGCCGAGGACTCCACGCTTCTGGAGCGTCTGTTCGGCATCGTTGACGTCCGAGGCGACCGCGAGGTGCTTATGCTCTATTCGAGCTTCAATCACCGTGCGGACTCGGCTGTCATCTGGCAATATGGGCCTTCGGCGCAGGCCATCGTCGTCGGCAGTACCGCCGGCGACTCTCAGCCCGGCTCGAAATTCATCCCGCTGAGTTTCGACGAACTCGGGCATGACCTGATCGTCGCCGCCCATTTCTCACCAATCGTCGGCGTCTACAATCTCGAAGCATGCGTGCGTCGCGGATTCCTCCCGCGCCTGATCGCTCTCGATTGGAACCAACCCATAGTCATATCCGCCGATGCGAACCGTCAGGTCATCAAGCTCCGCTCACGCATCCAGTCCTCGCTCTGGACTCTGGACCGCCTCCCTTATTTCGCCGTCGGAATCCTCTTCGCCGATGTGTGGTTTGTCGCTCGTCGGCGGTGGACCCGATAGACTCGACGTGAAACGACGACCACGGAAGAGCCGGGACTTACTCACAATCGCGGCTACTTGGCCGAGACCGTGGGGGTCCCGAATCCGCGTAGTTGGGACCGCACAATACCTCCGATAACACTTTCTGGCTCTTCTCCCGCAGATCGAAACGCCAACATGTTAGAATCCGCCGCATGATGGTAATGGACTGGTTGCTAGATTCGGACCCCGCCGTCCGCTGGCAAGTGCTGCGGGATCTCGTCAATGCACCAGTCGAAGCCGTCGAGGCCGAGCGAACACGCACGGCCAGCGAGGGCTGGTGTGCCAGGCTTCTTGCGTTTCAAGGCGAAGATGGTCAGTGGGCAGGGGGTGCGTGCTTCCCGGCGCGGAGCCTCCACCGGTGGGACAAGAGCCAGGGCCAGCCTTGGATCTCCACGCTGCCGACACTTCAACTGCTGTATGACTTCGGGGTCGACCCGGACTCCGACCGAGTCCGCCGTGCTGTGGCGCTGGTCAGAGAACACTGCCGGTGGGAGCACGCTGGGCAGCCCTTCTTCAGCGGTGAGGTCGAGCCGTGCATCAATGGCAGGACCGTCACCCTGGGGACCTACTTTCAGCAGAATGTGGATGGCGTGGTCGCCCGCCTGCTTAGTGAGCAGCTTGCAGATGGCGGGTGGAACTGCGAAGCGGAGAACGGTTCCGTCCGCTCCTCGTTCGCGACGACGATCAACGTCCTCGAAGGCCTGGTGGCGCACGAGCGCGCGACCGGCGGCTCGGTAGAATCGATCGCGGCGCGGCGCCGGGGAGAGGAGTATCTCCTTGAACGAAAGCTGCTTCGACGCAAGAGCACAGGCCAAGTCGTCAACCCATTGTGGCTCCAATTCTCGTTTCCTACCCGCTGGCACTAAGACGTGCTACGTGCCTTAGATTACTTCCGCCTAGTCGGGGATGTGCCGGACCCGCGTGTGGACGAAGCGATCAATTTGGTCCGATCCAAGCAGCAGCGCGACGGCACTTGGCTCTTGGAGAATACACATCCCGGTGCGATCCACTTTGAATTGGAGGATGGCGACAACCGGGCCAGCCGATGGAACACGCTGCGTGCCCTACGTGTCCTGAAATGGTACGTGAAGTCCTCGATTTGAGCCCCAATTTGTAGCATTTAAAAGTCGTCTTGTGACGCCGATTCAACATCTAGAAAGGGCGTACACTCGACGCAGGACACAGTCGCTACCGATAATGCGCGACATCAGTCCGATTTTTCTTATGAAACCGACCCTCGCATCCACGGTTCGGCGAACCTTTCGTCCGCCCTGGGTCACTACGGTGTTTGCACGCGCCACTGGTCGCTGCCATTGGTCTTGAGCAGGAGAGCGTTGCCGCCGGCGACGTGAAGGAACTCTGCGACATCAGGACTGAAGCTCTCATTGCCGATGCGGAAGAGGGCTTGGCCGATGGGCTCAAGCGGCGTGGTTCCGTTGACCCAGAGTCTGCCCTTTCTGAGCACGATGCGCGTGGAGCGAAACCAGGGACTGTCGGACCGGTAATGGCCGACAAACGCTTCGTAGTGCGGAGGCACGGCAAACGTTTTCGGACCGGTGTAGTGCTGGTTCACATACCAGTCCGGTCCGTGGGACAATTCTGCGACTTTCCCGTCGGCGCGACCGAAGACCAGCGGGAAGCGTCGCCAGGAATATTCATCGGCCAGGAAACTATTCTCACCGAGTTGTTCCAGCGGGATCTTCCTGTCTCCGTCAACGATGCTCAGTGCGGAGCCGTCCGCCACCACCTGGAGCTTGCGTCCGGAGGGAGTCTCGAAGACTCCAGCGAAATCGGAAGCATTTTTCACCTGGCGCGGGCTGTTCAACTCGGGTGCCGAAGGCGCAGGCTGGTTTTGTTTCTCGGCGTTCATCAACTGGACGGCGAACTCTGTCACGGGAACCGGCCGATAACCGAGCATCGCGTTGATCGACGCGAATGCCGCCACTCCATCGTCTAAATCCACCGTGATCGACGACATGAAGGATGCCATTCCTCCGGTGTGCCGCAGAATGAGGTGGCCATCCAAGTGATCGACGCCAATGCCGTAGCCGTATTTCGACGTTGGCCCGAGCTCCGGCGCATCGATGTATGGTTTGGTGAACCGGGCAAAGCTTTCCTTCGAGATCACACCGGCGCCGCCCTTCATCAGCATTTGCGTATACAGCGCCATGTCCCCGGGGGTAGCCGTCACGCTTCCGGCGGCGTTCTCGAAGACCAGGTAACCCGTGGGCGCAATCTCGCCAAGCCGCGGATTCAAGCGGTCGTCGAACCTGGGCAAATAGCTGCGTGCCATCCGCAGTTGCGTCTCACCGCCGATGACAGCCGAGGACGCTTTCATGCCGATCGGTGCAAGAATACGCCGGCGGACCGATTCGGACCACGGCGTCCGATCGAGGCTGGCGATCAAGTGGCCGAGGATGCAATAGCCAAGATTGCAGTAGTGAAAATGCTCGCCCGGACGATATGCCTGGACGTAACGGGCGTCCGGATTGCTCATAAGAAACCCCAGAGCATTCGGCAAACCTGAAGTATGGGTGAGTAAATGGTGAGGTGTAATCACGCCCTGCTTGGCCACGATGGGCAGCCAGGGAAGGTAGTCCAAGATGGGGCGATCCAAGTCCAGTTTTCCTTCGTCATGCAGTTGGAGACAAGTCAAGGCAACAAAGGATTTGGTGATGGACCCTACCTGGAACAGATGATCAGGCGTCACCGGTTCCTTCGATTCGAGGTTTGAGTAACCGAACGTGGCGATGCGGTTGATTCCCTCGCGCCGCGCCAGCGCCAGGGTCATACCGGGTGCGTTCATCGCTTTCATATAGCGCGCGATGAACGAATCGAGCGCACCAGTATCGGTGGCGGCGAAGAGGGATCGGCGAACCATGAGGGATGACGCTCCCAGCGCCAGGAACGCGCGCCGCTGAAGTTTAGGGCCGGTCATAGTAGCGCAGCATACCATGGTGAATCGTGCGCTCGGAAGTTGCTCCACTCAGGCGGAACCTCCTAACCCGGATTTCGAAACAATGCGTTCGTGCGAGCGACTCTATGGCGCCTACGCAGTTCCAGAGACGGACGGCAACCGTTAATGTTGCGTAAAAGGACCAATTTCCCCAGCGCCGCTCAGATCTCGCCATCTCTCGCGCCCCTCAGCGCTGCACCGTGATCAGATTGCCTGCGGGCGTGGTCGAGCCGTTGTAGGTACAACCGACGGAGTTATCGCCATTCGCGGCTGTGGCCGGAACAGTGAGGTTCAACTGGTATAGACCTGGGCTGATCAACCCCGCGAAGGTCAAACCCGCCGCGGTTCCATCGACTTGGCATACCGGCAGCACAGGCAGAGATCCGGATTGGCTCGACGAGCCATTGACCAGCGGAGTCGCAGGCAGCCCGAAGCCGACCGCGTACAAAACGATAGTTTCAGCAGGCTTGGCCGGCGTCGAGAATCCAGGATACAGGCTCGTGGGACCTGCCAGACTGTAGTCTGCGTGCGTTGCCGCAATGTAACTTGTGGCGCCGAACAAAAGGAACGAAGGCGCGACTGCCTGCATGTTGCCGAAAAATGGCGGTGTCGAGACAGTTCCGCTGGTGATTACGACCGGCACGGGGCCAATCGTGTTGTCGAGCGGAGTCAGAATGTTGAGCTGGTCTTGCGCGCAGGCTGGGTCCGTGCCGGCACTGCAATAGAAATATACAAACGCGGGCTTGTTATTGACGGTCACGCTCACGCCGCCGAGTTGTGTGGGCATCTGCCCGGAAAGGAAGGAGGGCGCATTGCTCCAGATTACGCCGCTCGCGGGCGTAGTGGCGGAGACCAGTTTCGTACCCTTGACCACGATATAAGTGTTCTGAGCAACGATCGAGCCGCCGTTCGCGGTCGTCACCGATGTGATAGTCGGAACCCCGGTTGGTGGCTGGGTGATCGAGCCCGAGCCCATCAGCGTGAACGTGCCGTCGGAGTTAATTGCGAATTCTGCGGCCAAGGAACCGGTGGCGCCGCTGAACGCCCCGGTTCCCCCGGTGATCGTACAGGGCACGCTGACCGACGGGCTCACGAAATCGAACAGAGACGAGAAGGAAGCAGTGAAACTATCGGCGGGGCTAAACACAAACGTCAACGCGCCTTGAAGCGGACCGGTGGAACCGTGCTGGTTGCCACTTCCGCTGAAGTTCACCGTCACGTTCCCAAAAGGCGTGATGCTGGCGGGTTGGCTGGTTTGGAGCGTCCCTCCCACAGCATTGGCTACAGACGCCGTGCCGTTGAAGCTGCCCAGGGTAATTGCCGTTACCGTCTTGCCAACAGCGATGCTTCCGGAACCGGTCAGCGTGAAAGTCCCGGAACTGGAGTTGTTCGCCGTGAAAGTGAAGGTGTAGGTCACCGATCCTGTGGCCCCGCTGAACGCTCCGGTGCCTCCCGCAATCGGACCAGGCAAGTTGAGGGTAGTCAGCTTTCCGACGAGTTGAGGCGAGGCGGTAACGTTGAAACTATCCAGCCTGTTTAAAGAGAACGTGAACGTGCCCTGGATAAGGCCGGTTGCCAGATCCTGGGAGCCGCTGAAGCTCACGGCTGCGCTTCCGAGTGGGTTCACGGTCCCGGTTCCACTGAGGGAAACCGGCCTCCCGACCGGCACCGACGCGGTCACGCCCCTAACATTTACGAGAGTGATGGGGGTCGTCATTTGCGCAAACGCGGGCCAAAGCGCCAACGCGCACCAAAAAGCGAAAAGCGCTACACCGGCCCGGGGACACTTCGAGAATGCGCGCTGGTTCATACAAATTCCCCTGTGAATGTCAAAATAGAATCCTCCTCTTTAATCGCATCAGCGGAGATTCTGTACTAGGAGGCGGGCTAACCGGGATTTCTACTTTCGTTCCCGACTGCCGATCAGTATACACCAGGTTGCCGCCTGTCGATCCTTTCGGCGGATTCCGCTTGATGTTTTCGCTGCACGAGAGGTAGTGTGCTCATGACGCCGATAATGTTTGAATGTATAAGTCGCGTGGGTGCTCCTGGTGTAGAACGGCTGAGAGCCTGTTTCAGCAGGCTCGAAGAAGCGCTAGGAGGATGAACCATGAACAGTATGCATTATTTGGGTCTGGACGTACACAAAAAGACGATCAGCTACTGCCTGCGACAGGCCGATGGGACGATCCTGCGAGAGGGCACGATTGAGGCAACGCGCGAAGCGTTGTCGGCTCTGCTGGAGAGTATGCCGCAACCGTCGTCAGCCGGGCTAGAAGCGACCATGTTCTCCGCCTGGATCTACGATCACATACGAGCTCAGGGCGGCGGGACCGTGAAGGTGGCTCATTCGACGATGTTAAAAGCGATCGCCGCAGGAAAAAGAAAGAACGATCGCCTGGACGCACGCAAGATCGCGGATCTGCTGCGATGTGATTATTTCCCCGAGTGTCACATGGCCGCACCGGAGATCCGTAACCGGCGCCGCGTGTTGCGGTACCGAAATCTGCTGGTGCGCCAAGCGGTACGCATGAAAACCAAGGTGAGCGGCCTGCTGATGGAGACCGGCATCCCTTACAACAAATCGAAACTGCATTCGAAGCGGTACTTCTATCGGTTACTGGAAGAGCGGAGAGCGGAGATGCCGGAGTCTCTTCCCGAGCTTTTGCAATTGAGTCGAACGAGCATCGAGACACTGACGCGAATGGATTATCAGCTCTTGAGTGCACTGGAGCGTGACAGGTTGTTGGCAGCTCGGCTGGAACGCTTGATGACGATTCCCGGTGTGGGAACGGTGGTTGCGCTGGCCTGGGCCTTGGAGATCGATGACATTCGTCGGTTCGCATCCTTGAAGAAGGTCGTAGGTTATTGCGGGTTGTGCGGAGCCGAGCGTAGCTCGGCGGGGAAGCAACGGCGGACTCCGATATCGAAACAACGGAACCACCATCTGCAAACGGTGCTCGTGGAAGCAGCCAAGCTGGCACCGCGATGGCACTCGGAACTGGCGCTTGTGTACGAGCGCGAGAAGCAGCGAGGAAATCGGAATCGGGCCACCCTGGCGGTGGCACGAAAGCTGGTTGCATATCTGTTAGCCGTGGATCGCGGTGAGCGAGAGTTTCAGGAAACCGCACCCTCGCATGAGCTGAGTCGTGTGGCGTAGGTAGCGGAAAACGGAAATGACTGGATATGGCTTGTGAAGTCGATCAGCGCGGCCTGCCAGGTCTCGCAGTTATTGGGCTGGGCAAGGAAAGCATCTTTCCGAGGCTCCCACGATAATGTTTCGAGACTGGCGGGTTAACTCGAGCTCAATCTTCGGTGAAGGCGAAATCGCCAGAGACCGCAAATGGATGACTGGTTCTGCATGCCGCAGGAATCATCGCCGGAAGGCGAAAACGCGCGCAGATTTCGCAAGAGCGGGTACGGTTGGAGCGTGAGTCCCGTCCCCCTTCGCCCTGAGGATTTTCCATACGGCCGGCTGCGGCCGCCGTCAAGGCTCAAGATGAACTCGCGATGCTCGGCCTTGACGCCGGTCCTCGCCGGCCTAACCGAAACTGAGATCAGGGCGAAGGGGGACTGTGAAGGAGCTCGCATCGCCCGAAACCGTGGGGCGCCCACACCGGGTGCAGGGAAATCTCCGTTTTCCCTTGACAAGGACTTATCATGGATGCCCACTATCCGGAGCAGCGGCTCGGATTCGAGGGAAATCAGAACCGTCACGCGCGGGCTGCTCAGAAAAAATGTTGCACTTCCGAACGGTGACGCGACATAGCCTACCTTCACGGGCAAAAAGGCGCCGCAACCGCCGGCTCTTCCATGTCCAATGTCGGGAACTGCCCATTTTGCGACATTCTAAAAAGGGCCGCCTCGATCGTGGGAAACCGCATCAAAGCAGCGTGAATGTTAAAGGCCAGTTCAATCGGGCGCGTGTCCGTTACATCTTTAGTAACGCGTCCGCGACGAGTGAATGCGGCAGTCCGGCCTTCAGGGCATGATAAGCGCGTCGCACCGATCCGGAGCTGACGCCGAGGGTCTTTGCGATTTCGGACCAGGTTCGACGTCGCTGTCTCTAAGTCTGAGCACCGCGTGCGGGTCGACAATAACTCGTGGCCTGCCGACCAGCTTCCCCTCCGCTATGGCACGCACCTGCCCGGCTTGTACAGCGTCCGAACGCTCCTCGCTTTCCATTTCTCCGAACCATGCCGTGACAGCCCAAAGCGATTTCCCAATAGTCGAATCGATCGGTCCCGTTTTAGACTTGATTGGGTAAACGGTAACACCGTAGTTAGCAATTCATGGACTGTATCGATCACTTTCCGCATGTCGCGGCCGAGCCGGGAGACCTTCCAAACCAGAAGTCGTTCAAATTTCCTTGCTGCAGCGTCCCGTTTCATCTGCTCGAAGAGAGGATGGGACTTAGCCGCGATTTTGCTGGATCGGGCGTCGTCAACGTAAAGGTACTGCGCCGCCAAAGCCGCGGCTTGTTGCGGGACGAGACGATCGACAGTCGTCTTGCCGCTGGATCCGGTTCGCTCCTCTGCAATCAAACAGCATGCGAGGATTCCCCGGATATGTGCCCAGTCACGCCCAGAGCCGTCCCTTTCCGCGATCTGGATTAGGCCTTCAGGCTCGTTCTCTGTGGTTTCCCGTTCGCTTGAAACGCGAGAATAAAATGCATCCATCGATCACCTCGGTAATGCTCGGAGGGCGCCGCGGTGAAAACGGATTGAGACATCGTGGGGAAGGCAAGTTCGACCGGTCAGAATTTTTGTCCCACTGTTGTCCCAAAAAACTGGGGATCGCCGGACTATTGACAGCAGTTAATGCCTTGTATTGAATGTGATGGCTTCGGATGACTACAGCCCTGAAAAGGCTGGCGTCGGCGGTTCGATTCCGTCCCTGGGCACCGCATTTTCAATTACTTACAGCTGTTCCAAAACCGAGTTTCATTCCGTTTCATTCCAAAACTTTTGGTCCACCGGCGGGATGAACTTCGGGTTTTGGCACGGTCTGTAGGTCACCCAGCTCAACGCTGATAGAATTTACTTTTCACCGGTTCTGGAAGAGGGAAAAGCTGTTTTGAAGACGCGATAACAGAGGTGCTAGTGCCATGTCTCGTGCCGCTCGTTCGATAAAGCTCCTGCAGAGCGCTGAGGCCGCGCTCATTTCGGCGATCGAGATTTATAATAAACCGGCTTTTGGCTACCGCGAGGAAACCTTTGCCATTCTCGCGATCAATGCGTGGGAGTTGCTGTTGAAGGCAAAATTGGTCGCTATCAGCAATAACGACCTCCGATGTCTGTACGTTTCTACGACGCGTCCACTAGCCTCAGGAAAACAATCGCGGAAGAAGTATTTCAAAATCAACCGGACCGGCAACAAAATGACCCTCGGAATCGACGCCTGTTTAGACAGCCTCACGAAGAAAGGGATCGCCGTTCCCGACCCGGTACGCAAGAATCTCGAAGCTCTTATCGAGATCCGTGACAATGCGGTTCATTTTGTAAACGCGAGGCCGCAACTCGCAAAGCAGGTGTTGGAAATTGGGACCGCGTCGCTTCGCAACTTCATAGAACTGGGCAAGCTTTGGATGAATCTTGACTTGTCAAGCTACAGCCTTTACCTGATGCCCATCGGATTTCTGCCACCAGCAGAGGCGACGGCGATTGCCGTATCGAAGCACGAGCAGAATGTGGTCAACTTCCTCGCAGGACTGATGACCGCAACTCAAACAGACACCGACTATCATGTTTCGCTGGATGTAAAGATCTCGTTCATGCGTACGCCGGCAACCGCGGCTACCGCCGTCGTGGTCAACGATCCCACCAATCCCAACGCGATCAAGGTCAATATCAGTGAAGAGGATATTCGAAAGACCTACCCTTGGGACTACGAGACGCTAACGGATAAACTAAAAGGGCGATATATCGACTTCAAGGCGAACGAAAAGTATCACGGTCTGCGCAAGAAGATCGTCGCTAATCCACAATTCATGAAGACTCGTTACCTCGATCCGGGCAACCCGAAAAGCTCGCGAAAAGATTTCTACAATCCCAATATCGTCAGTGAATTCGATAAGGTATATACCCGTCGCAAGTAGCCGGAATCAGCAATTATCATCATTAACTTCACTCTTCTCGTGCCGCCGCCCATAGGATTTCCTTGGCGACGCCTCCTCCAACTTCATATGCAGTTACAACGAACTCAGAAAGATCGGCCACCGCGTATTCGACTGTGACTTCAGCTACCGCGCCTTTTACCCCGTATCGCTTTCGCCGCTCTAAAAGCGGGTAGTTTTCAAGCTCGACAAAACTCTCTTTGCCTCGCTTCCAGGCCATCGGTTGGGTCGATCCGCTGTTAATGTGGCACAGCGAGACCTTGTCTGCGTAATGGGCCAAAAATTGGGCTGTATCAACTTCAATGATCGTCTGCCGGTGCGTCTGATAGAGGCGCGCGCCCTGCAGAATTTTCAATCGGGATTCTGGTCCCCAAAAGAACACCTTCCGATTGAGGACCCGGTACCAGTCTTGAGGTGTCAGGCCATCCTTGAGCGCAGCCGCGAGCTTTTTTTCATTCAGAGGCTGCTGATCGCGAAGAACGGCCCTGCCATGCTGGGGATGGGTTATCTCTTCCGATTTTGCACGCCGGTGGGACTCCAACTCCTCGCGGCGGGTGCCGGCTATCTCAAAGAGATCCAGAAGGGCCGTTGTGCTCAAGAGACCTTGCCGCAAAATTCCGGGCCAACTGCCCGCGTGGCTCATGTGATAGAGCCGCGGATAGCATTTGACGAGGAGATCCTTATTCGAGTTCATTACCACGACCGGCGGTCGATGATGCTTCGATGATCAAAGCGTGTTGAAATAAGCGATACCGGAGCCGCCGCTAAAAACTCAATCTCTTCGATAAAACGCAACGTGCCGGCGGTCAGCTGGTCAAAGCGACGTGCGTCGGCGTTCTTTTTCTCCAGATAGTCCGCGAATGTTAGGGCAATATCGGTCGGCCCGTTCAAGCTGACCGCTTTGCGAAACAGCGACCAGTTGAATTCGGCGACTCTTCTATCTTTGCCCGTCGTTGACGTTTTTTCCTTCTCAATAAGCTCCTTTTCGGACAACCCTGAACGATCAGCGATGGTCTTCCAGTCGACCTCGGTGCCCATTGGTCCAGATGTGCCGTCCTTGGGATCTTGGACCCGGATCGGATAGCTTCGAACAACCAGAATCGTGCGGCGCACACGCGTGGGGGCTATTCCGGCTTCCGCCAGACAGCCACTCCCAGAGGTGTCCCGTGAAGTGACGTAAGGATAATCACCGTGATGCAGGCTCAAGCCGGTCCCTTGCGTGCCCTCGACGAAGACTTTCTTTCCCTCTGCGAAGGCGTCCTCCAGCAGTCGAAGAGTGTCGCGAAGGTAAGGTTTCAATTCCGGGGATTCCGCGGCAAGACGAACTACCGGCTGGGCCGCCGTACGCAGAACTTTCCGGCTGGTAGCCGAGCCGACGCCCTGAGCGGTGCTGCTGATTGCCGCCTCGAGCTTCTCTTTCTCGAACGCGATGTCTTCTTTCTCGATAAGCATCGCACGTGGATCAACCGAGAGCCTGTCATACGCGACGCGACACTCCGCTATTTCAGTCATCAGTTTCTGGACATCGAGCACAGCGCCAGGCCCGATAATCAGACCCGCCTCGCTCTTACGCGTGCCTGACGGAAGTTGATGATGCGTATAGGGCTTCCCGTCTTCAAAAATCTTGTGGCCAGCGTTGGGGCCGCCGACCCTCAACAAATAGTCGTACTCGGGCGCGAGGTATGACGCGATGTGGCCTTTCCCCTCGCTTCCGTATTGTCCCCCGACTAGAACGTCGACCAGCGGCTCAACACGCTTGCCGTACAGTCCGAGGCGGCTGGCCACCCGCACGAGAACGTCATCCCGCGTGCAACGATCAGTGTCGATGACAATATCCGCCGCGTGCGCCAGCTTACTCACGCCCATTTCCGTCGGGTCCTGGTGAGCTTCTTCATAGGACGGGAGTTCCTGGATTTTGGCTGTTTCTCGCCTGGCTTCATACCACTGTCCGCGGACCTTCACATCTGCCGTCAAATGTATGTGAACAACACGTGAGCCAAAGGCTTTCCTAACGCAATCGATCTGTTGCTTGATTCGGACAGAATCGACAATGACATTGGTCGAGTCTTTGAGGTCCCGAACGGATTTGCCGAGTGCCTCAGCTACCCAGGTACCCTTTGTTTTCTTGTCCAGCTCCTCGCCGGCCTTCTGCAAAGCTCCTCGCTCCGCAGGGACGGACTGCAAAACCTGAATCAATTCTCGAGTCTTGAAGACATGGAATCCAAACCGCTTGACGAGCGCTTCGCACAACGTCGTCTTTCCGACAGCGATTTCACCAGAAAGCAGGACGATAATCCGCGGCATAAATGCCGGTCTAGGAATGGTTCTATTCGACCGGAGTTAGAGACAACTGCCCCGAAATGGCAGGGACGCGCTGCTCAGGTAAATCATACACCGTTACCGAAACATTTGCCGCGAGTAATGTCGCCGCAATTAACTCCTGAACCATCATCCAAGATCCACCGGCCTGCCCTGTCCCGATGCGGGGAATGTGCACGCTCATGCCGTCGCCTGCAACACGTGGAACGAGCGCCTTCAGCGCGGTTTCGAGCGCCATATACCGCAGTCGCGCTCTTGGCGATTCTCCGTAGCCATGCTGGCAAACCATGCTGGCCACCTTAATGTCGGGCGCAACATCTGCGAAATGAACCTCGCCCAGCCGGAGATTACGCCGAGATGCGGCCCAGGTTCGAAATTCCGCCTGAGCCGAGGGCCATTTCTTCATCAGCGCGATTGCGAAGCCTCGACCACCCCAGTTCGCAGTGGCATCGCTCACGATATGTGCAATCAACTTTGTCCCGCTCCCTCGCGGTTCTAGGGCGTTTCCGCGCAAAAACGCGATTCCTGCATCTGACACAGCCTGCTCGCTAAAAAGGACTCCGGCGACCCGCGGAAAAGTCGCCCGTGGATACGGCGGAATGCCGATGCACTCAATGTGCAGGGTCTCTGGAGTGCCCGGAAATTCGACAACTCCCTTCGCCGTAAAGCCAATGGCTGTACATTCCGCCACGGGGCTTCGGCTGGGCAGTGGTATACCACGCGAGAAGTGATAAGCCCAACTTCGCGTCGGAATCACGTAGTCGAACTTGTATGTCCCTGTATCGCGAGAACCGTCCCATTGGGAGGCGACGAAAACCGCGCAGGGTCGATCGGACAAATTCGCGAGCCGCATCAAAATCGCTTCCGTCGAGACGTCGAATTTTTTCCGAATCTCCGCAACCCTATTGATATCCAGGTTTGCGACCTCTTCGACTTTGAGGCTCCCCATGGGCATCAATATCTCGGCAGCCGCGATATTGCAGAGCGCCTCCAACTGCCAGTCATCCGTCTGCGCCCCTGGATTCACGGCCGTTCGATTCCGAATTCGGTCTCCACAGTCAGGGAAGAATGTGTGCGCGATTTCGTGAGCAATAGAATACCTTAGCCGGCCGCTGGGGCGGTTCGGATTGTACTCGATCAGAAACCGATTGTGTCCGGCCGGAACCGTGCGGGCATCACGGATATCGCCTCTTGGGGAGATGGCGAGTCCGCGGAGGTCAGCGAGTTTCATCGGATCGAAGGGCGGCCCCGACCAGCCTCGGTCGATCGCCTCCAGGACGATGTCCCGTGCCACCTGAACCACCATCTGCACTGGATCGCGCCCTTCGGCGAACTTTATAACCGACGAATTCGTCCAGGATTGGTCAGCCGCCAGCAAGCGCCCTCCAGAAGTAGATCCTAGCAAAGATCACCGCGCAATAAGCGGGAGCGTAGCGCGCTACTCCGCGCACTGTAAACACTGTCCCGATTTTCAGGCTCGTCGCCATCGACTCGTGTGCTCCGAGTTTGTGCTCCCTCAAGAGCGGCGCGGAAGCACAAGGCGAAAACTGGGTAAACTGTATCGCCAGAACAGGGTATTCAAAAACGCTATGGTCTTTGTTTGCAATTTATTGCCGTCTTCCCAAGGTGGACGCGAGGGTGAATTCCCAACACGTGGCCGCCGATGGCTGAATTCCGCTTTCGCACGTGGCCGAGCTTTCGCAGAAACGCGCCACCGTGTCCGGCGAAATTCCTCGCTCGGAGAAGATCTGTTCTGGCAGACTCTCGCCTCTCACCTGGAGAGCGCCCCGGGCACTTCACCCTGCTGGGTTTCGCACACATCTTGCGCAACCTGCCAGGCCCTCCTCACGGTCGTCACGCCGACGCCGAGTTTTCGTGCGATCTGTCGCCACGAGAGCCCGGTTCGTCGAAGTTCGATCACTCCCTGACGATCTAGAATCGCTCTTGGCCTTCCCACGGCTCGCCCGGATCTGGTCCCACGCACCCGCGCTCGATTCACTCGGGCCCGGACACGATCACCTATTCTCACCCCCTCTTGCTTTGCTATCGTCAGCAGGACCGCCACAACCGCGTCCTTAAACATGCCACATGAATCAAGGTAGGGCTCCGTGAACGAACGATACCCGACACCGTAACTGCTGAGTTGGTTAAGATACTTGAGCGTCTCAAGAACTCCCTCCCGTGTGAAGCGATTCAAAGCCAAGAAGAGCACCACGTCAAACCGGCGCTGTGTCACATCGCTCAGGAGCCGTCGGAACTCGGTTTGATCGGAACGAGTGGCGCTTTCGTGGTCGACGTACTCAGCCACGATTTCCCAATTCTGAGCGGCGGCGAACTGCCGTAGCTGAGCGAGTTGGTTATGCCCATTTTGGCGGCCGTCCAGCGTGCTAACCCGAGCATAAAGCGCGGCGCGGATCATTGCGCCCCTCCGAGAGCGACGCTCGATCCGAATGAGCCGGCAACCTGCTGAATCCCTTGGAGAAGGATTCTTCCCTCCGCCCCCGGATTGAGGCAGAAAGTTCTAAAAGTGTCCACGAAGGGGAGCCAAATATCAAGACTCCAGTCGGGAT
>Ga0209517_10002987_pt1 | contig 23294 bp, 36 predicted proteins | sample PeaSoiMetSII2010_FD_187695 | JGI IMG/M metagenome (GOLD analysis project Ga0209517, IMG submission 187695) | Peat soil microbial communities from Weissenstadt, Germany - SII-2010 (SPAdes) (version 2) | ecosystem: Environmental > Terrestrial > Soil > Wetlands > Peat | place: Germany...
TGTCGAGCTGGAGATGCGGGAGCTTCTCACCAAGTATAAATTCCCCGGAGACGATATCCCGATCATCAAGGGTTCGGCATTGAAGGCGCTCGAAACCGACGATCCCGACAGCGCTGATGCCAAGTGCGTCTACGAGCTGATGGAGGCAATCGACTCATATATTCCGGATCCTGTGCGCGACATTGACAAGCCGTTCCTGATGCCGATAGAAGACGTCTTTTCGATCTCGGGCCGCGGTACGGTTGTAACCGGCCGGGTCGAGCGCGGCCAGGTCAAGGTGGGCGAGGAAGTCGAAATTGTCGGGTTCAAGCCGACTTTCAAGACAGTTTGTACCGGTGTCGAGATGTTTCGCAAGACGCTGGATTCTGGACAGGCAGGGGACAACGTTGGCGTGCTTTTGCGCGGAACCAAGCGGGACGAGGTCGAGCGGGGCCAGGTCGTTGCCAAGCCCGGTACTATTACGCCTCACACGGATTTCAAAGCGGAAGTCTACGTATTGAAAAAAGAAGAAGGTGGACGGCATACTCCCTTTTTCCCCGGCTACCGGCCGCAGTTTTACTTCAGAACGACTGATGTCACCGGCGTAATGACCCTTCCTGAAGGCGTCGAAATGGTTATGCCCGGCGACAACATCAGTTGCGAGGTCGCGCTGATAACACCGGTGGCTTTGGAGAAGGAAATCCGATTCGCTATTCGCGAAGGAGGCCGCACCGTTGGCGCGGGTGTCCTTACCGAAATAATTGAATAATTCAATCTCGTAACAGGGTAACCGGGGCTTCGCTCCGGTTGTCTATTTGATGGGAAGGCATATGGTGACGAATCAAAGAATTCGCATCCGACTGAAGGCTTACGATCACAAGCTGCTCGATCAATCGACCAATGAGATCGTAATGACGGCGAAAAAGACCGGCGCGCGTGTGGCCGGGCCAATACCGCTTCCTACAAAGATAAACCGGTACACTGTTTTGCGTTCTCCTCACGTCGACAAAAAGTCGCGCGAGCAGTTCGAAATACGTGTCCACAAGCGTCTGATCGACATCTTGGACCCGACCCAGCAAACGGTCGATTCCCTAATGAAACTGGACCTCTCCGCCGGGGTCGATGTCGAAATCAAGCTTTAGGAGTTCAGGCGGCAGTCTGAACGAAAGAGAGTAAGAACTGATGATTACGGCAATTATTGGACGCAAACTTGACATGACCCAGGTCTTCGCCAACGACGGCTCGGTCTATCCGGTCACCTTGGTTCAGGCTGGCCCGTGCACCGTAACCCAGGTGAAGACCCTTGAAAAAGACGGCTACTCCGCTTTGCAGATTGGCTTTGGGACAAAAAAGGCAAAGAGCGTAAATCGTCCCATGAAGGGCCATATGGATAAGGCCGGCAAAGGCTATTTCGAGGTCTTGCGAGAGGTGCCGGCTGAGAGTACTTCGGAGCATAATGCCGGCGATCAGGTGCTTGCCGAGATGTTTGCGATTGGCGATCACGTCGATATAATCGGAAAAAGCATTGGTAAGGGGTTTGCCGGAACCATCAAACGGTGGAATTTCCAGCGCGGACCCGACGGTCACGGTTCCAAAAACGTCCGTGAGCCGGGTTCAACCGGTAATGCCACCTACCCCGGCCGTGTCATCAAGGGCAAGAAAATGCCCGGACAAAAAGGCAATAAGCGCACGACCGTTTTGAACCTCAGGGTCGTGGACGTCCGTCCGGAAGACAACCTGCTGCTGATCCACGGCGCCGTTCCGGGTGCAAAGAACGGGATTGTTGTGATTCGCAAGACAAATCGGAAGTAAAAAGGCAAAAGGAACGAATTTTGAAGTTTTTTACTTTTTACTTTTTACTTTTTTACTTTGAGGAACGCCATGCCAACTGTGGATGTTTATAACCTGGACAGCGAAGTGACAGGCCAACTTGAGCTGAGTGACGCCATATTTGGCGTGCCTGTGAAATCTCATGTGCTCCATGAGGTCGTAGTCTATCAATTGGCCAAACGCCGGGCTGGTACCGCCAAGACCAAGGGTCGCAGTGAGGTCAGGGGTGGAGGCAAAAAGCCCTGGCGGCAAAAGGGCACCGGGCGCGCCCGGGCGGGAACAACCCGTTCTCCCATCTTTCGCGGAGGCGGCACCATTCACGGCCCCCAGCCCAGGGGATACGAAATGCGCATACCAAAAAAGGTCAGGCGGTTGGCGCTAAAGATGGCCCTTAGCCAGAAGGTGCTCGATCAGGGCTTCAAGGTCATCGACCTGTTCAAGCTCGAAAAAATTCGCACCAGGGATTTCGTAGACCTGCTCGATCGGTTCGAACTTGGCAAAAAAACCCTGGTGGTGCTGCCTGAACATGATGAAATCATAGAAAAGTCTGCCCGCAATATTCCGCACGTTAAGATCCTGCAATCAGAAGGACTCAACGTCTACGATCTGCTTGACCATCACACGGTGATCCTGAGCAGGGATTGCGTTAGCAGGATCGAGGAGGCGCTGGCATGAACGCGAAGACTTACCGGATACTGAAACGCCCTCTGGTGACCGAGAAAAGCACCACGGAAAAGGACCTAAGGAACAAGCTTTACTTTGAGGTGGACCGCTTGGCTAACAAGATAGAGATCAAGCAAGCGGTCGAAAAAATCTTCAAGGTAAATGTGGTCGGTGTGGCGACGCTCAGCATGAAAGGGAAGATAAAAAGGGTTGGCAAACATTTTACGCAGTCGCCCAACTGGAAGAAGGCTGTGGTAACCGTCAAACCCGGACAGCGGGTAGAGTTTTTTGAAGGCGTCTAGGAGAGGATTGGAGCGAGAAGCGCGGAGTGCTAAGCCTGAACGAATCGGCTTGTCGGCTCCCTGCTGCCCGCTACCTGCTACCCGCTACGAGGAGTAAGGTAAAATGGGAATCAGGACAGTGAAACCGACATCACCCGGCCGTCGGTTTCAGACATATGCCACCTTCGATGAAATTACGACCGACAGGCCTGAGAAGAGCCTGATCCAACCCTTGCGCAAGACCGGCGGTCGCAACAATGTAGGCCGGGTTACTGCATGGCAGCGAGGAGGCGGGCACAAGCGGCGCTACCGAATGATCGACTTCAAGCGCGACAAGGAAGGCATTGCCGCCAGCGTAGCCTCTATTGAATATGATCCAAACCGTTCGGCAAACATCGCGCTGCTGCACTATGCGGACGGTGAAAAACGCTACATCATTGCCCCCGTGGGACTCAAGGTCGGCGACAAGGTCATGACCGGCCGCGAAGCCGACATAAAAGCGGGCAATTGTCTGAAACTTGCAAACCTGCCGCTCGGCACCGTGGTGCACAACATAGAGATGCGGCCTGGCAAAGGCGGCCAGTTGGCGCGTTCGGCCGGAACGAGCGCTCAACTAATCGCTCGCGAAGGCAAATACGCCACGCTTCGAATGCCGTCCGGAGAGATGCGGATGATCTCCATTGAGTGCAAGGCCACTGTCGGCCAGGTTGGCAATATCGATCACGAGAATATTTCGCTTGGAAAAGCCGGGCGCACGCGCTGGGCAGGCAAAAGACCCCATGTGCGCGGCGTTGCGATGAACCCTGTGGATCATCCGATGGGCGGTGGCGAAGGCAGAAGTTCCGGAGGACGCCATCCCTGTACTCCGTGGGGCATTCCCACAAAGGGGTACCGCACGCGCAGGGGTAAAAAGCAGAGCGACAAGTTCATCATTCATCGCCGGAAGTAGGAGGATACAGTGCCTCGGTCTTTAAAAAAAGGGCCATTTGTTGACGACCATCTGGTCGACAAGATCGCGAAAGCTAAAGATACTGGCGACCGCAAAGTTATCAAGACTTGGTCGCGCAGGTCCACTATCTTGCCCGAATTCGTCGGAACCACCCTTGCCGTCCACAACGGCAAGAAGTTCATCCCGGTTTTCGTCAGCGAGAACATGGTTGGACACAAGTTGGGCGAATTCTCTCCGACCAGGACTTTTTATGGTCATGCCGGAGATAAGAAGTCCAAAGTAAAAGGGAAGAAATAATGGAAGTTAGAGCCATTGGCAAATACCTGCGTGTTTCATCTCAGAAGACTCGGTTGGTCGCCGATATGGTGCGAGGCAAGAAAGTCGGTGAGGCCCTGATTCTGCTTAGGTTTACTCCCAAAAAAAGCGGAAGGCTCATAACCAAGGTACTCCGCTCTGCTATGGCTAACGCCGAAAACACCAAAGCGGGAGACCTCGAAAAGTTCTATATTAAGACAATCAAGGTCGACCAGGGACCACGGCTCAAGAGGTTTCGTCCGAGGGCGATGGGTAGGGCGACCAGGATAATCAAGCCCTCGAGCCACATAACAGTTATTTTGGACGAAAAATAGATCGCCCTCATGGAGGTGAAGTTTGGGACAGAAAGTTCATCCGACAGGGTTCCGGCTCGGCATCGTTAAGACCTGGGATTCGAAGTGGTTTGCGACCAAGGATTACTCGAAACTCGTTTTCGAGGACAAGCAGATTCGTGATTACATAAAACAGAGGCTTTTCCATGCCGGTATAGCCAAAGTGGAGATCGAACGTGCCGCAAACAAGGTAAAGATTCGGATTCACACGGCGCGGCCGGGAATCGTTATCGGCAAGAAGGGCGCTGAAATTGAGGTGCTGAGGCGTGACCTGGAGCGTAGGTTCAAGCGCGATGTCCTGATCGATATCCAGGAGGTGCGCCGTCCCGAACTCGATGCCACTCTTGTTGCCGAAAATATAGCTCTTCAGCTTGTAAGGCGTGTGGCATTTCGCCGCGCAATGAAGCGAGCCGTGAGTTCCGCACTCAAGTTCGGGGCCAAGGGCGTAAGGGTTGCTTCAGCCGGACGGCTGGGTGGGGCCGAAATGGCACGGAGAGAATGGTATCGCGAGGGCAGGGTCCCGCTTCACACTCTCCGGGCAGACATTGATTACGGCACGGCCCTTGCCAGGACGACTTACGGCATTATCGGTGTGAAGGTCTGGATATTCAAAGGCGAAGTGTTGCCCTGACAGAGGCCGGACGGCGGTTAGCGCGGAAAACTTTGCGCTTCCCGGGTCTCACGCCGCGACTCTGTTGATATTCTGGGAGAAATAAGATGCTAGCTCCAAAAAGAGTCAAATTCAGAAAAGTACAGAAGGGCCGCATGAGAGGCGCCGCGTACCGCGGAAGTGATATCAGCTTCGGCGACTTCGGGCTTAAGGCCCTTCAGCCCGGCTATGTTACCGCCAGGCAGATCGAGGCGGCTCGTGTAGCTATCACTCGTCATGTAAAGCGTGGGGGAAAAGTTTGGATTCGAATTTTTCCGGATAAACCCTTCACGAAAAAGCCGGCTGAAACCAGAATGGGAAAAGGCAAGGGCGCCCCTGAAGGCTGGATGGCTGTTATTAAGCCCGGGCGGATTCTATACGAAATAAAAGGCGTAACTGAAGCGGTTGCGCGCGAGGCCTTGGGTCTCGCCTCTCATAAGCTTCCATTGAATACACGTTTCGTATCGAGGCAGGATATACTATGAAACCGAGCGCTCTGCGGGAAATGACCAGGGATGAGTTGAATCAGAAGGCAAACGAGATCCGGGAGGCCCAGTTCAATCTGAAGTTTCAGAAGGCGACTGGCCAACTGGACAACACCGCACAGCTTCCGAAGAATAAAAGGGACGTGGCGCGGATTCTCACGATTTTGTCCGAGATGGACAAACAAGCCGGAGCATAGGGGCGGAAAGGTACCATGGAAGAGCAAAAGTCTACCAGGAAAAGTAGAGTGGGCACGGTCAAAAGCAACAAGATGGACAAGACCGTGGTGGTCATGGTCGAACGGTTGATTCAGAGCACTAAGTACCGCAAGTACGTTCGGCGCAGGAACACGTTCAAGGCCCACGACCCGCTGAATGCATGCTCCATTGGAGACCAGGTGCTTATCGAGGAAAGCCGGCCGATCAGCAAGGAAAAACGCTGGCTGGTTGTGAAGGTCCTGGCGAAATCGGCCTTCTAAGTGCGCGGTTGGTTTAGCCGTTAAAGAGATGTGGAGTAACAGATGATCCAGTCGGAAACTCAATTGAACGCCGCTGATAATTCCGGGGCCAAGCGGCTTTACTGCATAAAGGTGCTCGGCGGGACCCGCAGACGATATGCTTCGGTTGGTGACATCATTGTGGTGTCGGTCCAGGAGGCGATTCCAAATGCGAAGGTCAAAAAGGGCGATGTGCTAAAGGCGGTTGTCGTGCGCACTAAAAAGGAAGTCCGGCGGCCGGATGGCTCCTATATTAAGTTCGACGATAACTCTGCGGTCCTCATCAATGCCGCACGCGAACCGATCGGCACCCGTATTTTCGGACCCGTCGCCAGGGAATTGCGCGCCAAGCAGTTCATGAAGATCATATCGCTCGCTCCGGAAGTTCTTTAGGGAAAAGGTCCACGCGATGAAACATGAGAGTTATCATATAAAGAAAAACGATACAGTGAAGGTGATCGCCGGTAAGGATAAGGGAAAAACCGGCAAAGTCATGCGGGTAATTCCCAAAAAAGAACGGGCGATCGTGGAAAAAATCAACATGGTGAAGCGGCATCTAAAGCCAAATCAGCAGACGAGGCAGGGAGGCATCCTGGAAAAGGAATCTCCCATTCAGATTTCCAATCTTATGTTGATTTGTTCAAAATGCACAGATCCGACCAGGGTGGGCTATCGAGTGCTCGATGACGACCGCAAGGTCCGGTATTGTAAAAAGTGCCAGGAAGTCATCGACTAGACTGCTGCAGGGCAGACTTGCGGAGGAGCAAAGGCCCGGAGTCGTTGCTCAAAAGGATTCTCTTTTACCGCGATCCTGTACAGGGGCGTCTACCGAAAAGGCGGAAGCGGAGGTAAAATGGCAGAACTGCGCGACAGGTTTAATCAGGAAATTGTTGGTCTGCTCAAAGAGCAGTACCAGTACAAGAGTCCGATGCAAATCCCCCGGCTCAAGAAGATTATACTCAACATGGGACTTGGGGAAGCTATTCAGAACGTGAAGGTGCTGGACTCCGCCTCGGCCGAGTTGGCCCAGATAAGCGGGCAAAAAGCGGTTATCACCAAGGCGCGCCAGAGTATCGCCGCTTTCAAGCTCAGGAAGGGTATGCCGATCGGGTGCATGGTTACTCTTAGAGGCAACCGGATGTACGAGTTTTACGATAAGTTGGTCAATGTGGCCCTGCCTCGCGTTCGGGACTTCAGGGGCGTTTCGCCCAAAGCTCTGGACGGCAGGGGCAATTACACCCTTGGAATTAAGGAACATATAATTTTCCCGGAGATTGACTACGATAAGATCGACAAGATCAAAGGGATGAATATCACAATAGTTACGACTGCCAGGACAGACGATGAGGCCAGGACGCTTCTCGCTCTTATGGGCATGCCGTTCAAGCGCTGAGAAGGAGGCCTCCTTTGGCTAAGAAGTCCCTCATAGCAAAAGCAAAATTAAGTAACAAATTCAAGGCACGCAACTACAACCGGTGTCCGTTGTGCGGTCGGCCGCGAGCTTACATCCGTAAGTTTGGGATCTGCCGTATCTGCTTCCGAAACATGGCGTTAAAGGGCGAACTTCCGGGCGTGGTCAAGGCGAGCTGGTAGGCAGCGCAGGAGAGAAAATTATGGTATCGGATCCGATAGGCGACTTACTGAACCGTATTCGCAACGGGCAGAAAGCAAGGTTTGACAAGGTGGATATCCCGGCTTCGCGCATGAAGGCGAACCTGTGTCGTATTCTGAAGGACGAGGGGTACATTAAGAACTATAAATTTATCAGGGACGACAAGCAGGGTGTGCTCCGCGTTCATATCAAGTATGGCGAAGGCCGTGATGGCGCCCTTGTCGGGGCAAAACGCATCAGCAAGTCAGGCCGCCGCAGTTATGTCGGCCACGACCGGATTCCCCGTGTGTTGAATGGAATGGGGATTTCGATCCTGTCCACCTCCAAGGGCGTGATGACCGACAGGCAGGCCCGTAAAGAGGGTGTGGGCGGAGAATTGCTTTGCGCTATCTGGTAGAAGTGAAAACTCAATAAGGAGTAACCGCATGTCACGGGTGGGTAAATTGCCCATACCCTTACCTAAAGGGGTAGAAGTAACTCTCAAGGATGTGGTCTTGACTGTCAAGGGTCCCAAGGGGACGCTGCACAGGACTGTCCCTGGGGGTATCGACATTGAGATTGGAAAGGAAGCCATGCTGTTTAAGCGCGGCGACGATTCCAAGGAGGCGCGCTCCACCCATGGGATGATTCGTGCGCTGGTCCACAACATGGTCAAGGGTGTGAGTGAAGGCTTTACCAAGGCACTCGAGATTCAGGGGACCGGCTACCGGGCCGAGGTGCAGGGAAATAATCTGAACCTGAGCCTGGGGTATTCGCACCCGATTTCGTTCCCGCTGCCCGACGGGATTAAAGCCAGCGTGGACAGGGCTAACGTTGTCCGGCTGGAGGGAATCGACATCGAAGAGCTGGGGGAGACCGCAGCGAGGATTCGCGCTCTCAGACCGGTAGAACCTTACAAGGGCAAGGGGATTCGATATTCCGGTGAGCACGTCCATCGTAAGGCCGGCAAGACCGGTTCGAAGAAGTAAATTCGGAGGAAGCTCAAAATGTCATCAGGCAGCACAAATCCGCGCTATACCGCTCGGCTTAAACGCAAGAAGCGCATAAGAAGAAAAGTTGAAGGCAACGAAGCGCGCCCCAGGCTTACGGTCTTCCGCAGCGATAAGCATATATATGCCCAGATCATCAACGACGTGACCGGTGCGACCCTGGTTTCCGCATCCACCCTTTCCCCCGAATACAGGGAAATGGAACCGATCAAGGGGAAAGTGGGGGCCGCCAAGCGCGTTGGTGAACTCGTTGCTGCCAAAGCTATAGAGAAAGGTATCGCCAAGGTCGTGTTCGACCGCAACGGCTTTATCTATCACGGACGCATTCAGGCCCTTGCGGACGCAGCCCGCCAGAAGGGCCTTGATTTTTAATTCCATTTAATGATGGGAGGCAGTCAAATTGATAGCGGTTGAATCCAGCCAGCTCCAAATGATTGACAAGGTAGTCCATATAAGCCGGGTGGCCAAAGTTGTCAAAGGCGGCCGCCGTTTTTCGTTCAGTGCTATTGTGGTGGTCGGCGACGGCAACGGTAAGGTGGGTTACAGCCTTGGCAAGGCGAATGAAGTTCCCGAGGCCATACGCAAGGGAATGGAATCGGCAAAACGAAATATGGTTGACGTGCCGCTGAAGGACACCACGATCCCTCACGAGGTGCTCGGTCATTTCGGGGCCTCCTCGGTTGTCCTGAAGCCGGCTTCCCCCGGTACCGGCGTCATCGCCGGCGGGGCTGTGCGGGCCATCATGGAAGCGGCGGGAATTCATGATATCTTGACAAAGTGTGTTGGATCGAGAAATCCACATAATGTTGTCAAGGCAACGGTTGAAGGATTAAAACAGTTGCGCAGCGCCGAGCGGATTTCCAAAATCAGGGGAAAGAATATCCTGGAAGAGGCGTAGTGGCACGGTTTTTAGTTGCTGGTTGCTGGTTTTGAGTCAACTCAAAATCAAAACTCCGAAGGTTGAGATATGTTAAAGCCAATTCAGGTCAGACTGGTTCGAAGCCCGATAGGGCGTCCGGAAAAGCACCGCAAGGTTTTGCAGGCACTTGGGCTTACGCAGATGCACAGGCCCGTTCACCTCTACAGCTCTCCTCAGGTGTTGGGGGCTCTAAGGAAAGTGATTCACCTGGTTAAAATCGAGGAAAGATAGGGGTATTCAATGAGACTCGGAGAACTGGCTCCGCCTCCAGGAGCAAAGAAAAATACCAAGCGGCTCGGCCGGGGATCTGCTTCCGGCCAGGGAATGACTGCCGGCAGAGGCACAAAGGGGCAAAAATCCCGCTCCGGCGGAGGGGTGCCCCCCTGGTTTGAAGGTGGTCAGATGCCGCTTCAGCGCAGGGCTCCCAAGCGCGGCTTCACCAATATATTTAAAAAGGAATTCTCGGTCATTAATGTCGAGGATTTGAGTAACTTTCCTGCCGGAAGTGAACTCGGCCCACCTGATTTCGTTGGCGTAGGCCTGGTCAGGAAAGTTCGTGATGGAATCAAACTGCTGGCTAACGGCGATATCACTCAGTCCATTACGGTTCGGGTGCACAAGGCAAGCGCCTCAGCTATTGCCAAAATTGAGGCAGCGGGCGGCAAGGTTGAATTGATACCGCCCAAGGCGCCCCGCTGATAGCAGGGTACCAATTGAAAGGAAAATAACAAGTGCTTGGCGGCTTTACGAACATAGGGAGAATTCCCGAGCTCAAGCGCCGTGTAATGGCGACTTTGCTGCTTCTGGCAGTTTACCGGATCGGGGTGCACATTCCTACCCCCTATATCAATGCGCAAGCCCTGACAGCTTATTTCAACGCTGCCAAGGGAACGCTTCTCGGCCTCTTCGACATGTTTTCCGGTGGCGCGCTTAGCCACTTTTCCATTTTCGCCCTTGGTATAATGCCCTATATCAGCGCATCGATTATTCTTCAACTCCTTACGGTGGTTATCCCTACCCTTGAGAAGCTCAGCAAGGAAGGTGAGGCAGGGCGAAAAAAGATTACGCAGTACACTCGCTACGGGACCGTTGTTCTTAGCACTATCCAGGGTTTCGGGATAGCTGCGGGGCTCGAAAGTCAGCACGCCCCGGGTGGCGTCCCCCTGGTTTTGTTGTCGGGTTGGGGATTTCGCCTGATAACGGTTTTAACCCTGACTGCCGGCACTGCGTTCATCATGTGGCTTGGCGAACAGATTACCGAGCGCGGCATCGGAAACGGTATATCGCTCATTATATTTGCGGGTATCGTATCAGGAATTCCAAACGCCCTTATCAGTACGGCAAGACTTGTTCAGGCGGGTGAAATGAACATCTTTATACTTGTTTCACTGGCCTTGATGATGCTTGCGGTGGTGGCCTTTATTATCTTTATGGAGCGGGGACAACGACGGATTCCCGTTCAGTATGCCAAAAGGGTGGTGGGAAGACGAGTCTACGGCGGGACCAATACTCATATACCGCTCAAGATAAACGCCTCGGGGGTTATCCCGCCGATTTTTGCATCATCGATTATCATGTTCCCGGCCACTATAGCCAATTTCATAAAGGTTCCCTGGGTCCAGTCGGTTTCGCAGGCGCTCAGTCCGGGTCACGCGGTTTACTATTTGCTCTATGTTGCATTTATTGTTTTCTTCTGCTTCTTCTACACTGCTATCGTTTTCAATCCGGTGGATGTGGCGGATAACATGAAAAAATATGGTGGCTTCGTCCCCGGGATTCGCCCGGGAAGACCCACCGCGGAATATCTGGACAAGGTTTTGAGCCGCATTACCCTCGGGGGGGCAATCTACATTTCAGCAGTTTGTGTTCTTCCCACCATGCTGATTCACCGCTTCGGGGTGCCTTTCTACTTCGGCGGGACGGCCCTTTTGATAGTAATCGGCGTGGCAATGGACACCCTCGCTCAGATTGAAGCTCATATGTTGTCGCGGCACTATGAGGGGTTCCTCAAAAGCGGCAAAGGCCTGAAGGGCCGCCGGTAAGAAGACCATATCATTGTTCACTGCTTTTTTAACTGGAGGTATACGATGAACATCATTTTGCTCGGACCGCCGGGAGCCGGCAAGGGTACACAGGCCAAACGTCTTGTCGAAAAATATCACATTCCTCAGGTGTCTACAGGCGACATGCTGCGCGCGGCCCTGAAGGAAGGGACCCCGCTGGGGCTCGAAGCCAAGAAATATATGGACGCTGGCGGCCTGGTTCCGGACAGCGTGGTGATCGGCTTGGTTAAAGAACGTATTCAGAAGCCGGATGCCACTGGTGGTTACATGCTGGACGGATTTCCGCGCACGGTTGCGCAGGCGCAGGAACTGGACAGCATTCTCGGTACGCTGGGCCAAACAATCGATCATGTGGTGAGCGTAGAGGTTCCCAGTTCGGAGCTGCTTGGCCGCCTTACCGGCCGGCGGACCTGCCGGGCGTGCGGCGCCGGGTTCCACGTGATATTCGATCCTCCCAAGAAAGAGGGCGTTTGTGACAAATGCGGCGGCGAGCTCTACCAGAGATCAGACGACAACGAGGCCACTGTACAGTCGAGGCTGGAAACTTACGAAGCTCAGACAAAGCCTTTGATTGATTACTATCAAAAAGCGAGCAAACTCCGCCGCATTGACGGCGTGGGGCAGATGGACGACATCCTTGGGCGTATACAAAAGGTTCTTGGGTAGCGTAGATCTGAAAATAGAGGAACGACCGATTCGGAAAACCGTATTCGGTACGGGGGCGGTTAATTGATAATCTTAAAGTCCCGAGCCGAAATTGAGAAGATCAAAACTTCATGTTTGATCGTAGCCGAGATTCTCGAAAGCCTGATAGAGCATGTCGTGCCGGGAATCACGACTTGGGAACTCAATGCGATAAGCGAGGAGTTGGCTTCAAAAAAGCACGCAAAGCCCGCGTTCAAAGGCTACCATGGGTATCCGTTCGCGCTTTGCACCTCGGTTAATGAGCAAGTTGTCCATGGAATGCCGTCAAAGCTGCGCCGTCTCAAAGAGGGTGACATTATAAGCCTTGACTTCGGCGTGGTTTTGGATGGCTATTATGGCGATGGGGCTTTAACGGCCCCGGTGGGGAAGATCACCGAAGAAGCCGCGCAACTGTGCACGGTTACTGAACAGAGCCTCTACGAGGGAATTTCGAAGGCGATCAGCGGCAACCGCCTCTCAGATATCTCTCATGCAATACAGGATTACGTGGAAAATCGCGGTTATTCTGTAGTGAGAGAATTTGTGGGTCACGGAATCGGACAGCAATTGCACGAAAGTCCGCAGATTCCCAACTATGGGCCGCCCGGCAGGGGTTTAAAACTTAGACCCGGGATGGTGCTGGCTCTGGAGCCGATGATAAACGCCGGCGGGCCTGACGTGGAGATTCTGGAGGATAAGTGGACGGCGGTAACGTTGGACAGGAGACTGTCGGCTCACTTTGAGCATACTATAGCGATTACTGAAAATGGTCCTGAGGTTCTGACCAGGCGTGAAAACAGGTTTACAAACCCAAATAGATAGTTTACAATAAAAAGTTCGTAAATTGATCCGGGAGAAACTGCAGGCATGGCTAAAGAGGACGCTATAGAAGTTGAAGGAACGGTCATGGAGACCTTACCTAACGCCATGTTTCGCGTGGAGTTGCCAAACGGCCATCGGATTCTCGCCCATATCTCCGGAAAGATGCGCATGCATTTCATTCGCATCCTGCCCGGCGATAAGGTCACAGTCGAGCTTTCTCCCTACGATCTGACGCGGGGCCGTATCACTTACAGGTCCAAGTCCTGAGGTTGCGTGTTTGCCGAAAGCAGGGCCATGTGCGGCGCCCCCGCATGAGGGTCTGCACGGTGGTGTTTTTGGAGCCTGGGCCCGGGGCGGGCATGCTGGCGATTCGCCGGTCAGTGGAAAGGAATTTCCGATATGAAAGTGCGAGCATCTGTTAAGCGCATTTGCAGAAAGTGCAAAATTATCCGCCGCCACGGCAACGTGCGCGTGATTTGTGAGAATCCAAGGCACAAGCAGCGCCAGGGCTGACAGTTTTCGATAAGGAGCAAGACATTGGCACGTATAGCAGGTATCGATTTACCGAAGAACAAGCGTATCGAGATCGCCCTCACATATATTTACGGTATCGGCAGACCGACGTCGCGGAAAGTTCTGGATATGGCCCAAGTCAACGTGGATATCAAGAGCGACGATCTGAGCGAAATTCAGGTAAATACGATCAGGCAGATTATAGATACACATTTGAAGGTGGAAGGTGATCTTAGGTCCGAGGTGTCGATGAACATAAAACGCCTGATGGACCTTGGTTGTTACCGTGGATTGAGGCACCGCCGCGGTCTTCCTGTTAACGGCCAGCGCACTCACACCAATGCCCGCACTCGTAAAGGTCCGCGCAGATCCGTAATGGGCAAGCGCAAGAAAGCGTAGGACGGAGGAATAATGGCAAAAGAGAAAGCCGCACCCAGAACGAAGAAAAAAGAGCGCAAGAACATCCTCAATGGCGTAGCTCACATCCGCTCAACCTTCAACAACACCATCATTACCATCACGGACGTAAGCGGTAATGCCATTTCCTGGTCCAGCGCCGGAAGCCAGGGGTTCAAGGGGTCCCGAAAAAGCACTCCATTTGCAGCGCAGGTTGCCGCTGAGGTGGCTGCCAAAAAGGCTCAGGAGCACGGGGTTCAGAATATAGAAGTATACGTCAAGGGCCCTGGTTCGGGCCGTGAAGCAGCTCTGCGGGCGCTTCAGGCCGCAGGGTTCAATGTCACGTTCATCAAGGACGTTACCCCGATACCGCACAATGGGTGCAGACCTCCGAAAAGGCGGCGGGTATAACGGAACGGCGCCTATTATGCTTGGCGGGCCACGCTCGCGATAAAGGCCGCATAAATACAGGAGGAACAATTTGGCTCGTTACACCGAATCTCAATGCAGGCTTTGCCGTCGTGAAACGATGAAGCTGTATCTTAAAGGAGATCGCTGCTATTCGGACAAATGCGCGATCGAGCGCCGCAACTATCCACCCGGGCAGCATGGCCAGGGCAGGGGTAAGCTCTCCGAATACGGACTCCAGCTCCGGGAAAAACAGAAGATCAAGCGGATTTATGGCTTGGTCGAAAAGCAGTTTGAAAGCTATTTCGAAGAGGCGGACCGCCAAAAGGGTGTCACTGGTACGAACTTTTTGATTTTACTCGAGCGCAGGTTGGATAATTCGGTCTACAGGTTAGGCTTCGCCAGTTCCAGAAGCCAGGCCAGGCAGCTCGTCAGGCATAATCATTTCATGGTCAACGGCAGGAAGGTGAACATCCCGTCATTTCTGCTGAGGCCCGGCGACACTGTTTCCGTTGCGGAGGGGAGCCGAAACCTGCAGGCCATAAATGAGTCCATTGGAGCGATGCCGCGAAGAGGGCTTCCTGCCTGGCTCGAAGTCGATTCAGCGAAATACGAGGGCATCTTCAAGGTATTCCCCAATCGAGATGAGATGAACCTGCCGGTTCAGGAGCAACTGGTAGTTGAATTCTATTCGAAGTAAGAAGAGCCACAATATACAGGATCCTGGATAGATATCTGAGGGCCATTGGGTGTGTGCGCATCCAAGCGGCCCCGCTTAAGTTTCCAGGCGGAGGGGCCTGCGGTGATGTCTTTTGGATGAGGATAAAAAATGCAAAAGAACTGGCGCGAACTTATAAAACCGAAGCGCTTGGAGATCGAGACAACAGAGCCGAACACCTACGGAAAATTCGAATGCGAGCCACTTGAGAGGGGTTTTGGAGTCACTCTTGGAAACGCATTAAGGAGGGTGTTGCTTTCATCCCTTCAGGGCACGGCTATTACCAATGTTAAGATTGATAGCGTTTTACACGAATTCTCGACTATCCCCGGTGTTTTGGAAGACGTCACCGATGTAATACTCAATCTGAAGGAAGTCCGCTTCAGAGCGAGCGGAGATGGGAATCTTCGTCGCCTGGTGATTGAAAAGCAGGGCGAAGGCCGGGTTACCGGCGCAGATATCCAGTGTGGGGCGATGGTGGAGGTGTTGAATCCGGATCACTATATCTGCACCCTTGCCAAGGACGCCAAGCTCAGAATGGAGCTTACGGTAAGGCAGGGAAAGGGATACGTTCCGGCTGAAAAAAACGCCGAAGAAAGCCAGCCTATAGGCACTATTCCCATAGACGCTATCTTTTCTCCCGTGCGCAAAGTCAGCTATACGGTGACCCAGGCACGCGTAGGCCAGATTACCGACTATGACAAGCTTACGCTGGAGATTTGGTCGGACGGAAGCGTCAAGCCGGAGGATGCGCTGGCTTACGCCGCCAAAATTCTCAAGGACCAGCTCGCAATCTTCATAAATTTTGAGGAGCAAACCGAGGCGCTTGAGGAAGAGGTTCGGACTGAGCCTGCTTTCAATGAGAATCTTTTCCGCAGCGTTGACGAACTGGAACTCTCTGTTCGATCCGCAAACTGCCTGAAAAATGCCGATATTCGCTTTATCGGCGAGCTTGTTCAAAAGACCGAGCAGGAGATGCTCAAGACCAAGAATTTCGGCCGCAAATCGCTCAATGAGATAAAAGAGATCCTCGCTGAAATGGGACTTTCACTGGGAATGAAAATTGACAATTTCCCTGCCCGCGAGGATATTGAACAGCGAAGAAAGGAACAGGAATAACCCATGCGCCACGGAGTTTCCGGTAGAAAACTGAACCGGACTACGAGCCACCGGCTCGCGATGTTCCGGAACATGGTTACATCGCTGCTCAATCACGAGCGGATTTATACAACGGTGCCCAAGGCCAAGGAGATGCGCCGGTGGGCCGAATGGATGATTACCCTGGGCAAACACGGGGACCTGCATTCTCGAAGACAGGCACTTTCGATTATTCGCGAAAAGAGTGTCGTATATAAGGTCTTCGAAGAACTGGCTAAAAGATACGAAAACAGGCATGGCGGGTATACCCGGATCGTAAAGCTTGGATTCAGGCGGGGCGACGCGGCCCCCATGTGCCTGCTGGAACTTTTAGCCGAAGATGGTGAGAAGGCCCGGAAAGTTAAAAAATCGCGCAAAAAGGGCGAAACCACCCCTGAAAAGACAGAAGAAAGTTCGGTGAGCTAAAACAACTGAACTGAAAATAATGATCCAGAGTAAAAAACAACCCGCTTCGGTGGGTTTGTTTTTTTGGTCAACATAAAGACCCTCTGGCGTGACACGAAGAACGCCGCCGTGGATGGCGGCGCTACTTTTTAATCTTGGGACTTTGCCAGTCAGCTCTGATTGTCTTCCTCTTTTTGTACGTAGGAACAGCATTCTCTGCACGTAAAACCGGCCCACATCCCCTTGGCAGCCTTGTCCAGGCAGTTGTCATAGCACTGGCATGCGAAATTGCGTACCCCCTTTCCCTCCTTGCACATCGTGGGATAGGGAGCATCCTTGTCCACTCTGTCTGGTTGAACAAGTTGTCCCCTCGAACCTTTTTCCTTAGCCATGAGTAAAACTCCTGCTTTACACACTCCGGCCAGAAGCGGCCCAGCGCACAAAAAAATGTAAACCAGCGATGCGAAAAAATGCCCGCATCTGATTATTTCCGCAGCATACGCATTATAATCTTTTATGTTCAGAAATGAACCAGCCTAGGACCCTTTAGTTTAAAAAAACAACGTCAAGGAATCAAATACTTTCGATATGAACCGGGAAAATAAACGCACATTAGGCCTCCTTTCTGCAATCGGGGCCTGCCTTTTGTTCGGGGCCTCCTCCCTGGCGATGATCTGCAGGGTCGAACCCTTTTATTCCTGGTACTACTCGTTCGCCTGGTGGAGCTACATTATCTTTGTTGAGTCGTTGCTCTGTCTGCGGGGAGGGAAATCGCTCCTGTTTGAACAGTCCGGGAAATTCCTTCTTCTGCTCCCTGTGTCCATCACTGTGTGGCTGGTTTTCGAGGCCTTCAATTTCCGTCTGTCCAACTGGCATTACATCAATATTCCTTCCGGCACAGTTATCAGATGGACTGGATACCTCATCGCCTATTCGACTGTTTTGCCGGGAATTTTTTCGACAAAAGCGCTGCTGGAATACTTAAAGGTCCTGGAAAATTCGCGGACAGTCCCCCTTCGCAATCCTCAAAGGACCTACAAGACGTTTGTCCTGACCGGGCTGATGTTTCTGATTTTGCCGCTTCTTTGGCCGGAGTACTTTTTCCCCTTGGTGTGGTGCGCTTTCATATTGCTGCTAGAGCCTTTAAATCACCGCTTTGGAGCCCCCTCCCTTCTGCGGCAATGGGAGAAGGGGTCGCTAAGGAGCTTATATCTGCTCCTTGTTGCCGGTGGAGTCTGCGGTCTTTTATGGGAGCTATGGAATTTTTGGGTCGGGTCCAAATGGATATACAGCGTACCTCACTTCGGCTTTCTCAAGGTTTTCGAAATGCCTTTGCTTGGGTTCCTCGGGTTTCCCCCGTTTGCCATAGAGTGCTATGTGATGAGCGCGAGTTTCTTCCTGCTGGTCTCCAAAATCCGGGACAAACATACCCGGGTCCGGGCAAACGTCATCTATTCGGCCCTGGCGTTCTTGATGATTATCTTCGACCTCCTCGTGTTTGCGGGAATAGACCGCATCACCATCTTATCCTTCGCGGCGGCGGGACCGCCAGCCAAGTTCGCCACTCAAACCTTCGGCGGCGACAAGAAGAATCCCTACCGTCCCCCCGCCTTAATTCTTGGACAACGTTTTGATGTAGGCGACGAGGGCGGCGACGTCCTGGTCGGTCAGGACGCGTCCCCAGGGCTGCATCTGAGGTGATTTATCGAGGGCGGAGCCCCCTTGTCTGATAACTTTTTGAATGTCGGCGTCCGAAAGGGTTGCCATAAATGCAGCGTCGGCGAATTTTGCCGGCGGGGTGGTCAACTGAAACGAGTTGATACCGTCCCCTTCGCCTTTTGTTCCATGACATACAGTGCAGTAGTACGAGTAAAGGTTGGCCCCCCTTTGCTCCAAGGGCGTCATATTGCTGGTGGGCTTTTGGGGAAGCTCGAATCGCGGCTGGTTTGCTCCAGTGTCGCTCGGGGCGCTGGACGAATCGCTACTGCCGGCAGGGATGGAAAAAACGAGCGAAAGTGTTGCGAAAAGTGTGAACATAATACCCAGTCTGGCCATGGATGGTTCCTTCCTCAAGATCAACCGTAGCCCCGCGAACGAATCGCTGGATAGTGCGAGTTGCCGATCGGTGAACTGTTATCCTCCGGAACCTTTGCCTCACTGCTTTTTGGGGCTGATCACAAAAGCGGTCAAGGCTTCGATTTCCTTGTCTGTAAATGCGTAGACCGGCTCAACGGAGCGCTTCAGAAAAGCTTTCGGATCGTGGAGATAGTAAACCACCCACTCGGGTCTTAGCCGTTTTTCCTCATTGGTGAAATCAGGTCCTACGAGGCCGCCCCTGCCGATGATTTGATGGCAGGCGTCGCACGCATATTTTTCATGATAGAGCTTTTCACCTTCCCGGATAATGCCCGGGTCGTTCAGAGACATCGTGCTTACCGTCTCTGTCAGGTCCTCAACTTTGTCGGTCACCAGGGTTGTTCGGCAGTATTGGTAAATGGCCTCATCCTCGGGGTCCAGGACCTTGAACGGCGGCATTCTTTCTTCGAGCAGAGGCCGAATGGTGTCGGGCGCTTTCATGAATCTCTTTATCCATTCTTGCCGGACCCGGCTTCCCTCCTGGGAAAGGTCGTTCGCAACCTCGCCTCCCTTCCCGTTGATTTTATGACAAACCAGGCAGCGGTATTTATCCAGTATTTTGCCGAAAGCGCCCTGGGGGGCATAATCCGTGGGGCGCTCGCCAAGGGGAAGAGTATAGGATGCCGGGACTTCTTTTCCTTTGAGACCCAGCACGTAGGTGGTGATGGCCGAAGTCTGCTCCGCATTGAAATGATAATCCGGCATCTTCAACCCCTCCTTGAAGATCCTGGGCGATTTCACCTTGTTGTAGATCCAGTTGGGTACGGTTCGATTCTTGAACGGGACTTTTATATCTCCGAAATCCAGGAGGCTAATATGAACCACACCGAATGTTGTAAGGTCCGGGCCGATCTCGCCAAGTTCCTTGATTGTCGGGATTTTCGAATGGCATCCGATACAACCCTGTTTGTCGGTCAGTTCCCTGCCCCGTTCGGGGCTTGCGTTTTTGACAAGCTGGATTTGCCGGGCAGCCTCCTTCTCGTCGAGGTCAAGGTCGATGTAGTCACTAGTCATAAAAGAGACTATGTCCTCAATGTCCTTATCGGCGAAACCAAAGATCGGCATCCTGCTTTGAGTCCACAATGCGTGCGGATCCTTGATGGTCTTGAAGAGCGTTCGCGGCCAGGCCTTCGAAGAGACCTTGGAAAGCTCGGGGCCGGTGCTGCCTCCCTTGCCTTCCAGCGTATGGCAGGTCACGCAGCGAGATGTCAGCAGAGTTGTCTTTCCGCGGCCGGCATTGCCGGAGACGGCCTCACCTTCCGGGCCGGGCCCCAGCAGCAGGAAAGCTGCAACGTCTGCGGCTTCCTGTTCAGAGAATTCGTGGTCGGGCATTTTGGTTGTAGGAAGATAGTCTTTAGGGCCTTTCAACCACCTGTAGAGCCAGTCAGCCTTGACCCTTTTGCCCATTTCATCGAGGGGCGGTCCTGTCAAGGTTCGAGGTTTTCCAGCGACTTTGTGGCAGCCCCGGCATCCGTAATCATAAAACATGTTTTGTCCCTTGAACAGAATGGGGGCCTGATCGTGAACGTACTCGCCGTGGCAAAGCGAGCACGAATTTTCCATGAAGTTGTCGTGGTAGAGGGCGCTATTCCAGTTCTCTACCGGCCCATGGGCATCTTTCAAGGTAGTTGCCATACCCTGGCCGTGGTGGCATACCGTGCAGCCAAATTTCTCGTAAGAGTGTTCCGCCATGGCCGGATGAGTTGTGAAAGGCTGGGGCGCATCCTTGAATCTTGGGTCCTCAAGGCCCAGGTGGCAGGTTTCACAACGGTCGGCCCGGTCGAGTTCTCTGATCCAACGCTGCCGAAATCCGATTTGGAATTCCGGGCCTTTAAGCTTGCCGGTCTCGGATGCTTTCAGGTCGAGCATCGTCTTGAATTTTCGCTGATATTCAAGGTATGGACTATCGTAGTCTTTCCACACCATCCCGATGAATAGAAGAAAGCTCAGCAGGGCGAGAAACGGGAACAGTTTCTGAAAAAAGCCGTTCATTTAACCCTCTCATGGCAAATCAAGGATCAGTGCAGGGGCCACGGTTGCCACGGCCAGTAGAACCTCCAACCCGGTCCTCGAAAGTACGCACCCAGGATGATGAGCCCAATGGCCACGGTGACAAAAGCGGTGAACAGGATATTTTGAAGCCTCCGGCTGGGATGAAACCACACGCCGGCGCCGGTTTTGCCGCGTTCAATGAAAGGGATGAGAAAAGCGAAAAGAAGCAACACATTGGGGATAACTATCGCGAACCAGAAGGGCGCTCCCCAGGACAGGAGTTCCTGAAGGCCCAAAAAAAACCAGGGGGCTTTCGCAGGAACAGGGGTGACCGAAGGATTGGCTTCTTCTTCCAGGGGGGCGCCGAAAAGAATCGAGGCGCCCATCATCACTATCAGGATCAGAAGAAACTTGGCGAATTCGCGCGTGATTATATCGGACCAGGAGCCGTCTGCCGCATTACCGTGCAACCCTGGATTTGCGGTCAGGTCGTCTGCGCGGTTTCTGATGAGGTGAACCGCTATAAGGGTACTTATGATCAGGGGCATCAATTTGACGTGGATATCGTAGGCCCGGCTCAAGGCATTCTGGCCGATTTCAGTGCCGCCCAGCACCACAAATTTGAGTTTCTCTCCGATAACCGGCGCCGAAGCCATCACGTTGGACATAATGGTCATGCCCCAGTAGGCTTTCTGGTCCCACGGCAGAAGATAACCGGTCAAGGCCGCCACCAGGGTGCAAATAAAGAGGACAAGGCCTATCACCCAGTTAAGTTCTCTGGGCTCCCGATACTCTGCCATGTAAAAGACTCGGGACATGTGCAGAAATACCAGTATTATCATCGCATAAGCAGACCAGCGGTGCATGTTGCGAAAAATAGCCCCAAAGTTTATTACAAATTCCAGGTCCTTGATTACCTTGTAGGCCTTGTCGGTATCAGGGACATAGTAGAACATCAATAGAATTCCTGTGACGTTCAAGATGATAAAAAGCGACATGTTGATCAGCCCAAGGCCGAATGTTTTTTCCTGGAGCCATTTGCTGAGCGCTGGGGGTTGTCTTGGGGCCGGATTGTGGGCACGGTCATCGGCCATTGAATTCTGTGTGGTATTTGCCGCCATGTCAGTTCCCTCGAAAAGACCGTCGGTGACGCTGCATTTCAAACGGTGAGTGTTTGCAGGGACGGAACAATCTGGTGCTCGTTCACAAGGAGTCTGCCGTCCGGAGCCACGCTGACTTCATACCAGGGCAGCGGCTTGGGGGCCGGCCCGGCAGTGACGGCCCCCTCATCATTGAAAATACTTCCATGACAGGGGCACTCCCATCGATTGTGCTCCTCGACCCAGCGCACAGTACAGCCAATATGCGTGCACACGCCGGAGACAACCCTGATGAGGTTTTGCTGCTTTACCACGAAGATTCGTTTGGTTGAGACATAAGTCACACCCTCGGGATATTCCTCGGGAGGCGCGATCTTGAACTCCGCGGGCGGCTCATAGAGGACGTTGGGGAACAAGTACCGGCCGGAAGCCGCCGTCAGTCCGCCAACCGTTCCAAATGTTGCAAGCCAACCCACACGACTGAGAAACTTCCGTCTTGTGAGCTGATCTGAAGCCAATCGAATATCCTCCTGTTACCGATTGGAGGGCGGTGGGACCGCCGGCCAAGTTGGCCGCTGCCTTCGGCGGCGGCAAGAAAATCCTCCCCCCTAGAAACGATAGGAGAGGTCAGGTGGCGGATTTCATACGGCGCTGCGTTCAAATCGGGTGTTTCGGGAGGGCATAAAGCCCTCCCCTACGGAGCGTAGCGCGCCATTTTAACCCGCAACCCGAAAGTCATCTCTTGAGATGCTCGACCAGGGCTATTGCGGCAACCAGCACCACAAGTCCCAGTGCCCCGCCTCCTATGAATGCGATGAGCATCTCTTTTATGAAACTGTACTTTTCCTGATCGTCAGCCATGTGACTGATCCTACATCTTCTTTTTCTTCTCGGGAATATTGACAACTATTTGTTTTCCCGGCACTATTTCAAAGTCGGAATCTTCGCGAAGGCGCCGAACCCAGCCGGTTTGTGCGTCAGGTTCCCAAAATAATGTGTAGAAGCCGGGAGGGGCCTGTGCAATAGAGTAGTTTCCGTTGGAGTCGGTCTGCGTATCAATGGCGACCCCCTCAATCCCGGAAGACTTCTCAGCGCCCTTAACGCCGAACACGCTTTTCACGGTAGCCACCGAGAAGCCGGTGTACTTATCCATGACGATCTTTACCCTGGCGTTTTTGAGGGGTTTTCCATTCCATAAAATGATGCCTTCAACACCGCCATACTCCTCCTTGAGCAACGTTTCATGAGTTGTCCCCATGGCCGGGGCGGTGCCGGGTTGCGAACCCCCGGCCTTCTCCATGCTGTCCATTTTCTTTTCGAGCTGTTGCACCTTCTCGGCCAGTTGAGAGTCGGAAGTCGATGGTTCCTGCCCGGCTGGTTCCACAGCGGCCAAGGTATCGGGTGAAGCAGCTTCGAGCCTCTG
>Ga0209517_10002989_pt1 | contig 23275 bp, 14 predicted proteins | sample PeaSoiMetSII2010_FD_187695 | JGI IMG/M metagenome (GOLD analysis project Ga0209517, IMG submission 187695) | Peat soil microbial communities from Weissenstadt, Germany - SII-2010 (SPAdes) (version 2) | ecosystem: Environmental > Terrestrial > Soil > Wetlands > Peat | place: Germany...
CAATCAACCCGTCGGCTTACGGAAATATTTGCGCTGCCCTCCTTGCGCTTGGCGGCCTGCTTTGCGTTTCCATTGCTCTGCAGGCACAAACGCCGCAGCCGCAAAAGCCAAAAGACGTTCCCATCACCGTTCGTTTTACGGATATACGAAAGTCCGCGGGCATCACATTCCTGCAAGACTCCACGCAAACCGAAGAGAAATACTATCTGGAAACCATGGGCACTGGCGTGGCCTGGATCGACTATGACCAGGACGGCCTTATGGATCTTTTTTTTGTGCAGTCTGGCCCCACGGACGCCTATAAACCGGATCACCCCCTGCGCTGCGCTCTTTATCACAACAATGGCGATGGCACTTTTACCGATGTGACGGAAAAAGCCGGCTTGGCAGGCGAGGGCCATTACGGCCAGGGAGTGGCCGTGGGTGACTTTGACAACGACGGCTATCCCGATCTGTACGTCACCGGCTATGGCCGCGCCATTCTCTATCACAACAACGGCAACGGCACTTTTACCGATGTCACCGCCAAGGCTGGAGTCGCGGACCAGGGGATGTGGTCCACCAGCGCCGGCTGGTTCGACTACGATAAGGACGGCTGGCTTGATTTGCTTGTCACTAACTACATCGAATGGAGCCCGCAGAACAACCTCTGGTGCGGCGAACACCGGCCCGGCTATCGTTCCTATTGCCATCCCGGCAATTACAGGGGCCAGAAAACTAAACTCTTTCACAACAACCGCGACGGAACCTTCACCGATGTCAGCGATGCTTCGGGCGTCGGAAAGCCGGAATCCAAGGGCATGGGCGTGGTGCTGGCGGACTTTAACAACGACGGCTGGACGGACATCGCCATTGCCAACGACACCTGGCCCAATTTTCTTTTCCTCAACAAGCATGATGGAACATTCGAGGACGTGTCCTTCGTCTCCGGCATGGCCGCCAGCGAAGATGGGCGTTACGAGGCGGGCATGGGTATCGACGCCGCGGATGTGGACCGCGACGGCTGGCAGGATGTGTACATCACGCATCTGGATTTTGAACTGAACCGCCTCTACCACAACAACCACAACGGCACCTTTGACGACGTTACGTTCTCCTCCGGCATCGGAAACAAAGCCATGGGCTTGAGCGGTGTTTCGACAAAATTTGTGGATTACGACAACGATGGCTGGCCGGACATTCTGCAGGCCAACGGCGCCATGGTGGACAACGTCGCGCTGTATCACAGCGAGGTAACGTACAAAGAGCCGTTGCTGATGTTCCGAAATTTGGGCAAAGGACAGTTCGAGAAAGTCTCCGAATCACTCGGTCCCGATTTTATGCGGCCCATCGCCGGCCGTGGGCTGGCCACCGCCGATTTCAACAATGACGGCGCCGTCGGCATCGCGGTCAATGTTCGTGGTGATTATCCCGAAGTCCTGCGCAACGACGGGGGAAACGCCAATAATTGGCTGGAAGTTCTGCTCATCGGGACGCGCTCGAATCGCGACGGCGTCGGGGCCTCTTTGAAGCTGACCACGGAAGGTTTTGTAGAAGTGGAACAGGCAAAAGGCGGCATGGGTTACATGTCGGCCAGCGATCCGCGGATTCACTTTGGCCTCGGCAAGCGCACCAAAATCGAATCGCTGGAAATTACCTGGCCCAGCGGGCAAGTGGACCGTTTGACGAATATCCCCATCAACCAGATTATCGCGGTCAAAGAAGGCACTGGAATTGTGCCGCGAAACTTTCCTAAGGTGACAATCCGATGACCATGCATCTCCCGCGGCGGCGTTTTCTGGGTTCCTCCTTCGTAGCACTCGGCGCAACCTTGCTCGACGCGCTGGCAACCCCAATCTGGAAATGGAATCGCTCGGCGATCCTGGAGGCAAAGGTTCTGCCGGATGCGCCGGTAGCCTCGCAGGTCACGTTTGTTGATGTGGCGCGCGAAGCTGGCCTGACAATTCCCAACGTATGGGGCGGCACGGAACACAAGCGCCTCATTATTGAAGCCAAGGGCAGTGGCATCGGCTTTTTCGATTACGACAATGACGGCTGGCTGGATATTTATCTGACCAACGGAACGCTGCTGGACGCCAAATGGCCCGCTGGCGCCGCACCCACTTCGCACCTATATAAGAACAATCGCGACGGCACCTTCACCGACGTCACCGAAAAATCCGGACTTGGCAGGACCGGCTGGCAAACCGGCGTTTGCGTGGGCGATTACAACAACGACGGCTGGGACGATCTCTTCTGCTGCTTCTGGGGACACAACATCCTGTTCCACAACAACGGCGACGGCACCTTCACGGATGTGGCGCGCAAGGCCGGACTCTACAACGAGAAAGTTCGCTGGGGCTCGGGCTGCACCTGGTTCGATTACGACCGCGATGGGCACCTGGATCTTTTCGTGTGCAACTATATCAAGCTCGATCCGGCGCACACGCCCGCTCCCGGAGATGCCGCGTCCTGCCAGTGGAAAGGGATTCCCGTCATGTGCGGTCCTCGGGGACTCCCTGGCGATACCAACCTTCTCTTTCACAACAACGGCGATGGCACGTTTACCGATGTCACGGAGAAGGCGGGCATCCTGAAGCCCGGCCCGCGGTATTCCATCACCGCGGTCTCCTACGATTTCGATAACGATGGGTGGCCGGACATTTATGTGGCCGTGGATTCCGAGCCCAGCATCCTGTTTCAGAACAACCACGACGGCACGTTTACCGATGTCGCCATGATCGCGGGTTGCGCCTACAACGAAAATGGGCACGAGCAGGCGGGGATGGGCATAGCCGTCGGCGACTACGATTGCGACGGCTGGCTGGACATCTTCAAAACCAACTTTGCCGACGACACCTGCAATCTGTACCACAACAACGGCGACGGCACCTTTACCGATGCGGCGTTTGAGTCCGGCGTAGGAATCATCAACCAGTACGTCGCGTGGGGCTGCGGCTTCCTCGATTACGACAACGATGGTTGGCCGGACATCCTGCAGGTCAACGGACATGTTTATCCGGAAATCGATACGCAGGATAGCGGCCAGAAATTCAAGAACCCGCGCCTGGTGTACAAGAATCTGGGCGGAGGCCACTTTAAGGATGTTTCCGCTGAGCTGGGGCCTGGGATCAGTGAGCGCTTTTCCAGCCGTGGCGCGGCCTTCGGCGATTACGACAATGACGGCGACATCGATGCGCTCATTCTGAATATGAGTGATGTGCCTTCGCTGCTTCGCAATGACGGCGGCAACGCGCAGAACTGGATCAAGGTCAAATTAATCGGCACGAAGTGCAATCGCACCGCCATCGGAGCTCGCGTGCGCATGGTGACGGGCAATCACGCTCAAATCGATGAAGTGCACAGCGGCGGCAGTGTGATGTCGCAATCCGACCTGCGGCTGCACTTCGGCCTGGGTAAAGCTCAAGTGGTCGATGCACTCGAAGTCAAATGGCCCACCACCCAGAAGGTCGAGCGCTTCACGCAAGTGAAAGCCAACCAAATCCTAACCATCCGCGAAGGCAGCGGCATTGTGGACACCTTCAAGCCAAACGCAAAGTAGCGCGCCTGCGTATGCGCGAAAATTCAGCCTAATTTGGAGTGCGGCGGCTCGCCGCCGCTTTTACACCTGTGGCCTCGGTGACAAATCACGATTCTGCCGCCCCCGATTGAACCGTCAAGCACAAGATCAGTTTCTGACTAATGCTTCAACCAGGACCCAAGAGAACGCCCCTGAAGTTCCACCTATTCTTTCGAATTTCTATTGCTCGATGTGTTCCTGAATAAAAGTCCCCTCATCGCCGCTCAAGGTCTAAGAATACCGACAGAGCTTGGGCGTGTTTGGTTTGCTTTTTGGCCTCGTCCGAATAGGCCGCAACCAAGACTCCGAGGGAGAAAACTCCTAAGTCCAGCTGGCCGGTCAAGATCGCACCAGCACCGCTTGCGCCCGCGACAGCAATCTTGCTCATTACTGCCTTTCTTACCTCGTCAAATTCCTTTTTGAACTGTTGGTACTGGGCATCTAAGTTATCGCGGAATTCCTGAATAGTCGTTAGCCGCTGGTCCTCTGTTTGATCTTCACGACGGATTTTGTTCCAAAAATCTCTTAGATATGTTCTGAACCCAACGAGCCTGTTTTCATTGCGTATTTGTAAGGCAAAGTCCAGAGGCACATCGTTGAGGAAATAGAATTCAAGCTTTTGGAATGCCTCCGCCAGCGCACTCATCGACTGCTTCAATTTCTCAGGTTGTTCTTTCTTCTGCTGCCCATCCTGTTCGTCGGCCAAGATTTCATTCCAGACGGTTCTTCGATCCGTAACGAGATGGGACCCCGTTATTTCAGCAAACCACTCCGCATCCAGCAGATTCATTCCACTGCCGAAAACATCCATTCGTGGTTCGAATTGCCTTTGAAGTTCCCATTCGTAACGCCGAGGCTCTTGCTGAAGCCGGATAATCGTCTTTCCAATCTCTTCAGTGCGCGTTTTCATGCTCTTGAGAGTATCAATCACCTTTTCCCTGGTTATCCCTCGCATGTGGGGTCTAAGACGCTCCCACCATTTATCGTCATCGGCCAACCGTCGAATCAATTCCATATCAGATTTCGCTGGTTCCATCGCTGACAGTTCAGCCGGGGTGAACGCTGAGTAGAATTGACCTTCAATCGTGTCTCGTGTGATCTCTTCCCACTTCTGACCGGACATCTTCGCTGCTCTTTCCCTCATCTCCTGAACATGTTTTTGTTTTAGAGGATCGAAAAACGGCAACGGAAAAGCCGTCGCAAAAACCAGATCATTCTTGATCCACTCCTCTAAGGACGACAAGTAGACGCCGTTGCGAACGATTTGTCGAACCCATGCTTGAGGTTCCTCAAATGGTGAGTGCCTAAATGTTTTACTCATCCCGTGGAACATGGACAACGGGTCTACGACAATAATCTGGTCACAATACAGGGAATAGCGGGCAAGCAGATTGACGGTGCTGAGGATATCTGGATTCCCAAAATACAAAGCACGGAATTTTAGATCTGTTTTCGTGGGCATCTGCGAAAGCAGGTCCCCCTTACTGCTCCACAAATTCCTCACCCGCTCGACAAGTAGAAGAACGTCGGAATCAGTAATATGTTTGTTTACCTCTATTTCATCGTTTGATAGCTTCACCCCGAATATTTCTTTGAAACTTCGAATCTCTTCCAGGACTATGTCCTTTATTGAAAGATGTCCGTACTGTTTAGGGCCGCGCCGGCGTTCGTCTTCTACACGTTCACAACACTTTTTGAATTTGCGGTCCGCTCCACAGTGGCAAGGGTCATTGCGGCCAGGCTTGTTGGATAGTCTCTCGCTCATTTGCCTATGGAAGGAGTATAGACAATTCAAAGGAACGGAGGATAGAAGGGACTCGCAATCCCGAGACTCTATGAGGCGATCCGATGAGGATCGCCGAAGGACCTCAACCCTGGAATTGTGCAGAGTGTATCGCTTGAGATCCTTCGGCCCGCATATTACGCGGGCCTCAGGATGACACTGTGTTGCCGTGTGGATAGCGGGCAAGATCCCATCTCGCCCCAAAGCCCGCCTAGCGATGAATTCGCGCGGCCCAGCCGCCGCCTGGGGCCAGCTTGATTTTCAGCTTAGTCGTCCGAGTCACTTGCGTCTTCACGAGTTTGTAGTCGCTGGCCATGCGGTCCGCGTTCACGCCATCCTGGTAAGCATCCATCTGGAAATTGCCCTCGGGCAGGAAGGAGAAATCAATCTCCAGCTCCCTTCCCGTCCAGTTGGTCATCGCGCCGACATACCAATCCGCACCATTTCTCCGCGCGATCGCAACGTATTGCCCGATGCGTCCGTCGAGGGCCTTCGATTCATCCCACTCCGTCGGCACCGCGGCCAGGAACTCCATCGCTTCCGGCTCGCGCAGGTAATTCGACGGGCTGTCGGACAGCATCTGCAAGGGGCTCTCGAAGACCACGTACATCGCCAGTTGATGGCAGCGCGTGCCCTCGCTCATCGGGCGGCTGAACACCGGCCTGAAGCTGGCTTTCTGCGCGTTCAGCATCGCTCCCGGCGTGAAGTCCATCGGCCCCAGGAACATCCGCGTGAACGGCAGCGTGGTCGTATGGTCCGGATCCGTCTCCGCGCTCCACTTGCTCCACTCCATCCCGCGGACGCCTTCCGTGCTGATCAGGTTGGGCCAGGTACGGGTCATGGTCGCGGGTTTCTGGTCGCCGTGAAAATCCACCAGCATGTGGCGCTTGGCGGTTTCGCGGCTGACTTTGTGATAGTAGTTGATCAGGAGCTGATCGCTGCGCTGCATGAAGTCCACCTTGATCCCCTTGATGCCCCATTTCTGGTATTGATCCAGGGCCGGGATGAGCTGATCGTCCAGAGTTTTCCAGACGACCCACAAAATGACGCCAACGTTTTTCTGCTTGGCGTAGGCGGTCAATTCTTCCATGTTGATTTCCGGGACCACCTCCAGCACGTTGCCCAGCTTGTACCAGCCTTCGTCCAGGATGATGTACGGAATGCCGTACTTTGCCGCGAAATCGATGTAGTACTTGTATGTTTGCGTGTTGACTCCGGCTTTGAAGTCCACGCCATAAATATTGTTGTAATTCCACCAGTCCCAGGCGACCTTGCCCGGCTTGATCCAGCTCGTGTCCTGCACCTGAGAGAGTTTTTCAAGCAGCCACACGATAGGATTTGTGAGCAGGTCGGCATCCCGGTCCGTGATGCCGAGCACGCGCCACGGGAACGTGCGCTTCCCTGTCGTCACCGCAATATAATCGGCGCTTTCGACGACCCTGAAATCACGGTCCCCGGTGAGCTGCTCTTTCAGCGGATACGGGGGAAAGGTCGCGGAAAGTCCGTTGCCCCCAGTGCCGTGCAGCCAAAGTCCGGGGTATTCCTCCACATCCGATTCCGCAATGGCCACCTTTGCGCCATCTCCTGCATCCACTACCGCTGGCAGGGTGGCCAGAAATGCCGCGTTGATCTCCGACAAGTGTTGCGGCAGGTATTTGCGCTCGTTGTGCGAGAAGAAGCTGTCTTCCTGCGGATAGAAAACGACGAAATTGGAGGTGAAGCGGAAGTTGGCTTCCTCGCCGTAGATTTTTACCTGCTCCGCGGGGAGCGAAGTCTCGAAGCGGTAAGCGACGCCTTCGTTATAGGCGCGGAAAACCACGGCATACCCGCCTTCCATGTCCAGGCGGAGTTCGTTGTAGTTGTCGCGGATTTTCGCGAATTTCTGACGTACCACCGGCTCCAGCACCTGATCGCTGTGGCGTTCCTTCGTGCCTGTGACCTTGACGTCATGACCCAGCACCTTATGGTCAACGTCCATCGAGAGCGCGCTGTCCTGCAAGAGCGCCACGCCCTTCAGGATCACATCGTAACGAACGCCCTGGGCCGTGCGGATTCGCACTTCGATTCTCTTGTCCGGCGAGCGCAAGTCGTAGCTTCCTTGTGCCCTGCCATTAACCCCGAGCCCCAACAGGGGAATTACCAGCAAAGCAGACTTCCACAGTACGTTCTTCATGGTGCAGTTCCTTCTTTCTTTCTGCTCTAGCTAAGTCTCGATCGGGTACCGCCAAACCATCTCAGGCTAGGCCATTTCCGGAGCCACGCTCACAAGTTCAAACTGAACTTGCTGCGTTCCAAGGACCGGGTGAGTCGCCGTCAACCGCACGGTTCCTGGCTGTTCCTTGGCGCGGATCCAAATGGCGCCGGTGCCACCAATGAGCGCGAACGGATTGTCGCCGATGATCTCCGCGGGACCTTCGAGGTTCAGCTTGATGGCGTCGTTGGCGAACGGCCGGATGGCGCCAAATTCGTCCGTCACGCGAAGCACAACGCGTGTCGTGTCCGCTCCGTCAGCGTCCAATTTGGTGTCGTCTGGCAACAAGGAAAACTTCTGATCGAGTCCCTTGCCGGACAGGGTCTTGCTGATCACCTGCTTGCCCTGCAGGTAGCCTTCAATCCGCATGTCTCCCCACTCGCGCACGGAATGCCCGATGTTCGCGGTGAACGGCGCGTAACGAAGGTATTGGAATTGTTCCTTGTCCGGATCGGCTTCCGCCACCAGCTTGTCGTTAACATAAAACTTTAGATGATCACAGTTGGAACAAACCATGGCCTTTGTGAAGCCGATCGATTCATCGCCCCGGGCCCAGTAGAATGCGGGCTCCAGGACGATTTCTTCCGCCGGATCGCACTGCGACTTGTAAAAGCCCGCCGCGGGCTTCGGCTCGCGAAAGATATCGGTCACGCCGTGGTAACAAATGCGGTCGCCGCTGCCGAAATCGCTATGCGTGTTGTAGTCGAAAGCGCACCAACCGATGCCGCCCGCATATTGCGGGTTGGAGGCGAGTTGATCGTGGACGCGCGCATGGCGGACGGTGTGCTCCATCAGCCGCTCCTTGTCATCGATGGTCTTTGTCGGATAGGTGTGGCCCACAAACTCGGTGTTCAGATAGCGGGGATGGTTGGGAGGTTTCATTGGCCAGCCGAAATCGTTCATGGTGAAAACGTCTTCCAGGAATTCAGACTCCTGGAAATAACGTATGCCCCCGGTTTGCCGCGTAGGATCGAGTTTGTGCGCGGCCGCATTGGTGCGCACGTAGAAGTCATGATCGTCCAGCGATTCGTTGATGCGCACGCCCCACAGAATGATGCTGGGATGATTCCAATCCCGCCGGATCATGCGTCCCACGTTGTCGATCGAAATCAACTTCCAGGGTTCGTCCCCGATGTGCTGCCAGCCGGGAATTTCTTCCAGGACCAGCAACCCCATTTCATCGCAAGCATCCAGAAAATGCCTGGATTGCGGGTAGTGCGAAGTGCGCACGATGTTGCACCTCAGATTCTTGCGAAGAATTTCCGCGTCGCGCCGCTGCGGCTTGGCCGGCATGGCTTGACCCACGAACGGAAAAGTCTGATGGCGGTCGAGACCCCGCAGCTTGATTACCTTGCCGTTCAATTCGAAGCCGTGGTCGGTAAACTCGGCTTGCCGAAAGCCAATCCGCCGCGAATCCTGGTCCACAACTCGCGTCCCGCGAGCCAAACGCACATGCACGGAATAGAGATTGGGGTTAGCCAAATCCCACAATTTGACCGTGCCCAGGTTTTCCAGCACCACGCTGTGCGCGACGCTTTCTGTCGTCGCCGCCGATGCCGGAACCTGGCCCGTGGCCTTCGCGAGCACCTGCTTCCCGTCGCGAAGCTCAACCTCCAGCGTCAGGGGTTCCTTTAATTCCTCCAGGTGCTGCACGAAACAGTCCACTTCCACGCGGGGAGATGCGCTCAAAACGTCCTTGGGTTTGGCAAAAATGTTTTCGATAAACGTCCCTGGAACCACGCGAAGCGCGACCTCGCGGTAAATCCCACCGAAAGTCAGGTAGTCGATCTGATAGCCGAAGGGCGGGATATCCGGCCGCTCGCTGGAATCCACGTCCACCGCAAGCACATTCTCGCCCTCAAAGTTGATATGCGGCGTCAAATCAAACGAAAAAGGCGTGTAACCGCCCTTGTATTCGCCGAGCTTCACGCCATTGATCCATACGGTGGACGCGGTCATGACACCTTCAAAATCCACAAACACGTGCCGCCCGCGCGCTTCCTTCGGCAGCTTGAAACGCCGGCGGTAGATGGAGACAAACTCATAGTCCTTTTCGTCAAAGCTGTGCCACGGCAGCTTGATGTTGGTGTGGGGAACCACGACGTGCTCAAACGCCGAGTCGTCGAACTTCGCTTCGTGGGCACCTTCCACGAACTTGCGGTTGTAGCGCCAGTTGCGATTGATCGGGAGAATCAACCGTCCGCCAGCCGTGGAATCTCCGGAATGTTGTGCATTGCCCGCGAACGCGTCGCGCGCCAGTGTGGCGCCGGCAATCACTGTTCCTGTAGTTTTTAGAAAATTACGCCGGTCCATGTTATTCCTTTCCGTGCGGAGCGATGTGATGCGTGGAGTTAAAAAAGTCTTCTGCAGAATCTTAGCAGGTCTGTCAACCGTTTTCAGAAGGCCGTACAGGAAGACTCCGTCAGTGCGGCGCGGAAACCGCCGGCTGGTCTTGCAAAATAATCAGAAATTGCTGTATTTCACGCCGCTGCCGCTCCACTTCATCGGCTTCGCTCTTCTCCACCTGTTTGTAGAGTTGAATTTCCTGTTCAGCCTTGGCCTTTTCGCCGCTGCGTTTGTAGATCTGGCTTAACCGGTAGTGCGCTTCGCCCAGGCCGGGCGCAACTTCGCTGGCCTTCTGGAATGCAGCGATGGCCTGCTCGCTGGCGCCCTGCGCCGCGTACAAAATCCCAAGCTGCAGGTACGCTTCGCCCAGTTTGGGATCGATGGCCACGGACTTTTTGAGCAACGCTTCCGCCTGTTGCGAATCCGCGGAACTCCTCGATTCCCGGCTCCGTTTTAGGAGCACCATCGCGTAGTAATAGTTCGCCAGAGCGTTTTCGGGCCGATACTGCACATAGCGGGCCAGCCTCTCTTCGCCGCAGGAAAACGAGGTCGGCGAAGTCACTTCCATTTTGCCCAGGAAGAGATACGCCGTGGTAGTTTCCGGTTTCAGGTCTGAGGCCCGGCAAAGCTGGTCGGCAGCTTCCTCGTAAGAGCCATCAGCGTACAGAGCAGCGCCGAGTCCCACCAGCAATCTGGCGGAATTGGGGTGAGCAAGCGAGCCCTTCTTGAAGACGATTAGCGCAGGCCTGACGGCGCGGTGCAAAAGGAGTTCGCTGCCCCATGCAAAGTAATTCCGTTCGCTCGGCTCGAGCGCAGTGGCGCGTTCATACTCGCGCACCGCGCCCAGGGGATCGCCCAGGCGCTCGTCGAGGTCGCCTAGAAGCTCATGCATCCCGGCATTGTCATCTGCGATCGCGAGAATTTTCACGGCAAGATCATGAGCGAGGGCAACGTCGCCGTTGGCCCGGTAGGCCAGCGCCAGATCAAAGGCGTTGGCAACATTTCCGCTATTGATTTGGTAAGCGGCTTTCAGAGATGAGATGGCTTCGCGATTGTTGCCGGAAAGCAGACAAAATTCACCCAGCCGATGATTCGCTTCGAAGCTACCGGGAGTGCGCGCAACCTCGGCGCGCAGTTTGTTTTCCGACTCCGCGGTTTCTCGATCCCCCGCGTTGCCCCTCGCGGCATCGCGCGAAGGTTGATCTGACCCGCCGGACTTAAGCGCCAGCGTCTCTCGGGCGAGCGCTTCGCTGGTGCGGAGGCTGGTATCCGAGCCATGTCCCCCCGCGCCAGACCAGTCGGTAACTCCAGCTACTGTAAAACTTGGCTCGTCTTTGAATTCCATGGCACCAGGAGATGCGGATTGGCTGGAAGTGGAAGGTTGCGCCGGCGTTGACGGCTGCAAACGCAGTTCCAACCGCTCCTTCTGGCCGACTGACAGCAGCGACATCGGGTCCGTGACGCAATTGTTGAAGCCCGCTTTTTCCACTGTTGCCGTGTACATCCCAGCATGACGAACGGTAAAACTAAATTTCCCTTCCGCACCCGTTTTCGTTTTCAGCTTGCGCGTACCACCTTTTTCCTCAAGGACCACGGATGCTCCCATCACGGGTTCACCCGCAGAGTTCCGCACCGTGCCCTCAACGGTGATGGCATCCAGCTGTGACGGCGAAAGGGTTTGCGCCGCCGCTTTGGCCGCGGCCAAACCAGGCAATGAAACGGCCAACAAGAGTAGAAAGCCGGGATAACGATTTACGCGATTCTGAAAGGAGAACTTCGCTGTGCGGAGGAAATTCATTTGGGGGACTCTTTTCCCGCTTCTACAGCCACAGTTGCAGCATGTTTCGACGTCAAACTGCATTCTATTCCTGGGAATCACGGCCCGCAACGTTTCACGGCCTAAGAGATGGAATTGTCTTGTCTGCGACCTGTTTGGGGATGTTCCATGCGGTACCTGGATCGCTATCCCGGGTACCAGATGTGGCGCGGGTCCGCTGCCTCCCGCTGGTAAGTCCAGGCTTCCTCGATCAGTAGTTTGAAATCAAAGCGAGGCCACCAGCCCAGAAGAAATTTCGCTTTGGCATTGTCCAGCCAAGTCGAGTGATACGGAGTTTTGATCTCGACAGACGGGAGGCCTCGCGTCTGCCGCAGATAATCGGCCACCTGCTGGTAATCCACCGGCTCATCCATGCAAATGTTGAAGGTCTGCTGGCGCGCCTTGGGATCGTCCAGCGCTTTCAGGATGGCATCCGCAAGATCATTGACGTGAACGAAATTGCGTTTAATGGGCTGGCCGTCGGCATCTAGCATCAGGGGCACCACGCCGCTCTTGCGATACGCGTCGGCCCGCTCGGGACCAACCAGGTCCCGCCAGCGCGGCCCGCCGAAAACATCCTCGCCGAAGGAGAGCGTGTATTTGAAATCATCTTTTTCCATGATCCAGGGCGCACGCAGGCAGCATCCGTTCAGGCCGTATTGGATGAAATACTGTTCCAACATCACTTCTTCTAGAACCTTCGAGAGTGCGTAACACCCGGGATAGGCACTGTGCTTCTGCTGTTCGGTGATGGGAACGGGATGTGGATAGAAGAAATGGCCGACAGCGCAATCGCCTCCGAGCAGGATGAACTGCTGGAAAGTGGGGCTTGCGCGGCACTCTTCGAGGAGCCAGAAGAGACCCTTCACGGATACGTCGATGATGTCGTCCGGGGTTTCCTTGCAGGTCGCGCAGTGCAACACGTGAGTGATGCCGTCGAGCGCCTGGCGCACAACACCCCGATCGGAAATGCTGCCCTGCACAAGTTCCAGGCGCGCCTCCGGTGGAAGCAGCCTGTTGTGGCACAACGCCCGAATGCTTGCATCGGGCAGTTCGCCCGACTGAAGAACTCTCTCAATAAAATGACGGCCGACTTTGCCGGTCGCTCCGGTAACCAAAATCTGCCTCATGCTCACCGCCATCTCCGTCTGCTTTTGAGTTTTTGCGAAGTGAAAGCCCGCAGTTGTCGAACCACTTTGCCACATTTAGCGGGCGAATCTCCTCGGACCGTCATTACACATCGCACAGGTCGACGGCTTGCCTCAGCGAGGTAAGTGGGTCCCGTGTGGGTAAGAATTCTTGCGCGACGTAGCCCTGGAAGCCGCTCGCTAGAATGCCGCGCATCACGCCATCCCATTGCACTTCCTGGGTATTGTCCAACTCGTGCCGTCCGGGAACTCCACCGGTGTGGAAGTGTCCAAGCCACTTGATGTTCTGCTGGATGGTACGCACCAAATCTCCCTCCATGATCTGCATGTGATAGATGTCGTAAAGCAGCTTCACGCGCGGCGAGTTTACCGCCTCCACCACGCGCACGCCCCACGCGGTGTGGTCGCACATATAATCTTTGTGATCCACCTTGCTGTTCAGAAGTTCCATGCAGATCGTGACGCCATGATCTTCGGCAATTTTCTTGACGCGATTGAGCCCCGCAATCGTATTCTTGGCGCCTTCGTCGTCGGACATTCCCTTGCGGGTGCCGGAAAAAGTGATGACGTTCGGCACGCCGGCCTTGGCTGCCAGGGGGATATACTTCCGAAAAGCTTCTTCAATCTTCGTGTGGTTCTCCACGCGATTCAGCGCGCTTTCAATCTCACCGCCTCCCGCGTAACCCATGCTGCACACCAGACCATAGCGCCCGGGCACCTCGTACTCCTCGGGATTCAGCAGGTCCACAGCCTTCAAACCCATTTGCGCGGATTTGGCGCAGAGCTCCTCGAGAGGAATCTGCTGGTAGCACCAGCGGCAAACCGACTGCTTGATGCGGCCTCTGCGAGGCACGGAAACGCCCTGCGCGGACCACAATGTGGATGGAACGGAAGCCATAGTCACTCCAGTAAGTGCAGTCTTCAGCATGTCGCGTCGCGATACGGTTGTCATAAAGATTTTCCAGAGTGTACCGGAGAAAAACGCCGGCGGCGAGTTCATACCACTCAGGCGCCATCAGGTTCACTGTTGATTGCTGATGCGTCTCGAAATGATCAAGAATGCGCCGCAGCGTTTTCCCAGGCACTCATCCTTTCACAAGGTAGCCCTTCGCCAATTCCTCAAAACATTGGATTTGGTTTTCCTGCCATTGCTGATTGCGCCCTAGCTCTTTCGCCAGGATCTGCGCCACTTCGGGAGCCATCTGAATGGCCGCCCTGGCATTGAGGAAGAGCGCGCGGGTACGCCGCGCGAGAACATCTTCCACGGAGCGCGCCATCTCCTCGCGCGCGGCCCAAACCACTTCCGCCGCGCAGTACGGCAAGGCCGGGTGCATGGGTTCGCCCAGGCTGGTATCGCCGCAGATAATCTCTTGAATGAACGGCGCGTCAGACCCGTAAAAGGCCAGCGAACCAAAGCGCTCCGCGTGCTGATGAAAGCCGTGGATGTTCAGGGTCTTCGTCACGCTGGGGCGCTCGGTAAGGCCGGCAAGAGTTGCTGCCTGGTCCACGCAATGCTCCGCCATGTTTCGATAGGTGGTCCATTTACCACCTGCCGTATTGACCAAGCCGGAGGAGTCGATTTGAATGGCGTGATCGCGAGAGAGGGCCGCGGTATTTTTCTTGTCCCCGGAACGCAGCAACGGGCGGATTCCCGCGAACGTGCTCAGGATGTCGCTTTTGGTGGGCTTCTTCGCCAGATAGAGGCTGGCGGTGCTCAGCATGAACTCGATTTCCTGTTCCAAGGGCACGGGCTCGAGGCTGGGTTGCTCGATGGGAGTGTCCGTGGTGCCCACCAGCGTGTGCCCGTGCCAGGGAATGGCGAACATCACTCGGCCATCACTCGTGCGCGGCACGATGATGGCGTGATCTCCCGGTAGAAATGATTTTTCCAGAACGATGTGGGCGCCCTGGCTGGGAGCGACCATGTCCTGTGCATTCGGATCGGCCAAGTGGCGCACCGAATCGGTGAATGGGCCGGTGGCATTGATGACGACCTTGGCCTTGAGGGCAAATCCTTCGCCGCTCTCGACGTCGCGCGCCAGAACGCCGTCCAACAGGCCGTCCGCGTCTTTCGTGAGTCCCGTCACTTGCACGTAGTTGAGGAGGATCGCGCCTTGTTCGACGGCGGTTGCAGCCAGATCGATCAGCAATCGCGCATCGTCAAACTGCCCGTCGTAGTAGATCACGCCGCCGCGCAGCCCGTCCGTGTTGATGTTCGGGATGCGCTCGACAGTCTCTTCCTTGGACAGCAGTTCGGATGGGCCAAAGCCATACTTGCCCGCCATGGCCTGGTAGAGCTTGAGGCCGATGCCGTAGAACGGCCCTTCCCACCAGGAATAGTTGGGCACCACGAAGGGCAGTTCGCTGACCAGATGCGGCGCATTCTGGCGGAGGATGCCGCGTTCTTTCAGCGCCTCCATGACCAGCGAGACCTGCCCTTGTTCCAGATAGCGCACGCCTCCATGAACGAGCTTGGTGCTGCGGCTGGATGTGCCCTTGCCAAAATCATGCTGCTCCAGCAACAGCGTTCTGTAGCCGCGCGCGGCGGCGTCCACGGCCACGCCGACACCCGTCGCGCCGCCTCCGATGACAATCATGTCCAAAGGCCCGCGCTGGGCACGAACCTGACTTAGCATCTCCTCGCGTTTCGTAGGAATTCTCCTTTCCGCGCCTTTTCCGAAGGGCACAGCTCGCGGAAAAACGATAAATCATTGTCATCCCGAGCGAAGCGAGGGATCTGCTTTGTGCTGACACGTTGAAAGCAAAAGCAGATTCCTCGGGCCTCGCGCAGCGCGCGGCCCTCGGAATGACATGAAGGGCTGCGACATTAGCCAAGAATTATTGGCTCGGGACATTATTGTGCCCCGCTCCTCTTCTTCTTTCCCTTCTTCGCGCCTTCCGCGGGATGTTCCCACTGCTTCGCCCGCGCCAACGCTTCCTGCCAGCGTGCGCGAAGTTCGCCGGCTTGCGCAATTCGCATCTTGGGCTCGAAAACTTTTTCGGCCTTCCACTGCGAAGCCTCATCCTCCAGATTCTTCCAGAAACCCGTCGCAAGTCCTGCCAGGTAGGCCGCTCCCAGGGCCGTTGTTTCCGTAACTGCCGGACGCACAATGGGTATGCCCAAAATGTCCGCCTGGAACTGCATCAATAATTCGCTGCGCGTCAGCCCTCCATCCACGCGCAGTTCCCTTAATTTCTTGCCCGTGTCACTTTGCATGGCTTCCAGCAGGTCGGCCACTTGGAAAGCCACTCCTTCGAGGGCTGCCCGCGCTACATGCCCGCCCGTGGCATCCCGCGTGATGCCGATCAGGAGGCCGCGCGCGTAGGAATCCCAATGCGGCGCGCCCAGTCCGGCAAATGCGGGCACTAGGAAGAGTCCTCCGCTGTCCTTCACCGTGGCGGCGAGCGCGTCCACTTCCGGCGCGGAACGTATCAGCTTCAAGCCGTCGCGCAACCACTGCACCACGGCCCCACCGATGAACACGCTTCCTTCCTGCGCGTAATCCGTCTTCTGTCCGATTTTCCAGGCGATCGTGGTGAGCAGCCGGTTCTTGGAGTCCACCGCCTTCGCGCCGGTGTTTTGCAGCAGGAAGCATCCCGTCCCGTAGGTGCTTTTCGTCCCGCCGGGCTTGATGCACATTTGTCCAAACAGCGCGGCCTGTTGATCTCCTGCGATGCCGCCGATGGCAATGTCCTGTAACCCGAGCGTCGAGTTTACGTGGCCGTACACCTCGCTGGAAGAACGCACTTCCGGCAGCATGCTCGCGGGAATGCGAAAAAGCTCCAGCAGCTGCGCGTCCCACTCGCCTGTATGGATGTTCAACAGGAGCGTACGCGAGGCGTTGCTCGCGTCGGTGATATGCCGCGACCGGCTGGTGAGTTTCCAGACCAGCCAACTGTCCACCGTGCCGAAAGCGAGCTTGCCTTGTTCGGCTTTCTTGCGCGCTCCGGCTACATTGTCCAGAATCCAGGTCACTTTGGTCGCGGAGAAATAGGAATCCAGCAGCAGCCCAGTGCGCTTCTGAATCATTTTCAGGGCGCCATCGCGGCGCAATTGATCGCACATTCCCGCGGTGCGGCGATCCTGCCACACGATGGCATTGTGGACCGGCTCGCCCGTTTCGCGGTCCCAGACGATGCTCGTCTCGCGCTGATTGGTGATGCCGATCGCGGCAATGTCACCCGGCGTCGCGCTCACACTCCCGAGCGCTTCCATGGCGACGGCCACCTGCGAAGACCAGATTTCTTCCGGATCATGCTCCACCCAGCCGGGTTGCGGAAAGATCTGGCGAATCTCCCGCTGCGCGACGGCGGCGATCTTTCCGCTGTGATCGAAAAGAATCGCGCGCACGCTGGTGGTCCCGGCGTCAAGAGCAAGTACGTAGCGTGTGGGCATGATGGGCCCTCGATTTCCTCAGTGATTGTTTCCGTACAAGGCGCGACGAATCCAGAACTCTCGTCCGTCTGACTGTGCCGAACTCTACTCCACTTTTGCGTTGACGATATAGAATGCGCCTCGCCTCGTCAAGCGTCCCTGGTCGCTGGCAGCGGGTCAGAAGGCTAAGGGATGGAAAAAATCTTGAGGACACCTAACTCGATGGTTGCCATCAGATGGCCATCCGGTGAAAGTGCCGCGACGTACCCTCCGGGCATGGCGTGTTTAAGAAGCAGCTTCTTGGACTTTAAGTCGTAAACAAAAACTTCATTGTAATAAGGCCAAGTACCGGGCTTCGTAGTGAACATGCTTCGTTTCATCAGGGCCATGATTGCCAACCTTGTATGGTCATCAGAAAGACCAACAAAGCCGGGCATATGAAACGTATCTGGCGCTGGGATGTCAGCGGAAAAAAGCTCCTTCCCATTCCTGTCGACGACGGATAGTTGCTGATTTAACGCAAACGCTATCGCATCTCTTCCGATGAAAGTAAGTGGATTACACGTTTCGAGGTCGTCCAACTTTTGCCAACTATTCTGGTCAGGTTGAAAGTGCAAGGCGCCTTTGCAGTATCCCCCGAGCGAATACGCCAGTTGCCTTTCCCCGAATATGGCGGTGGAACGTTTCGGATAAATGAGAGATGTCAACTCTTCAAAGCTGTTCGCCTCCAAAAAGTGAGCCTTTTGCGTCCCTGAATCTTCCTCGGTTGTGACTAGCACAAGTTGATTCAGTGCTCGGTCGAATCTCATTCCTAAGGTTGTAGATGGGAGGGGATGGGCTTTAATGAATTGAAGTCTAGCGTCATAGATGTCCAGCTTTTCTGACTCTCTCAGTAGCATCGTCTGGTTTGGCCCACTGGTGATGACCGGCCTGATTTGTTAGTCCAAAGGAAGTGAGAGAGTTTTTATACCACAGCCATGGGCTGTGAAGTTGAATTTACTCCCCAGGGGCTACAGGCCGCGGGGGCAGGCGGCCTGTAGCCGAGTGCCGAGTGCGGCCGCTTCGTGTTGTATTCCACGCGCCAGTTCTCGATCACGATCTGAGCCTCCTTTAGTGAGTAAAAGATTTCTCCATTCAAGCATTCATCCCGCAGCTTCCCATTAAAGCTTTCACAGTACCCGTTCTCCCAAGGACTTCCCGGTTCGATGTACAGCGTCTCCGTGCCCACCTTCGCCAGCCACTGCCTTAGCTCCTTCGCAACGAACTCTGGGCCATTGTCTGAACGAATGTGCTCAGGGATTCCCCGGAACAGCATCACGTCCGCCAACGCTTCGATCACTTCATACCTGCCGAGCCTTCTTGCCACGCGGATCGCCAGGCATTCCCGCGTGTATTCGTCTATCAGCGTCAGCATGCGAATGCTTCTTCCGTCATGCGTCCTGCCGCTCACGAAGTCGTAGCTCCAAACGTGATTCGCACGCTCCGGTCGCAGCCGAATGCACGACCCATCGTTCAGCCACAACCGCCTGCGGGGCCGCTGCTTCTGCGGTACCTTCAACCCCTCGCGACGCCAGATGCGCTGTACCCGATCTTTGCCTACGTGCCAGCCATCACCTTGCAACAGCGCCGTAATTCGCCGGTATCCGTAGCGACCGTATTCACTGGCCAGGGCAATGATCGCTTCGGTCAGCGCATCTTCGTCGATCTTCTGGATCGCGGCGTAGCGTTGTGTCCTTCGCCACTGCCCCAGCAGCCGGCAGGCATGTCGCTCGCTCACTTCGTACTTTTCCCGCGCATGCTCCACCGCACAACGCCGCCGCTCAGGGCTCAGAAGTTTCCCGAGGCCACGTCCTTTAGGATCTGCTTCTCCAGAGACAACTCCGCGACTAAACGCTTCAACTTGCCGTTCTCTCGCTCCAGTTCTTTCAACCGTTTGGCTTGATCCAGCTTCAGGCCGCCGAACTCTTTCCTCCAGCGGTAGTACGTCTGAATGGTGATCTCTGCTTCCTTACAGGCTTGTGAAGTGGTCTTTCCGTTTCCTATTTCTACTTCAATCTGCCGCAGCAGCGCCACGATCTGCTCCGGCTTGTGCTTCTTCATCGGCATGTCCAGCTCTCCTTTAGAGTGATTTTCTCTCACTCCCGCTGGACTAATTCAAGCCAGGCACGTCAGTTGTGTTGTTCCTGAGACCTGTTGCTCAAAATAAAGAACCAAGCTGTCGTTCGACAAGAAAACTACGCTGGCCTTTACGTCTGCAGTTGCTACAGGGTTAGAGTAGGTCGGGAAACCAAGGGGATGTAAATCCGCGTTCTTCTGAGAACCATCAGCCAATTTGCCAGAATTTTGCGCCGAGAGGCTCAGAGACCAGAATGCGATGATAAGAAGCAGTAGCCAACGCGGTCTTTGCATAGCCGAATTGAGTCTATGGTTCGTGGACTTGAACTGTCAATTGACAGAAAGACAGTACGGGCTGACTTGAATGGAAGTTGGTGCCTAGCCCTGATCAACGTGCATGCCGGAATCTGACGCAGCTCCTGGCCTCTACTACTTTTTGGCTGCGGAGGGAAGAATCCTGGCGCGGGGCACGATGCCTTCGCCTTCCAGAATGCTGTAGAACTTGTCGGCCTGCAAATCCTTGAGGGTTTCCACTTTGCCGGAGGGCCAGCGAATCTCCAGGCTGTCGATCTTCGTGGCCTTGCCCAAACCGAAGTGCACGCGTTGATCGCTTTGCGAAATGTAGCTGCCGCCGCTGTGGATCTCATCGGTCTGCGTCATTCCGCCGGCAACAAGTTTCAGCCGCGCGCCGATAGCCATGCGGTTGCTCTTCGTGCCCGCCAGCTCAAAACTCACCCAATGGTTGCCGGGAATTCCGGGATTTCGGAGCACCAGTGGAGTCCCGGTCAGTTCTTCGACCACCAAATCCATGTTGCCGTCGTTGAAAAGATCCCCCACAGCGAGACCTCGCGAGACGTTGGGCGCAACAATCGCCGGTCCTGATTGCTCGCTGGCATCGCAGAACGTGCCGTCCCCCTGGTTGTAATAGACCAGCTTCGGCTCGCGATACTTCGCGCCGGAGGCCAGCTTGTCTGCTTGCGGATAGACGTGGCCGTTCACGGTCACCAGGTCCAGCCATCCATCGTTATCCAGATCCACAAACGCAATGCCCCACTTCACCCACGGGACGGACGGCAGCCCGACTCCCGCGGCATACGAGACTTCCTGAAAATCCCAATTGCCGTCGTTGCGATACAACGCCGTGTTGTCCATGGAGAAGTCAGTCACAGCCAGCGCGGGCCGACCGGTGTGCAGGTAATCTCCCACCGCCAGGCCCATTTCCGCTTGCTCGTGGCCGTCCTCGCCAAGAGCGGTGCCCGATTCCAGGCCAATGTCCGTGAATTTCCCGTTGCCGTCGTTACGATACAGATAACCGGCCGTTGAATCGTTAGCGACATAAATATCCGGGCGCCCCGTGTTGTTGAAGTCCGCCCAGATCGTCGTTAGGCCGTAATACCCATCGGGATCATCCACACCGGCTTTCTTGGAAACGTCGGTGAACGTGCCATCACCGTTGTTGTGGAAGAGAGAATCGCCCGCTCCTTTCAGCCCGCGCGGGCCGCACTGCACATCAATTCCCATGAATTTGCAGGTCACGCTGCTGCCGAAAACCGGCGGGTTATGAATGTCCAGGTCCACATAATTGGTGACCATCAAGTCCACAAAGCCATCGCCGTCGTAATCGCCGAATGCCGCGCCAGCAGACCAGCGTCCATCGGCCACGCCGGCTTTCTTGGTGACGTCGGTAAACGTGCCGTCACCATTGTTGTGATAGAGGACGTTGCCCCCGTAACAGGTGACGTAGATATCCGGCCAGCCATCGTTATCGTAATCGCCGACCGCGCCGCCCATGGCAAAACACGGTGTGCCGATCCCGGCTTTGTCGGTCACGTCGGTAAACGTGCCATCGTGATTATTGTGATACAGCGCGCCCTTGGACTTTTCCCCTTTCAGCGCCATCTCCACCGTCGGCGCATTGGTGAAGTAAATGTCCAGCCAGCCATCGCGGTCGTAGTCCAGCAGCAGCACGCCGCCACTCATGGACTCGATGATGTAGCGGCTCTCGGGAGCCGAGGTGTGGAAGAAATGGATGCCGGACTTCTCGGTGACATCCGCCAGTTGGGGAATCGTGCGATCTTTGCACTTGACCGATTTGGCGCTGGGCGGTGGAGGTGGGCCTTGCGACATTCCCTGTCCCGAGACTCTTGGAGAGATCACCAACAAGCTGAGCAACGCTATTTTGACGTAATTGGCGGCGCCAATAAAAATTCCTCCTTCACCCATTCGTTTCACTGGATTTGAAGTGTAGCGTCACGCTCGAGAACTTGGCAAGCGAGGGAGATTTCTGCTGCGTGCTTCGCCCGGTGTGGCCGGGTGTTCCGCTGAGGAAAACAAAGGCTTCTCAGCATTCGACGAGGCGCTCATGCCAGCCAATGCGTCAAGGTCGCGCGCAACCGGTCCAGCGAAACCGGTTCGGCCTCGCGCCACAGCGCAAACTCCGGCGGAGCCACGACATAGGCTTCGGACAAGCTCTCGGCAATGCACAGGAACACGGTGTTCCGCCGGTATTCATCGTAGCGGCTCGCGGCCAGCCACACATACAAGGCCAACTCCTGCGCGTCCAAGGCACTGCCCGGCAAGTCGTCAACCGCAGGAAGCGGGTTCACTTCATCCGGATTATCGAACACGGCCACGCTGGTAAAAGGCTTCGGCTTGCTGCGCACCCCGAACTGCGCCATCACAAAGGAGGGCCGAGCCCGGCGAAAAGCTTCGGAGGCGCTCCACTCCACGAAAGAATTGGAAAAGATTAACGCCCCGTTGCCGCTGAGGTACAGCGACCGCAGAAACTCCTGTATAACTGGTGCCTGTGCGACTTCCGGAGGACACCATGGTGTGATGTCTTCCTTGCGCAGACGATCAAAGACTGCGTCGGCGTCAGCCAAATCCTTTCGCATGGAGTTCACTTCGCGCGAGAAATTCTGGCGCAGGGTGGCGAGCCGTTCATTGCTGAGCAGGATGGCTGTCGGAGCGCCTGTTTCGGAGGGCCCCTGCCTTTGCGCGCAGTCCACCAGTTTTGAACCAGCGTCCACAATCCAGATGTCCGCAGCGGAAGCGTTGGGCCGGCGCGACACCACTTGCAACAGTCGTTCGCCCTCACCCGTGCTGGGTGCGCCGAGAAGCGCTTCCGCGGAACTCTGTGTCTCGCGGGACATCGCCAGATCCAGCCGCACGGGACGCCCCACACCTTGCCATCTTTCCCAGACCTTTGCGCGGTCCAGCGGCAGAACCTGCGGCATGATCAGCAGAATGAGCCGATTGCCTCCGGTGTCGCCCGTCTTCTCGCTCTCGGCATGCTGCTCGGCCGCGTCGAAAACCTTCTGCACCGCTTTGCGCCAATCCTGGTAGTAGCGCGAGCGCGCCAGCAGTGAGGCATTCAGAATGGTCTGTTCCTCGGTGGAGAACTGCCAGTTGCGCACACCCATCTTTTCTTCGATCTGAACCACTTCCCGGAAGAGTTCCGCGAGTTGCTGCTCGTTCAAGCTCGCCAGATAGAGGAGCAACCGCAGAATCGACTGGCGTTCGTAGGGAAACAGGGTGTTCCATTCCCGGAGTTGCTGCCGGGTAACGGGTTGGAAAGTGATGGGCAGGCGCTTCAGCAAGCCTTTGTTTAAGGCCTCCTGGAGTTTCTCCGGCAACTTTTCCTGCACCGGCGTCGTCACTCCGCAACCTTTCCCCAGTAATATCCTAGGTTGTCATTCCGAGCGCAGCGAGGAATCTGCTTTTTCTTCGCGTCAATGGAACATTCCTCCCGCAAATTTCATTAGCCGCGCAATTCCTTCAGCCGTGTGCCCTGTGTATCCATCGGCGGGCACCCGAGCAGGTCTCCGAGCGTGGCGCAAAGATCCACGTGGCGTATGGGCCGCTCAATGATCTGCGGCTTTG